>ERZ1370068.1268-contig-1116_pt1 | contig 62968 bp, 69 predicted proteins | sample MGYA00561227_ERZ1370068 | MGnify/ENA primary metagenome ERZ1370068 (study PRJEB38410, sample SAMEA6850437) | metagenome | study: Metagenomic assessment of the ecological functions of the soil: analysis of the soil microbiota associated with the...
TGGCTGGATTCAGTTACGTATTGCTCTGGAACGCTGCCGTGGTCGCCCAACCAGCGCGCCCGGTGGGGTTCATGCTGAAACTCCTACCTGGGCGCACCGCGGTTCGATCAGCGCCACGTGATGATGACGCCGCCGGATGAGTGTAACGACTTTCCCAAGCTGGCTCCCGGCGAAATATACGCTCACTGACCTGAAACATGGCGGCATGGCCGCGCATGCAGTTCTGCGATTGCGGTGCGAAATCCTAAAGAAGGTCAAAGTCCATGGGTCCATAGGTCCATAGGCGCATCGGATGGGCGGCGGTTCCACTCGGGAGCTGCCGCCCTTTTTCCTGCCCGCCTGCCGCCCGCCGCCGGCCGCCTGCTACACTTTTCCCAGCCGTGTCCCGCGACGACCATCCGCATCGTCGGCCTTGCGCTGTCGCTGCTCTATACGGGCGCTGTGGTGCGCAGTACGTGCGGCAGCCGGCGAGCCTTCCTGAGGTGGCTGGCAGCCTGACGTCTTCCGTCGGCGTGCACCGATCGATCGCGCGAGGTTCGACGCCGGGCTTCACTTCTTCCGCCAGGATCAGTTCGTGGAGGCCCGCGACGCGTTCGCGCATGGCCGACCCCGGCCACCAGGATCCGACCGTCCAGTTCTACACGGCGGCATACAGCTACCTGAGGCAAGGCTGGGGCCGCGTCTACGCGGATGACGCGCTCTATCGTGCCGGCAAGACGACCGCTCTGCGCGCGCCCGGCAGCTGTCGCCGAACGGCACCATCGCTGATCGACGACTGCGAGCCTCAAGCTGCATAGCGCCGAAGAGCTCGATGCGGAGTTCGACCGGGGCCTGACGCGCGAGTGGAGCGATCTGAACCCGGCGCGCTTGCTGCGCGAACGCCCATGAGCGAGACCCCTGCCGCTGCCCGTCTCGCGCGAGCTTCGCCGGCGCACCAGCGCGCCCCGCGATCTGCCGCCTCCGGCGCGCGAAGCGGTGACGCTGCCGCTGCTGCTCATCACGGTCGCGGCGCTGGGCGGCGTGCTGCGTAGCAGCCAGCGGCGTCCTCGGGTTTGCCCCGCCCTCGCTCGTCGCGCTGGTGCTGTCGATCCTGCTGATGGCCGCGCTCGTCAGCTCCGGCGCCGCTCGGCCCCGACCGGCTGTGCGGCACGCATCGCGCGCCGCTCGAGAACGCGTCGGGCGTCGTGGTGCTGGATCGCGCTGCTCGTCGCGACAGCCGCAGGTCTTCACGCTAGCTGACGCCGCCCACGGGCCTGCTCCGCGTTCGTCTTTGCTGCGTTCTTTCTGCTGCTGCTCTGGAACACGCTGGCGGTCGAGGCCCGATCGGCGTCAGCTGCCGCGAAGCCTCGCCGTCGTCTTCGGCGGCGCGCTTCCTACTGAAGTTCGTCGTGCTCGCCTCCTTCTACGATCCGCACGGCGGCCTGCTGCACACGCGTCGTGCTCACGCTGCTCGAAGGCGCATCGCTCGGAAGCCTCGGCTTCGTGCCAGACGGCGCCGCGACCGGGTATCTCGGGTTCGCGACGCTCCTCCTCTTACTCGTGGTGCTGGTGCGTCCTGCCCGGACGGTGATCAGTCTGGGGACGGTCCCCCGCTCGGAGTAAGGGGGACAGTCCCCAGGCACTTGCACGATCCCGACGCCTTCCTGCAGTCGGACGAACTGGTTCGCCGCAGACGCCGGTCACGCGGTCCCTCGTGCCGCCTCGGCCAGACCACGTCGATGCTCTTCACCGTCGTGCCGGGCCCGAGCCCGAACGTCAGCGCGAGGTCGCTCTGCGAGCAGTAGCGCTCGAGCCGCTGTGCACGGTCTGCATCTGCACGCCCGAGGCTGACTCGACGCGGACGACGGCGCCGATGCCGTCGCGGTTGGCCCTTCGTGCCAACCGTGCGGGATGGTCAGCCAGTGGTTCTTGTTGCCGCCGTCGTTTCTCAGCAACCGCGCGGGCCCCTGATTGTTGATGAGCAGAATGTCGAGATCGCCGTCGCCGATCGTAGTCGCCGTAGGCCGCGCCCCGGCCGACCTGCGGCATGTTGAACGCGGCGCCCAGCGACGCCGCCGACGCTGTCGAAGCGTCCCTTGCCGAGGTTGCGGAACATGAGCGGGATCTGCTGTATGCTAGCACCTTCGGCTGCACCCGGCGCGATCTCCTCCTCGATGTGTCCGTTGGCGGCGAAGATGTCCGGCTGCCCGTCCAGGTCGTAGTCGAAGAAGAAGACGCCGAAGGCGAGCGACAAGCAGGCTGGCGCGCCCGACGTGGAGCTCGGCGCCTCGTCGACGAACAGCCCGTTGCCCTCGTTGCGATACAGCGCGAGCATCTGGTTGGCGAAGTTGCCGACGAGCAGATGCGGACGGCCCGATCGGTCGTAGTCGGCCGCGTCGGCGCCCATCGCGCCGCGCGCGACGCCATCCTCTGAGAACGCCACGCCGGCACGCGACGCCCTTCTCCGTGAACGTGCCGTTGCCGTTGTTGTCGATACAGCTTGTTCGGCTGCGTATCGTTGGCGACGAAGATGTCGGGCCAGCCGTCGCCGTCGTAGTCGAGCACGGCGACGCCCAGCGACTTGCTCGTGCGGATCGCCGACACCGGCCCGGCGCCGTGACGTCCTCGAACTTTCCCGCCCCGAGATTGTGGAACAGCTTCGACGCGGTGCCTCTGTGCGACTCGGGCGTGCAGTAGGACTTGTTGGTGCCGTCCAGCGAGCAGTAGACGTCGGCCGCCGCGCGTCCACTGCACGTAGTTGGCGACGAAGAGATCCAGCCTGCCGTCGCGGTCGTAGTCGAGCCACGCCGCGCTGGTGCCGAAGTGCGCGTTCACGATGCCGCTCGCCTTCGTCACGTCGCGGAACTTGAAGCTGCCCTCGTTGTGGAACAGGCGATCGCCTTCGAGGGTGGTCACGTAGAGATCGTCGCGCCCGTCGTTGTCGTAGTCGCCGGCGGCGACACCCATACCGCACATCTCGACATCGAAGCCGCTGCGCGGCAGTGACATCCGTGAACGTCCGCGTTGCCGTTGTTCCTGTAGATTGCCGAAAACGATCGCCTGCCCTTCGGCGTCCAGTCCTTGCCGTTGACGAGGACGATGTCGAGCCAGCCGTCGCCGTTCAGATCGACGAAGGCGCCGCCTGATCCCATGGTTTCAGGCAGGAATTTCTTCCCGGCGCGTCCGCTGTTGTGCACGAACTTCAGGCCGGCTGGCGTCGTCGCCTCCACGAACTGCACCGCCGGTGTGGCGTCAGGCGCTCGCCACGCCAGCGGCGACACGGCGACGATCGGACACAGCAACAGGCTGACCAACTCCCCACGTTTTCATTCGAGGCGCGACTCGAAACAATGATTGTAGTGCGACGAGTGCGACGGGTGCGACAGGTGCGGCGGTGCAGGGTGCGACGGGTGCGAGGAGTGCGCAAGGTGCGACGGGTGCGGCAGGTGCGACAGGTGCGACAGGGTGCGACAGGTGCGAGTGAGCATTACGAAAGACTAGATTCAGTGCCACGAGGTGCACCTAACGCACCTCAGCGCACCAGTCGCACCTGCGCACCTTGCCTTACTGCTTGCCGCTGAGCGGCGAGAATCGCCTGCACGAGCGCTTCGGGAATCTCCGCGGGCACTGTCCTCATCGGAGGGACGTCGAAGGCTTCGCGGCAGAGGGTGATGGTGGTCTGATACGTCTTGAGGTAACGCACGCAGTGGGGGCAGGCGGTGAGGTGGCGCTCGAAGATGGCGCGGGAGTCCTCGGGAAGCTCGTTGGACAGGTAGTCCATCATGAATTCCACGAGGTTCCGACAGGTCATGCGTCGGCTGGGTCATGCGTGTTGTCCTCGCTGCATGTGCGGTTCAGCCGCTCTCGCAATGCCTGGCGCGCCCGGTGCAACCGTGATCTTCACGGCGTTGGACGTGATGCCCAGCGCCTTCGCCGTCGCCTCGGTGCTCTCTTCCTGGATGTCGCGCAGGATGAGCACGTCCTCTGTAGGTGCTCCGGCAGCTCCCAGGATCGCGTCCCGGACGATCTGCTCTCGTCTGGTTCCGCTCGACCGTCATGTCGGCCGGCTCGCTCCAGCCCAGCGACGTCGTGCGCGTGATGCCCGTCCTCGAGGAACGTCGGCAGCAGCGGCTCGAGCGGCTCCTCCGGCTTGCGGCGCCGCGTCCGCAGCTTCATCAGCGCGGCGTTGACGACGATCCGGTGCAGCCAGGTCGACACGCGCGCGTTGCCTTCAGAACCTGATCGATGCGATCGGTGCGCGGACAGCATCGCGTCCTGAACAGACGTCCCTGTGCGTCCTCGGCGCTGCCGAGCATGCGCATGCGCCACGGCCAGCAGCCGCGGCGTACTAGACGTGCGGACCAGCGTTTCGAACGCCTCGGGCCGGCGCGCGCTTGAGGCCCGCAACCAGCGCGGCTTCGTCGACGGCCGCCGCCGTGGCCGCTGCTGGTTCCCGCCTCACCCATGCGGCTCACGCTAGCACAGCCACCCCTCGCCTCCCAAGCTACTCGCCGCTCTGCTGCAGCGACGTCGGCCGACCAGCCCCGTCCATCCGGTCTGGTGGCTGGCGCCGAGTCCGGCGCCCGTGTCGCCGTCGAAGTATTCGTAGAACAGCACCCAGGTCGCCGCCACCACGGGTCGTCACGGAACCTCGTGTCGGCGCCGTTGAACGGGCCGCTTGCCCTCCGCGTCCGTCAGGAACAGATCCGCGACACCCGCCGCGACAGCTCGCCTGCGCCACTTCCGCCGAGCGTCAGGTGCGTGCCCGAACCGGTCGGGCACTCCACCGTGAAGTCCGGCGCCGTAGTAGTGGTGAAACTTCTGCAGCGCCCTCGATCAGCAGGTAGTTCACCGGGAACCACACCGGCCCGCGCCAGTTGGAATTGCCTCCGAACAGGCCGGTTCGCGACTCGGCCGGCTCGTGCGCTACCTGAGTATTCGATGCCGTCGGCCGCGCAAGCGGCACGGCTCGGCCATGTGGCGGCGCGACAGAGCCCGGATGCCGTGCGGCGAGGGAACTCGCGTGTCGTTCAGCATGGCCTCGAGAATGCGGCGCAGCTGATCGCGGTCCACCACCGACAGCAGCCGGCGCTCGCCGTGGCCCGGGTACCGACATCGAGGCGGCGTGCTCGGTCAGAGTCGGGCCGGTTGGCGATGAACCAGTCGAGCCGTTTCGAGAAGCCCGGCAGATGCCGCGATCATCTCAGGCTCGAGCGTCTCGACCGCCAACAGCGGAATCAGACCCGACCATCGACCGTGACGCGAACGGCACGCGCGAGTCGTCCGGCAGGGTGCAGCACGTCGTAGAAGAAGCCGTCCTGCTCGATCCCACAGATCGATGCCGCGGCCGCCGTCGCTTCGCTCATCGCGTTGGCGATGTAGAGGAAGTGCTCCCAGAACTTGCTCGCCACGTCCTCGTACGTCGGGTTGACGCGCGCCAGCTCCAGCGCGATCGCGAGCAGGTTGAGTCGAGTACATCGCCATCCAGCTCGTGCCGTCGGACTGCTCGAGGAACCCGCCGGTCGGCAGCGGCTGCGATGCGGTCGAACACGCCGATGTTGTCGAGGCCGAGGAAGCCGCCCTGGAAGACGTTGCTGCCCTGCGGCGTCCTTGCGGTTCACCCACCAGGTGAAGTTCAGCAGCAGCTTGTGGAAGCAGCGCTCGAGAGAACGCGCCGATCGCCCGTGCCGCGCGCTTCTTGCTCGATCTTGTAGACGCGCCAGACGGCCCACGCGTGCACCGGCGGGTTCACGTCGCCGAGCGCCCATTCGTACGCGGGCAGCTGGCCGTTCGGGTGCATGTACCACTCGCGCAGCGAGCAGCGTCGAGCTGCTCCTTCGCGAACTCGGGGTCCACCAGCGCGAGCGCGATGCAGTGGAACGCGAGATCCCACGCGGCGTACCACGGGTATTCCACTTGTCCGGCATCGAGATGACGTCGGCGTTGTAGACGCTGCGTCCACGCGTGATTGCGCCCCGTGAGCCGCGACTGCGGGCGGCCTCGGCTGCGCCGGGGTCGCCCTCGAGCCAGTCGCTTCACCACGTAGTGGTAGAACTGCTTCGACCACAGCAGTCCGCCGAACGCCTGCCGCATCACGCGGCGGGCATCGTCGGAGAGATGCGCCGGGATGATCCTGGCGTAGAACTCGTCGGCCTCGCTGCAGGCGTCGCGCAAGCGTCTCGTCGAACTGATCGAACGGCCCGCGGACGCCGAGCTCCAGCGGCCCCTTGTCCGAGAGCCGAGGCGCAGCTCCACGCTGTCCGCCGGCCGGCACCTCGAGACGATAGTGCGCCGCGGCCTTGGTCCCCTGTCCCGCAGGGTTCACGGCCTCGAGCCTCGGCCGTGGACGATCCGATCGTTGATGCCGTCCGTGAAGTGGCGGCCTGGCGCGGCGATGCCGAAGAGCCGCTCGACGTTGGTGCTCGTTCTCGGTGAAGAGCAGCTCCGGCGCGGCGTCGGCGCATACAGCCAGCCGCGCGCCGTATTGTGACGAGTTCACCTGCAGCAGCGAGCAGCGCCGGCGGGGCATCGCCCATGGCGACGAGCGATGGACGGTCCGTTTCGCCGGACCACGACCAGGTGTTGCGGAACCACACCGTCGGCAGCACGATGCAGCGGCGCCGCCTCGGGTCCACGGTTGTGCACCCGAATCCCGCGATCAGCAGATCGTCGGGATCGACGCTTGGCGTACTCGACCGAACACGTCGAAGTAGCGGTCGCCGTCGAAGATCCCGGTGTCGAGCAGCTCGAACTCCGGGTCGCCTCGCGGCCACGGCGGCGGTTCTCGTCGACCAGCAGCGCGTACGGATACTCCTGCTGCGGATACTTGTAGAGTACCGCATGTAGGAGTGCGTCGGCGTGCTGTCGAGATAGAAGTAATACTCCTTGACGTCCTCGCCGTGGTTGCCTTCCGGTGCCGGTGAGGCCGAACATCCGCTCCTTCGAGGATCGGATCGCGCTCGTTCCAGAGCGCGAGCGCGAGGCAGACGATCTGGTGACGATCGCAGATGCCCGCGATGCCGTCCTCGTTCCAGCGGTAGGCGCGCGACCGGGCGTGGTCGTGCGGCAGGTAGTCCCACGCAGTCGCCGTCCGCGCTGTAGTCCTCGCGCACGGTGCCCCAGGCCCGCTCCGAAACGTAGGGGCCCCACCGTTTCCAGTGCGCCTTGTGGTGGCGGGACTCTTCGAGGCCGGATGCTTTCGGCGCTCGTGATGCATGGCAAGGGGTGGCCATGATACGTCGTCGGACCACCTGGCCCGATCGCGGCGTGCGAGCTCACGAGGCCGAACGTATGCAGGAAGCGTGCAACGGCTGCGTTCGAGAGAGCCGGCTCAGCAGTTATCATGTTGAACACGATGACGGGCGCAGTCGAGCAGAGCCGCACCCGGTGGGTCGCGGAAGCGCTGGCCCGTGGCCGCTGCCTACGTGGTGGCCGCCACCTTGCGCTTCGTGTTTCCGTTCACCGAACAGGGCGCCAGCTGGGTCTGGCTGCCCTCCGGCGTGGCGTTGGCCGCGCTCGCTTCTTCGCGGGCGTTCCTGTGGCCCGGCGTGGCGCTTCGGGGGGTTCCTCTCCTCGGTCTGGCCGACCACACGACGCTGGCACCGGCATTCGTCGCGGCCGTTTACGCGCCCGCCGAAGCCTGATCGCCGACGATCATCATGCGCCGGGGCGTTTTTGACCTCAGGCTCGAAACGGTGAGCTCGGTGATGCGCCTGCTGCTGGCCGCCGTGGTGGCCAGCGCAGTCACCGCTTTCGTCGGCGCCTGGAACGTCACCCTCCTGAGCGGCCTCGACGGCACGAGCTACGTGCGCGCGCTGGGTCATCTTCTTCGTCGGCGATGCCCTGGGCGTGGTGGCGGTGCGCGCCGCCGCTGCTGGTGTGGATCGGCAGCCGCGTGAGCTTCCAGGCTCTGGCGCGGCGGGTGGAGGTTGCGGCGCTGCTGGCGTCGACGTTGTCGTCGGTGCGCTCATCTTCACGCAGGCCCACTGGCCGGTCCACCTGATGCTTGCCGGTGGCCTATCTGACGTTCCCGCTGATGGTCTGGGGGGCGTTCCAATTCGGACAGCCGGGCGTGACGGCGGTGAGCACGCTCCTGGGGGTTCTCGCGCTGGCGGGAAGCGCCTACGGCCTGGGCCCGTTCGGCCAGGTCGGGAACCGTGGCGAGGCGATGCTGCTTGCGGCCTTCATGAACGTCGTCTCGGTGACGGCGCTGATCAGTCGCCGCAGTGGTCCAGGAGCGCGCGCGGGCCCAGTCGGAACATGCGCACGACCGAGGCGCGGTTCCGCGCGTTCATGCGGTTCTCGCCGGCCATCGCCTACATGAAGTCGCCCGACGGCCCGGTATGTATTCGGCAACGAAGCGTGGGCTCGGCAATTCAACACCCTGCCGCCGGTCGTGATCGGCAAGACAGATGCCGAGCTCTGGCCGGCCAGAACAGCGGCGCAGTTCCGCGAGAGCGACCTGCGGGTGTTCCAGAGCGGCCGGCCAACCGAAGTGACCCAGATGGGTGAGGGCGTGGACGGCACCGCGCACTGGTGGTCCCACGCTGAAGTTCCCCGTCGAAACCCCCACCGCGCCGCTCATCGGCGGCATCACGATCGATGACGCCGCGCATGCGCGCCGAGCTTGGCCCTGCGCGCGAGCGAGGATCGCTACCGGTCGCTGGTGGAACTGGCCGGCAGCGTCATCGTGGTCGTCGGCGCCGACGGCCGCATCATCGAGTGGAACCTGGCCGCCGAAGCGTTTTTCGGCGTCGCCCGCGGCGTCGCGATCGGGTGCGACTACCTGGCGACCTGCGTGCCCGATGCGCAGCGGGACGAGGTGCGTGCCGATTTCGATCGCATCCTGGAGGGCGAGTCGGTGCACGAGCGGGAAACCTACGTGCCGTCGCCGGACGGCACGCGGCGTTCCTTCCTCTGGAACGCCACGCGCCTGCGCGACGCCGAGAGCCAGGGCGTGAGCATCCTGATCATCGGCCAGGACATCTCCGAGCTGCGGCGCCTCGAAACGCAGCTCCTGCACTCGCAGCGCATGGAAGGCATCGGCCGGCTGGCTGGCGGCATCGCGCACGACTTCAACAACCTGCTGACGGCGATCCTCGGCCACGCCGAGATGCGCGCGGACGGATGCGGCGCCCGGCGATCCCGCGCTCGGCAGCATCGCCGAGATCACGCGCGCCGCGCGCGCGCGGCCGGACTGACGCGGCAGCTGCTGGCATTCGCGCGGCGCCAGATCATCGAGCCCGCATCGTCGACCTGAATCGAGCTGGTCCTCAACGTCGATCGCATGCTCCTCGCCGTCTGCTCGGCGAGGACGTCGAGCTCGTCACTGGTGCCGCAGCCGGGCCTGTGGCGCGTGCGGATCGATCCGGGCCAGTTCGAGCAGGTCCTGGTCAACCTCGCGGTCAACGCGCGCGATGCGATGCCGGAGGGCGGCGGCTGATGATCGAAACGCGCAACGTCGATGCTCGACGCCGAGTTCGCGCGCAATGCACACCACCGTGCAGCCCGGGCCGCACGTGCTGCTCGCCGTCAGCGACACCGGCGTCGGCATGGATGCGGACGTGCAGGCGCAGTCTTCGAGCCCGTTCTTCACCACGAAGGAAGTCGGCAAGGGCACGGGCCTCGGCCTGGCGACGGTGCTACGGCATCGTGAAGCAGAACCGGGGCAGCATCTGGGTGCACTCCGAGCAAGGGGCACGGGACGACGTTCCGGATCTACATGCCGTGCGCGGAAGCCGTCGAGGGAGCAGCGCGAGCTGATCGCGACCGGCACGAGCGCGGTCGTGCCAGGGCAACGAGACGGTGCTGCTGGTGGAAGACGAGCTCGTCGTGCGCGACCTTGCCGCCGACGCCCTGCGCCGGCAGGGGTATCAGGTGGTGACGGCCGCCAGCGGCCCCGAGGCGCTGGACCTTGTCCAGCAGGCAGTGCGGCCCTTCGACGTCGCTGGTCACCGACATCGTCATGCCGCAGATGAGCGGCCAGCAGCTCGCCGACATCCTGCTGCTGCGGCAGCCGACGCTGAAGGTGCTCTTCATCTCGGGCTACTCCGACCTGCCGCGAAAGCACGACGGCGTGCCGAGGCCGGGCATGGCGCTTCTGACCAAGCCCTTCACGCCCGGCCAGCTGGTCCAGCGTGTGCGTGCGCTGCTCGACGCAAATCCCGCCGGGCCCCGGCAGCCCACCTGCCGCTGCCACAGCAATCGGGGTCGGGATGATGCCGGTGGCGTAGGGCCGAGCTTTAGCTCGGCCAGCTATTTCCTGAAAATCAGGATGTGCTGCCGCGGCAGATCCTCTTTGACTTCGAGCAGTGGTAAAGCCCTGGGCCTCGATCTCGGCCTCGCGTCCGCGACCGACATCTTGTGCTCTTCCCGGATGGGAATGCTCGGGTCCTCCTTGCGGTATTCGAGCAGCACGAGGCGTCCGCCCGGCTTCAGCGCCGAGCGCAGGTGCTGCAGCATCCGCTGTGGCGCCGCGAGCTCGTGATAGACGTCCACCATCAGCTCGAGATCGACTGACCCCGGCGGGAGCCTGGGATCGTCGGGCGCACCGAGGATGGCCGTGACGTTGGTGAGCATCTCCGCGTGCACGCGTTCGGTGAGCCGCTCGATCATCTCCGGCTGGATGTCGACGGCCAGCACACGCCCCGCCGGCCCCACGGCGCGCGCCAACAGGACAGTCATGTAGCCCGACCCGGCGCCACGTCCGCGACGACGTCGCCAGGCCGCAGCTGCAGTAGCGCGACGGCCTTCGACGGCGCCTCCTCCTCGCGCTCGGGCCTGTCGAGCCAGTCGGCGCCGCTGGTGCCCCATGACCGGCGCGATGTGTCGGCCGGTGACGGGTGAACGCCCACGGCCCGCGGAGGCCGAGGGCAAGCAGGGGCCAAGCGGGCAAGCAGGCTGGGGCAAGCGGGACGAGGGGGCGAGACGTCGCATCAGTTGCCCTTCGACTTCAACTTCGCGTCGGTCATCACGCGATAGATCGGAACGGCCTTCCCTTCGGCAATCCACTCGTCCAGGATGTTCCAGTTGACGACGCCGTCGTCTGACGTGGGCTCCAGCAGGTGAAACGCGAAGCGCGCGAGGGGTTGGTTCAGGGGCACGACCAGTGAGCCTCGCCGGCAGCTCGATCGTGCGGCTTTCGCGGTGCACGTCCGTGAGGTGCACTTCCTGGTGTCCCTGAAACGCGCGCGCCGAGCGCTCGACGTGCCCAGGCACGACGACCTCAACCGCAATCGTTGACGCTTCCGCCAGACGCTCGGTCCGGATGCCGTGCAGGCCGCCAGGCCGGCCACTCGATTCACTGCCGGCGGCTCATCGCCGAGGACGACGTATGCGCGCGGCGCCGGCACGGATCGGCCGGTGAGAAGAAGCCGTAGTCCTCATCAGCTGCCGCTTCGCGACCGACTCCTGCATCACCGTCATCTGACGGCCCGAGCGCGGGTTGATCCTCGTCTCGACGTCGCCGACCAAGAATCGGAACCGCGCCCTCGAGCGGCGTCAGCGCGTGCCCGACGTTCCGAGCGGCCCGAGCGTGCCGCGGCTGCCGGCCGCGGCGGTGTCGCGATCGACGTCCGCGAGCAACTGCTGGATCGCGGGCCTGCGCCGGACCACGCTGCCTCGAGCAGCGTCTCGACGAACGCTTCGGTCACTTCGACGCGGCGCTGGAACGACAGGTAGCGTACGCCTCGGAGAGCACGCTGATGCGATTCCGACAGCGCCGATGCCGTTGGTGACGAACCGCGGCCTTGCATCGAACGTGCGCCAGGCCGCCGCGCCGCCTCCGGGACCCGGCAGGCGCTCCTGCTCGCGTCCAAGCTGCCCCCTCGAGCGTGAAGTTGCCATAGAAGTACGTGCGCCAGCCGCGGTCGGCCATGATGTGCGTGGCGCCGCCAAGGAGCGTGTCGCGCGTGAACGACACGATCCGCGGGTCGGCGCCGACGGCGAGCGTTGGCGCGTAGGTCAGGTGATAGCCGTGGCATGAGCCGTTCGTGGTGTGCAGGTCGATCACCAGGTGCGGATCCCAGTCGTTCAGCAGCTTCACGAGCGGCGCGCGACTCGGTGGCCTCGAGCTTCATGAAGTCGCGATTGAGTGTCGAGGCCGTTGGCGTTCTCGCGCGCGTGCCGACGCCGCCGGAGCGGGCCGAACTGCTCCGGGCGATGGTCGAGGCTGATGCGCTCTCGTTGCCGTCCGCGTTGTAGAGGGGCGCGACGATCACGATGACGCGCGACAGCATCGATCGCAGGTCGCCTATCGCGAGCCGCCGTGCGACGATGAGCGCGGCTTCAGCTTCCCCTCCACTTCGCCCGCGTGGATGTTGGCCAGCGCACGAGCACGCGCGGGGCGGCCCGTTCGGCGCGCATCGGCGGCGTCGACGACGGCGGGCGATGCTCGGCACGGCCATCGGCAGCGGGTCGTCGCTTTCCTCCGATTGGGCCGAAGCGCGTCACGCGCACGGTCGGGCTGGCGGGCGCCAGGCCGTTCAGCACGCGGTCGACGTCGTCGGCGCGGCTGGTCTCCTGGAACGAGGTGGCCTCGGCCCGCGTCCGCAGGTCGGGCGGTGCTTCCGCGCGCCCGCCCGTGCCCGAGATCGACCGTCGCCAGCCCGAGTCCCCACAGCCCCACGCCGTAGTCGTCGCATCGAGCAACGAGTCTAACCCAGCCGATCGGCTGATCCCCGCCGACGGCCTGGGAGGCGGCATAGTCGGCCTTCATGCCAGACAACACCTCCTTGATCGATTTGTCCGCCGCCTGCGAGCAGGTGGCTTCGCGACGCGACGGCCTCCGTCGTGCGGGTCCACGGCCGGCGCCGCCCCGCCAGCGGCGTCGTCATCGCCCCCGAGCGGGTCGTCACGACCAGCCACTCGGCTGAATGGGAAGACCAGACGCGGGTGCGGACCGACTGATGGACGCCTCCTCCCTGCCCAGGTCGCCGGCCGCGGTATGCACAATTGGATCTGGTGCTGCTGCGTGTGCCCGCACTCGAGGGGCACGCGCTCACGGTTTCCGACGGCGCCCCGTCAACCGGCACGCTCGGGCTCGTCGTCGGCCGCACCTGGTCCGGACATCGTGCGCGAGCCCGCCTGACCACCATCACGGCCCTCGAGGGCTCCGTGCGCGTGGGCCGCGGCACGAGGCTCGACCGTTGCGCTCGGCCTCGATGTGGGCGTCTACCCCGGCTTCTCCGGCAGCGCCGTTGCTCCTGGCCGACGGGCGGCTGGCAGGCCTGGCGACGGCCGGCCTCGTAGGGCCACCGCTCTGGCCCTGCCGGCGGGCCACGTCCGCCAGGTGCTGGACGGCATCGAACGTCATGGGAGCGTCAAGCGAGGCTTCCTGGGCATCACGAGTCAGCCAGTGCCAATTCCCGAGCGACAGCGCGATGGACGGTCAGAAGCCCGGCGCTGCAGGCTGACCGGTGTCGCCGCCGGCACTCCGGCCGAACAGGCGGGCCTGCTCGTCGGCGATATCGTCGTCGGCTTCGCCGGCACGTCCGTAGACGAGCCGGAGTCGCTGCTCGCGCTCTGACGGGTGATCGTGTGGGCACGCGACACCAGTGGCGGTGCTGCGGGGCGGCCGCGGGCTCGAGGTCAGCGTCACGGTCGGTGAGCGATCGGATCGCGAGTGACGTGATCGGCCGCGCGTGCTCGTCGTGTCTCCCGGACGCCGATTTCAGCGGCGAGGTGAGCGGACGGCTCGCGCGGGCCGGCATCAACGTCCGTCGGACGCGTCGCCACCCTCGAGGGCGATGCCCGACTCCGGCGGACATCGTCGTCGTCGACGGGCGCACCGCGGATCATGCAGGCGCTCGAGGGCTGAACGCCGTGGGGCTCTCCGTCGTTGTCGTCGGCGCCGCGGCCGGAGCGGTCTCACCTGGTACCTCCCTGACGGCGTCGCGCAGCACGCCCGACGACGCCGATCCGGACGCGTCGTCTGGTGAGCGTCGAGGAGCCGCTCACACCTCGAGACGCGACGTGCTGGAGCTGGTCGCGCTCGGCCTGTCGAACCATGCCATTGCCGCGAGGCTCGGCATCAGCGACCACACGGTGAAAGTTCACCTCGCGTCGATCTTCGGCAAGCTCGATGTCACCACACGCACGGGCGCGGTGCGTCGAGGCCTGACGCGCGGGCTCATCACGGTCTAGCGGAGGCATCTCATGCCTGCTGATGAACAACTGCTCGACGCGTACTCGACGGCGGTGGTGAATGCCGTCGATCTCGTCGGCCCGTCCGTCGTGAAGATCGACGTCGCGACCACCAGCAGAGCGCGGACGTCAGCGCGACGAGCTCGGGATCGGGCCTCGTGTTCTCGCCAGACGGGACTCATCCTCACCAACAGCCACGTCGTCGAGAACGCAGTCGCGCGTGGAGGTCCGCTTTGCCGACGGGACCAACCTCGACGCGTCGATCGGATTGGCGCCGATCCGGACACCGACATCGCGGTGGTGCGTGCGTATTCGCGTGGCGGCGGGGCTTCAGCCCCGCACGGGACGGACCTGCCGTGGCGCCCGCTCGGCGACTCGTCGCGCCTCCGGCCCCGGTCAGGTCGTCATCGCGATCGGCAGCCCGTATGGGCTTCCAGCACACGGTGACGGCCGGCGTGGTCAGCGCGCTCGGCCGCTCGCTGCGTTCACGATCGGGCCGGCTCGATCGAGCAGCTCGATGCAGACGGACGCGGCACTGAACCCGGCAATCTCGGGCGGCCCGCTCGTCACGAGCCTGGGCGAGGTGGTCGGGCGTGAACACCGCGGCGATTCTCGGCGTGCAGGGCATCAGCTTCGCCGTGCCGATCAACACGGCGCGGCGCATCGCATCGCTCCTCATCCGCGAGCGGCCGCGTCCGCCGGAGCGTCATCGGCATTGCCGGGCAGGACGTGGCGGGTGCCGCGTCACGTGATGCGCGCGCACGGGCTCGGCGCGGGCGGCGCGCGGCGTCGGGATCATGCAGGTGGCCGATGGCAGCGCGGCCGATCAGGCAGGGGCGCGGACAAGAGGACGTCATCGTCGAGTTCGCCGGCACGAGTCGAGGCGTCGACGACCTGCACCGGCTTGCTCACGGAAGAGCGTCATCGGCGAGCCGCAGAACGTCCTGGTGCTTCGCGGCGGCGAACGCCGCACGCTCGTCGTAGTGCCACGCGGCGAAGCGTCAGCCGCCTGAGGGCAACTCGACGGCCCACTCGCCCACCGGCATCGACAGCAGCAGTAAGCTCCCGCGCAGCGTCGAGCACATGGTCGACGTACGTCGACCTTCGCCACCTCGCCGCGCAGCAGGCGCGCCCTGCAACCGGCGGATCTCGTACGCGATAGAGATCGTTCAGGTGCTCGCGCAGCGCGTGACGGCGGCCGTCCCGTCCGAGAGGGCGACGCCATGGCGCGCGAGCGCTTCGAGTGCTCGGGACGATACCGGTGCGCCATCGACGTCCAGTATAGGCACGGCGCCATGCGGTATTCTCTGGCGCCATGCGCTCGGCTGCTGCAGTCGTCTTCAGGCTGCGACGCCCAGGAACCACGACGGCGCTCCGCGGACTGCCGGCGGGGCCCATCGGCCACGTTCCTGACGATGGCCCTACATCCTGTTCGCGAATCGAGCATCCTCCAGGCGGCGGGCGATACCCGCCTGGCAGTCGGCCCTCGCCGCCACGGCGCTGACAGCGGCGCTCTGCTCGATCCCTGCATGGGCCTGCGTCGCCAACGTGCCGCATCGCACTCGCGCCCGGCATGGGCCTCAACGCGGTGGTCGCGTATCAGGTCGCCAGCGCCGCCGGCTCGTGGCAGGCGGCGATGGGGCTCGTGGTCGTCGAAGGCCTCGCGGTTCTCGTGCTGGTGCTGGCCGGCGTCCGAGGGTCGGTGATGAACGCGATTCCGCTCGATCTGCGGCGCGCGATCAGGGCGGGATCGGGCTGTTCATCGCCTTCATCGGCGCCGTCAACGCACGGCTGGTCCTCATGCCCGGCCGGCACGGTCGCGACGCTCGCACGCGATCCGCTGATGTCGATGCCGCCGGTCGGCGCGGGATCGCTGAGAAGCCCGGACGCGCTCCTGGCGGTCGGCGGCCTGCTGCTCATCGCCGTGCTCATTGCCCGACGCCAGCAGGGCGCGATCCTCATCGGGATTCTCGCCACGACACCTCGTGGCCGTCGTCATCGGACACGCGCACCTGCCGGCCGGCGCCGCTGGTGGAGCGTGCCGCACGTCGTCACCGCCGGCGCAGGCCGACGTGTCGGCCGCGCCTGCGGTGGTCGGCGGTGCCGCTGGTGCTCTCGCTGATGATGGTGGACTTCTTCGACACCATCGGCACCGCGACCGCCATCGCCGAGGAGGCCGGCGCTGGCAGACGAGACGCCGCAGGTCCCGCGCCTCAAGGCGCTGCTGGCCGTGGACGCGCCTCAGCGCGTCGATCGGCGGCTGGTTCGGCGCGAGCCCGCCACGTCCTACATCGAGTCCGCGGCCGGCGTGGCGGACGGCGCGCGCACGGGGCTCCACTCGGTTTGCGTCGGCCTGCTGTTCGCCATCGCAGCGTTCTTTGCGCCAATCGCCGGCATCGTCCCGGCGTGCGCCACGGCACCGGCGCTCATCGCCGTCGGCTTCCTGATGAGCAGCGCCATCACGCGCATCGATTTCACGGACCCCGAAACAGCGGTGCCGTCGTTCCTCACGCTGCTGCTGATTCCGCTCACGTGGTCTATTGCGCACGGCATCGGCTTCGGCGCGATCACCTACGTTGGAATGGCTATGCTGCGCGGGCATGCGCGCCGCGTTCACCCGGTGATATGCGGCGTGGCGCTGGCGTTCGGCGTCTTCCTTCGCGCTGGCCGGTTGAGGTTCCGCTATGATTGGCGCCATGCCGAGCACGCCAGAAACGGTGTTGGTGCTGCGGTCGCGTTCGCCTCCGGCCTCTCGCTGGCGCTGGAGTCGGCGGCGCGGTGGAAGACGGGTTCGGTGCGTTCGTCAGCCTGTCGCTGAACGGAGAGCAGCGCCGACGCGCTCGAAGGCCCGACTGGATCGTGGAAGGCCTGAAGAGGCAGCGGCGCGATCCTGGCCGTCACCGGCCGCCGGCGGCGCGTTGGGCCATGCGCTCGCGATGACGGCGGCAGGCCAGGCGCTTGCGCGGGCGATCAGCAGAGCATCAGCTCGGCCTGCTCGCGCCGTTCCTGATCGCGGCGGTGTTCAAGACCGCCCGGGGCTCGACGACGGTCGCGATGGTGGCTGCGTCGGCGATCGTCGCGCCGCTGGTCGGCGCGCTCGGCTACAACAGCGAGATGGGGGATGTTCGACAAGAACCTCATGACGTTCAATCCAGGCTGGGACCGCGTCCGGCAAGTCGCTGCCGGACTTTGACGACGTCCGGGACATCCAGAAGACGCTCAAGGAGTCGTGGCCTTACGCTTGGCAACTGCGGCAGATGAGACGACGACGGGACCCGCCAGCCTGATGCTGATCGATCCGATGGGCAACCCGATCCTCATCGACCAGCATGAGCCAAAGCCTGGGAAGTGATGCCAGGGCCTGGCCCAAGGAAGTGGGGCAATCATGAAGAACGTTGCGAACTCCCGATTCACCATCACGAGCTGGGACGAGAAGCCTTATGGCGAGGGTCCGGACCTGCCAAAGCTGACTCGGGCCGCCGTCACCAAGACGTTCACCGGCGATATCGCCGGCGAGGGGCATGTCGAATACTTGATGATGTACGCTGAGCGACGGCTCGGCCACGTTTGTCGGCCTCGAGCGGATCGTCGGGCACGTTGCAGGGAAAGCCGGCAGCTTCGTGCTCCAGCGCACGGAGTCTTCGAGAACGGCGTGGCGAAGGAGTCCTATGTCGTCGTCCCCGGCTCCGGCACGGGCGAGCTTCGCGGCCTGCGCGGCGAAGGGACGTCGGCCGTCGGGCACGGCACTGAGCATCCTCTGACGCTGAACTACGAGCTGGGCTAGCCTGGTGCCGTTCTGTCCTTCGCGACGCTGCCTGGCGTGTGCTTGAAGACTGTCGGGGCACGAGTGCTTCAAATGATCAAGATCGTGTCGGTCGCCGTGGCCTCCGCCTGCCTCGCGATTCTTCTCGCGCAGGCGGGATCGCCCGCGAGAACTGCAGCGGCGCTGGAGCAAGCCGCGGCCACTCCTCAGAGCCAAAGCCCGAAGGGCTCAGAGTGACCTTGCTCGGAACCGGAGTCGGCCCGCCCGTCAGGCTGGACCAGCTTGGCGCCAGCACCCTGGTCGAGGCCGGTGGTAAGCGGCCTCCTCTTCGACTGCGGGCGAGGCGCCACCATCCGTCTCGTGCAGGCTGGAGTTCCGACCAGTTCGATCAGCCGCGTCTTTCTGACTCACCTGCATTCGGATCACGTCCTTCAGCTTCCCGACCTGCTTCTAACCGGATGGGTCGGAACGCCGGGCGGCGGCGTGCCGGGTGGAGGCGTGCCGGGACGGGCCGTTCCACTCGAGGTCTGGGGACCTGCATGGCAGCGCGCGACGATGATGAGCGCGCTCGAGACGGCCTTCGCATTCGACATTCACATGCGCCGCGATGTGGACGAGAAGCTCTCCGCGGAAGGCATTCGCGTGCAGAGCCACGACATCAAGGAGGGGAGTCGTCCTCGACGACGACGGCGTGAAAGGTGACCGCATTTCTCGTCGATCACGGGCCCTGTCGTGCCCGCGTTTGGAGCACCGTGTGGACTATCGTGGCCACTCGGTTGCGCTCTTCGGGCGATACGCGACTGTCCGGAGAACCTGATTCAGCACGCGGCCGGAGTGGATGTCCTGATCCACGAGGCATATGACGCGGTCGCCGCCAGGGCGCGCTCCATCAACCTTGCCCTCACGGAGGCCGTGATCGCGCACCATGCCACCCCCGAACAGGCAGGTCAGGTCTTCGCCCGCGAGTCGAGTTCACGCCTGGCGGTTCACTCGCACGCTCCCGCGACGCCGAGCGTGATGGACCAGACGAGAAAGACCTACGCGGGCCCGCTGGAGGGCGCGGAAGATCTGCTGACGATCGAGATTGGCGACCAGATTGGCGTTCGCCATTTTGTTCTGGAAGTAGGCGTCTGGGGCTTGTCCCGGCCCTTCACGCCGACTACGCTCACAGGATCATGCCGGCGACGAGACACCTCGCGGGGACACGGGCGGAGCTTGCCGCCACGCTGTCGCTCGCCTGGCCGGTCATCGTCGCCGAGCTCGGCTGGATGTTCATGGGCGTCGTCGACACGCTCATGGTCGGCTGGCTCGCGCCGGAAGCCATTGGCGCCGTGGGGCTGGGCAGCATCCTGTTCTTCACGGCCGCCGTCTTCGGCATGGGCCTGCTCCTCGGCCTCGACACGTTCGTGTCGCAGGCGTACGGCGCCGGTGAGCTGCACGAGTGCCATCGCTGGCTGCGCGACGGCGTCCACCTGGCGCTGCTCGCGACGCCTGCCCTGATGCTGGTGTCCCTCGGCGTGCTCGAGGCGATGCCGGCACTCGGCCTGCACCCGACCGTAATGAGCCTGACGCGCCCCTACGTCGCCGTCCTGACGTGGAGCTCGCTGCCGCTGCTGCTCTACGCGGCGTTCCGGCGATACCTGCAGGCGCTCGGGATCGTGCGACCCGTGATGATCACGCTGCTGCTGGCGAACCTCGTGAACGCCGGCTGCAACTGGGTCCTGATCTTCGGGCGCTGCGGGTTGCCCGGCGATGGGCGTCGCCGGCTCGGCCTGGGCGACGGTCATCGCCCGTGTCTTCATGGCGGTCACGCTGCTCGTCGTCATCGTCCTGCACGAACGGCGTCAGCGGCTCGGCTTGTCGGACATCTCGTTCGTCGAGGTCGAGTGGCCGCGGATCGTGAGGCTGTTCCGGCTGGGTGCGCCCGCCGCGATGCAGCTCACGGCGGAGGTGGGCGTCTTCGGGGCCGTCGGCCGCACTGGCCGGCCGGATCGATCCCGTGGCGCTCGCCGCGCATCAGGTGGCGCTCAACATCGCCAGCGTCACGTTCATGGTGCCGCATCGGCCTCGCGTCGGCCGGAGCGGTGCGCGTCGGCCACGCGATCGGCCGTCGAGACGCGCAGGCCGCGGCGCGCGGGCTGGGCCGCCATCGCGCTCGGCGGCGGCTTCATGACGGCGGCGGCACTCGCGTTTCTTGCCGGTGCCCGGGTTCCTCGTCGCGTCTCTACACGACGGATGCCGCCGTCGTCGCGACGGGCGTCGCGTTGCTGCGCGGTCGCGGCGGCGTTCCAGTTGTTCGACGGCCTGCAGGGCGTGACGACGGGCGCACTGCGCGGGCTGGGCGACACGCGCACGGCCATGCTGCGCCAACCTGGTCGGCCACTGGCTCATCGGCCTTCCCGTGGCGGCCTTCGCTGCGTTTGGCCTGGGCTGGGGCGTCATCGGGCTCTGGGCCGGGCTGTCCATCAGCCTCACGCTGGTGGGCATCGTCCTCATCTTCGTCTGGCGCAAGCGGCTCACCGAACTGCGCCGGCCGGCTACCCGATGTCGCCGGCAGCAGCGGGGACCGCGTGAGCACGCCAACTGCCGCCGCGCGAGGGGAGGCGATCTTTCACGCCGCGCTTCTTCCTGATGTGCGGCTTCACGTTCACGGTCTTCCTCTCGCTGTTCCAGCTGATCCCGACAGCACCGTTCCATGTGCGCGACCTCGGCGGCGGGCCGCTGGCCTCCGGGCTGTTCCTCGGCGCGCTGACGTTTGCGTCCGCGTGGTCCGGCGCCGTTCACGGGCGCGTTCGCCGACCGCATCGGCCGGCGCGAAGACGCTCATCATCGCGAGCCTCGGCCTGGCGGCCTTCACGGCGTCCTACGCCTTCATCGAGAACTACCGCCTGCTGCTGGCGCTCGTGCTGGTACACGGCATCGTGTGGTCGTCGCTGCTCGTCGCGTCGGCCGCGTACCTGACCGGCGTGCTGCCTGCGGCGCGACGCGGCGAAGGCATCGCCTACTGGGGCCTCGCCAGCGTGCTCGCCGCCACGGTCGCACCGTCGGTGGGCTTCTGGGTCTACGCGCACGGATGGGCGTGGCTCTGCGCGGGCACCACGGTGCTCAACCTGACGATGGCCGCGATCGCGTGGTCGATGGTGGACGACCGGCAGGCGGATCCGCAGCCGCACGCGCACCGCGGCGGCATCGAGTGGCACGTCGTCGCGCTGTCCGCGCCCCTGTTCCTGTACTCGTACAGCTACGGTGCGGTGAGCAGCTTCAGCGCGTGTACGCCGATGCGCTCGGCATCAGGCCGAAGACGATCTTCCTGACGACGCTGGCGCTGGTCACGCTGGGGACGCGCCCGTTCACGGGCCGCTTCGGCGATCGGATCGGCTATCGGCGGATCTTCCTGCCGAGCCTCGCCGTCATCGCGATCGGCGTGGCCGCGCTCGCGCTGTCGTCCACGCGCGCGGGCCTCATGGCGCTCGGCCGCGATCTTCGCGCTCGGGTTCGGCACGGCGTATCCCGCGTTCGCGGCGTGGGTGATGCGGGATGTCGGCGAAGCCAGGCGCGGCGCCGCGTTCGGCGCGATCCTCGCGGCATTCGACACTGGCATCGGCGCAGGATCCACCACGACCGGCTGGTTGATTGGCAAGGCCGGCTTCACCGCGGCCTTCGGCACCGCCGCCGCGCTGGCGGCGCTCGCTCTTCCGGTGTTCCTGCTCGTCGAGCGGCGTTTCGCCCATGTGCCACGCGATGCGCACGGGCCCGAGGCCGTGCCGCCGCCCGGCGATCCGCTCTTCTCACCCGCGTCGTTCGAGGAGTGACGATGCGGCGCGTGCTGGCGGTCGTCCTCGTGCTGTGGGAGCCGCTCACGCTGGCGCTCGCCGCATCGACCCTGCTGCGGCGCATCACGGAGCACGGCGTGCCGGCATACGCAGTGCTCGTCGTGAAGGTGTTCGTCGCCGGCGTCGGCATCGCCGCGGGCATGGCGCTGTGGCAGGAGCGTCCGGGCGCGATGGTCCTGGCGCGCTGGGCTCTGGCGCTTTCGCTGGCCACGACCTCTTCTCGCGCCTTACCGACTTCTGGCCGGCCACGCTGCCTCCGGGTGTCGCCGGTCCGGCGCTCGCCGCGAGCGTCGCGTGGACAGGCGGGTGGCTCGTGTGGAGCCTGCGTCAGACGCGGCGTAGGCCAGCTAAGCTCGGCCTAGACTGCGCGAAGGCTCGAGCTCGGCCTCGTCCGACAGCGCATGCAGGCCCGAGCTTTAGCTCGGGCAAATCAGCTCGGCCGGGCGACCGTCAGGATGATCTTCCCGACGTGATCCCCGCCTCGAGCGTCGGCGTGCGCAAGCGAGGCATCGCGCAGCGGGAAGGTCGCGTGGATGACCGGGCGCAGCTCGCCACGCTCCACCAGCGGCCACACGTCGTCCTCGAGCGCCCGCGCGATGGCGCCCTTCTGCTCCACGGTTCGTGGCCGCAGCGTCGATCCCGTGAACGTGATGCGCTTCCGCATCAGCGGGTTCAGGTTGATCTCGGCCTGCGCGCCGCGCAGGAACGCGATCTGGACGAGCCGGCCATCCATCGCCAACGCCTCGAGGTTGCGCGCGACGTAGTCGCCGCCCACCATGTCGAGGATGACGTCCACGCCGCGGCCGCTGGTCCGTTCCTTCGACCGCCTCCACGAAGTCCTCGACGCCGGTAGTCGATCGCGCGTCGGCGCCAGCCGCTCGCATGCCGCGCACTTGTCGGCGCGACCCGGCCGTGGCGAACACGCGCGCGCCGAACGCCTCGACATCTGGATGGCGGTCGTGCCGATGCCGCTCGCGCCGCCGTGGATCGAGGATGCTCTCGCCGCGCCTGCAGCCGCGCCCGCTCGAACACGTTGGTCCAGACGGTGAAGTAACGTCTCGGGCATCGCCGGCGGCTTCTTCCACGGACAGGCCGCGCGGGATCGGCAGGCACTGGCGGCGCTGGCGCCGCGCAGCTCGGCGTAGCCGCCGCCGGCCACGAGCGCCATCACCGCGATCGCCGGCGCGCCAGCGATCGACGGCCGACCCGACCGCCGCAACGACGCCGGCCACCTCCATGCCCGGCACATCAGGCGCGCCAGGCGGCGGCGGATATTTCCCGAGCCGCTGCATCAGGTCCGGCCGGTTGACGCCGGAGGCTTCCACCCGAATCAGCACATCGCCGGCGCCGAGCGCCGGCATCGCCCTGGTGACCGGCTTCAACACCTCGGGCCCGCCGGGCGTGCTGATCTCGATCACGGTCATCGACTGCGGCAGGTCGGCGACGTTCACTGGTAGCGCCTCCTGATGGTCGGGATGAGGTATTCGCTGAACGCGCGCGACAGGTCGTAGCGTGGGCGAGAACCCCCAGTCGTGGCGCGCGGCCGAATCGTCGACGCCGGCCGGCCAGGAGTCGACGATGCCCTGGCGCTTGTCGTCGATGGCGTACGTCAGCTTCGCGCTCGGGGAAGGCCGCGGCGACGATCGCGCGAATCTCTTCGGCCGACGGGTTGAAGGCGGCCACGTTGTAGGCCGTGCGCGTGAGCCGCTCGCGCGGCGCGGCTGCCAGCCGAATCAGCGCCTCGACGCCGTCGGGCATCGCCATGAACGGGATGCGCGTGTCGGGCCGGACGAAGCACGCGTATGGATCGCCGTTCGCCGCGGCGTGGATCATCTCCGGCGCGTAGTCGGACGTGCCGCCGGACGGCATGGTCAGCGCGGAGATCAGTCCAGGAAACGCGCACGGAACGGAAGTCGACCTTCCGCTGAGCGTCTCGGCGGCAAGCTGCTTGTAGTGCGCGCGCGTAGTAGCGGCCCGAGCAGTTCGCAGTACAGCTTGTTGCGCCGCACATCGTCGTCGGGTGGTTGAAGTCGTCCTCGCGGACGTGCCGTCTCGCTGTTCTTCGTCGTCGAGGTCGGGCATGCCAGTACGCGGCGATCGACGATGGGTAGAGAAACTTCACCGGACGGCCGTGCGACTCGCCTTCCTTCTGCGCGAACTCGAGCAGCGTGAGCGTGCCCTCGACGTTGACCTCGTGCGCGCGCGTCGGCGTGAACTCCGAGCGCGTCGACAGCAGCGCGGCCAGGTGGAACACCAGGTCCACCTCGAACTCGGCCAGGATGCGCTCGAGCAGACCGGCATCGAGGATCGACCCGAGGAACTCGCGCTGGACGAGGCCCGACAGCGTGGAGTCGAGCGGCGCGAGATCGAGCGTGACGATGGGCCGGCCGGTGCCGGCGAGGCGCGTGATCAGGCCGTGGCCAATCTCGCCGCCGGCGCCCGTGATGAAGATGACCGGCTTGCGCATCCGTCCATTCTGCACCAAAGCTGGCGGAGCGCGACCGGGACGGGCTAGACTCTCTTCATGAATCGTGAGGACTGCATTCTGTTCAGCGGCGGCGCCGCCGGCGCCGAGGCCGCCTTCGGCGAGCAGCGCCGAGCGCTACGGCATCGACGAAGTCAACTTCACCTTCGAAGGGCCACACGCATCGTGCGGCACCGCGGCTTCCGCGTGCTGAATCACGAGGAGCTGCTGGCGGGCGACGTCAGCCTCGAGTACGTCTCGCGCCTGATGAACCGCCGCTACACCGAAGGGCCGACGCTCAGGAAGATCCTGCAGACGATCTGGTATCAGGTGAACAACGGCCAGGAGATCTACGTCGTCGGCCACATCGAAGACGACGACACCGTGCGCGGCGGCACGGGCTGGGGCGCCGAGTTCGCCAAGTTGTGCAACAAGCCGCTGTTCGGTGTTCGATCAGGCGCGTGACAGCTGGTTCTCGTGGACCGGCTCGAAGTGGGCGCGCCGTACGTCAGACGACCAGCCGGTCATCACGCACCCGCACATCACCGGAACCGGGACGCGCGTGATCGAAGAGAGCGGGCGCCGCGCGATTGCGGAGCTGTTCGAGCGTTCGTTCGGAAAGCGTGAGAGCGCCGGTGGCGGCGGGCACTAGCCCGCGCGCGCCTGCGCGCGCTCACACGGCAACGATTCGAATCTCCCCGTCAGGGTCTTCGTCACCGGGCACCGCCCGGCAATCTCGAGCAGCCGCGCGCGCTGAGCGTCGTCGAGGTCGCCGTCGATCTCGACGTGACGTTCGATGAGAACACGCTGCCTTCGCGGTGGCCGCGGACACGGACCTCCACGTGCCCTCACGCGGCAGACCCTTGTGTTTCGCGTAGCCCTGCACCGTCATCGCGACGCAGCTCGCCAGGCCCGCGAGGACCCACTCGTGGGGCGCCGGACCGGCGTCGTTGCCGCCGTTGACCGGCGGCTCGTCGGCGGTAAAACGGTGCGGACCGATCTCGACGGTCTGTCCGAAGGCGCCCTGCGCCGTGCTGGCCTTCGCTTCGCGATACTTGCTCGTCGGCGTCTCGCTCATTGCCTACTCGTCATCCTTTCCTGCGGCGTCGGAGTCCGTCGCCGGAATCGGCGAGCCCAATCGACAGCGCGCCCGACGGGCACCTGCCAACCTGCGCCGACGATCTCCGCCGTGGTCGCCGCAGTGGCGTCCACCCACGGACGACGCCGCGGGTTGAAGACGCGCGGCAGGCCGCGAGCGCAGTTGCCCGCGTGCACGCACAGATCGGGCTGCCAGATGACCGTCACTTCGCCGTTCGAGTAGCGCTTGGTGATGTGACGCATCTTCGGCCCTCCTTCACGCATCACTGCGCGGCAATCCGCTCGATCTGCCCGAGGTGACGCCGCTCGTGCCCGGCCCACCACGCGAGCAGCCAGGCCACAGAGATCTCGCCGTGATCGGGATGACGGAAGCGCCTCGCCAGCTCGTCCGCGCTCAAGCCGATCGATCAAGGGTAGCGCGAACCTGCGAAGGCTGGCATACGCCGCGAGCGCGGGCGTCGCCGTCCGCCGCCGGCTCGACGGCCATGAACCGGTCCTGGTCGAACGGCTGCACGACGTAGCTGTCGGTCGCCAGCGCGTAGCGGAACCGGCCCTGGACGATGATCTCGGTCTGCGCGAGGTGGACCAGGATCTCGGCGACGGTCCACTTGCCTGGCGCCGTCCGCTTCGAGCACCCGCGGCGCCGAGCGATCGAACGATCGTCGCGATCGCCTCCGGAGTCTCGTGCAGCGATTCGCGGGCATTGCGATCGCCGAGATCGATCGCCGTAAGGATTGCGCGCGTCGCTCATGGCGCCTCCTGCCAGAACATCCTGGGCAGCGGTCGCTCCGACGGCCATCGCCGCGCCAGCGTCGCCGCGTCGAAGAGCTCGCCGTTCTTGATCACCCACCGGATCTTCACGCTGTTGTGGATGTCGGCCAGCGGGTCCGCGTCGAAGCACGACGAGGTCCGCGAGCTTTCCGGTCTCGACCGTGCCGATGTCGGGAAGCGAACCCGATCTTCTGCGCGGCTTCCGCGTCGACGGCCCTGAGCGCCTCGAACGGCGTCATGGCCGTCTTGCCGGCACGCTGTGCCCTCCCCGGCCAGCGCCCACAACTCCCAGTGCGCGCCGAGACCCTGGAGCTGCCCGTGCGCGCCGAGCGTGACGATCCCGCCCGCGCGACGGACGGCGGCCGCCGAGCTCGCGACCGTCGGGAAGTGGAACTCGTCGAGTGCGACCCACGTGTGCCGCCGCGCCGAGCTGGTCGAGCATCGGATGCGGCACGAACCGCCGCAGCTTCTCGTCCTCGTGTGGGTTGCGCTGCTGATAGAAGTAGTGCTCGGCCTCGGGGCCGCCGTAGGCGACGATGAGCGTCGGCGTGTATGTCGTGTGCGCTCGCGCCAGCAGCTGGATCACGTCGTCGTGCAGCTCGTACGGCAGCGCGTGCTCGAACGACGTGAAGCCGTCCATCACCGTCGTCAGGTCGGTGTGCAGCTCGCCGGCGCCTTCCACGGTGAGCAGCATGTGTTCCTCGCGGCAGGCCTGGGCGAACCAGAGGCGCTGATCGCGGCGCGGCTGCTGGTAGACCTTGATCATGCGCGCGCCGTACGCCTTCATCCGGCGCACCTGACGGCGCGCATCGTCCTGGCTGTCGACCTCGGCATACATCGGCGCGCCTGCTGGCCGCCGTAGAGCACGTCGCCTGAGGAGTAGACGCGAGGGCCGAGCAGCCGCCCGGCTTCGACCATCTCGGCCTGTTCGAAGACGTCCAGCGACGGCGCCGACGGGTCGTAGACCGTCGTGACGCCGTACGCGAGGTTGGCCGCGTATTCCCACTTGGTCTCAGGCAGCACCTCGAACCCGGAGTAGTGCAGATGCGCGTGCGTGTCGATGAGGCCCGGCGCGATGGTCGTGCCCGTGGCGTCCATGCGCGTCGCGCCGGACGGAATCGTCACGCTGCCCGACGTGCCGATCGCGGTGATGCGGTTGCCGGTGATGACGATGTCGGCGCTCGGGAGGATCTCGTCGCCCTTCATCGTGACGACGCGGGCGCCTGTCAGTGCGAGGACACCGCTCGGCACGGCGCGTGGGAGCGAGACCGAGATGTGGAACGACTCTGATGTCGGGACGCGCGGCTCCTCGGCCTTTCGTCGCCTGCTCGCCTTGCTCGCCGTCCTTGCCCTGCTCGCCCTTCTGGCCCTGCTCGCCCTGCCTGGCCTTGCTCGGCCTTCTTCGCCCTCTGCGCCTCGGCGAACGCCATCGCGTCGGCGATCGTCGAGGCGGTGGAATGTTGCGCCGAGGGTCCAGGTGATCGCGCGCCCCTGGTCGGCCCAGGCGGCGTAGCCGCCGGCCTCGTCGGTCAGCCGCCAGACGGGAACGCTCGCCTCTTTCAACGACACCTCGGGCGTCGGCGTCACCTCGGCCGGAGGCAGCGCCGTCACGTACACCTCGTCGCGCGTGGAGAACAGGAGCCACTGCCCATCCGGCGATGGCGCCAGGTCGTCGACCGGCGGAAGCCGCAGCAGCGGCTTCCGATCGGTGCCGTCGAGGCGAATCGATACGAGATCGGTCTTCGGGTCGTCCGCCGGCCCCTTCAGCTCGAGCGGGCGGCCGTAGTAGAGACGCGTGCCGTCGCTGCTCCAGTGCACCTGCGGATGGAAGCGCAGCGCCGGCGCCACGTCCACGCTGGTGACGAACTGCAGCTCGCCGCCGCCGGCGCTCACCCACTGAATCTCGAATGACTGTTCGTCCTCGGGCTGCCGCCCGCGGAACTCCAGTCCGGACCCGCGGATCGATCGCGATCCGATCGCCCGATGGAGACCACACGGGATTGATGTAGTGGCCCGGCACCGTCGTGACGCGCTCGCCCGCGGCGGCGGCGCCCGAGGATCCCGCGCGCACTTTCCACACCGCACCGCCCTCGCGCGTCGCTCCAGCTCACGAAGGCGACGCACTGCCCATCCGGCGAGAACGCCGGCGTACTCGCGGTCGGGACCGCCCTCAGCGGTCAGGCGTCGAGGCGACCCGGTCGGCTTGCCGTCCTGCAGCGGCTGCAGCCAGCAGCGGCCGAACGCCTCGAACACGATCGACGCGTCCGTCGGGCGACTGCTGTGCGCGGCGAAGGATCCGCGCTTCGACGGGCCCGTCGGCGACCTTCTCCTGCCACGTCACCGTTGGCGCCAGCGCGATGTCGACCGGGATCTTGACCGGGACCACCACCGGTGTCGCGCCAGCGGTGAGTGACAGCCGCTGGAGGTGGCCGCCGCTGCTGAAGATGAGCGCGCTGCCGTCCGGCGTGAAGGCGTAGTTCGGCCACACGTCCATTGCCGCGAAGCCTTCCTGATCGTCGCGCGAGAGACTGCGTGCGAGCAGGCGCTCGGCACCCGTCGCCAGCGTGCGCGCGACGAGCACCGTGTCGGCGTCGCGCCGGCTGATGACACCATCGTCGCGCCGTCGGGCGACAGCGCCGGCCGAGCCGCGCCGCCGATGCCGCTGGCAATCGTCGAGCGCTCGCCGGTCGTCCGATCGAAGCGCTCGATCTGCCAGAGGCCGCCGGCTGCTTCGGGTCGTAGCTGAAGCGCATCGGGCGCGCGGCGAAGTAGATGAAGCGCCCGTCGCGCGAGGCCACGGGACCCGACGAGTTGTTGAGGTCGTCGCCGGAGGTCAGCTTGATGCCGCTGCCGCCACGGCGATGGAACAGCCACAGCTCGCAGGGCGGAATGCCCGCGCGCTTTGGCATCTTCACGCCGCGCGACGAGGTACTCGCCGCCGGGAGCCACGCCGCGCTGCGCACGTAGGCAGTCTTCTCGCTGGTGATCGCACGGCGGTTCTTCCCGTCGGCGTCGACGAGCCAGAGGTTCTCCATCCCGTTCTCGTCGGACGTGAACGCGATGGTCTTGCCGTCGGGCGAGTAGCGCGGGTGATAGTCGTAGGCCGGCCCGCGTGTGAGCGGCGTCGCCGTTCCGCCAGCGACCGGCACGGTGTAGAGGTCGCCCAGCACGTCGAATACCAGCGTTGCTCCGTCCGGCGACACGTCGACCGACATCCACGTGCCTTCGGTCGTCTCGAAGACGGCGTGCGTGGCGTCGGCCCGGGCCGTGTTGATGTCGGCCGCCGCGTCTTTCGGCGCCGGCTGGCGGCGCTGTCTTCTTCTGTGCGGCCGTGACGACGCCGGTGGCGAGACACACGAGCAGAACCGTGGTCGCCTGTGAGCGAGTCATCGAGGTCACCGTGATGAAGACGCGCCGAGCCCCGAGGGAAGGCGCGGCGACGAGATGAGATCAGCGAACACGCGCCAGCGGACGTCCGGATGATCGGAGGTGCCGCCGTGCGCTTCGACGTGCCCGGCGCACGAGATCCTTGCCGTGGTTGTAGTTGATGACGTAGCTGCGGTTCTGGTCGAAGAAGCGGAGCCGCTGCTCGCGCGCGCGGACGCGATGACAGCGTGTAGGTCACGAGCCAGTCGACGGTCTCCGTCGCGCCGGCCTCGGCCGTCGAGATACCGGCGCGCCGCTTCGTTGCCCGCGTAGCTCAGCGCATCGAGGTGGCGGAAGACATCGTGTAGTAGCTCGCCGCCGTGACGGGATCGAGACCGGCGAGCGGGAACAGTGTCTCGCTCTCGAACCTGACGCGCTCTTCAGCCGGGAAACGCGACGTCGATGCCGAAATTCGCCGTGCCTTCCGCGATGAGCGACTGCGGCGAGAAGAGCGGATACACCGAGAACTCGCGCCAGCCGCGCTCCTGCACCATGTGCTGCTCGAGCAGCAGGTTGTAGACGTGGTGCCCGGGATAGCCTTCGTGGCACGCCAGGTCGACGGCGCGATCGATGAAGATCGGCAGGTCCGTGTTGACCTGAATCAGGCTCTGGAACTTGCCCTGATACCAGTTGTAGCCGCTCCAGACCTGGTTGGTCACGAACTGGAGCCTGAACTGCTCGCTGTCGGGAAGCGCGATGTGCGCCACCGTCCGCGCGCGGCATTCGGCGATCGCCGCGCGGAACACCGTCTCGAGCTTCGCCGGCGGAATCACGTATCGCTGGCGGAATGCCTCGATGCGCGTGGCAAGCGGCCCGGTGCCGGGCACGAGCGCCTCGAGGTCCTTCAGCGCGCGATCGAAGTGGCTCGTGGGGAACGTCGGCGCCACCGCGTCGTAGAGCGCCTTCGACTCCTCGTCGAACGACATGCGGAGTGCCCTGCAGCATCCGGATGCGCGCGCCGACGGCGCCGGCCTGCTTCGACAAGTATTCGCGGCGGAGCCGATCCATCTCGTCTGCAGGCGCGGCGAGCGCCGTGACGCCAGCCTGGACAGCGGTCGCCTCCGCGAGCAGCCCCGGCAGCGCGAGCTTGCCGGCCGCCGCCGCAGCGCTCTTCCATTCCGGCGGGCCGTAGTAGGCGTCGACGAAGCTGGCATCGTGCTGTCCGACAGCCAACACCAGTCGGACGTAGCGATCGGCGAGTGCGTTCATGTCTGAAGGGGCGGGCGCTCCGCGCAGCGCCAGCGGTGCCGCGAGCATCACAGCCAGCAGGAATCGTCGAGGCACAGCTCATCTTATTCGAAGCCCACCTCAGCCTGCGGTTCGTACGCGCGCGAACCGCTGAGTTCAGCGGGACAAAGCGTGGGGTGAAATCGACGCAGTCGTGCACCCGCCAATGAAAGTTTCACACGGCGGCCAGGCGACACCGGGGCACAGTCGGACACAACGTGCGATTTGTCGACGTCCACCGGTTGGTACGTCGCTTGATGCTTCATTAGCAACGTTACCCCGGCTCGACCGGCACAATTTCGTGGAGGTCAGGTTCATGAAGATTCATACGCGTGCGCCGCCGCCTTGGCGGTTCTGCTCGCAGCCGCGCCGCTCGCCAGCGCCAGCGACGACCCTGTGGCCGCTCCGGGCAAGACTGTCACCGGGTGTGTCACGACGGCCAATGACGGGAAGAGCTTCGTGCTCACCGAAGCGTCGAAGGACATGCAGGCCCCGCCGAAGACGTGGACGCTGGTCGCGAGCGACGGCGTGGATCTCAGCAAATACGCCAACCACAAGGTTGAGATCACCAGTGCGTCCGACAAGACCGATTCCGCAGCGGCGACCCGCAGCGGCGCCAACCGCGGCTACCGCGGCCGGAGCCACTGCCGATACGAAGCTCAAGGTCAAGTCGGTGAAGGACATCGCGAACTCGTGCTCGCAGTAGGCAAGCCCACGAAGGCCGGCGGACGTGCGATTGCCGCCGGCCTTCGTTCAGTTCGAGATCGCGTGATCGATCGCAAATTCCTGCCCGCTCCACGCGCGCATGGCGGTCGTTCGGTATGTCAGGCCCGGTCCAGAACGCGTGGTCGGCCGCCAGGCCGGGCGGCAGGAACGCCACCGCGCACAGGTAGAGACTTCCCGTCGAGATGTAGCGCTCGCCGATGCCGGGCTGATGCCCGGCGAGGCCGATGGTGAGCCAGCCGTTCGCGTCGAATGTGCCGGGCGCCGTCGAGTGTCCGGCGGATGACGGCCGCCAACGCGGCGCGCGCCTGCGCCGGCGGCAGGCCATCGGGAAGCTGATCGCTCAGCGCGAGCGCGGCCAGCAGATGAAAAGCGCCGCAGCGATACGCGAGCGATCGGCCAATGGCCGGGAAGCTGCCGTCGGGCCCGACGAGGCGCTCGAGGATCGCGCCGTAGCCGCCGTGCGCGATCGCAGAACGCGGGCGCGCATGTCACTCCAGGCCTGCGATTCATCGCCACAGGCCTTCGAGCACGTCGAGCAGCATCGGCTGGATCACGAAGCTGTTGTAGTAGTCCCAGTGGAAGCTGCGGACCATCGCCGTACGTGCCGTCGCCCTGTACCACTGCTCGTGCTGGCGCAGCGCGTAGTCCACGCGGAGCCGATCCCACGGTGCGCCGAGCAGCTTCAGGCCGGCCTCGACCGTCGCAGAGAACATGCAGCCAGTTGCTGAACCCTGGCGTGATCGCGCGAGTCGACGTCAGCGCCTCGATCAACCGCGCCCTTCGTTGGCTGATCCAGCGCGCCGGCGAGCGCGTGTGGGGCGCGCGGAGCAAGCCCTGCGCGAGGAACGCCGAGTCCACCAGCGGCTGCGACTCGCGCGTGAAGTTCAAGGCGTCAGGCGATGCGGGATCGACGGCGTTGGCGAGCGCCCGCTGCGTCAGCGCGCGATACCGCGACTGCGCCTGCGCCCTCCGCGCCTGAGACCGACGACAACCTTCGAGCCACGGTGCCATGCCCGCGATGAGACGGCCGAAGGCCTCGAGGTGTGGACGGCGCGCCGATCGGCACCCTCCGCCTGCTCGATGGGCATCTTCGCGCGCAGCGTCCCGTGCGCCAGGTTCGACAGCACGGGATCGGCCACCGCGGCGCAGCGTCGCCACCCACGAGTCGCGTGTGAACGCGGACGCAGTCAGGCTCCTGCGCGGAGGCTCTGATCCCGTCGCGCCGATCGGAAAGCCGGCGGCCACGGCCAAGGAAATTACGTCGATGCATGCCGGAAGGATACTGGACACGGACAGCGCAGCTTGGCCGAACTGAAAGTTCGGCCCTACGTACGCGGAGCTGCGAGACAGGTGTAGTCGTAGGGCCGAACTTTAGTTCGGCCAAGTCGACTAAGCCCGTAGTTCGGAGTCCCGCAGCCCCGTCAGCTTGTCGTGCGCTGCCTGATCGGCGGCTTGCAGACGGGACACGGCCACAGCTTCTTCCCCGCCTCTTCCAACGTCATCGAGTACGGTTGCTTCCGAGCTTCGGGCAAGTGGCCGTGTGGTGCTTTGTTGTCGTTCGGCTGCGAGAACACCTTGATCTTGTTCCGGGTCGGCGGCAGCGAGTGGCCGCAGGTGCGCTCGGGCAGTCGTGCGCCGTGAGGCCACGACGCTTCGCTTCACCGAGCTTCATCACGCGGACCTGCGAGCCGGCACGCGCGACCAGCGGACAGCTGGGCTGGTGATACTGCTTCGAGCCGACGATCATCACGACGAGGTCGGCGGCCGGCGAGGTCTGCGGCGACGTGACCACGGAGGCGGCCAGCAGCATCGCCATCACCGAAGTTGCTGTGATCGCCAGTCGCACAACAGGTAGGATAGCACCCGCTCGACGCCGGCCCGGCCCGGCCGGCGACGCAAGGAGACGCTGATGCCTCGCCTGACTCGACGCGCGTTCATGGAATCGGCAGCCGCGGTGGCTGCGAGCGGTGCGCTCGCGCCGTCGACCTCCGTCGCGGCGCCGCCTGCCGGTCGCACGCTGACGCTGGGCGTCGCGTCGTATTCGACCCGCAAGTTCACGCTCGACCAGACGCTCGAGATGGCGAAGACGCTCGGCGTGACGTCGATGACGTTCAAGGACGTCCACATCCCGCGCACGGACTCACCCGACGCGACGCGCGCTGCGCGCGAAGATCGTGGCCGCGGGCATCACCATCATGGGTGGCGGCACCATCACGCTGCCGAACGACCCGGTGGAGATCCGGAAGAACTTCGAGTACGCGAAGGCCGCCGGCTTCCCGCTGATCTTCACGTCGCCCGATCCGGCCGCGCTCGACACGATCGAGCAGATGGCGAAGGAGTACGACGTCAAGGTCGCCATCCACAACCACGGCCCGGAGGACAAAGTGGTGGCCGCGCCCGCAGGACGCCTACGCGGCCGTCAAGTCGCGCGACAGCCGCCTGGGCCTGTGCATCGACGTCGGCCACACGCTGCGGACCGGCACGCGATCCAGTGGCGGCATGCCGGGAATGCAAGGACCGCTTGGCGACATGCACGTGAAGGACCTGGCTCGCGAAGACCGACCGCGACAGCCAGGTTGCCGTCGGGCGCGGCCTCATCGACTTCCCCGCGCTCTTCCGCACGCTGCTCGACATCGGCTACCAGGGCCAGGTCGGGCTCGAGTGCGAGATCCACGAAGACGACCCGCTGCCCGGGATGATCGAGATCGCTCGCCTACGAGCGCGGCGTGCTCGCGGCGCTGAAGTAGGGAGACTAGTTTCGCCACGCTCGCTTGGATGCCACGAGCGCGACGTGGCGAAACTGATATCCGACCCATGTTCCGATTTCGGCGCGTTCCACTGCTTTTCCCGGTGACCAACACTGTGACCAACAGGCGGGATGATCCGCGGCGGCCGCGGGGCAGACCTCCGTCGCACGTGACCATCGCCTTCGGCCTGTGACGAGCCACTCTTCAGGCCGATTGGACGCTGTTCCGTCAGCGTCGATCGAGTACCAGCTGTCGCAACAACCCTCCGTCTAAGCCCCTGAAGCGACCCGGCATCGACCCGCCGGGCCGCGCGCGGGAGGGACGGATCATGCGGAGCAGCAATCGCGGCGATCATCGGCGCGTGTCCTCGCAGGCGGTGTCCAGCCGGTGTCTGGCGAGTCGATCGCCAACCACATGCCCACGTTCGCGCCATGCAGAAGGAAGGCGCGGTGCTGCTTTGCCGAGGGCATGGCCCGCTCCCCAGCTTCCGGCGTCTGGTCAACCGCCTCGAACAGTCGGATGTGATCGTCTACATCGACCTCCGGCCGGACATGCGTCCAGACGTTGGCGGGTCGCTCCGGTTCCTCGCCGAGAGTGCGACGGATCGCTTTCTGCGGATTCAACTGAACCGCTCGGTGGCCAAGCTCTGGCGCGTGGCGCTGCTCGGACACGAGCTGCAACACGCCGTCGAGGTCGCCGAGGCGCCAGGCATTCATTCGGCAGAGGACCTGCGGATGCTCTACAGGCAGATCGGCGTCCGCACCGGCGCCGACACCTAGCGATTCGATGGCCGCGCGCCAGGCGGGCCTCACGATCCGCGACGAGATCGTCAGGGCGAGGGCGACGTCCGCTTCGCCAGGTCCACGCCCGCCGAGCCGATGCCCGAGGGCGAATCGATCGGCGAGGCCGAGCCGGTCAGGACCGCCTCGAAGCCGGCCGCGATTCCAGCCGCCGCGGCGCGCCGGCGGACAGCGTGACGCTGCAGGAGCGCGACTAGGCGCGCCAACAGGACTGCCTCCGGCACCGTCTAAGCCGGAGGAGGGAACCCATGCCCCTGTCCGCATTCGCGGCCGTGGCGGTGACGCTGGCGCTCGGCAGCCTGTCGCCTGCGACCGACGGCCACTACAGCCAGAACGTCACCGTCCGCACGCCGGACGATCGGTCGCCGCGCGCGTGCGCCGATCTCGTCGTCACCTTCGACGATCGAAGCCCGCAGCCACCGCCGAGGACCACCTCACAGTTCCCAGGCCGGCCGGCGCACTGAATCTACGCGCGCCCTCCAACGGCGGCATCTTCGTCGTCGGCGCCTCGCGTGCGGACTTCGCGGTGACGGTGTGCAAGGCCGTGGCGCCATCCGGCGACACGAAGGCCGCGCTGGCGTCGATTCGTCGCGTCAGCCGCCGCGGGGACGGTGTCGGTGAGCGGAGGCGACGCCGATCGCTGGATCGCGTACTGCTGGTCGAAGCGCCGCGCGAGGCCGCCATCGACCTCGAGGCCCTCAATGGCCCGCTGGAGGTTCGCGACGTCGCCGGCCATGCGCGGCCCGGACGACGAATGGGCCGATCAACCTTGCCAACGTCTCGGGCACTGTGACGGCGCGCGCGCAGAACGGCCCGGTCAAGTTCGTCGGCAGCACCGGCGCCGTCGATCTCGAGACCGCAGAACGGGCCGTATCGGCGTCCGCCTCGACGGCGAACGCTGGACGACGGGCAGCCTCACGGCGCATGCGCAGAACGGGCCCGTGAAAGTGGAAGTGCCGCAGAACTTCGCCTCGGGCGTGCGTGTCGAATCGTCGACGCACGCGCCCTGGAAGTGTCGAGGGCACCGCGTGCGAGTCGGCGAAGCGCTCGTGGGACGACGGCTCGCGCTGGATTGAGCTTGGCCGCGGCCCCGTGGCCGTCCGCGTTGCAACTGTAAACGGACCCGTTGCCGTCGACTGGGCGAACCCGACCCGCGTCGTGCGTGTCACGCTGCTAGACTCTGGGGACGACCGCGCTCCGCGCGGGTCGTTTCCCTGGAGCGTAGCGTGCGCGCGTGCAGTTGCGGGACTCCTCCTCACGTTTGGCCTGTTCGCGGGCCTTCACACGGATACAGCGCGGCTCGGGCGCGCAGGTCCGCGCCGCCGCCGTGCTCCTCACGCTCGACGGTGTCCGCACCGAGGAGATGTTCGGCGGGCTCGATCGCATTGCCTTGACGTCGACAGTCGAGAAGGGCGGCATCGAGGGCACCGCGCGCCTACAAGGACTACTGGGCGGACACGCCCGAGGCGCGGCGGCAGAAAGTGATGCCGTTCCTGTGGGACACGCTGCTCCGCGACCATGGCTCGATCGCCGGCAACCGCGCCCGCGGGAGCCAGTTCGGCGTCATGAACCACATGCGGTTCTCGTACCCCGGGCTACTCGGAGATCCTCACGGGCGCCGCGCACTGACGAGGTCATCGACAGCAACGACAACAAGCGTTACCCGTTCCTGACCGTGCTGGAGTTCCTGCGTGGCCGGTTCGCCGTGCCTCCCGATCAGGTCGCGGTCTTCGGCTCCTGGGAAACGTTCCACTGGATCGCACAGCACGAGGACGGCGCCCGTTGCCGTGCAACGCCGGCTACGAGAAGTGCGCGAGCCCGGATCCGGCGGTCGACGCGCTCAGCCGTGCGCAGTTCGAGGCGACGACACCGTGGGACAGCGCGAAGGCATGACGCCTACACGTTCAGGTTCGCGATGGATCACCTGCGGCGCGTGAAGCCTCGCGTGATCTACATCGCGCTCGACGAGACCGACGCGACTGGGCGCACGAGCGGAACTACGCCCGCCTGCTCGACTCGCTGCACCGCACGGACGGCTACCTGAAGGAGCTCTGGACCTGGCTGCAGTCCGACCCGACAGTGCAGGACAACACCGTTCTGCTCGTCACCGCGGACCACGGGCGCGGCCACGGCCCGAAGCGACTGGTCCGATCACGGCAAGGATGTCGTCGGCGCCAACGAGACGTGGCTGATCGCCGCCGGCCCGGACTGGCCGCGGCGCGGCGAGTGGGCCAATGCTGCGCCCGCGTTCACGAACCAGATCGCATCAACGCTGGCCAGGTCGCTCGGCGAAGACTTCCGCAGTCCGCCGTCCCAGGCGCCGGCGCGCCGATCGGCTTACTTGTGGCAACATCCGTAGCGCGTCCTTCGTCCTTCGTCCCTCGTCCTCGTCCCTGAGCTGATGCTCTTCCCGGCTCGTCGCATGCGTTTCACCGCGAGCGGCGCGCTGCTGGCGTACTCGCGCTGACGGACGCCATCGGCGGCAACTTCCGGCGCGCGTTTCTCTGGCTGGCGGCGTCCACGATGGTCGATGCCGTCGACGGGGGCGCTCGCGCGCCTGGCATCGCGTCGAGGAGCGGACGCCGGGATTCAACGGCTCAAAGCTCGACGACATCGTCGACTACCTGACGTTCGTGTTCGTGCCCGCATTCATCGTGCATGGCGCAGGCCTGCTGCCGGATGGGCCGGTGGGCTTTGTCGTCGTGGCCGCGGTGCTGCCTGTCGAGCGCGTGCGGGTTCAACCGGGAGGACGCCAAGACGGCCGATCACTTCTTCACCGGTTTCCCGTCCTACTGGAACATCGTCGCCAGTAACATGGTCGCGCTGGCGGCTGGCGCCGGGGGTCAACGCGGCCATCCTGCTCGTGCTCGCCGCGATGGTCTTCGTGCCGATCGGTTACGTGTATCCGTCGCGGACGCCGCAGTTGCGCGGGGTGACCGTTTCGCTCGGCACGTCGTCTGGGGGTGCTGGTGGTGTGGCTGATCCTGGCGCTGCCCGATCCACCACGCTGGCTCGCGCCCGTCTCGCTGCTCTACCCGGCGTACACGTGCTGTTGTCGTTCTACCTGCATGCACAGCGAAGGCCGAGCTGAAGCCCGGCCCTACGACCGCCAGCCGCGACGTCGCAGGCGGCCGGAACTGGAAGTTCGGCCCCACGACCCCCCAGCCGCAACGCAGGCGGCCGAACTGAAGTTCGGCCCTGCAGACTACACCCGCATGCGCGCGCAGACGTAAACGCGGGCGATAGGGCCGGAGCCAGCCCGGCCTCGCTGCCTCATGCGTGCTGGATATGCGCCGCGAGGACCCTTCCACGTGTCGGGATCCTGCGCGAGCAGCGTCGAGAAATACAGCTTCACCGCGTCCGGCGGATACGCGGCGGCGAGCGCCTTTGCGCCAGCGGCATAGTCTTCTCTGCGGCTGATTGGCTCGGCCGGGTCCTCGGTGATGAGCCCGTTGTCGTGCGCAAGGCCGATGGCGTCGAGAAACGCCGCCATCATCGGCCGCTGGTGAGCCAGGTGATAGCTGACGAGCAGGCGCGCCACGAGCATGTCGGGCATGCCCGGAAAGTGCGCCAGGTGACGCGCGCGCTTCTCGACGGGCAACCCCTGGATGTAGCGTGGCCCGCGCCTTCGGGCGCTGCGCGAGCAGCACGCCATCGCCTCGACACCTGCTGCTCGATCCCTTCCGGCTCCCGCCAGAACGCTTCCGCTGCCCGAAGCTTCTCCTCTTCTGGCAGCTGCTTCCAGAGCTGGGAAAGCGCCGGCTGTTCGATTGATTCGGCCACGTCAGAATCCTACTCGCATCTCGCCGACCCATCTGCAGCTTCGAGATGTCACCGAAGATGTGCTGCTGGATCTCCTGGTTCAGGAGGTTGGTGACCTTGAGCATCGTCACGATCTTCGCCTCTTCTCGCCCCACTTCACGCCGAAGCTGCCGTTCACCAGCGTATGCGCGTCGGTGAAACCGCTGTATCTGCTGTCGAGCACGTCCTGCCAGAAGGCCTTGCCCGTGTAGTTGATTTGAAAGCGTGCCGAGGAACCGGGGCCCGCCGTAGTTAAGCCCACGTTGAACACGTTGGCGGGCGGGATGTTCAGCTCCGACTTGTCGAACCCGGTCGGCTTCGGCTCCGGCTGGTAGGTGTAGTTCGCGAACGCGCTCCACTCCTTGTTGATCGCACCATCGATGCCCAGCTCGAGGCCTTTCTGCTGCACCTTGCCGAAGTTGCGGTAGCTGAACGCGGCCGGCAAGCCGTTACCCACGCCGAACGGGCACGGCCGCGCGGCCGACGGCGTCGTCCCCGGCGGGCAGAAGAGACCCTCGAGGATGATGCCGCCAGAAACGCCGGAATCGGCGGCGGCGGCAGCCCGGCGGCGGGTTGGCCGCGCGATACGACGCCACCTGCGCGAAGAAGACGTCTTGCTTGGTGTCGTTGACGTAGAAGGCCGCCGACACCGTGGCACGCTGCCCGATGACGCCGGCATAGCCCACCTCGTCCGCGGTGAGCGACGTCGTCCAGATCCTGCGCTGAGATCATCGCCGGCGGCAGGCCGACGTTGCTGCCGACGGCGCGGATCGGGGAAGTTGTAGACCTGGCCCGCGAGCGCAGGGTTGATCGCGCCAAGCGGCAGCTGGTTGATGATCGTCGTGTCAGGTAGTTGTTGATCATCGACGGCGCGCGGTAGGCGCGGTTGTGCTGGCACGCGGAACGTCTGCTCCGCCGACGGCTTCAACATCAGCGTCGTCCGCGGCGAGAACTGCACGTCGGAGATGATGTCGAACTTGTCCACGCGCGCGCCAGCAGTCCAGCGGACGTCATTGCCCATGAAGATCTCGTCCTGCGCGTAGGCGCCGCCTTTCCGTCCGGTTATCGCCGGCACGGCGCGATCGAAGAGATCAGTTGCTGTGGCGGAAGTTGGCGCCGTAGCTGACGACGCTGGTCCGTGCTGGAACGTGCGCACGTCACCGAACAGTCGTAGGTCTGGCTCTTGAAGTTGAACGGCAGCGGGCTGGCCGGTCGGATCCACGGCAGGAGGTTCGTCGCGTCGCCGTTGAGGACGTTCAGGAAGAAGTTCAGCTTCATCGCGTTGCGGCTGTAGTTCACCTTGCCGTAGCCGAGCACGGTGCCCTGGTCGATGTCGAACGGGCCGATGCCGCTGTGGATGATGCCGTCGGTGCCGAGACAGCCGCCCTGGAAGATCAGCTTCTGCTTGCCGTCGGGGCTGGTCGTAGTCGACGCGCACGTCGAACTTCGGCTGACGTCGTGCCCTAGTTCACGTAGGTCGGAGTACTGCGTGCCGTGCCGTTGGGGATCGCGCCGGACGGCCGCGCGAGCGAGCGATCCTGCGTGTAGTAGTCCAGCCGAGAGCTTATGCCCAGCGGTCGTTCACCGCCTGCGCATGGGAGCCGTTGACGTAGAAGAGCGAGCCGGCGCCCTCGGTCTCGTTCGTGACGTCTCGCGCTCGAAGCCGCCCGCGCCGATCGTGACGCTCGACCCTCTGCAGCTCACGCGGCGACTTCGTGATCACGTTGACGACGCCGTTCATGCGCGTTGGCGCCCCAGATCGCGGACGCCGGTCCGCGAATCACTTCGATCTGCTTGATCTCGCCGGGATTCATCGGCAGGAAGTCCCAGCGCGACGAAGCCGAAGAAGTCGAGATAGATGCTGCGGCCGTCGACGAGCGCGAGCTGCGTGACGTCGACAGCGTGTACGTGGCGCCGCGGCTCGTGATGTTGATGTCGCGCGCGGAGGTCTGCGTGACGTTCACGCCAGGCACCGCGCAGGAACAGGTCCGCGTAGCTGGTGGAGCCGTTGTTGACGATGGTCTGGTTGGTGATCAGGCTGACCGTCGCCGGCGCGTTGACCAGCGCCTGCTCGGTCTTCGACGCCGTAGACCACCACCTGCTCCTCGTAGACGGGCGACTCCTCGGGAGTCTGCTGGGTCTCAGGGCGTCGGCTGGGTCGCGGGCTTCTGGTCGGCCGGCGCCGCCGGCTGCGGGGATCGGCGGGCGGCTGCTGGGCGCGTGCGGGAGACCAGGGCGATGGCGAGCAGAACGGCCCCGGCAGAATGTCGAAGCATCAAAAGCTCTCTTGTGTCGGCACGAGCGGTCGTAGGGCCGAACTTCAGTTCGGCTAGACTGGAGCACGGCGCCCGGGTGCAAAGCCGCCGTATTTTACCGGAAGTCGGTCAGGCCGGCGCTGATTCCCACTGCCGCGCCGGAAGGGGCCAGGCACGTGGGAATGAGCCGCGCATGAGGTGACACATCGCGCGAGACGATCGACCAGCACGGCGCGCGCGGCGTCCGGTGAGTCGCCGAGGAGCACCGCGATCGATCCTCCTTCGCCGCCGGCGCCGTTCACCTTCCACCCAGGCGCGCCGACGGATGAGGCCAGCTCGACGAGCCGGCTCGCATCCTCGCCGACGAGCGAGGGGATGAAGCTGTCACGCTGCCTCGGTGTTGGCGGCGAGCGCGGCGCCAAACGCCTCGAGATCTCCGCGCAGCAGCGCGTCGCGCGCGAGCGCGGCGGCCTGACGCAGCAGATCCAGCGCGTGGGTCGTTCCCTCCCGCAGGGAGCGAATCACGTCGTCGTGCACGTCCGGACGATCGATGCGCGCGCCCCAGGTAGACGAGGACAAATCGATCCTCGAGCGCAGTACGCGTCTCCTGGCGAATCGTGAGCGGGCTGACGAGCGCGTCGAAGTGCGACGGCATCTCGACGAAGTTGATGCCGCCGTACGAGGCCGCGATCTGATCCTGAATCCCCGACTGCAGGCCCAGCCGCCCGGTCTCGAGCCGGTGTGCCGAACGCGCGAGGTCAGCCGGCGCCGGCGACTCGCCGCGCAGGTGGGCCAGCGCCGCGAGCAGCGCGACGGCGAGCGACGCCGATGTGCCGGTCGACGCGCCAGGCGGCATGCCCGTGACGAAACCGTGACGTCGAGAGCCGTCGCCGGGCACGGGACGACATGGTCACCGCCGCTTCGATCAGCGGATGGCGTCCAGGGAGTCGATCTGGCGTGAAGGAGTAGCTCTCGCCGTAGTTGTCGAGGTGAACGTCGACCGGCCGGATGCGGCACCGCGCTCGCGGCGGCGTCAACCGAAACGCGGACGCCCGGCGTGATTGCGATGTGCAGCACTGCGCCGTGGCCGGCAAACCACGTGCCGGTCCACCCGCCGCAATCGCAAATGCGGGTAGAGGCGCTGTGGCGACGACGCTGGGCACGTGTCGCGATATTAGACTCTCTGGCGTGCGTCACGAACTTGCCGAAAGCGCCTCGGGACGATGTGCGCGCGGTTGGGGGAACTGCTGGGCGAGACCCTCCGACGCCAGGAGGGACAGGCGACCTATGAGATGGTGGAGCGGGTGCGCGCCCTGTCGAAAAGGCGCGCGGGGAGCGACGCAGACTTCGCGACGCTGACGCGCATCCTCGAGCAGATGCCGGTCGACGAGGCGCTGCCCGTGGCGCAGGGCGTTCTCCTACTTCCTCAACCTGGCCAACATCGCCGAGCAGCATCACCGCATCCGCCGGCGGCGAGCCTATCAGCGCGACGCGGACGCGCCGCCGCAGATCGGGTCGTGCGACGAGACGTTCGGCCTGGCTGATCGCGTCGGGCGTGATGCCCGACCGGCTGCACGACGCGGTTGCGCGGCTGCGCGTGGAGCTGGTGTTCACGGCGCACCCGACGGAGGTGACACGCCGCACGCTGATGCAGAAGTTCGGCCGCATCGCCGAGCTGCTGGCGCTTGGCGACCACGTGGACCTGACGCCGCCCGAGCGCGACGCAGGCTCGGCGAATCGCTCCGGATCGAGATCGCCGCGGCCTGAAACGAGCGAGAGTGCGCCCACGGCGGCCGTCGCCCGTGGACGAGGCGCGGTCTGGCCTCGCCGTCTTCGAGCAGTCGCTCTGGGATGCGGTGCCGCGGTTTCTGCGGACGCTGAACGCCGCCCTGGTGAAGCACACCGGACGGGGTCTGCCGCCGGACCACTCGCCCCTCCGTTTCGGCTCTGGATCGGCGGCGACCGCGACGGCAACCCGTCGGTCACCTCGATGGTGACGGCGACCGTTGTCCTGCTCGCGCGGTGGCAGGCCGCCAGCCTCTACCTGCCTGAAATCGACGCGCTCCGGCTCGACTTGTCGATGCGCGACGGCAGCCCTGAGCTGACCGAGCGCGCCGGCGGGGCCGCGGAGCCATACCGCGAGGTCCTGCGCGGCGTTCGCGATCGGCTGGCCGCGACGCTGCGCGCCATCGAGGATCGCCTCGATCGCCACGCGGTGCTCGAGCCGTTCGACTACGTCACCGCGGCGGAGCTGGCCGAGCCGCTCGCGCTCTGCCGTCGATCGCTCGAGCAGACGGGCAACGGCCTGCTCGCGCGGGGGCGCCTGCTGGACCTGCAGCGCCGCGTCGCGGCCTTCGGCGCCACGCTCGTGCGTCTCGACCTGCGGCAGGATGCGTCGAGACACACGGCCGCCTCTCGGCGATCACGCAGCATCTGGGTCTTGGCGACTACTCGTCGTGGAACGAGGCCCGACGGCAGGAGTTCCTGCTCGGGGAGCTGGCCAGCAAGCGGCCGCTCGTGCCGCCCGATCTGTCGGCGTCGCCGGAAGTCGACGAGGTCTTCGCGACGTTCCGCGTGGCCGCGCGCTGCTGCCGCCCGAATCGCTCGGCGCGTACGTCATCTCGATGACCGAGCGGCCCTCCGACGTCCTCGCGGTGGAGCTTGCTGCAGAAGGAAGCGCGCACGCGCTCGCCGCAGCGGGTCGCGTCGCCCTGTTCGAAACCATGTCGGCGCTCGACGCCGCAGGCCGCATCATCGCCGACCTGCTGGCGATCCCCTGGTATCGCGCGCGGTGTCGAGGGCCGGCAGGAAGTGATGGTCGGCTACTCGGACTCGGCGAAGGACGGCGGACGGCTCGCCGCGACGCTGGGCGCTCTACAAGGCGCAGGAATCGCTCGTCGCGTCGTGCCGGTCAGGCGGGCGTGCAGCTGACGCTCTTCCACGGCCGCGGCGGCAGCGTCGGCCGCGGCGGCGGCCCGACGTATCTCGCCATTCAGTCGCAGGCGCCCGGTTCCGTCGACCTGCGGCTGCGCGTCACCGAGCAGGGCGAGATGGTCCAGGCCAAGTTCGGGATGCCCGGACTCGCCCTGCGCACGCTCGAGCTGTACATGACGGCCACGCTCGATTCGTCGCTCGCGCCGCCGGCGCCGCCGCGAACGGCGTGGCGCGCGCGAATGGACGCGCCTCGCCGAGCACGCGCGGACGTCGTATCGCGCGGTCGTCTACGAAACGGAGGGCTTCGTGGACTACTTCCGCGCCGCGACGCCCGAGAGCGAGCTCGAGGATCTGACCATCGGCAGCCGGCCGCGCGCGGCGCCGGGCGGCAGGCGGCGTCGAGACGCTGCGTGCGATTCCGTGGGTCTTCGCCTGGACGCAGAACGCGGCTGATGCTGCCCTCGTGGCTCGGCGTCGGCGAGGCACTGGATGACGGCGCGACAGGGCGGGCGCCGGCGAGGAGCTCGCGGCGATGTACGCGCAGTGGCCGTTCTTCCGGTCCACGCTCGATCTGATCGAGATGGTGCTGGCCAAGGCCGACGGGAGGATCGCGGCACACTACGAGTCGGCTGCTCGTGCCGTCGGCGCTTCCACACGCTCGGCGCGGACCTCCGCCGCAGGCTGCCGGCGACCTCGGCCGCAGTGCTGCGAGTTGCCGGACGCAGGAGCTGCTGGACGACAATCCGGTCCTGCGCCGATCGATCGATGTCCGCAACCCCTACGTCGATCCCATCAACCTCGTGCAGGTGGAACTGCTCCGCCGGCTCCGCCAGTCCGGCGGCGACGAGCGCCTGCGCAACGCGTTCCTCGTGACGGTCAACGGCGTTGCGGCGGGGATGCGGAACACGGGGTGAGCGAGAGTCCATGGGTCCATGGGTCCATGTGGTCCATGGGTCGCATGGTCCACAGGGTCCATAGGCCTCAGCTGCATGTAGGGCCGAGGCAGCTCGGACACGGCGTGTCGCAGCTGAAGCTGCGCGCCTGCTACAGAAAGGTCGGCAGTCGTGAGCGGCACAGCAGCGTCTGATGGTCGGCGAGCAGCATGTTCCTGATGACGGCTTGCGCGCGGTGTCGGCGCAGGACTGGATGGCGCCAGTCGGGACGCCGAAGACGGAGATGCTTCTGGCCCAACGGCGCACCGGGCGCGCAGGGGGCATGACTGGACGCGCGACATCCCCGCGCTCACGATCTACCTGCCGTCGAAACCCCAGGCCACCGGCGCGGGCATCGTGATCTGCCCTGGCGGCGGCTACGGCGCGCTCGCGATGGACCACGAGGGCCACGAGGTGGCGCGCTGGTTCACGTCACGCGGCGTCGCGGCGTTCATCCTGAATGCCGCCTGGGCCCGCGCTACCACCATCCGGCGATGCTGCAGGACGTGCTCCGCGCAATCCGCGTCGTCCGATCGCGCGCCGCCGGAGTTCAACGTCAAAGGCGGACCGCGTCGGCATCACTGGGCTTCTCCGCCGGCGGGCATCTCGCGTCCTCGGCGGCGACGCTGTTCGACCACCCGGACGGCAAGGTCGCCGACGGCCTGGAATCGGTCAGCTCTGCGGCCCGATTTGCGCGGTGCTCGCCTACCCGGTGATCCTCATGGGCCAGGAACAGGCCCTGAGGGATCGCAGCGCAACTGCTTGGCGAGAGCCCGTCGATCCGAGCTCATGGCGCGGCTCTCGACCGATCTGCAGGTCACCGCGCGGACGCCGCCGACTTTCATCTTCCAGACGGATGCCGACGCGGGTGTCCCGGCCGAGAACGCGGTGGAAGTTCTACCTGGCGCTCCGCAAGGCCGGCGTCCCCGCGGAGTCTGCACGTCTACGAGAAGGGCGTGCACGGCGTCGGCATGGCGCCCGGCGATCGCGAGCTATCCACGTGGACGGACCGGCTGCTCGGCTGGCTGCGGGTCAACAGCTTCATCCAGGACCAGTAGGTCCATGGTGCGGCAGCGTCGGGTCGATGGGTCCGACGGGCAGAAGTAGTCACGTGTGCCGTCGCTAAGGCAATCCGCCAGGGCGATGGGATGTCGGCTCAGTATCGGAGCAGCGTAGGCCGCCCGACGGGCCTCATCGAGCCGTCGGCTCGCGACTCGATGACCACGAGAGCCGGTGCTGGCCGTGCGAGCGACTGTCAGCAGATCGTGGAGCCTGGTTTCCTCAAACTCCTCGACGGCCGCATTGTGGGCGTCGGTGACGCCATCCGGGTAGAGCACGAGGCGTGTCGCCCGGCGCGAGCACGTGCGACGTCTCTTCAGTCATGGCATGCCGCGGCGGCAGAGGCCGAGCGGCGGGCCGGTCGGACTTGAGCAGCTCGACGGTCGCCCGCTTGCCGCACGATCACGTTGTCGAGGTGCCCCGCGCCAACGAAGCGGACTGCGCCAGTCGACGGGACGAGCTCCGCGAAGGCCGCCGTGACATGCTCTCTCCGGCGCCGTGGTCGCGTAGAGCAGCTCGCTGGCATGCCCGGCCAGCATCGGGAGCGGCCGGATGCGGCCGAGCAGCGCGCGCAGGGTCGCCTGCATGTTGCTCATCACCAGCGGCGGCCGGCAGCCCCTTCCCCGCCACGTCGGCGACGCACAGGAGCACTTGCGGCTCTGCTGTGGGATGACCAGGTGGGCAGCGCGTCGTAGTAATCCCGCCGCAGCGCCGGGCCGGGCCGGTTCCTGGCGGCCAGCTCGTAGCCCGTCCAGCGTCGGCAGCGCCGCCGGAAACAGGTCCGCCTGGATCCGGCGCGGCGAGCGTCAACTCGCTCTCGAGCTTCGCCCGGGCGAGCTCGGCGGCCTGATGCAGCGCCTGCAGCCGCTCGCGCTCCTGCGCCGCCAGGATCGTGCGCTCGAACAGCCGCGCGTTCTCGATCGCCGTCGCCGATCTGCAGCGCCAGCGTGTTCACCAGCTTCAGCTCGGCGGCCGTGTACGACGTCGGGCGTCGTGCTGCCGAGCGCGATGACGCCGATGACCCGCTCGCCCACCTTGAGCGGCGCGGCGAACAGCGCGCTTGATCGTCGTGTGCTCGACGGCGCGCCGCGGATCCCCGTCCACGTCGTTGACGACTCTCGCCGATGCCGCTCGCGCGCCACGAGCGCCGATGATGCCTCGACCCAGCGCGGAAGCCGGTCAGTGCGCGGCAGTTCGTCGCCGAAGCCGGCCACCGTCTCCGAGCGCGCCGGTCCCTTCGTCGAGCAGCATCACCGCGCCGTCGGTCGCCGACGAATCAGGTGGCGGGCTTCGCTCAGCGTGAGCTTGCGCGACGCCCTCGACGTCGAGCAGCGCCGCCAGCTTCTCGGAGAAGCTGTAGATCAGGTTGATCTCGCGGTGAGGTGCAGGACCTCGGCGCCGAGCGCCTTCCGCTCGCCTTCCCGCGCCGTCAGATGGCCCGAGCAGCGCCGCGACGGCGCGCTGCGCGATCCGATCCCGACACCCACCCGATGCCCGTGGCGTCGTGCACGGATCGGGTAACGCGAAGCGCCAGTTGGCCGACGCCTCCGCCGTGCAGCAACCGGCCCTCGGCATCCTCGACCGGCGACTGGGCGTGCCGAGCGCCTCGGCGATCGTATCCACCAGGGCGCGCGCGTCCGACTGCCTGCCGATGATCTGCCGCAGCGTGACGCGCGTCATGGCCCTAGCGCCCGAGAACGTCACGCGCCTTCTGCAGCAGCGCGTCCGGATCGAACGGCTTCGTCATGTAGAGGTCGGCGCCGACCTCCTGGCCCTTCTGCCGATCGAACTCCTGGCCCTTGGCCGTCAGCAGCACGATGTAGACGTCCTTCAGGCCGAGGTCCTTCTTCGCGCGGCTGCAGACGTCGAAGCCGCTCAGCTTCGGCATCATCACGTCCAGGAACACCAGGTTCGGCTTCACGCTCTCGATCGTCTGCAAGCGCTTCCTCGCCGTTGGACGCGGTCAGCAGCTCCACGCCCTCGTCTTCGAGCTCCTCCAGCGTCTGCTGGATCAGCATGCGCAGATGCGCTTCGTCGTCCACGATCAGAATCTTCGGCGTCACATCGGCCCCTTTATTGATAGACCAGGAAGAGCACGTTCTCCATCCCCTTCTCGAAGCGCAGCATGTGCACGGCGTCGGATCGAGCGGAGGAGACGGAGTTCAGCAGGATGATGTCGGGCTGCATCGCCACGGCGCGTTCCGAGGAGGTCGTCCCCGCGCGCCTCGACGACGCTGTAGCCCGCGCGAGGTCAGGACGTCCGACAACGTGCGGACGGTGGACGCATCCTCGTCGACCACCATCACGCGCTTGTGCGACTTGCGCTGCTCGATGAGCGCCCCGACCTCTCTGAACAGCAGGTCGGTATCGATGGGTTTGGTCAGGTAGCGATCGACCCCGAGCCTGAACCCGCGATCGCGATCCTGCACGATCGACAGGATGACGATCGGGATGTCCATCGTCTGCGGATCGTTCTTGAGCACGGCGGCCACGTCGAAGCCGTTCATCTCCGGCATCATCACGTCGAGCACGATCAGGTCCGGCCGCTCGCGCCGGACGATGGCGACACCCTCGCGGCCGTTGCCGGCCAGCAGCACCCGATATCCGGCCTCGGTCAGCTCCTGCGGCAGCAGTTCCTGATGTTCGCGTCATCGTCCACGACGAGCACGGTGGGCTGACGCTCCGCCGTGCGCGGCGTCGTGACGATGACCTGCTCGCGGAGCTGGCGGATCAGCGCCGCGAGCTCGACCGGCGCCGCCCCGGCGGCAGCGACCTGCTCGGCCGTCATCGGCAGCGAGAAGAAGAAGGTGCTGCCGCGGCCGAGCGCGCTTTCCACCCAGATGTGGCCGCCATGATGCTCCACGATCTCCTTGCAAATCGGCAGGCCCAGGCCGGTGCCCTTCGGCTTGTCCGTCAGCGTGTCGCCGACCTGCTTGAACCGCTCGAACACCTTCGGCTGATCGGCCGGGGCGATGCCCGACGCCCGTGTCGCTGACGCTGACCACGATCTCGCTTCCCCGCCGCTCGGCGCGGCAGGTGATCGGTGCCCGCCTCGGTGAACTTCACCGGGTTGGAAATCAGGTTGATGACCACCTGGATGAGGCGATCGCGGTCGCCCGTGATCTGCCGGCAGGCCGGAGTCGACCTGTTTCTCCAGGCGCAGGCCTTTCTGCTCGAAGAGCGACGCCGTGGCGGCCGTCGCCCGATCGATGATCTCGCCGACGGTGACGCCCTCCATGTGCCATTCGAGCTTGCCCGCTTCGATCTTGGCGAGATCCAGCACGTCATCGATCAGCTTCGGTGAGGCGCTCGCCTTCGCTGACGACGACCTTCAGGTTGTCCTCGACCTGACGCACCGTCTGCGCAGGACCTTGGGGTCCCCGGCGGGCACGAGCGGGAAGATGCGGTCCTCGAGGCGCTTCTTGATGATCTTGGCGAAGCCCAGCACCGAGGTGAGCGGCGTCCGCAGCTCGTGGCTCACCGTGGAGAGGAACGCGCTCTTGGCGGCGTCGGCTTCTTCTGCCACCGCACGCGCTTTCTCGGCCTCCTCGAACAGCCGCCGGATCTCGTGCTCGTGCTCGTTGAGCTGCCGGTACGCGTCTCGCGTTGTCGAGCGCGATGGCCGTGCCGACGCCAGGCTGCTGCATCACATTCAGGTGATGCTCGGTGTACGCGTTCTTCTCGAAGCTCTGAATCGTGATGATGCCGAGCACGCGATCGCTGGCGGTGAGCGGCAGGTAGATCACCGACTGCGGCTCTCGCGACATCGTGCCGTCCTCGAGCAGCTGGCTCGTTGGACGGTATTTGCGTGATGTAGCGGTGGTACTCGGCCGGCAGGTCGTTGATGAACACCGGCTCGCGGTGCTCGATGCACCACACCGGGAGCTGTTCGCGGTCGGTCGTGTCGCGCGTGTAGGGCGCGTAACGCTTGCCCTTCTCGATCGGCGAGGCGGTATTCGATCTCGCTTCTGCTCCGGATGATAGAGGCCGACGCCGAACGACGTCGGCGTCGGCAAGCTGGTTCACTCGCTCGTAGAGCGTGCCGAAGATGGTGTCGAAGTCGAGCGACGCGCGTGATCTCGCGCCCCATCACGCTGAGCAGCTCGACGTTTTTCTTCCCTTCGCTCTCGGTGCGCGCCAGGACTCGGCGGCGTCGGCTCGCAGCTTCGCTTCAGTGAACTGCGCCCGCTGGCCGTCTCTCTGGCGGTGACGCGCAGCCGCGTCAGGCGCGTGACACCGCTGAGGGCCAGCACGCCGAGCATGATGTAGCAGCCATGCCAGCCACGTGCGGTACCAGGGCGGCAGGATCGTGAAGCCATACAGCCGCCTTCATCGCTGACCGCGCCGCTGATGCCGCGGGCGCGGACACGGAAGTGGTAGTCGCCGAATCCGAGGTTGTGTACATATCGCGTTGTCCTTCGCGCGTCCAGCCCGACCAATCCGGTGTCAAACCCGTCGAGCCGCGACTGGTAGCTCCGGTCGCGCTCTCGTCGAGGTAGGACGGAAGCGCGTATTCGAAACGGAGGCTGTTGGACGCCGCGTCGAAGCTCGTGCCGGTCGGCATCGCCGTATCGCCCGTATACAACGCGCTTGTCCTGGCTTCCGACGATTCGACGGATCAGCACCTGCCCGGATGGAGGCGCCTCCATCTCGTGGGACATGTCGTAGCGGACGAGACCGGCCATCGGAGAACTGCACCCACGCGATGTCGCCGTCGGCGGCAAACCGCTCAACCGGCGTGTTGCCGAACCGGGCGAACATCTTCTTGTTGACGGTCCCAGGTCCCGTCGGGTTTCCGCTGCAGCACCGCGGTCTCCCGCCCGTAGTTCAGGAAAACGCGCCCTGGCGGGTCGGCGACGAAGAAGCTGCCGTTGACGAAATAGTTGACGCCCGACGACGTGGTCGAGCGCGGTTTCGCGCACGAAGCGGCGATGCCTTCACGTCGAAGCGGAGCAGATGCGGGTCCTGGACGCCGGCCGAGGAATATCAGCGTGCCCCTTGACGTTGTTGACGAATACTCCACCGACCGGAAGCCCGTCGTTCGTGCCGAACCGGCTCAACGTGGGTCGCGGGCCGCGCGGTCACGCCTCGAGCGGGCCTGGACACCGGCGTGATGTGAGCGACCCCGTCGCTGCCAGTGCCTGCCCATATGGATCCGTCCTGCTCCTCGAACAGCGAACGGACCTCGATGTCGGCGCCTTCGACCCGCCCTCGTCGATCCAGCGCCCGCCGATCCAGCGGAACGATGACAGGCCGTCGAACAGTCCAAGCCAGACGCGCGTCGGGTCCAGTTTCGACGACGAGCGATCACATTCGGCCGGAAGCTCAGGTCTGCCGTCTTCTTGATCGGAATCGCCTTGTTGTTCCGCACGTCGAAGAGGCCGTCTCCGCACGCGAGGAGCAGGGCCGATCGGTCCGATCCGGTCCGGGTCGGTCATCTTCGACAAACCACCAGCACTGCGTCCGCATGCGCTTCGACGTGCTCCGAAATGTGCCGGGACCTTGCCGTCCACCGACTTTGGCAGCCAGGGAGGCGGCACCGGATTGCAGTCCAACGCACAGCGCGGCCATCGATGCGCGCAGCCGTAATGCGGCGCTGGTACGACCGTCTGACTGGTTGAAGTAGGACACGGGCGAAGGCGTTTCGACGCGCGTCACGCCGTTGTCGAGCCCCAGCCAGAGCGCGCCTTCCCGGTCGCGCATGGCGTAGTACACGGTGTCCGAAGGGAGGCCGTTCGCCCGGCTGATGTGCATCACTTCTCGACCCGGTGGCGTCGATGCGTGACCAGTCCGGCACTGAGCGTCTAGAATCCGAAACGTAGGTCCGGGCAGCACGATGCCTGCGATAGAGCTGGGTGGCCTTCAAGCGACTGCCACGGTCGCAAACGGCGTCAACGAGGCGCCGTCGTAGAGGAACAGGCCGTGTCTCACGCGTGCCGACGAGCAGGCGGCGCTCGTCGTAGCGAAGCAGGACGGGGAACGGCTCGTTGCCGAGCGACGCAGTGCCGGGGTAGCGGCCGCAGCGTGTTCCCCCTCGAGAATGTTCAGCCCCGCTTCCGGCGTGTTCACGTAGACGCTGGCCGTCCACCGAGCGAGGCGCGGCCGAAACGCGTGGTCGTCTGGATGACCGACATCTTCTCGTGCGCCCACACGAAGAGGGGCGCGCGCGGTCTGGACGACGACGCCATCGTGGCGTCGCGAAGAGTCGCCACACGTCGGCGAAGGCCGGCGCATCCGCGTGGCAGCCGATCCAGCCATGCTGACGTACCTGAGGACGCCGCTGGCATCTGGCAGCGAGGTAGCCGAAGCTGCCCACGGTCCCGACCCAGATCCGATCGTTGTCGTCGATCGCCGAGCGCCCGAACCGAGCCGGCGTTGTCGCCTATCTGAATCCGGCGCCAGGACACGCCGTCGAACTCCAGCACGGCGGCGTTCGTGCCGAAATACAGGACACCGCGCCGGTCCTGCACGATGCACCAGGTCTGCGAGCCGCCGCCGATCTCGAGCGGTTGATACGCGCGGATGAACGGGCGCCCTTCCTCGTTGTTTCGATTGGCTGGCACCGGGGCCGCAGAAGCCGGCGGGGCCTGTTGTGCGAAGGCCGTGCCCGTGCCCAGCACTACCAGCCCCAGAAAGAGCACCGCGCGTCGAATCATTCAGTTCGGCTCCAGAAACGTGTGGTGCGGGCCCGCGCCGCCCAGCGTGGCAGGGGATGGGCTGCCACCCAGCAGGGACCAGATGGCGCTCGCCGTGGCAAGCTGCAGAGATTCTAGCTCAAGCGGGACGTTCGACCGGCGATAAGAATCGCCTACTCATCGCCGGAAAGGGGCGCCTGAGCGATCAAGTGGTCTTCCACCGGCCGGCCGCCGATGAGATGCTCCTGGATGATTCGCTCGAGGACCGGTGGATCGCACTCGCGATACCAGGTGCCTTCCGGGTAGACGACGGCGATGGGGCCGGTCTGGCAGACGCGAAAGCAGTTGGCCTTGGTGCGCAGCACGCCGTGATCGGCGAGCCCCAGTTCGATGAGACGCCGCTTCAAGTAGTCCCACGCCACAATCGACCGATCCCGATCGCAGCATTTCGGCTTGGCCTGGTCGCAGCAGAGGAAAATGTGGCGCCGGGCGACGCGGGAGCCCCAGCTTCTCGATGATGGCGTCTTCGCTGTCGGGCACGGGTCTATTATCTCAGCAGAGTGCGGGCTAAGGCCCAGCCGCCACTAAAATAGGGACCCCATGAAACGCTCGCCATTCCTCCTCATCGCCGCGATGCTGATCGCCTCCGGCGCGACTTCGCCGGCGGAAACGTCTTCGGCGGATGTCGGCTGGCAGATTCGCCGCGAGGCCATCGAACGCTCGCAGATCATGAAGACCCTGCACGTCCTGACCGACGTGCACGGGCCGCGGCTCACCGGCTCGCCGAACCTCAAACAGGCCGGCGAGTGGGCCGCGCATCAGCTCGAGCAATGGGGCCTGGTGAACGCGCATCTGGAGCCCTGGAACTTCGGCCATCCCGGCTGGCTGAACGAGCGCTTCACCGCACACCTCACCTCGCCCGTGAAGGACGCGCTCGTCGGCGAGGTGCTCGCCTGGACGCCCTCGACCGCCGGCGTCGTGCGCGCCGCCGCGATGCAGTTGTCGCCGCCGGACCGCCCCACTGCCGAGGCGCTCACTGCGTTTCTCGACAGCGTCGGCGATCGCGTGAAGGATCGCATCGTCCTGGTGGGGCCGCCGAAGGTCGTGGGCGTGACGATCCTGCCGCCGGCGAAGCGTCTCGACGACAACGAAGCGAAGGCCAGGTTCGATCCGGTCAACCCGACACCGTCGCCGTTCGCCAACCAGGCGCGCCGGTCGTGACGCCCACCGGGCGGCTCACCGCGAATCAGGTGAACGAGCGCGTGGACGACTTCCTCGTGGCGCACCACGCGGCCGTCCAGGTCAACGACGGTGGCCGTGACCACGGACAGATCCGCGCGTTCAACAACCGCACGTTCGACGTCGCGCGAACCGTGCCGACCATCATCCTGCGCAACGAGGACTTCGGCCGCATCTGGCGCCTGCTGGCCGATCAGCGTGACGTGCAGCTCGAGGTCGAACGTCGTGAACCACACGTATCCCGAGGGGACGACGGCCTACAACACCGATGGCGGAGATCCCCGGCACCGACAAGGCCGGCGAGGTGGTGATGCTCGGGCGCGCACCTCGATTCGTGGCACGCGGCGACCGGCGCCACCGACAACGCCATCGGCTCGTCGATCATGATGGAGGCCGCGCGGATCCTGAAAGCCGATCGGCGTCACGCCGCGGCGGACGATCCGCATCGCGCTCTGGAGCGGGGAGGAACAGGGCCTGCTCGGATCGAAGGCCTACGTCGCCGCAGCACTTCGGCACCGCCGAGCGCCGAAACCGGAGTTCGCGGGCTTCAACGGCTACATCAACATCGACAGCGGCACGGGACGCGTGCGCGGCCTGTCGGTGTTCGGACCGCCAGCCTGCCGCCGACGTGCTCCGCCAGGCGGTGGCGCCGCTGGCGGATCTCGGCATCGTCGGCGCGATCGCGAGCAAGTCGCGCAGGCCGGGCGGCACGGACAGCACGTCGTTCAACGCCGCGGGACTTCCCGGCATCAGCAGCGCGCAGGACCCGATCGAATACCAGTCCTACACGTGGCACACGAACCTCGACAACCTACGAGCGCGTGATCGAAGACGATGTGCAGAAGGCGGCGATCGTGGTGGCGACGACGGTGTATGCGCTGGCGATGCGGGACGAGCCCCTTCCCCGCTTCACGACGGACGAGATGCCGAAACCGGAGGCGCCTGCGCAGCCGTGCCCCGATCGCACCCAGCGCACCCACGGCACCTACCGCACCCAGCGCACCCGTCAACCGATGAACCCAATCCCAGGTTCGCTGCATCCCCAGGCAGCAGCGCGACGCACGGGCGAGGCGTTACACGGATTTAACACAGCCGAAACACCGGCACGTCACTGGCAGCGTGCATTTCCGCAATGCCATGGCGACCACACTTTCGAACGATGCACCAGAGGGGCTTGTGACGTCCGGAACCGGAACCACGCCTGCCGTGCCGTCGCTCGCGGCCGCGCCCGCTCGGGCGGGACAACTCCGGCTGACGCGCCCGTGAAGATCGACGTCAGCGGCATGAACTTCTACTACGGCGCAGAAGCGGGCGCTCGACCGACATCTCGATCCAGCTCCGCGCGAACCTCGTCTCGGCGTTCATCGGCCCGTCGGGCTGCGGCAAGAGCACGTTCCTCCGCACGCTGAACCGGATGAACGACATCATCCCGGGCACGCGCGTCGAGGGCACGGTGCTCATCGACGGCGTCAGACATCTACGACGCGCGCCTCGACGTCGTCGGGCTGCGGCGCCGCGTCGGGATGGTGTTCCAGAAGTCGAACCCGTTCCCGAAGTCGATCTTCGAGAACGTCGCCTACGGCCTGCGCATCAACGGCCTGGCGACAGTCGACGCGCGAGCTGCGCGAGCGCGTCGAGGAGAGCCTGCAGCGCCGCCGCGCTCTGGGACGAGGTGAAGGACCGGCTGCACGACGTCGGCGCTGGCGCTCTCCGGCGGCCAGCAGCAGCGGCTGTGCATCGCGCGGGCGCTGGCGGTCGAGCCCGAGGTGCTGCTGATGGACGAGCCGGCGTCGGCGCTCGACCCGATCGCCACGCAGCGCATCGAAGAGCTGATCTACGAGCTGAAGAAGCGACTACACGATCGTCATCGTCACGCACAACATGCAGCAGGCGGCGCGCGTGTCCGGACTGCACCGCGTTCTTCTGGCTGGGCACGCCTGGTCGAGTGCGACCGGACCGAGAAGATCTTCACGGCTCCGTCCGAGAAGCTCACTGAAGACTACGTGACCGGGCGGTTCGGCTAGGAGATGCGCGGCCGATGGAACGCGTCGTTCGTCACTTCCAGGAAGAGCTGGAGATCACTCAAGACGCGCCTGCTCGAAATGGGCGGGCTTGCGGAGGAGCGCGTGCGCCGCGCCGTGCAGGGCCTGGCGGACCGCGATCTCGAGCTCGTCGACGCGGGTTCTCGGCGGCGACGAGCCGATCAACGAGCTGCACATCGGAGATCGACGACCGCTGCCTGAAGCTGCTGGCGCTGCACCAGCCGATGGCGGCCGACCTGCGCGCCATCATGGCGGCCGTCAAGATCAACACCGATCTCGAGCGCGTCGGCGATCTCGCGGTGAACATCGCCGAGGCGGCCAAGCGCTACGCCACGCACCCGCCGGTCAAGAAGCTGATCGACATCCCGCGCATGGCCGACATCGCGCAGGCGCATGCTGCGCGACGCGCTCGACGCCTTCGTCAGCCGCGACATCGCGCTGGCGCAGCAGCGTGCTCAACGAGGACGACACGCTCGACTCGCTCAAGACGCAGATCTTCCGCGAGCTGCTGACGCTACATGCTGCAGGACCCGTCCACCATCGAGCCGGCGCTGGACCTGATCCTGGTCTCCGCGCCACCTGGAGCGGATCGGCGACCACGCCACCAACGTCGCCGAGGACGTGATTTTCATGGTCTCGGCCGCGGACGTCCGCCACCACGCCCCGGAATCGTGTCGTCAATCTGAAATTCTGCCATCCGGCAATCGCGACGCCGCAGTCTGCGCGTACTTGCCCCATCCCTTCGGCCCCTCATACAATAGCGGGATGCCGCCCGTGACGGGCGTCCGTGTGTGCGCATTGCCGCCGGCGCGCAGGCCGGATCCTTCGTGGCGTCCTTTCTGCAGCGAGCGGTGTAAGCTGGCTGGACCTGGCGCAGTGGGTGGACGGCGGTTGCCGGATTCGCAGGCGAGCCGTGTCGGTCCGACCCAGCCGACCCGGACGAGCCGTCCCGACGGATTCGTGATCCTCGACTTGACGCCATCCGCATGGCTGACACGCTGACCCTCACCGACAACCGCACCGGCCAGAGCCTACGAGGCTGCCGATCCAGTGACGACACCGATCCGCGCCGCCGACCTGCGCAAGGTCCGCGTCAAGCGCCGCGGACTTCGGCCTGATGACGTGCGACCCGGCGCTGGTCAACACGGCGGCCTGCCGGAGCCGGATCAGCTACATCGACGGCGATGCGGGCATCCTGCGCGTACCGCGGCTATCCGATCGAGCAGCTCGCGGAGCAGAGAGCTCGTTCCTCGAAGTCGCGCTGGCTGCTGCTCGACGGCGAGCTGCCGTCACGACGGCCGAGCTCGATGCGCTGGAAGGCGGCCATCCACGACCACCGCGTGCCGCCCGCGCGGCATCGGCGGGCTGTTCGACGGCCTCGCCGAGGACCCGCACCCGATGGGCGCGCTCATCGCGGCCTTCGGCGCGCTCGGCACGTTCTACCCCGAGGCGCACAAGATCGCGGACGCCGACGGTGCGGCGGCGGCAGAATCTGCCGGATCATCGCGCGGGCGCCGGCGCTGGCCGCCTACGCCGCACGCAGGCGGCGCGGGCGAGCCGGTGGTGCCGCCGGCCGAGGGCCTGAGCTTCGCGGGCAACTTCCTCGCACATGCTGCAAGGCGACCGGGGCCAGCGTACGAGCCGCACCCCGTGCTCGAGCGCGCGCTCGACGTGCTGTTCATCCTGCACGCCGACCACGAGCAGAACTGCTCGACCTGCGCGATGCGCAGCGTGGGCAGCTCGACACGTCGACCCGTACTCGGCGGTCGCCGCGGCGACCGCGGCGCTCTACGGCCCGCTGCACGGCGGCGCGCGAACGAAGCCGTGCTGCGGATGCTGCACGAGCATCGGCTCGCGTCGACAAGGTGCCGGCCTTCATCAAGCGCGGTGAAGGCGGGCGACGGCCGCGCTGATGGGCTTCGGCCACCGCGTCTACAAGTCACTACGACCCGCGCGCCACGATCATCAAGCGAGTCGCCGACGAGGTGTTCGAGGTGACCGGGCAGCAACCCGCTGCTCGAGATCGCGCTGGAGCTGGAGCGCATCGCGCTGCAGGACGAGTACTTCGTCAGCCGCAAGCTCTACCCGAACGTCGACTTCTACTCGGGCCTGATCTACCAGGCGATGGGCTTCCCGGTGGACATGTTCACGGTGCTCTTCGCCATCCCGCGCACCGCCGGCTGGCTCGCCCAGTGGGAAGAGATGGTGCGCGACGCCGGAGCAGAAGATCGCCCGGCCGCGCCAGATCTACGTCGGCGCGCGGACGATGCGCGACTACGTCGCCGATCGACGGCGCGCGGACGTGTAACGGGCGCCACGATGCGCTGGGCGCGCCGCGGCGCCTCCGGTGCGTGGTGGCGTCGCGTGTTCCTGCACTGGCGGCTGCGGCGTCGCCAGCCGGGCAGACGCGGCCAGGTTCGACTGCGGCCCGCGCCTTCGAGCACATCCGCCAGCTGGTGGCCACTCGGCCCCCGCCCCGCCCGGTTCGGCCGGCGCACGAGCGACTCGCGCCAGTACTCGTCAGCCGCAAGGCGCTGTCGGCCTCTCGGCCTGACCGCCTCCGAGCAGGCGTTTGTCGGCCGCAGACGCCGCTCGGCACCGGCGAAGATGGCCAACGTCGTCGCGCGGATCCCCGGGGCGCGACGCCGAGCGGATCCCTGATCACGGAGCCACTACGACACGAAGCTGTTCCGGCAGTTCCGCTTCGTCGGTGCAGAGCGACGGCGGATCGAGCGCGGCGCTGCTGCTCGAGCTCGGGCGCGTGCTGCGGAAGGATCGGAAGAACGCATTCACTGATCGAGCTGGTGTTCTTCGACGGCGAGGAAGCGACGCTCGACCCGGACGTGGACCGGCACGGACCACACCTACGGCAGCCGGCACTACGTCGAGACCGCGCAAGCGCGACGGGCTCGCTCGCGGACGATCACGGGCGATGGTGCTGTTCGACATGGTCGGCGGACCGCGAACCTGGACCATCACGCCGCGAGACCGACTCGACGCGGCTGGCTGACCGACCTGCATCTGGGCCTCGGCGACACCAGCTCGGCCACGCGGATTCCTTCATGGCCGACGGCTTCCGCCGTCGAGGACGACCACAAACCGTTCCTCGACGCCGGCATCGCCGCTCGGCGGACATCATCGACCTGGACTACTCGCCGTGGCACACCGAGCGCGGACACGCTCGACGCGGTCAGCGCTGCGCAGCCTGCGGACTCGTCGGCGATACGTTCCTCGGCGCGCTTCCGCAGATCGAGGCGCGCCTGCGGCGGTGATTAGCGCGGACGTAAGGGCCGCAGCTTTACGCAGTCGGCGCAGATGCTTGTCCGGGCCGAGCGTCTCGGCATGAGGCCGCACTTTAGTTCGGCGCGTTCAGGCTCGCGGCCAGCAAGGCCAGGGCCCACCAGCACGACGGCGTGCAGGCAATGCCGCGCCGATACCGACCGCCGTGGATGCCGCGCGCGCATCACCGTCGCCATCTCGACGCGCGGACACTCGCCGCGCAGGTCGCCGATCGCGCCCCCAGGGAGCGGAATTGGCGCCATGCCGGACGCCGTAATCCGAAGCAGACGTTCCAGACAAGGAAGGCGAGGACCAGCCAGAGGCGTGGCCGCGACGATGGCGGTGAGGCGCCGGCGGAAGGACTACCCGTCATAGCGCAGCACGAGCGCGGTCACGTCAGTCGCTCTGTACGGCGCCCGTGGTGAACTCGCGCACGCTGGCGAAGATGGCGTCGAGCAGTCCTGCGGCAACTCTGCGCGGTTCGCCTCGACGCGCAGGCCTGCAGGCGATCCTCGCCGTGCTCCTCGCCGGTGGCGCTCATCGCTTCGGTGACGCCGTCGCTGAAGGCGATGAGCAGATCGCCGGCTCCAGCGGCGATCGTTTCCTCTTCGAAGGTGGCGTGCTCGAAGAGCCCGAGGATCAGGCCGCCCTTCTCGAGCCGCTTGACGCCCGTCGCTGGTGAAGACCATCGGCGGGTTGTGGCCCGGCGTTGCAATAGGTCAGCGGCGCCTCCGGCTCGCACGATGGCGTAGAGCGCGCCGTGGCAGAACGCGCGACTCGATCGCCCGCCGGATCAGCGCCAGGTTGACCTTCGACGAGCGTCTCGGCGGGCGAGCTGCCCCGAGGAGGCCTGCGCCGAGAAGACGCCCTGGATGACGGCCGTCAGCAGCGCGGCCGGCGCGCCCTTGCCGGCCACGTCGCCCACCGCAAAGCCGAAGCCGCCGTCGGGCAGATCGACGTAGTCGAAGAAGTCGCCGCCGATCGAGCGGCACGGCACCGACTGGCCGACCGCCTCGAAGAAGGCGCCCTTGCGGCTGCGGCTCGGGCAGCAGCGCCTGCTGGATCTCGGCCGCGATCCGCATTTCCTGCTCCATCCGCGCCTTCTCGAGCGTCTGCGCGATAGAGCCGGGCGTTCTCGATGGCGACGCGCGGCCTCGGTGGCCAGCGTCTCGAGCGCGGCGCGCGCGGCGCGCGAGCAGCAGCGCGCCCTTCTCGCGGCTGTCGAGATACAGCACGCCCGATGCGCTTCTCGTCGGTCTGCTGGTCGGCGCGATCGAGGTAGCGCACCAGCTTCAGCGGCGTGCAGAGCACGTGGCGGATGCCGAGCGCGACGGTGCCCATGTGCACGTTGGCCGAGGTCGCCGTCGAGCAGGTCCGCGACGATCTTCTCCTGGCCGGTCGCGAACACCTCCTCGGGAATCTTGCGGCTGGTCTCGAACGCGCTGCCGGACAGCGTGACGCGTCGCCGCGGCCGCGGGCGATCTTGAACTCGAGCATGTTGTCGGCGCCGGCCAGCATGATGAAGCCGCGCTCGGCGCCGGTGACCTCGAGCGCCGAGTCCATCACCAGCGCCAGCACTTCGTCGAGCACGCGGCCCGATCCGAGCGCGCGGAGGCCTTCGAGCAGCGCCGCCACCTGCCGGAGGTCGCCCACGGCCGACGTGGTGTGACTGTGTCGGAGGACTTCGGCGACTGCGTCGTGATCCTCGAGCAGGAACACCAGCTCCGGCGCCGCCGCTGCGTCCGAGGCGCACGAGGTCGCCGTGCTTCAGCGGGTGCTCGGTGATGGCCTCGCCGTTGACGTACGTGCCGTATCGCGGAGCCGCGGTCGCGCAGGATGTAACGGCCGCCGTCGAGCGCGATCTCGGCGTGGTCGCGCGAGACGTCGCTGCCGACCAGCTGCAGGTCGTTGCCGCTGCGCCGGCCGATCGGAGAACACCGGCTTGTCGATGTGGATGACGCGCCGACCGAGGGCGTCGGTGACCTCGAGGCGACCGTCGAGCATCGTGGAATGCTGGTGGCGGCGGGGACTTCAGCACCGCAGGCGAACATCATAGCTGATCGGCTCGAACCGAGGCAACCGACCTGCCCGTAGTGAAACCTGGCTGCTAGCGCCGCCGCGACCAGACGTGCCAGCCGAGCGCCAGCAGGCCACGGCCCGCCAGCGCGTAGCCCACTTCGCGCGGCAGCGCCCGGCGACGCCACCTGTCCCATGAACAGGGCGGCGACGACCAGCACGAGCAACGCCAGGACGACAGGCCCGCGCGCGGCCGGGCGCCCGTCGCGCCGCGTCGGCGGCGCCACGCGCGGTTCGGTGGTGGCGGCGCCGCAGCGATAAGCAGATGAGCGCCTTGTCGGCGATCTCCGTGCCACACTGGCGACAGACCATCAGCGCGATTATACTTCGCGCATGTTCCGCTCCGGGACGTCATCCCCTCCCGCACCACGCCCTTCGTCACGGTGGCGATCATCATCGTCAACGTGCTGGCGTTCCTTGTTCGAGCAGTCGCTCGGCCACGCGAGGCTCGACGAGTTCATCGCAGACGCACGGCGTTCATTCCCGCGGCTTCGCCTGGTCGACGATCTTCACGTCGATGTTCCTGCACGGCGGGCTGGTTGCACCTGGGCGGCAACATGTGTCGCTCTGGATCTTCGGCGACAACGTCGAGGACCGGCTCGGGCACGGCGCGCTATCTCGTGTTCTACCTGCTGTGCGGCGTGATGGCGACGCTGGCGCACGCGTGGAGCGGACCCGGCGTCGCTCGTGCCGACCGTCGGCGCGAGCGGCGCCATCGCCGGCGTGATGGGCGCGTACGTTCGTCCTCTACCCGCACTCACGCGTCCTCACGCTCATCTTCATCGTCTTCTACGTGAACATCGTCGAGATCCCGGCGGTCGTGTGTTCCTGGGCTTCTGGTTCCTGATGCAGCTGCTGAGCGGCGTCGGCTCGCTCGCGGCGCTCGTCCGGCGCCGAAGCGGGCGGCATCGCCTTCTGGGCGCACATCGCGGGCTTCGCCGTCGGCGCTGGGACTGGTCAAGCTGCTCGCGCCGCCGCAGCCGCCCGAGTACTGGGACGCCCGGCGAAGGACGTCGAAGTGACGAAGGACGGGCGAAACTTGAACGACGATAACGAGCCTCGCCGAGCGAGGCGCTCCTGGAAGGAGACTTCAGTCGGCGTCTCTGAGCGAAGTGCCTGGGGAGGTCAAGGCATCGGTCGCGACGAGCGTCTACGCGCCGTGGTCGAGGCAACTCTGGGCAATCAGCGAATCCGGCCAGTCTCGCCTTGCGGCCCTTTCGCGAGCAGGCGGGAGCGGAGCTTTGCCGGCACGCTCCCGGTGGCCCTCTTCGAGCTGCCGAGCACAGCGGTGGTTCCCGCAACAGCGCGGCGGCTTCGCCGGGAAGCGCCGGATCGCTGGCAAGCAAGCTCGGTCGGGACGACTGGCGGCAGGCAGGACGCGCGCTCGGAAGAGGCCACCTCAACGGCGCTCACCGCCGCGCCCTTTCCGCCCTTCCAGGTAGGCGATGAGGGCGCTGCTGTCCGGCGCGATCTCATTTTCCTGTGCTCGCGCAACGCCCTGACATCGATCGTAAACCTGACCTTGCCACGAAAGCTTCCGGAGCTGGCGCTCCTGCGCGCGGCTCGTTGCGACCAGTTCGAGGCCGCGCCCGCGTCGTCCCCGTGATCCGCTATCGCCCGGTCGAGGCCCGACGCCCTGGCGGAGAGCAAGTCCCGTGGGAAGTTCCACCGTGACCTTGGTGGTGCTCATCCCTGAATGCGATACCGGTATCGATACCATACTTCAGCAATACGTAAAAA
>ERZ1370068.3466-contig-2578_pt1 | contig 62962 bp, 108 predicted proteins | sample MGYA00561227_ERZ1370068 | MGnify/ENA primary metagenome ERZ1370068 (study PRJEB38410, sample SAMEA6850437) | metagenome | study: Metagenomic assessment of the ecological functions of the soil: analysis of the soil microbiota associated with the...
CGAGAAGGCCCTCGATGCCGCCACGGTGGCATTGAGCCACCGCTACGCGCATGGACTTCCGCAAAGCGGCCGAGCGCTACGCGGCCCCGGGTCCCCGCAGCAGATCGCCGAACCGCATGCGCGCCTTCCACGCGGCGGGCGTTCGCCACATCACACTCGACCTCGTTGGCCCTTATGAAGAGCGCAACCGCCAGATCGAACGGATCGCCCGCGAGGTATTCCCACTCCTCGAGGATCTGCGCTAGTCCGAGGCTTTCGCTTTTGGCGTCCGTGAAAGGATCACCCTCATTGCCTCGTCTAGATCCGGGCGAAGTTTGTGGCAGCCGCCGTGTACGACCCTGCCGATCAAACGCGGCATCCCCTCACCCTTGGGCCTTCGAGCCATCGAATGTGGCCTCGTATTCGTGCCCCCAGAGTTGGGAGCCCCTTGCTTGGGACTTTTGCCATGCCGTCTGCCGAGCTGCATGATCCTGACGCTGGCCGAGGCCGCTCGCCTGATCTCGGTCAAGAAGTTGTCGCCGGTCGAGTACACCGAGAGGCCTGTTGGCGCGCACGGAGGCGCTTGAGCCACAGCTGAATGCCTTCATTACGCGCACGCCGGACGGTGCCATGGCGGCTGCTCGCACCGCCGAGGCCGAGATCATGCACGGCAATATGCGCGGGCCGCTGCACGGCATTCCGTTCGCCCTCAAGGATATCTACGACACGGCCGGCATCCTGACGTCGGGCCATTCGCGCACCTGCATCGACCGGGTCCCCGACACGGACGCGACCAGTGTCGCCCGCCTAAAGGCCGCCGGCGGCGTGCTGACGGGCAAGCTCGCGACGCACGAGTTCGCGCATGGCGGTCCGTCGTTCGACCTGCCGTGGCCGCCGGCGCGCAATCCCTGGAACACAGCGCACTTCACCGGCGGTTCGTCGTCAGGCTCGGGCGCCGCCGTCGCTGCCCGCCTGGTGCCGGCGAGTCTCGGCTCCGATACCGGCGGCTCGATCCGCGGCCCGGCTGGCCTGTGCGGTATCGCCGGACTGAAGCCCACCTACGGCCTCGTCAGCCGCGCTGGCGTGTTGCCGAACTCCTACTCCTACGATCATTGCGGACCCATGGCGCGAACGTCGCAAGACTGCGCCTTGCTGTTGAACGCGATTGCCGGCCACGATCCGAGCCGACCCGGCTTCGTGCTCGCGGCCGGTCGGAGGATTTCGCCAAAGGCATCGATGCCGGCATCAAGGGATTGCGAATCGGCGTTGTCAGGCACTTCTGGGAGAAGGATCTGCAGCGTCAACGCCGAGCTGTCAGCCGCGCTCGAGCAGGCGCTCGAGGTACTGGCGCACGCTTGGGGCTCGCACCGAGGACGTGACGATGCGCCCACTGCAGACCTACTCCGACGTCAAGATTGTGATGGCCGAAACGGAGCTATTATCGCTGCATCTGCCCGGAGCTGATCGCCCGGGCCGGCGCCTTCGGGCAAGATTTCCGCGCCCGTAGCCTCGCCGCCTGCCTATTCACTGCGGAGGACTATGTGCGGGCAAGCCGCGAGCGCCGCGCCATGATCGAGGAGATGCAGCCGCTCTATCGCCGCTGCGACCTCCTGCGTGACGGCGAACGGCTCACCAGCGCCGCGGCTCGATGCGCACGATCCGCTGGCCTTCTGGCAGCGGCCGAACTTCACCTCGCCGTTCAACTGCACCGGCGGCCCGGCGCTGGCACTGCTGTGCGGCTTCTCCAAAGACGGCTTGCCGCTGTCCGCTGCAGATCGCCGGCCGGCCGCACCGAGGATGCCCTCGTCCTGCGCGTGGGCTATGCCTACGAGATGGCGACAGGGATTTTACCGGCACCCGCCGGATATAAGGCCCGGCGCGACACCGGCCGAGCTTGATGCGAAGCCCTGGCGTCCGGACACGAGCCAGGTCGGGCCCGCCGTGCGGGCGTTCGCGGAGAATGCCGCCACGCGAGCCGGCCTGCGGCTGGCAGCGGAGCACATGGAGGAGCTGGTCGCAGTCGCCCCGTGGGCGATGGCGATGGCCAAGCGCCTGCGCCGGGACCATCGTCCGCTCGGCTGAGGTTTCCTCGATCTTCGATCCGACGCGCTGACCTGTGACTATCAGCGTGCGGGCCGGTGCTGGGCTCCGCGCACCCATATCTGGCGGGCGTTTTGCCATACGGCGTCAATGTCGAGCGGCCGAGCATCGTCATGCTCACTCGAGCGATACCGCTCGCGGTCAGGCCGATGATATCGGCAGCCGCCTTGGAGAGATCCAAGATACGACCGGCGATGAAGGGGCCACGATCATTTATGCGCACCTCGACGGTCCGGCCACTTGCCAAATGCGTCACGCGAACGCGCGTACCGAATGGTAGCGTTGGGTGCGCCGCTGTCATGGCGTTGGGATTGAAGCGGCCGCCGGAGGCAACGGACTGCCCATGCTTGTAGTAGGACGCCGTGCCGACCTGGCCCGAAGCCGCAGCAGAGGGCATGCGATGCCGGTGCTGATTGGCGCGATGGGTGCGCGGAAAACTGGTGTGCCGCTGACCGCCCGCAACTTTGCTCTTTGCCGTGACCTCTGCCGCGACTACGTCCGGTGCACCATTAGCAAGTACCAAGAGCGGTAGTAGCGCCAGAGGCAAAACGAAGGATTTCATCTCATGCCTTTCATGTGCTCGACATAATGGGACTAGCGACCGTCAGCTAGGCTTGACGGATGAAGTGCTCTTCACCGCTGGTGTCTGACTTCCTCTTCAACCGCTGGGCAGCATGCCTCTGAGCGAGGAGCCGTGCTGGAGCAGGTATGCTCCGTGTCGAAACAACGAAGGGAGATGCTGAGTTCCGGTGCGATCGTACTTTGTTATCAACAATCTGCGGCCGCTCGGGCTGGAGAAGCCGACCGTCTCCCCAGAATGGGGACGGCACCTGACTTCGCCATTAACCCTATTCTGCCCGATGATCCCGGCCCGTCGTGCTAGAGCCGTTACCGCGCGCGTCCGCTTTCCCGCGCCTTCAAAGATGGGCATGAATAAGGTCAGTTCGTACGGGAACGGAGTTTTGCGGACATCCGAGAAAGCAAAGGCCCTCGCGCAAGAGCACATCAGCCATTGCAGGGGCGCTGTGCGCCGCCTGGCGACTGGAAAGCTGCAGCTATAACCGTGACCTAAGGGCCGCGCAGTTTGCCAGGTTTCCTTCCAGGACCAACGGAGGGGCAACTCAGCGTGGGCTCTGGTCGGGTGCGCTAACTTTACCCTAGCCGCACTGGGGGCAAGCGCAGGTTGTTGGTCGCAGCGACGCCCAAAATGATCGTTTTCTGTGCCCTGTACGTACCTGGGAGCCCAGGCCTGGTTCCGGCGGCGCCTTCAATGAGGCGCAAATGCTGCCGGAAACAGCCGGCGGAACCGCGCGAGTAGGAATGCGCCACTTTGCAGCGACGAGGACTCGAGCATGAGCACGGGTTTATCAAAAGTGCGTCTGGAACGAATGCGCCGCATTCTCTCAGGTCACCTCGAACGCAAGGAGATGCCCGGACTCGTTGCGCTCGTCAGTCATTGCGACCGTGTTCATGTGGAAACGCTTGGCACGTTAGCGTTCGACAACCCGGCCCCCATGAGGCGCGATACGATCTTCCGCCTCGCCTCGCTGAGCAAGCCCGTAACGGCCAGTCGCGGCCATGATACTGGTGGAGGATGCAAGCTGAGGCTCGACGACGCGATTGACCCATGGCTGCCGGAGCTTGCAAACCGCCGGGTGTTGACGTCGATTTCGGCAAGGTTGGACGACGTTGCGGCCGCGCGCCGCGCCATTAGCCTGCGCGATCTGCTCAGCTTCCGCATGGGATTTGGTAGCGTAATGGCACCCGCCGACAGCACGCCGATCCAGAAAGCGATACGCGAGTACAAGATTGGGGGAGACGGCCCTCCCCGGCCCGCGCAGGCGCCCGCAACCGACGAATGGCTGCGGCGTCTCGGCGCGCTGCCGTTGCTGGCACAGCCAGTGTGAGCGCTGGATGTACCACGTAGCCAGCGACGTGCTCGGCGTGCTCGTCGCGCGTGTCTCGGGCCAGTCGCTCGGGGCGTTTCTGCGCGAGCGAATTTTCGCTCCGCTCGACATGAACGACACCGGCTTTCATGTGCCTGCAGAGAAACGCGCGCGGCTGGCGACGTCCTACGTGCGCAACCCCCAGACCCGTGCGCTCGAGATCTATGACGGTGCAGCTAACAGCGACTGGGCACCCGACCCACCCTTCGAGTCCAGTGGCGGCGGGCTTGCCGGAACAATCGTCGACTATTTCGCTTTTTGCCGCATGCCTGCTCAACAAGGGGCGGCATGACAGCGAACAAATCCCGTCCCCTGCCAGCGTGGAGCTAATGACGTCCGACCAGCTCACAGCCGATCAGCAGCGCAGGTGCGGAGCTTTTTTTGGTCAGCACAGTAGCCTGGGGCTTTCGGCTTGGCGGTGGACACCGGGCGTACCGAAATCTTCCACACGCCGGGCCGCTTCGGTTGGAGCGGCGGCCTCGGCACGACGGCTTATACCGATCCGGCTAAGGACATGATTGGAATCCTGTTCACGCAGCGGATGATGGATTCACCGCAAGCGCCGGAAGGTATTCACCGACTTTGGACATTGGCTTACGGCGCGTTGCAATAGCTGGCGCACCGACACGCCGGCAGGGCTCGAGCGGCGCATCCGGACGTCGGGGTCTGCTGCACCAGACTGCTCAATGAGCGATGCCATCAAACTTGAGCAACAAGTCGCGTTGCCGCCGCGTGGCGCCGGCTCCGATGGGTGCAAAGATGCCATCGCCCTCTTGCTGTGCCGTCACGGCTTGACCGGGACTAGCTTGACGGCATTCGCCCGTCCGACCAGTGCGCCCGACAGCTACTGCACGAAAGCGGGCGTGCCAGCCGAGCTGCGCGGCTGCCTTCTCGGTGGCAACGTAGTCATTGGGCTCGACAATGTTGAAGATGCCTGGTGCACCCATGTCGATGCCAAGCAACGGCAGCGTAGGCGGCAGCATCGACATGAAGCGGGATCCGGCCCACGGCCGCATTGACGCCCGTGCCGGGTCCGTAAAGCTGTCCATGGCGAAGTACCACACCGGCGAGCGGTGGCAAGTTCAATGTCCAATGTTCGAGGGCTGCAATGCCGCGCACATGGCGCCGACGCCGATAGGCCAGAGAGATCACTCTCCCGATGCGGCTCTGGTCCCGGCGGTAAGCCCACGCGATGCTTTGGCCACCACGCGGCGGGCACCGGCCGCAGCGGCAGCGGTGAGCAGATTGCGGGTGCCTTCATCGCGTAGTGCGGGCATTTCGCGCGATTGCTTCCGCCATCCGGCCCGGCTCGAGGCCCATAGGCAAGTCCGTCGGTTGATGGATGAATCTGCGGTTGGACGGATCGGGCCACCTGTGACAAAGCCCTTCGCGTCGCATGCGTCGACCGCTACCGGGTCGGCTCCGAGTGCACGCAGGCTCGCGAATTTCTCCTCCGACCGGGGTTGCTCCGATGACCTGATGATCCGCACCACAAAGCAGCGGCACCTGTTGGCGACCGATGGCGCCAGACGCGCCGGCGAGCAAGATCACATAGCCCATTCCCATTGCTCCTCCCGATGCGGGCAAGCCGAGGGTCTCGAGACTAGTGCCCACCCTTTCGGCGGTTCGGCCAGTAGGATGTGAGGGATGACCCAACGCTAGCCACCAGGTCTGCGGCCAAATGGCTGGCGTATGCGCCTTCCCGGCATCGAGCGCGATCATGAGCGTCGCCATTTCGTGGCGTTGCTTGTCCCCGGCGTTGCGCCCTTACGTTTCGATCGCAGCTGCTACCGCATCGGTGATGACGTGCTCTACCTGCGTGCCATCAGCCGCCATGGCGATGCAACGCGCCCCTTTGCGGGGTTTCTGTCGGCTTGCCGGACGTCATTTGGTCGCGCCGACAATCGGGGGTGGATAGGCTTGCCGAATGCGGCACCCTGTGGGACATCCCAGTCTGTGCCAGCGCCACAGCTCGGCACCAACGAGGCCGGAGGGAAGCTTGAACGCCCGGGTAGAAATGACGCAACCTGCTTTGCCCGGTTCTGTGTCATCTCGGTACGCGGGCTGTCGCTCGAAGTACGGGCGTGGTGCCGCAGGGGTTCTGGCGCTCAGCAACATCTCCTTTCGAGTGGCTGAGGGTGAATTCATCGTCGTGGTCGGGCCCGTCCGGTTGCGGCAAGTCCACCCTGCTCAAAGATCCTGGCTGGCCTCCTGCCGCAGACCGAGGGTGAGCGCCGACCTGAAGGGCACGCCGATCACGGGCCCCCGCCGCGACATCGGCGTGGTGTTCCAATCGCCCGTGCTGTTTCCCTGGCGCAGCGTGCTCGGCAACGTGATGCTGCCGGCCGACGTGCAGGGCCTCGACCAGGACGAGATGAAGAAGCGCGCGCTCGATCTCATCAAGCTGGTCGGCCTGCAAGGGCTTCGAGAACCGCTATCCGCGCGAGCTGTCGGGCGGCATGCAGCAGCGCGTCGGCATCGTCACGCGCGCTAATCCACGACCCGGCCATCCTGCTGCATGGACGAGCCGCTTCGGCGCGCTCGACGCCATGACGCGCGAGACCATGAACGTGGAGCTGCAGCGCATCTGGATGGAACGGCGCAAGACCGTGCTGTTCATCACGCATTCGACCGCGGAAGCCGTGTTCCTGGCCGACCGCGTGATCGTCGCTGACGCCGCGGCCGGGCAAGATCGGCGACGAGTTCACGGTCGACCTGCCGCGGCCGCGCAAGCTGACGGTCATGAACACGGAGAGCTTCGGCGCCTATGTCCGACGCGTGCGCGCGGCGCTCAACCCCGGCGGAGGAGGACTGGACTGATGTCGCCGCGGACCTGTCTCCTTCGTCCTGCGCCTGCTGTTCATCGCCGCGCTGCTTGGCGCTCGTGGGAGTGGGCGGTCGTCTACTTCGAGACGCCCAGCCTACATCGTGCCGGCGCCGCGCCAGCATTGCCTACGCCATGTACAACGGCATCGCCAGCAACCTCTATGTCGGCCATCATCGGCGCCACGCATCGGCGGAAACGCTGCTCGGTTTCGTGTTCGGGCTGCGCGCTGGCCTTCATGCTCGGCACGGTTGTCGCGCTCTCGCGCACGGTGGAATACTACCTCTATCCCATCATCATCATGTTTCAGGCGATGCCGAAGGTGGCGCTGGTCCCTCTCATTCTCGTCTGGTTCGGACTGGGTCTCACCTCCAAGGTCATCAGCGCGGCGCTCGTCGCCTTCTTCCCACTGATGGTCAATACCATCGTCGGCCTGCACTCGGCGGATGAGGATCGCGTCGAACCTGATGCGCTCGCTGTCGGCCACGCGCTGGCAGATCTTCCGCATGCTGCAGCTCCCCAACGCCATGCCCTACATCTTCGCCGGCCTCGAGATTGCGATGATCTTCGCGCTGATCGGCGCCATCGTTGCCGAGCTCATCAGCTCCGAAAGGGGTCTCGGCATGCTCATGCAAAGCATGAGCTTCACCATGGATGTAGCGCGGGCAGTTCTCGATCCTGTTCATCCTATCGGTCCTGGGCCTAATATTGAACGGGCTCGTCACGCTCGTGCGGCGGCAAGGTGCTGTTCTGGGACACCTCGCGCGACGTCGACGCCAATGAGCAAAGCTCAACTAGGGGAGAAGTCTTGTGATGCAGCGATTCGATCGCCGGTGCGGCCCTTGCTTTTGGTCTGACGGCCGCGGCAAACACCGCAGCCGCGCAGAGTCCACACCGTGCGGGTGGGCTGGTGCGCCAAGACCGTCAGCTCTGCGGCGGCGCCCTTCGCCATCGCCAGCAAGCTTGGCTGGTTCGAGAAGGACGGCATCAAGGTCGACCTGGTGCCGCCTGCCAGGCTCCACCGACTGCGTCAAGCTGGTCGCCACCAAGGAACTGCAAGCCTCGCTGCCATCGGTCGGAGCCACTTGGCCATCATTCGTCCGCAGGGGGTGAAAGCGAAGTTCTTCTACACGGCCTACCAGGCCAACATCTATGGCATCGCGGTGCCGGCAGACAGCGCCGTCAAGTCGGTCACCGACCTCAAGGGCAAGAAGATCGGTGTAACGTCGATGGCCTCCGCCGGCGTGATCGTGGCGCGCGCCCTAGTAAAAGCAAGCCGGCATGAACCCGGATCCTGATGTGTCCATCGTCGTCGCCGGCGAAGCCGCCCAGACCGCGGCACTCGCTCAACTCCAAACAGGTCGACGCGCTGTCGCAGTTCGATACGCAGTATGCGCTCACCAGTAATGCGGGCGCCAAGCTGCGGCTGCTGGAACATCCCGAGATCAAGAAATTCCCCTCCAACGGCTTTGTTGCGCTGGAGGACTATCTCAAGAATAACCGCAAGGAAGCGGTGGCGCTGGCGCGCGGCTACGCAAAGGGCACCGTGTTTGCCATCGCAAATCCGGAAGCGGCGATCCGCATCCTGTGGGAGATTTATCCGCAAACCAAGTCGACGGGCAAGGACGAGGCCACGGCCCTGCGCGATGACCTCATTACCCTCGAGGCGCGCGCGCGAGAACTGGCGGTATGAGCAAGTCGATGGCAAGCGCTGGGGCGACAACGTGGACGCCAACTATCAAGCCTACCTGGACTGGCTGCTCGAGCAGGGGATTATCAAAGACAAAGACGGACGCCAAGGACATCGTCACCAACGAACTGCTCGACGACGCCATCAATTTCGACGAGAAAGCTCTGATCGAAGAGGCCAAGGCCTACAAGCCGAAATGATCGCCGCGCAAGCGCTGGTGGCGTCTGCCGAGTTGGATGCCCGCTGGCTATCACGCGGCAGGCTCTAAGCGCACACCTCGTCCGGCAAGACCCACGACGTAACGAGGGAAGAGCCCGAGTTTGGATAGTGAAAACCTTGGCAACCAATAAGATGGCGGCACCGACCTAAGTTTCCATTCGCTGTGCGTGCGCCCGGATTGACAAAACGGGTGGAGGCTGCGGCGCGGTCGGCAGCGAGGTTGGGCTTGTCCATGCCGCTCGGTAGCCCAACGAGGGTTGAACCTGTGGCCGCTCCTGAGCCCAGTGGATAGAGTTCAAAGACAAGGTTTTCATGCCGGTCGCGCCATCGCGGTGGCAAGCGAAAACAAGTTGAGCCCAGCAGCCGAAAGCAAAAGCAATGGACAACCAATCCTTCCGCGAGTGGGCGGTGCGGGCCGCCGAATGGGCGGCGGACTATCGCGCAACCTTGGCCGACAGGCCCGTTCGTGCCCAGCTGCCCCCAGGTGCAATCGCTGGCCGGTTACCACCGCAAGCCCCGGAATTGCCGGAGCAGCTGCCGGCGATCTTCGCAGACTTTGAGCGCCTGATCGTACCCGGCATGACGCATTGGCAACACCCGCGCTTTTTCGCCTATTTTCCCGCCAACGCGAGCCCGCTCTCTGTCATTGCGGAGATCCTCGTCTCCGCCATGGCCGCCCAGTGCATGCTCTGGCAGACCTCTCCGGCCGCGACGGAACTCGAGACGGTGATGCTGCAGTGGTTGCGGCAAGCTGTCGGTTTGCCGGATGACTTCCAGGAGGTGATCCAGGATTCAGCCTCCTCGGCGACCCTGGCGGCTGTGCTCACGATGCGCGAGCGGGCGCTGGGCTACGCGGGCAACAAGAATGGACCAGCCGCGCACCCCCAGGTGAGACTTTATGCCTCGGATCAGACGCATTCCTCGATCGATAAAGCGGCTTGGATCGCCGGCATCGGCCAGGACAATCTTGTCAAGGTTTCCACAGATGGACCGATGCGGGCGATGCGCGCGGACGCCTTGGAGGCCGCCATTGCCGCCGATCGGGCGTCGAGGCCTGCTGCCCGCCGGTGTCATTGCTTGCATCGGCGGCACCAGCACGGGTGCCATAGATGACATGGCGGGGATCGGCGCGGTAGCGCGGCGTCAAGGCCTCTATGTTCATGTCGACGCCGCCTGGGCGGGGCGGCCATGATCTGCCCGGAATTCCGAACCCTGTGGCGTGGGGTCGAGGCGGTCGACAGTCTGGTGCTCAATCCGCACAAATGGCTGGGCGCCCAATTCGACTGCTCGGCCCATTTCGTGCGCGATCCCGATCCCTCGGTCCGCACGCTGGCAATTCAGCCCGAATTTCTCAAGACCCACGGACGCGAAGGCCTCATCAACTACAGCGAATGGTCGATTCCGCTCGGCCGACGCTTCCGTGCTCTTAAGCTCTGGTTCTTGCTGCGCGGACACGGACTCGAGGGACTGCGGGCCATGATACGTAACCATGTCCGCTGGTCGCAGGCGCTCGCCTGCCGATTTGCAGCCGAGCCCGGCTTCTGGGTCGTGACCGAGCCCATTTTGTCGCTCTTCTCGTTCCGACACGATCCCGGCGATGGCCGGGATCTCGATGCCCACAATCTGTCGCTGCTCACGGCGATCAATGATGACGGACGTCTATATCTGACACAGACCCGGGTCGAGGGGCGTATCGCCATCCGCTTCCAGGCTGGCTCGATGGAGGCACGGGAGGCTGACGTCGATCTCGCCTTTGAGGTGATCCGCGACCTCGCGCGCAAGTTGGTCTAGCGCTTCATCACCGCCAAGAGCCTGTGGAGCGCGCCAGCGTACCACGATCGTTGGACCCTGTGCTTTTGTTAGTAGAAATTCCCATCGCCACGGCAAAGGCCACTTTGTCTGCATGGGCATTGGTCGAGTCGCGGGCGTGGTCGAATACGGGCAGGCAAATTGCGCAGGCTACCCCGGATAAAGCCAACCGGCCGGCGGTCGGTCAGTTCAGATGCGCTATACTGGGCCGCGCCCGTTTCCGATCTGGAAATCAACGTATGTGTCGGCACCCGGCCCTCCAAAGCCTTGTGTTTTTGCGCAAAACCTACGTCGCGCGGGACGACCTGGGCGAATGCCACGTGATAGCTACTGTCGGTGAGGCCCTGCGCTTCCTCGTGCGGCTCCCGGCCCAGCTTGACGGGATCCACTGGGTGCTCGCCAGCAATGGCCTCTGCTGGGCGCACCGTCAGCGAGAGTTGGGTACGACGTTCGCCACCGTGGCCTTTGAGAACGCGTTGGTGACGGACGGTCTGTTGATCGACTCGCTGCCGGCGGCGAAACTCGCCGGCAAATGAGTGCTGAAATGATCGATTGGCTTCGCTGCGCATCGGTTGCGTTTTATGCTTCCTCATTTTATGGCTCCCCCACGGCTCCTCAGGTGCCGAGAGCAGACGGACCGCGGTGATTTGCGACCTAAGGCAACGCCGGTTAGATAGCCAAGGCGTCGAACGGTGACTGCAAGCCGAACGGCATCTCATACGCTCCCTCCCCGTGCAGGCTCGTCGATCGTCGTGGCCGCTGGCGCAACCGCCACCTGGCCGCCTTTGCACGGCCGACGCCAAGCCTTCTCGCGGCCAAAAGCTTTCCTGGACCCTCACGTCGCCACGGCTCGCTCCCTATCCTCCAGGATCATGGCCGCTGCTTTCTCGCCAATCATGATTGACGGCGCGTTGGTATTGCCGGCGACGACCGACGGCATGATGGAAGCATCGGCCACGCGAAGCCCGTCAACACCGTGCACCCTAAGGCGAGGATCAACCACCGAGTTGCTGCCCGTACCCATGGCACAACTGCTCGACGGATGATGATTGGTGACGCCGGTCTGTCGCACAAAACCCTCAAGCTCGCCCTCACTCCCGACGCGCTCACCCGGTGCCAGCTCCTCGACGGCATAGGGCCGCATCGCCGGTTGCACCGCAATTTCGCGCGCAAGTTTGATGGCCGCAATCATTGCCCGCATGTCGTAGTCGGAGCCGAGGAAGCCAAATGTGATTTCGGGCGCCGCAAGCGGATCGGGACCGGCCAGGCGCACGGTACCGCGTCCATCCGGGGCGAGGTGAACAGGCCCAAGTGTGAAGCCGGGAAACGGGTGTGGAGTGACGCGGTCCTTCGATCGTTCGAGCGTGCTCCATTCCAATAAATTGATTTGGATGTCCGGCCGTTCCAACCTCGGATCCGAGCGGGTAAAAACGCCGCTCTGGATGCCATTGATTGCCATGGGTCCGCTACGCATCGCCCCATAGCGAATGGCGGCCAAGATTTTGCGCGCCCAACTATTCTCCAAATCGTTCATCGTAATTGGCTGCGAGCAGCGCCACATGAGATAGGTGCTGAAATGATCGTGGAGATTGGAACCGACAGCCGGCAAGTCACGCACGACCTTGATCCCCATGTTTCGCAGATGCGCGGCAGGACCGAGGCCCGAGAGTTGAAGCAAGTGCGGTGAGCCATAGGCTCCCCCGCTGACGATCACCTCGCCCCTGGCGTGCGCCACACGTCGGCCGCCGGGCGAATGGTACTCCACGCCGATGGCGCGACCACACTCGATCAAGACGAGAGTGGATTGGCAACCCGGGCGAACCACGAGATCCGAGCGTGAACGAGCGGGTTGCAAATAGGCTTTGGCGCTGCTCCAGCGCCGGCTTTGGCGGTCGTTGTCTGGTAGTAGCCGACCCCTCCTGTTGCGGTCCATTGAAATCATCAGTTCGAGGAATGCCAAGGCTCTCGGCTGCTGCGATCATCGCATCGGCCAGTCGCGATCTCGATACGGGATCCGACACGTTCAGCGGGCCGCCCACGCCGTGCAGGGAGCTTGCACCACGCTGTTGGTTCTCAGCCTTCTTGAAGAAAGGAAGCACGCTGTCCCAATCCCAGCCAACACAGCCCCGTTGGCGCCACTCGTTGTAATCCTGCGGGTGGCCGCGCATATAAACCATGCCGTTGATGGAGGACGTGCCGCCTAAGGTCTTGCCACGCGGCACGTAGATGCGCCGGTTGTTGAATTGGGGTTGCGGCGCGCTCTCGAACTTCCAGTTCACTCGTGGGTCGACGTAGGTCTTGGCGAACCCGAGCGGGATGTGTATCCATGGGTTTGTATCGGGAGGCCCGGCCTCAAGAAGCAGCACGCGATAACGCCCGCTTTCCGACAATCGGGCCGCAACCGCAGCCCCAGCGGATCCCGCGCCGGACACGATAAAGTCGAACGTTTCAGTGCCGTTGCTCATCCCCCACCCATCCCCGATCTGCACCCCGGATTTCCGGTCCAAGCACCACCCATGCCCCCGCACGGGCAATCGCCGTGCAAGGTAACAAGCGCCCCACACACGCCGCCAGTAAATTGACGTTTTCGCAAAGAACGAGGACGACGTCACTCTGTCGCCAGGGTCACCGCGGCGACGGGGATGCCTGGCTTTACACCAAGTCAACCCTTCAGGTAGGCCCGCAGGGAAGCAATGAGCGTCGCGATGCCGATTGCGGCCAGCGTTGCGAGCGCCGCTCGGCGATAGTGCCTCTGGCCACCGAGCGCGAAATAGCGGGCGCCGAGCGCCGTCGCCGCCGAATAGAACGGGATAAGCACTAAACCAACGACCACGGTCTGCCGCGTAAAGAGACCATAGTAGATGAGTGGCAGGACCGATGAAAGCGAGACCGCGGTCATCAAGGCGAGGACGTTGGCGCGTTGCTGCGAGGCTTCGTCCGGCCGAGAGAGCGCAACGGCGACGACCGGCGGTCCACCGACGCCCGCGACGCCTTGCACGAGACCGCCGGCGAGCCCGGCCGCTATGAGTTTGCCCATGCCAATGCGCCCCTGAGCCGCCAGCCGCTGGCAAGAATGGCAACCATGAGGAGGACCAGCGCGGATATCGCCACGGTCATCAAGGCGGGATCGGCCGCAACCAGGGCCCACGTTCCGATCGGCGTCGCCAGAAATGTCGCGGTGCAGATCGGCAGCACAAAAGGTCGCTCGGCTCGACGGATCGCCTCGGGCAACAGTTGGAATACGGCGGGCAAACCCATCACATTGTTGACCGCGATTGCGGCATGTGGGCCGAGCACCAAGCTAAAGATAGGGACCGAGATCAACGCCGCGCCAAACCCAACAAAGCCACGCAATAAGCCGGCAACCGTCACGGCAATAAGGACGACAATGAGCCGTCCATCGATCGGCACTCCCAGTAGCTCGGACACGTGAATTGAACGTCCCCACGACCCAAAACCATGGCTATCAAGAAGACCGAGCAGCCGGCCCTAAGCGCGTTGTCCTTGGTGCCGTAAGCTCTCGGCTACGCTGGTGGCCACTTTGATCTGCCAAACCCTTTGCGCCAGAGCGCATCAGGCCCTTGGCTCTAGAGCGCGATAGTCGATGATGTGCGGCAACGGCGCATTTACCTTACCCCCAGCAGCGGTCCACGCTTTGCTGCTTTGTCCGACGGACGTTACGACCTCTCCTGTCATCGAAACGCCCGTCTATCGCCGTCCGGATCGCAAATCTGTCGTTCACCGTCGCACTCTTTCCCATCCAATTTCCTATCCGCTCATGCTTTTGCTGCAACCGTCTCCATTTCCACGACCCACTTGGGGTTGGCGAGGCGGCTTACAACTACCCATGTGGATGCAGGGGTGTGATGCGGCGTCAGGTACTTCTCCCGATGTACCCTTAGATACTTCAGACCATCCGGATCGGTCGAATACACATTGAGCCGGACGATGTCCTCCGGCCCCATGCCGGCATCGGCCAGAATCGCCAGTGTGTTCTGCCAGATCTGATCGTGTTGCGCCTCGAAGCCATCGGGAATGGTACCGTCCGGTCGGACGCCGACTTGGCCTGCTGTAAAGAGCCATCGGGCGTTTGCTGGCACCTCGACGGAATGACTGTACTTTGCGGCTGGTGGGGCAACGGTGGAAGGATTGCGCGTCTTGAGCATGGTAGACCTCTCTAAGGCTATGCCTCTTTTCACTGCTTTCTGTGCTCTCATCTTGCGGCGGCCGCTTCGATCAGCCGCGCAATCTCCGTTTGGCCCTTTCGCCGTGCGCGAGTCAGCGGCGATACCCCATCCTTGTCGGCTATCTTTGGCTCAGCGCCGGCGGCGAGAACCTGAGCCCTGGTGCTCCTTACCAAGCGCCTAAGCAACACGATCGCCTTCGCTTGATTTGCACGGTGCGATTGTCGACGGCGGGGAGCATCTGGGCAGGGTCGCGCGTCACCACGACGTCGACGACGGTTGGGCGATCGCGCTCTTCCATACCCTGCCGCAGGGCGGGAGCGAGCGCCTCGGGGTCTTCGACGCGAATGCCACCGCAGCCCATCGTGCGCGCGATCGCCGCATAGTCCATCTCATTGAGGTCGGCTGACTGGTAGCGCCCTCCCATCATGGCGTGCTGTAGTGCCTTGACGTAGCCGGAGGCGGCGTTGTTGACGACGATCATCGTCAATCCACATTTGATGCGCCGCGCACTTTCAAGGTCTCCAAGCGTCATGTTGAAGCCGCCATCGCCGCTAATCGCGACTACCGGTCGGTTGGGCGCGGCGAGGCACGCGCCGATGCCTCCGGGCAGCCCATACCCGATGGAAGCCAATCCGCGGTCCGGAATAAAGTGACGGCCCGCCTGCTTGGTGTCGTAGAGTAGCCCGGTCCAATGTCCGGCGAAGCCGCCGTCGGCGACCAGTATCGCCTCGGCAGGCAGGGTCTTGTTCAGTTCACGGCAAAGCCGCGCCATGTGCACGGGCCGGTCGGGCGAATTGAGGCGCGTTGCGGCCTCGGCTTCCCATTTTTCAGGCGCGGCGCGACGTCGGCAACGTAGTCAGTTCGCCTAGCACGCGCGGTCCGGTCGCCGTCCGACAGCGCCTCGGCGAGATCTTCAAGCCCGGCTCGCGCATCGCCCCACAGCGAAACCTCGGCAGGGATGCAACGGCCGATTTCCTCCGCGACGATGTCGAGATGGATCATGGGGATGTGCGCCGGCGGCAACGTGAAACGCTTGGTGGCGATCTCCCCGAGCTTGCATCCGACGACCACCAGGCAATCCGATGCTTCGATCAGGTCGTTGGCGATTCGGGAATAGCGGCCGAAGAGGCCAACGCTGAGCGGGTTGGCGCAGGAGATGCTTCCCTTGCCGCTCATCGTGTGCGCGACGGGGATCGATTGCGCCTCTGCAAGTTTGGTCAGCGCCTGGCACGCTTCCGACAGGTGGATGCCCCCTCCTACCAACAGCAGTGGCCGTTTTGCCTTCGCGATCAGCTTTGCGGCCCGCTCGATCTCCGCGCGATCAGGTCGAGCGCGACGGGCCGGTGCCTTCAACGTAGCTTCGTCGATCTCGAAATCCTCCGCCGCGAAATCGTGCATGCCGTGGCAGACATCCTCCGGCACGTCGAGCAACACCGGTCCCGGTCGTCCCGAGGTTGCCACCGCGAACGCACGCCGTACCAATTCGGGGATGCGGCTTATCATCTCGATCCGCATCACTTCCTTGACGGCGGGCCTCAGGATTTCAACCTGCCGGCATTCTTGGGTCATGTTCTTCCAGGAATGGGCGCGATTGGTATTGCCGCTGATGGCGATGATCGGGATGCCGCCATTCAGCGATTCTACGAGCCCGGTAAGGAGATTGGTTGCACCGGGACCCAGTGTGCCGTCGCAGATACCGGGGCGGTTCGTAACCCGAGCATAGGCGTCCGCGGCAAACGCACCGCAGCGCTCGTCGTTGATCAAGTGGTGCGTCAGGCCAACAAGGCCGATGGCATCGTAAAATGGCAACAGCTGGAACCCGCCCATGCCAAACATCGGCCCGGCGCCTGCAAGGCGCAGCATTTCTGCAAGCGCACGCCCACCATTCATTGGGCCCGATGGACGATTTCTCTTCGTTTCAGTCATGGCTCCTCCTTAGCCGGCTAGGGCCGAGCGCAACCTGGCGACGAAATCCCGGGCGCTGAGGCCTTCGTGGAGGCCAAGCGCCGCTGCGCGGGTGTTGACCCGGCTGACGATGCCATCCTCGTAGGTCGAGCGCGCGTCGCCGATTCGTGCGCTGGCCGCCGCGACCGCCGCCGCGGCGATGCCTCTTGCAGCGAGCGCTGGCAAACGCGAGACGCCGGCGTCGTCCTTGCCGACACCCGCGTCGTTATAAAGGGCGCCGAGTACGTCATACTTGATCGCGGTCTCGGGTTTACCGCCCAGCAGCCCGCCGTGCGAACCGGTCACGACAATTGCATTCTTATGCTCCGGGCAGAACGAGGAGGCCGAGTCGAGCGCCCCACACCTGTGGTGCCGCCGATGCGAGCAGACACGACCCTTCAAGCGCTTCTGGTGGCGCCCGCTCGGTCCGCCGGGCCTGTTGCAGGCTACCAGCGGCGTCACGACACGGTTGGCTTGGTTCGACCCCAAGCGACACCGCGAGCTCGTTTGCATAGGTGATGATGCCGCTCGCGATCATGTCAGTACCATCGCCAATCCGCGCAGTGTCGTGACCGACGGTTGCTGCCGCGATACCCAATTCCTGCAGGTAGTCCAGGCCGCCGATACCTGCGCGATCGTGCCCGACACCAGCATCGTTGAAAATCACCGCGGCGGCGGCGAGCTTTGCCGCAAGAAAGGCGGCATACACGCCGCCATGCGAGACCGTTGACGATGACCGCCCCCGCCGCGTGCGGGCCCGACGCGGGTAATGCTGTCAGCGACGACAATAGGAGCCCGCATGGCTCAAATCTCTGCCTGGGCTGCTTCGCCACGTCCGGAGGCTGCAAGGACCTCACGAATGGCTGCCACAATACGAATACGATCCGGGAACACATGGTTCTCGAGCACAGGGCTGTAGGGAATTGGCACCTGCAGGGCACAGACCCGTCTTACCGGGGCCCGCAACCGCGCAAAGTCGTGGCGTCCTCGGTGGCAACCGCCGCGACTTCCGCCGAAAATCCAGCGGTGGGGCCGGCCTCGTCGGCGATGACGAGGCGGCCCGTTTTGCGCACAGAGCCGCGGATCGTGTCCGTATCCAGCGGCACCAGCGTGCGCGGATCCACGACCTCCACCGAGATTCCCTCCTTGGCCAGCTCTTCGGCCGCGGCCAGCGCCTCGTGCACCAGCCAAGCCAAGGCCACAACCGTGATATCGGTCCCTGCTCGTTTGACGTCGGCCTGGCCGAAGCGGGATCGTATAGTCCTCCTCCGGCACAGGACCCATTGCGCGTCATCAGACGGTTCGATTCGAACGAGATGACGGGGTTGTTATCGCGGATTGCTGTCTTCAGCAGGCCCTTTAGGTCGTAGGGGTCGACGGCAGGAACATTTTCAGACCGGCCAGATTCATGAACATCGAGTACGGCGACTGGGAATGTTGTGCGGCGAGCTGAGTGCCGCCGCCGACTGCCGCCCGATAGAGGATCGGGAAGGTTGCCTGTCCGCCGAACATGTAGTGGATCTTCGCGGCCTGATTGACAATTTGGTCCATCGCGACAAAGGAGAACGTGACCTGCCGCCAATCGACGATGGGGCGGTAGCCACAGCCGGCAGCCCCGATTGCCATACCCGTCGTCGCCGCTTCGGCGATCGGCGTTGCCCTCATCCGTTGCTGGCCAAACTCCGGCAAGCAGCGGCGCAATCGGATCGGTCGTCATGTAGAAAATCTTGGGATCGCGCCGCATCTCCTCGGCGATAGCTTCGATCGCAGCCTGGCTGTATGTGAGCTCTCGCATTTGCCATCCTCACCTCAGGCTGCAAACACGTCTTCGGTTGCCTGCTCGGGCAGCGGCAGCGGGCTTGTCTCCGGCGAAGGCGACGGCGCTCTCGAGTGCTCGCATCACCTCGGCCTCGATCGCCTGGAACCCGGCAATCGTCGAGCTCACCCTGTTCCCTCAGTCTTGTTCTTAAGCAGTCCGATTGGATCCCTTTGCTGCCATGCATCGACCTCCGCCCTGTCGCGCGGATCGGGTAGCCCACGGCGCTCGGTATGGGCGCGCCAGCGGTAGGTCTTGCACTCAACCAGCGTTGGGCCGCCGCCGGAGCGGGCCCGCTCCACAGCGGCGTGCGCGGCCTGATAGACCGCGAAGACATCGTTGCCGTCCACGGTGACGCCGGGTATGCCATAACCGGCAGCGCGCGCAGCCACATCACTAAGCGCATGGGTTGCGGCGGCGGCGAGTTTGTGCGGCCCACATGTTGTTTTCGCACACGTAAATCATCGGCAGCTTCCAAGCCGCGGCGATGTTGAGACACTCGTGGAAAGGGCCCGCATTCGATGCCCCGTCGCCGAAGAAAGAGACAGCCACGCCTGCCTTTCCATCCATTTGCGCGGCAAGACCGGCCCCGGTGACGATGGCAATCCCACCCGCGACGATCCCGTTGGCGCCGAGCATGCCGATGCTCGAAAGTCCGGCGATATGCATCGAGCCGCCCTTGCCCTTGCAGTAGCCGGTTTGGCGACCGTAGAGCTCGGCCACCATGCGGTTCAGATCGGCACCCTTGGCGATGCAATGGCCGTGGCCGCGATGCGTCGAAATGATGCGATCGCCGTCGATCGAGCGCACTGCAGACGCCGACTGCGACGGCCTCCTCACCGATGTAGCAATGCACGACCCCGTAGTATCTTGCCGGCGTGGTAGTCGGCCGAGGCGCGCTCCTCGAAACGCCGGATGGTCAGCATCCGGCGCAGCATCTCACGCTGCTTGTCGGGCGGCAGGTTTGCCGAGATGCTTGTCATGGCGTACCACTCCCAGTTGACGGGCCAAACCCTCGTTGCCATTGAGGTCAGTTCAGCGTTGCCGCATTCGCTTCTGTTGCGCGGATCGTAAAAGTTGCCGGCTCTCCGGAAGGTCCAACCCCAATTGTCATCTCGGCTCATGCTGATACCCACCTGTGAGGACGGGCAGTGGTTTGCCCGAAGGCCGACCGAAACCTGGCTCTCAGCAAAGGTGCCTTCTTTGCGAGATCGAAAACAGTAGCAGCGAGCATCCAGTTCGCAAACCCTTTGCGCTAGACCAGATCGCTTGGCACCAAATACCAAGTTCTCTGAATTTTTCACTTCTGCGTCGGCTGCCCTGCGGCTGCCCATCCCTCGCCAGAGACGATTCTATGGACCCCTCGGCGCGCATACCCTCAAGATCATAGCGCCCGCGTCCCCTCCGTTCGTGAAACACAACTACCCTATCGCATCCCTAATAGCCGCCTCCCAACCAGTGTGGCGGTCGATCGCCGCTGCGGTCGATGCGGTAGCGAGGTGCTGCTTCTTGTCCGATCTGCAATCAGCTGCGTGAGGCATGCGCGGCAGTAACAGCGAGCCGCTTCGTCGGCTGCGCTCACAGGCAGAACATGCGGCATCGCAAAGCACCAGCACGTTGCCTCGCCTCTTGCCGCCCACAGTCATTTGCACTGCTGCATGCTGGACAACACGTCTTGCCATCCGACACCTTGGCCTCCTCAAGCACGACTTTGCAACCGGCCCGCATCCCTTTTGGCTGCCTAGGCCTCTCATTCTTTCGCCACGCGGTAGGTGAGACGTTCATGCCGGGGGCGGGCTACGATCCTCTGCTTTCGCAGGCTGCTGTCAAGCCGACCGTGTTCTTGACTTCGACGTTCGGATTTCGCTCCGCTGCGAAGGCCGGCTTCCTTCGACTACACACTGCTTGAGCTCATCCAGATCAGCATACCGGCGCGCGAAGTGGCCGCGTCAAGGACGCAGGTCTTAAAAGTCTGAAAGAGCCGTACAACACAGAGGTCGAACGAGACACCGGCGGCAGAGGCGCGGTGACTCCGGCCGGCAGGTTCGCCGAGCGTTGGGCCGCAGTGGCGACGCCGAAACGCTCGGGTAACCAAAGGCCGAGGTAAGGCGCAAACGCGGCTAGCACTTCTTCAGGACCGCGGAGATCTTCTTCACTGGCAAGCCCTCCTCGAGAACGATCGAGATTGACTGCTGGCAAGGAGCGGTCGTGACAGTCATCTTCGCGTCGAAGAAGTTCCCACTCAACATGATGTCAAACCCGTCCGGCTTGACCGTACCGTTCACTATTCCATCTATGTTATTGATCTTGTCTTGCCAACGCCCAGTGATTTTTCCCGCGGCGATTTGGAGCTGCGTCGTTCCATCAAACTGATAGTTGGGGCTCTTGCAGCGAAGGTTTTGGGTAAGGCGTGACCCCCATCCGCGGGAAAATACGTCACCACACAGTTGTAGGCTTCGTTTGCTCCCGATGCCGGAACAAGGATTGCGCTTCCCGCCCAACGGCCAGCAAGCGCAAGGATCGGAGATCAGGGGTCTGCGCCAAGGAACCGTGAGCAAGCATGCCACTTGCAAGCACTGACATGGCGAGCCTTGCGGCAGATCGACAGTTCATCTCACCAAAGCTTTCGAGTGTGTTGAGCTGGCAACCATCTACAAATCTTGCGAGCTTTATGGCTCTTGCTTTCGATACGACGGCTTTGCACATTGCGGGCCTGTTCTATGCGTTTGCCCTAGCGCCGAGTGTGGTGACACCACTCGCTTTGGCATTGGTCGCTGCGCCGACATCCTACACCAGTTATCGATTCTTGCTGCGCGACAGCTCATCGAACGCGCAACGCAGGGAAAATTCAGAGTCCATCAGCAGGTCCGTGTGCAAGACTGCATCCTTCCTTGCGGCGCAACCGTACCGAGCGCCTGCGGGCGTTTACGTACCCACCCTTTGAACCATTGGTGCGTCACCCTAGTGGCGAGCGTGGAATGTCGTCCGCATCTTCATACCAGCCCCGGCTTTGCGGTTTGATTGTGGCCCGGGGACGAGGCCCGGCGGATAGAAGTCGGCGACCTCGCCACAGGATTGACCGACCCGAGTTTGGCGACCCGGTTCCCCCAAGCGCCGACCCTGGCGGGATGATGAGCGGAACCCGATGGCGGGTGTGCCGTTGTGCCGTTCGACAGCGCTGCGCGCGACCGCCGTGTGATCGGTCACAGCGAGGCAAGATCTTGTTGCAGCGCGCAAGCGCCAAACAAGAAGGGTATCAGGTCTCCACCATGATCCGCAAACTCAAGTCCGGACAATATCGTCTCTATTCCGCAAGATCGGCTCGAAGACCGGCAAGCGCCGCAACCTCGGCACGTTCCCGACCCGGGCGAAGGCAGAGCAGCACGAACGCGCGGTGCAATACTTCAAACGCCGTGCCTGAGCCGCAGGTGTTTGTCGGCTGTTCAGCAGCAGAAACTAGGCAGGTGCAATGACCAAGGCAGTACCCGCAAAAAGCTGCGCAAACGCCGACAATCAAAGAAATGGTCGGCGGCAGTCACACGCAACAGCAACGCACTCGAACTTGAGCGCAAGGTCTTTTGCCAAAAGACACCGCGCGAAATCGCCCACTCGCTCAAGCGCTCGGCCGGGAGCGCAGCGACACGCCCGCAAGTCGTCACCTTATCGGTCACTATGTCGATGCCTGACATTCTACATCAACCGGGCTGGCAAAAAACTTGCCCAAAACCGGCTGCATGTGCTGGAGCGGGCCAAAGGCGAGCTGCGTAAAGCCTTCGAGCGACGCTGACAGGCCCAAGCACCTCGAGAGCGATCAAGCAGGCACCGGTTGTTCCTCTGCTTACCGACGCCAGGCGGCTATCTTGATCGCCGCCGCATCGGGATTCTGAGCGTAGCCACCCGACGCTGCCGTTGAGGTCGGCGGCATTCGATTGAGCGAAAGCCTATCTCCGGGCGCTCTAGTGTGCGCAGGTTCCGGGCCGAAAAATTCCAGCAAAATCCCGCCAAACATAGCAACAAAAGCAAAGGCGTGGGGTGAGCGGACGCGCAAGCTCAAACATTGAGGCCCGCGAAGGCCGGCCCCAATTCGCTTCCGCCCCAAAGCAAAGTAACCAGGTGACATTTGGCATCCAACTTTTGGCGCCAGGTAAGTTGATGCGTGACCAGCGGGCGGCCTTGTTTCCGCGTTGCGCGTCCCACGCTGAGCATGCGGAGGGATGCGGCTGGCCGATGGATGGTAGCGCTAACGCCGACCAGAGCCGGCCGGATGCCGGTTCTCTTCGCGCATCACCTTCTATGCGCAAAGCACCGCACCGTGGCGTCGAGCGCCAAAGCCGGTCAACCAAACTTGCATCTTCGCAGCCGGGAGCTTTGAACATCCATTAGGTTTTATCCGGGCTGATGGGGCGTCGCTCCCAGGGGCCTATCAGGTTCGGAAATTTGCACGCTGTCATGATGCCAGATCCATGCGCCGAGAGAGGAGGAAAGGGCCCATGCAGCTTAAGTCATCTGCTCCAGCACCTATCGCCTCGCCAATTGTCCTACCCCTCGCCACGATTGCGATCACCCTCGCAATCTTCATCGTCGACACCTTTACCCTCCTTGATATTGCCATTGCGGTTCTCTACGTGCTCGTGGTCGTGATGGCGGCCGACTTCTTGCCGAGCCGTGGTGTTGTGATCGTCTCGTCGGCTTGCGCCGCACTAGCAATATTGGCCTATTTGTTCTCGCACGGACTGAGCGCCAACACGGCGCTCGTCAGATGCCTCGTCAGCCTCTCAGCGATCGCCGTGGCAGCCGTCCTGACCCTGAAGAATCAGTCGGCAAACCAGGTGCTGCGCGAACAAGCCAGGCTTCTCGACCTTACTCACGACACGATCTTCGTTCGCGATATGAATAACGTGATAACCTATTGGAATCGCGGCGCCGAGGCTCTTTACGGGTGGCGGGCCGAGCAAGCCATTGGCAAGGTTACGCACGAGCTCTTAGGCACGATCTTTCCAGCGGCACACGAAGATAGCTTAGTCAGTTTGCTGCGCGCTGACCGCTGGGAGGGCGAACTTGTTCACTCCAAACGCGACGGGACGCAGGTGGTCGTATCAAGTCGATGGTCCTTATTGCGCAACGAACGTGGCCAACCGCTCGCGATCCTTGAAACCAATACCGACATAACCGAGCGCAAGCGAACCGAGGGGATGCGCTACGGCGCAGCGAAATGTACTTGGCGGAAGCGCAACGGCTCAGTCTTACGGGTAGCTTCGGCTGGAAGGCGGGAAGCGAGGAAATCTTCTGGTCCGATCAAACCTACCGGATCTTTTGTTACGACCGTGCAATTAAGCCCAACGGTCGACGTTATACTGAAACGTGTCCATCCCGACGATGTCACGCTCGTGAAACAAATGATCGATCCTGCGTCACAAGGCAGGCAAGATATCGATTTTGAGCATCGATTGACAATGCCGGATGGTGGTCTCAAGCATGTGCGCGTGCTGGCCCATGCCACGCCCGATGCAGCTAACCGTCCCGAACTATTCGGCGCGGTGATGGATATCTCCGCGACCACGCGCGCCCAGGAGGCGCTGCAGGGAAGCGCAGAGCAGAGCTCACGCACGTTACGCGTGTGACCACGCTCGGCGAATTGACGGCATCGATCGCTCATGAGGTGAACCAACCGCTCGCCGGTATCGTCATTAACGGCGAGGCCAGCCTGCGCTGGTTCGGGGCATCAGACACCGGACATGGACGAGGTGCGCCATGCCGTGGAACGGATCATCAGCGATGCCCGCCGAGCGAGCGATGTCATTCGGCGGATCCGGGATCTTGCTAAGAAGGCCACGCCCGAGATGGTCCCAATCGACGTCAATGGTATCATCGATGATGGGCTCTTGCTGGTGCAGCGCCAAGTAATCAACCGAGCCGGGTGGATCTGCAGTTGGAACTCGAGTCCGGACTTCCGCCCGTGCTCGGGGACCGGGTTCAGCTGCAGCAGGTGGTCATCAACCTAGTGATCAACGGCATCGAAGCCATGGTGCACGTGACCGATCGCCCGCGCCGGATGTTGCTCCGATCACATCGAGACGAGAGGCCGGCAGGTGCTCGTCTCGGTGCAAGATTCCGGCGTTGGAATCGATCCCGAAAACGCCAACCGCCTCTTCAATGCCTTTTACACGACCAAACGTGAGGGCATGGGTATGGGATTGTCGATTTCCCGTTCCATTGTCGAGAGCGCATGGCGGTCGGATCTGGGCGACCAACAACGAAGGTTCTGGGGCAACCATTCAGTTTGCCTTGCCAGCGTATCGGGAGAGCGAACGCCCCAAGTGAGGGTCCGAGATCGGCTGGGGCTCGGCGAGGTTGATGCTTTGCCGGATTGCGGCGGGAGGCGGGCGTGAGGCTGCGTCAAAAGTTTGCTCCACCGGGCGAAGCCGCGAGCAATCCAACGGCAACTGAGCAACCGATCCCGCACCCGATGCTGTCAGCCGCTGACCACTTACCTTTGCTACCTTCGAAGTATTGCGGAGCCGCTGCCCCGGGGGCACCGAACCTCCGCGCTCGGCATTATTGCACTAACGATAATTTGTGTGCGGACTGTGGTTCGTCCCTGCGCCCTTCCGGGACTGAACCTCATTGCCACGTCTTGAGCGGAACTGAGTTCGCTCCCCGATCGGGCTAGGGTTTTACCCTATGGCCGTTGTGGCCGCGCCTGCGGCAGAATTCCGGGTCAGGGGTTCTGCGTCGGGAGCATGGACCCGACTGCTATGCTATTGACCGAGGATCGCATACTCGGTGCCGCGCGGGCTCGATCAGGTGTTGCGGAAATGCGATGGCGCAAGCGCGCCTTGCCAACGTGACGATAGCCGGCAGCATCGTCCGCCAGGCGTTGATCGACGGGCAGCCCCCGCAGTCGCCGTGACTGTGCGAGCGGCGATGGGCCGTCGGCGGCTGCATCGGGGAACAACGGATAGAAGAGCGACCCGTAGTCTTCGTCATCGACGATGATGCATCCGTTCGTGCCGCTTTGGCGGGTCTCCTTCGCTCGGTGGGCTTGAACTTCAAGTTGTTTGCGTCGACGCAAGAGTTTTTAGAAAGCAACTGGGACGATGTTCTGGGCTGCATTGTACTCGACGTAAGGCTGCCGGGACCAAAGCGGTCTTGACCTTCAGCGCGAGCTTGCCAGATCAGGCAATCACCTTCCCATCATTTTCATTACAGGTCACGGCGATATTCCCATGAGCGTACGGGCGATGAAGGCCGGCGCGATCGAGTTCCTGACCAAGCCTTTCCGCGACCAGGAGTGCGGACACAACGATTGCGGACACAGATTCTAATTCATTGCGGACTGCATTCTGATTGATTGCGGACACCAGTTCCGTTGACAGCTTCATGGCTCACACCCGCGGGGTCTGTGTCAAGGGTGATACAGTTGACCCAGATTTTAGGCGGCTCTAGCGCGTGCAGAGAGTGAGGCGTCCCGTAGCCTAGGAGGGGCCCACGCGCGTTGCGGAGTGACCGCCACGGAGTCGAACGCAGCAACGCGCGTGGGAGGTTTCCTTGTTGGCCCACGGGGGCGCGGGCGGTACGCGAAGGTATGCTGTTCATTTTTGCTCCCTTAGGCTGATTTGGTCGCGTCGGCCGTGCGCGCCTGCGGTACGGCCGACGCGGCCCCAGAGCTTGGGGTCGCGCAACGATGGCCCATCAAGGCTCGAGGCGATGTGCGGTGTGCACGAGGCGATCGAGGACGGCGTCGGCGATGGTCGGATCGGCGATCAGCTCGTGCCAGTGCTCGACCGGCAGCTGGCTGGTCACAATTGTCGAGCCGCGGGCATGACGGTCGTCGACGATCTCGAGCAGGTCGCGACCTTGTTGCGAGGTTAGGGTGCCGAGGCCCCAATCATCGAGGATCAAGAGCTCGACGCGCGCGAGGCTCTTGAGCAGGCGTGGATGACGGCCATCGCCGCGGGCTAGCGCCAGCGCATCGAACAGCCTGCGGCGACGCGGTGAGTAGAGGACGGATCGATCGTCGCGGCACGCCTTATGCCCGAGCGCACAGGCAAGCCAACTCTTGCCCGTGCCGGTCTTGCCGGTGATCAGCAGGTCCTGCCGCCGCGCGATCCATTCGCCGGCGGCGAGCTTAGCGAACAGCTGCCTTGTCGAGGCCGCGTGGCGGCTTCGTGTCGAGATCCTCGACGACGGCGCTCTGCCGCAGGTTGGCATACTTGAGGCGTAGGACGAGCCGCTTGCTCTCGCGCTCGACCGCCTCGCGGTCGACCAGCAGACGCGAGCCGCTCCTCGAAGCAGTGAGGCCATCGACATGGCGCTGCTCGCCGCTGTTCCTCGAGTGCCTTGGCCATGCCGGTGAGCCCCAGGCGCAAGCAGCCGATCATGGGTAGGATGCGTGAGCATTGTCTTTTCTCTCTTGTCGGCCCGCGATGTTTGGCGCGTTTCGCGAACGCGGGCGATCTTCCGGAGCACGATCTCGTGCGTCAGTGGTAGTAGCCACGCCCGCGGATGTTGGCGTGCCGGATCGGCGGGCCGTCCGGCGCTCTCGAGCTGGCGTAGGCTTTGTCGAGACCATTCTGCAGGATCGACTTGATCGAGCCGTAGGTGGTTGGCGCCGATGTCGTTGCCGCGCTGGCTCGCGGCCTCGACGCGGTCGGCACCGTAGCTCTCGACCAGCCTGATGATGCCGAGACACGAGCGGAAGCCCTGCTCGGGATGCGGCTTGGCCTTCATGATCGCCTCGACCAGCGCGATGGTCGCCGGGCCGATCTTGGCCGGCCTCGCGCATCATGCGTGCCGGCGTCCATTCGGCGTAGCGGCGATGGCGCGCTCGGCATGTGCTCCGGGATCGTCGTATGCCGGTTAGCGCACGCTACGAACGCACATGGCTGGCAACGCGCTCGCCCTTGTGGAAGACCTCGACCGTCGTGTCGGTGATAGCGCGCCTCGACCGTCTCGCGCAGCAGCCGGAACGGCACTGAGTAGTAGTGCTCGTCGACCTCGACGTGGTAGTCGGGCGCAACATGTGCAGCGTCTTCCATTCGGCATAGCCGATAGGGCTCGGCCGGAAGCGCCTTGAGCGCCGGACGGTCGATGGTCGCCAGCAGCTCGTTGCGGCTCTTGTCGAGCTCGCTTCATCACCTTGGCGTTGATGGTTAGTGACGCATTCGCGGAGCGTCCACGTTCAGCTCGTCGAGCGAGAAGAAACGCCGGTTGCGTAATCTTCCAGCGTACGATAGCGCTCGACGATGCCGACGGCATTCTCTACCTTCGCCTTGTCGCGGGGCCTTCTCACCGCGTGCTGGTAGCACGACAAAGCCGTAATGATCGGCGAGATCCTGATAGCGTGCGTATTGATGCCCGGCTCATAGCGCGAGGGCTTGGTGACCCGGCCTTGAGGATTGTCGGACACTACTGCCTTCGTGCACACCGCCGAGCGAAGTCGAAGGTGTTGACGTGCGCGCCGATCCAGTCGGAAGCTGCTCGGTCCAGCGCCTCCGCGTAGATGTAGCTCGACGCCCGAGCGCGCGCGACGAAGATGTGCGCATCGTGTACCTCGCTTGTCATGTCATCGACGATCGGCACCGTGTCGCCGGCCCAATCGACGAACAGCTTGTCGCCGGCAACGTGCGTCTGACGCATCGTCGGTGAGAAGCGCTTCTTCCATTCGCCATATAACTCGACAATACCGCGCGGTACCCGTAGCCATCCGGCACCTTGCGCGCGATACTCCTCCCACAGCTCCATCAGCGTCACGCCGCGCCGTTTCACCTCCTCGTTCACCTTGACCCAGTCTGGCATCTGCCGTGTTGGGCCCTCGAGAAAGCCGGGAGGCGTGAACAGCCGTTTCTCCAGCACGGCGTCGCTAATCTCGGGCGGGATCGGCCAGGTGATGCCGATCACTCTTGGCACGGCCAACGAAACTCACTCACGGACGTCTTGCCCACACCCGTGGCGCTTCCTCACCTCCCGGACGCTGAGCCCGAGCTCGTGCGTCAGACGCAGCACCTCGCGGATCTTCCTCATCGGCACCCTCTTCTTTGGCATCGGCTGCACCCCCACTGTTTTTGTTGACAGCGGGGGTCGATCAGCTGATTCGAGTGTCGACGGGAGCTAATGCCAGCGCGCTTATCGCCAGCTGTCCGCAATCATTACGACGATGTCCGGAACCTTAGAGACGTGTCCGCAATCCACCTGAATCCGCAACCGGAGCTGCTGGACGCCATTCATGCGGGGATTGAGCGGGACCGAGCGGGCCGTCAGGACGCGGGTATTGTCGCCCGACTGCGAGAGCGGTTTGCTGCTTTGACTTCGCGCGAGCGCGAAATCATGGCCCACGTTGTCACCGGCCGTCTCAACAAGCAGATCGCGGGTGACCTGCACGTGAGCGAGATCACGGTGAAGGTTCACCGCGGCCATATCATGCGAAAGATGGGCGCGAAATCATTGGCCGAATTGGTGCGAATGGCCGACGAAGCTCGGTGTCTCCGTGGGAAAATCGTCCCTAAGTCCCAGAAATGACCCTTGACCGTCAGCCGCTTTTGGCCACCTGCGCGCCCAAAGGAGGAGGGGCGCGGCGTACGAGTATGCCTTCTCGGCAGCGTCTCGGAAGGCGACCGGCCTCTCACGCCGAGCAGCTATCATCGGCGCGTGGTGTGAAGCCAAAACCACTGCGCCTTCCGGGATCGCAGTGCTGGCGCTGCCGAGACACCGCCCGGGGAAAGTCACTCCCCCTGCGCTGGGTACGAGCGAATAATTGATAACTGGTCTGAGTATGGAGCCAGAACAGGGGCCGCCAGGCGTGGACGTTGAGATCGCGCGGTTCGGCCACGCTTGCCTGCGTCGGTGAGGTCTCCGCTGGTTGGCTGCGTGCCTGCGCGCGCGTTGCTGGGACACCCAATCCCGCCGCTGCCCGACGCTATTGCGATTGCCCTCGATGCCGCAATGCGGACTGCAGTGGGAGAGTCCTCCTCAACTAAGGCTGTCGCCAAAGATACCAAGGTATAGCTGCCATCAAGTCTATCCGACGCCATATCGGGAGCGTGAGCCAATCGGCTCACAAAAAAATCAACTTACGAGGAGAATGATCATGAAAGCCATCATTTCTGCCCTGAGTTGCGTTGTCGGTCTTGAGCTGGCGTTGCTGCGTCTGCCTACGCCTTTGACGCAAGACGTTCTACCGGGAGCAAGATCGCGAGCATTCTAACCGGCAAAAAGCCCGCGGGTCGAACCCCGCGGGCCCGCATGCCATCGAGGAGGTCGCCAACATGGTCGTGTACGCCCATCGAAGGAGGCCTCGGCCATCAAATGGAGCCGAAAACCTGCTCGCCGTGTGGATCGAGGGACCCGTTCTCCCCAATCCTCGGTCGCGCTTGGAACGCCCCTGCTCCTCCGGTGCGTCCAAAGTTGAAGTGCGAGCGTCATGGGCCGATGGCGTCCACCATCTCGGCCCAGTTTTCTCCAAGGCTTAGCGCGCCCTGCTCCTGCGGCAGCGATTTCCAATCCGGCGCCGGCGAGCTCAACTGCGGGCCGATCGGGTTCATCGCCAGCGATCGGACTCTCGCGCAAACGTGAAGTGAGTTCAAACACTAAGGCGACGTGGCTTTAGGTAATTGAGGCACGTGCCGTGGCGAGTTGGCGGCCGATCTATTCGGGCAAAAGCTGGGAAGTGGCCGCAAAATCCAACCCGTAAGACTCGTGAATGTTCACTATCTCTGACCGTTATCAGGCGCTTCCCGAAGCTGAACTTCTAGGCGAAGGAGAGATGACCATGATCGTGAACAAAAATGCTGTGGTCGCGATCGCGGCCATGCTTAAGTGCGGGCGCCCTCTTTTCTAATCGTTGGCGCAGCGAGGCCGCCTCAGGCGTCCCACGAAATGCAAGATTTTGCAGAGCCGCCGAAGCGGGGATCTTGCCTCCTGCTCGCAATGGACTGCTCAGCGCTGCTGCGGATCGGGACGACTGGACGGCAGGAGTGCGCCCTGGAGGAAGTCCTGGCCCTAAGGCACAGTGATCGCGTCCACCACGATCAGTCGTAGAGCCCAGACGGCAGCGGTCCGGATTTCGCAACAATCTTAGTGGTTGCCGGGGCCTCCTTCGAGACCTCTGCTCACTAGCTCGTCCGCGATCGTTTTGGCTCTGAGCCCCTAAGAGCGCATGCGGGAAAATGGCTCTGTGGCCGCATTCGCTGATCTGTGTCAACCCGAAGAGCGGCGGGCGCCGGCGATCAGGCTGGTCAACTCACTAACTCGGCGGTGCGCACTTGCAAATGCCGCTGTGGCGTCAGGCAGGGAACTGAATCAGATGTTTAGCTGGCGCAGTACGTGGAGTGACTGCCTCGTTTGCTGCGGCGCCGCACGAAACAGATCGGCGCGCATCCGGCGGCCCCTGACCTTCTGGCGTGGTCCTGGCACCGAGCCGCCCGCCGTTGACATGATCGTGCTCACATCGGGCCGGCAATTTGCCAGTTGCTGCCACAGACCTGATTCTCTGGCTTTAATTGGGCCTCATCTGCGGCCCCGACCGTAGCTGCGGTAATAGTAGGTAGGGATAGTAGACATGAGCCCCTATATGCGTCGGATAGTAACCGCGGCTGTAGTAGTAGGATAATCATAGTAGACATAGCTCGGACCGATAGGGCAGGTGAATGCGTGGTCCGCGGCCACGACGGTTTGATCTCAACCGCAATATTTTTGGCGCTTTTTGCGGGCTTCCGAAAGACTCCGGCCTGATTCGGCACTGGCCACTGGCGCAATGCCGAGGAAACTGACTGCCAGCAAGCAAGACATCAGCATAGAAGCGAATAAGTCCGATTACTCATGAGATTGCCTCGCATTGTGCCCCGTCCGAAACCGGAACCGGTATCCGCGATCGGTCAAAACTTCCTCCGTATTTCGACGCGGAAGCCGAAGGTGTCTTTGTCGGCGCCCTCGAGTGATCTGATAGGTCGCATCGGCGCGGAACAGCCAGGCCCGATTGATCGGGATCTGATAGCGAACACCGAAGCCGTACTGCGCGTGCTGCGACGCCGATGCCGGCGATCGATCGCCGAAGGGCTGCACCATGGCCACCTCGAAGACGAGCTGCTGATCCAGATTGAAGAGATACTGCAAGCCAATCGCGCCGCCATAGGCGTTGGAGCCGGTGTCGTCGAGTTTCGGGTAGCCGGTCAGGGCGTCGGTCTCGAAGTTGATGCCGACGTTCTTCAGTATGCCCGCGCCATTGCCATCGACCAGGGGCTGAGGGTTGCCGAAGCCGACGAAGAAGTTGGCGTAGGGGATCAGCGTGCTCGGCAAGCCCGAGATCAGGCTGTTCTCCGAAATGATGGCAAAGCCGTCGTCGTTCGTCTCGCTCAGTTCGCCGAAGTTCGCGAACACGCGGGTCGAGTTCGACAAGGTGTTGGCATAGCGCCGGGTGTAAGCGGCGGTCAGGAAGTGCGTCAGAAGGCCGTCCAGTTCGGTCTCGGCTCTGCCGGTCGTCGACGCCCTGTAGCAGGCCGTAGCCCGCTTCGATATAGCCGCCGAAGGCGTCGATGAAGAGTGGTTACGCCATAGACGTTGGCGTTGTCGTTTGTCCGCTCCGAGGATGCCCGCGTTGTCGACATTGTCGAACGCGGCGAAGAAGGTGACGTCGAAGTTGGCAAGGCCCAGCTCTGCCGAGTTCTTCGCGGTGAGGCTCACCGCGCCGCCGAGGATCGCGTCGTTCGCCCAGATCCCGTTCTGCAGGAACAGCGGGAAGAGACCGACCGTGAAGGGCAGGTCGAAACCGGCTTGCCGTACCGGAGAAACCGGAATAGAGGGAGCCGAGGTCACCCTCGAAGAACAGCGTCTGCGGGTTGGCAGTCGAACTCACCGCTGAACTTGTCATCGCCGTCGCCGCCGCCGAACTCGTAGCGGGTGAATTTATTGTTCTTCTGAATCGGCGTGAAGAAGGCGTGTATTCGTTCGGTGCCGGTGATCTTGAAGTCGACGTCGAGGTTCAGCCGGGTCGCGATCTGGGCAATATCCTTGCCGTTGTTGCTGTTGTAGGCGACCGCCGTCCGCCAGTCGCCGTAGATGGCGAGGCCCGGTAGCAGCGGATTCAATTTACCCAGGAGGGTGCTGCTCTCGTCGTATAAGCCGGAGGTATATTGCTGGCGACCTAGCTCAAGCGGCGGGCGCGGCGGCTCGACCGCGCTCTTCGCGCCGTAGATGTCGACCTGCGCCTTCGGCATCGTAGTTCTTATCGTACTGCGGACCGGGTCGGAAAAGGTCTTCCTTGCTGCCTCCGTGCGCTTGCTGCGCCGGTGTCTGCCGCTGGAGCCTGCGGTCTTCGCTTTGGAGACGCGCCTACGTACTGCAGCATCGGCTTGAGTCTTCGCGCGGGATCCACCCGTGCAGCCGGGCCGCACTGCAGGTCGACCAGCTTCCGCTTGCCGGCCTCGCTGCTGCCTTGAGCTTGCCGCGGGTCCTGCAGTCGTGCCGGACATCACAAGGTAGCCACCGGCTACCAGCGCGATAGTGGCGGTCGTTGTCCTGGCACGGTACCAATGGTTGCCGTTTTGCGTTACAAGTCACGCGTACGCTCCACGTCGTCGCTCAGGCCTGCGAGGTGGGCTGGGACCTGCTGGTTCGCCAATGCGGTTCCTCGATCTTTTCGGTTCTAGCGCTTCACTTCGAGCGTCCACCGTGTAGGCGTTGAAGTTCAACGATCCGCTCGTTCATACGCCGCTCCATTTCCTTGGTGGCACCGACGAAGCGCATGAAGTAGATCGGCTCGGCACGGCTCCGCATGCGGAAGGCGAGGCGGTACTTGCCCGGCTTCTTGATCAGGTTACCCGGCACTTGGTACTTGGCCAGCTTCTCACCCAGCGGCGTCAGCGAGTGGTTCTCCATGCGCACCAGCGGCGGATGGTTGAGAACGGTGGTCGGGACCTGCGGCGGACGCAGATGCGGCAGCGGATCGATGTCGAAGTTCACCGGCAGGTACATCTCGCGGTCCGTGCCCTTGACGTTGGTGGTCACGGAACTTGGTCTGGAAATTCACCAGCTGTTGGTCCGATCTTGATGCGGCCAGCCGCGACATCCAGGCTGTGCAGATCGGCCATGTCGCCGTTGCTGTCGACGTAGCCCGACTTCCCAGACGTTCTTGCCGTCGGGATCGACGAGGGCGACGTTCACCCAGAGCTGCGGCTGCGCGCCAGGGAGCCGGACGGCAGGTTGTGTCCCGTATTGAGTGTTCTTGATCTTGTAGGAGAACGCCAGATCCTTGCCGACCTTCGGTGTCGCCCTCGATGTAGGGACCGTCGACTTTGGCTGCCGTTCTCCATGACCTGCCGCCTGAGCTTGTCACGCTCGTCGAGCTTCGCGAGATTCTCCTCGATGATCTGCCGGGCATCTTCACGGTCGAGCGCATCGGCCCAGCGCTTGGGAAAGTCGACCTTGATCTTGCCGCGCGCGACCTTGTCTTCGAACTCGGTGGTGCCCCAGCCGGCGCGCCAGTCGAACTGCAGCCAATCCTTGATGCTAAAGGCCTGGGCCTTCGTGTTGTGAGGGAAGATGCCGGGGTGGGCGATCGAATAGCCCGGGCCGATGAAGCGGTGATTGGCATGCTTGCGTCCCGGGTTGATTTCCTTGCCGCCGACCACGGCGGAGGGCGCGGTCGCATAGCCCTCGGGCTTTCCGGGGACCTTGCCCATGTGGCAGTCCTGGCAGGTGACGCCGGCTTTGCGTGCCGGGCTGTCGCGATACTGATCCCAGACGATCTCCAGCTTGATGCCCAGGTTGACGGCAACCTGGTGGCAGCTGACGCAGAACTCCGACTTGGTGATCTGAGTCGTTCGTCATCATGCCGTTGTGGATGTCGGTGCCCCGCCCGTCATTGCTGGTTTTGACGGAGTAGGTTTCCTTGTTGGCGAGGACGTCTTTGATGACGCTCTGTTCGCCGCTGCCGTAGACCGGCTCGTAAGATCTTGCCCGGCTCGACCCGGCGCTCGCCGTTGACCTTGCCGTACTGCTCCTTGACCCGGTGGCAGGTGATGCAGGTCACGCCCTCGCGCGAGATCTGGCTGCGCGCCCAGAGCGGCGTTTCGCGATCCTCGCCGAGCTGGGTGCCGACCTGCTGGTGGCAGCGCACGCAGAAGGTGCCGACCGTACCTTGCGTCAGCTCCTGGAACTTCTGCTCGAACGCGTGGAACATCGGCGAGATCGACGCATAGGCATGCTGCGAGGACGACCATTCCTCGTAGATTTGCTTATGGCATTGGCCGCATTGCGCAGCGGTGGGATAGAGCGAGAGGGTCTCCTCGTCGACCGCGGGGATGGGAGCTTCTTTGCCCTTCTCGGCCTTTGCCGCGGCGGCGAGATACAGAGATCTCCCCATGGGCGGCCGCTTCTGCTCCCGCAGGCAGCTTCTGCTCGCTCCCGGTCGCGGCACCGGTTTTCCGGCCGCGCCCGTATTCTGGGCCAGTCTCAATCCGGGCTGGGCATGTACGGTTGGGATCTCGACAGCCTCGCTGGACCCGGCGACAGCAATCTGGCTCAGGAATGTCAGTATGGCGCCTGCGAAAGCGCAGGAAAGCGTCGCATTACGCATTACCCTCTTCCCCCAATGAATTTCAGGGCGGCATTCCGATTTGCGTCACTCCGCAAAAACGCCGCTCGACCGGCGTGCGGCCTTCGTTGGCAGGGCGCGCATCGCTAATCCCCACGTCATCGTTCGGACGGGGCCGGCGTCTACGCTCGCCTCCCACATCAGTCGCCGGAGCCCGAAATGCCCCGCGCCATGCCCGAACAGATTGAGAAACCCCATAGCTCCCTCCTTTCAGCCCAGCTCTACAGCTCAGCCGCCTGTCTTTCACTCAGAGGCAGAAAGTTCAGCGCGTGGGAGCAGCGGTCCCCTGCGCGCTGGGGCACTAGGCCGGTATTTTGCAAGGTGTTAGCGGACCGGACACAAGGACCCCTTATAGGTAGTCGCCTAATCCCGGAGCACCGCGATATCCCCGATGCCCTCCCCGTCCGCCACTAAGTCATCACCCGATAGCGATCAAAATTTGACGATTGAATGGGATCTTTTGAGCAGGAGTGTTCGTTCTGAGCCTAATCGGCGCGATCCCCGATCGTCTGGATGCGCCGGGATGGCTGGAGTTCTTCTTGCCGTCTTGTGCGCTTTGACCTTGCTTTGCCAACCACCGCTCAGCCGCTTGGCAACTGTTTTCCAGCACCAGCATTTTTGACAGTCTCATCGCAGCCAGATTGGCGCAGCTCGCTTACATCGGATGACGCCGCCTCGACCAACTTTTTGCCGCGCCTTGACACGTGCAGCGGACTGTTGCGGCCAGGCGCTGCTCCTCACGAATGCCAGTCATGCGGTTCGGTTGGCCGAGGCGAAATCACGGCGCGCTCTGAGCTGCTGGGAGTTGATAAACGCAAGATCTGCTTGCCGCTGCTGGCTTCGCTTGCAGGGTCGCAAGGCGCCGGGAGCACTCTCTCGCCAGATTGTCTCCCTCTTTTCGCCTGATACGCTTGATTTGCTGAACCTCCCAGGAAGTGCAGCGACGGCGGGTCATCCGCACCAGCCGGAGATGGGGAACTTTAGCCTTCCGGGATCAGGAAATGGCAAGAAGTCACCACGTTACGATCAATGGCAATAGCTTTCTGGCGCGTCGCGGCGAGTTGCTGCTGGACGCGGCGCTGAGTAACGGCATCGACCTGCCCTATGATTGCCGTGCCGGCCACTGCGGCACCTGTTGCGTGCGGCTGGTATCCGGCCAAGTGCGCGGCGGCGCAGGCTCCGAACCCGGCATCGTTCATGCCTGCCAGTGCCGGATCGTCGGCGATGTGGTGATCGAGAAGGAGCAGGCGTCGGGTGTTCGCACCGTCGACGGCGTGCTGAGCTCATTGCGGCCTCTGTCGCCCGGGTGATGGAAGTCGGGATTAGGACGAGGCGCGCGCTGCCCTATCATCAAGGCCAATATGCGCAGGTCCGCTTCAGCGGTTATCGAAGCCGTCCCTTCAGCATCACCCATCCCTTGCGCGGCAACCCGAACAGCCGCTCGGTCTGGTTCCATGTCCGGCGCATGAAGAATGGGCGTGTCTCCTCATCGCTCGGCACGCGCATCAGGCCGGGCCATCGGGTGAAGCTGATCGGGCCCCATGGTTCGGCGCATTTCCGGCCAGATCTGGACGGCCGGCTGCTTCTCGTCGCCACGAACACCGGCTTCGCACCGATTTGGTCGATCGCCGTCGCAGCGCTGCGCGAGAACCCGGAGCGCAGGATGATGATCATCGCTGGCGGTCGCAGCATCGAGTCGCTCTATATGGGCCCGGCTCTCGTGCAGCTGGCGCGCTTCCCCAATGTCGTCGTCGTGCCGGTCTGCAGCACGCCGCAGACCGTGACCAATGCGGTGAAGCTGGGCCGACCGACCGACTATCTGCCGCGCCTGCTGTCGACCGATGTGCTCTACGCCTGCGGTGCCCCGGGGATGGTCGATTCGGTCAAATCGATCGCGGCGCACGTCGGCGCAGTCTGCTATGCGGATCCGTTCCTGCCGACTGCCGATGACACCGTCGAGGAAAGCGTTCTGACCCGCGCCATGGGGTGGCTCGCTGTCTCCACCAGCCGGCAGATGGGCGAGCTCGCTCACCGGCGGGAACAGCCAATGCAAGCGTATAGGATGGCTGAAGCAAGGGTGGAGGTCATTATCGTCCTTAGAGCGCATAGCCTTCGGTCGATCGGGTTCGGGCCGAGCGCCCCTCTTCGGTCTTCCGTGCTTTGTCTCTGCGGCTTGCTGATGATCGTCGGCTTTGCCGCGGGCGGCACGGTTGCGTCCGAGCCAGCCAAGATCGTCGGTCCGAATGCCTGTGCCGAATGTCACAAGCAGGAGACCGAGGCGTGGAAAGAGCACGCATCATTTCACGACCTTTCGCGAAATGCCGCGCCGGAAGGAAGCCAATGAAATCGCGGAAAAAATGGGGGTTCAGCGCATACGGTCGGAGAGTTTGTGCCTGAGCTGCCATTACACGGTGCAGGAGAAAGAAAGAAAAGCCAGCCGATTGCCGGCATCTCCTGCGAGTCTTGCCACAGCGCCGGTGAGGACTGGATCAAGGTCCACAGCCAGTACAGCGGCAAGACCGAGAAGACCGAGACCAAGGCCGAGGCGGAAGCGCGCTGGAAGCTCGCCGATGCAAAGGGCATGATCAGACCGTCCTCGCTCTATCGGCTGGCGAAGAACTGCTATGGTTGCCATGTCGTGCCGCAAGAGGATCTCGTGAATAAAGGCGGTCACCCTGCCGGCAGCGCCTTCGAGCTGGTGTCCTGGTCGCAGGGGAGGTGCGGCACAATACCTGGCACTCCAAGGGCAAGCAAAACGTACCGGCCAGCGCCGCGCGCAAGCGCATGCTCTATCTCGTCGGCCTCGGCGTCGAACTCGAGACCAGGATCCGCGCCGTCGGCCGTGCGACGGCAAGAAAGCGTTACGCCTTCGAAATGGCTAAGCGTGTCGACCGGGCGCGCAAGCAGCTCGCCGCCGCAGCCAAAGCCGCGCCGAACGTGCCGGAAATCGCAAAGATGGTCGAGTATGCCTATTCGGCCGGGCTGAAGCTGAACAATGAACGCTTCCTGACGGCTGCCGCTGATGGCGTCTCCAAGGTGCTCGCGAGCATCACAGAGAAGTATGACGGCAGCACAATGGGGGGCTCGACAGCCTGATTCCCGCGCCGGACAAGTTCAAGGGCAAGACCAGAGAAGCCGGCGCAGTCGAGTGACCCGGCCGGCTGGCAACGACATCAACTTGCAGGGGCTTAATGGGGGAACGAAGCACCGATGCATGAGTTTGGGGGGCCGCCGTGAGACCGGCGGGGCGGCGCACGTCTGACGCCTCGATCGGCGGACGCGGTCAGGCTTGGCGAAATATCTCGCCAGCCGGACGGTCCAGGGCCTTCTGATCGCGGCGATTTCCGGCGGCCTGTTTTGGCTGGTCTGGATCTATGGCAACGGGCTGCGCGACCCGCGCTATCTCGACGGCTGGGTGCTGGCCGGCGGCATGGCTTTGCAGCTCTCCTTCCACATCGCCATCAAAACCGCCAGCCTGTCGCCAAAATCCGCCGCGCGCTGGCGGAAGATCCATATCCTTGTCGGCTATCTGCTGATCGCCGCCTTCATCTCCCATTCGGATTTCTCGCTGCCGGACACCGGCTTTGAATGGGCGCTGTGGACGGGCTTCGTGCTGGTCACGCTCAGCGGCATTTTCGGCACCTATCTCGCCTGGTCGCTGCGGGTCAAGCACGCGCTCGACGAGCGCATCGGCTATGATCGCATCCCCACCCGCCGCGCCGAGCTGGCGCGCGATGTCCACGCCGCCGTCGTCAGAACCGATCTGGCCCCCGCCGCGATCGGCTTACCGAGGCCGCCCTATGACGCCTGGATCATGGACCTCTACAGCACCCACCTGCGGGACTTTTTCCAGGGGCCGCGCAATTTCGCCGCCCATCTCATCGGCTCGCAGCGCCCGCTCAAGCGGCTGACGGATGAGATCGACGACCTATCAGCCTATGTCGACAGGCAGAGCCAGGAAAAGCTTGCCGTCATCAAGAACCTGGTGGTCGAGAAGGATCGGCTCGATTTCGCGCGTGTCTATCTCGGGCTCACCAAGGGCTGGCTGTTCGTGCATGTGCCCCTCACCTATTCGCTTATAGTGCTGACGGTGCTGCACATCCTCGTCGTCTATGCCTTTTCATCCGGGGGACAGGTGATGCGGCGAGGGGTATGGGCCAGATCGGCTCGGCCTCCTAAGGCTGCGAGGCAGGCCGCCCCGGCGCCCTGCGCGACCGTCTGGCGATGCTGCTGGCGCTCGTGACCGTCGTCTGTCTGGGCTCGGCCCTCTTTCTCTCAAGGACACGCAGCTGCTGATGCCGGGGCCTCTGGCGAGCGCTCACGGCGCGATCCAGAAATGCAGCGCCTGTCATAGCAACAGCGGCAGCGGCAAATTGAGCTGGATTCACGGTCTCGCCGCCGCTGATCGGCTCGCCGACAGCAAGGCCTGTCTCACCTGCCACAAAATGTCGGACACGGCCTTCAACGCGCACAGCGCATCGGCCAAGGTGCTGGAGCAGAGTACTAGGCGGCTGGCGAAAATCGCTGACGGGACGCCCGTGCCGCAATCGGGCCGTGTACAGAGCATCGCCTTCCCGACCGACGACATGGTCGCACACGGTCTCTCCTGCGCGACCTGCCACCAGGAGCATCAGGGCGTCAATTTCAAACTGAACAAAATCTCCAACGAGCAATGCCGCTCCTGCCACGTGGTTAAGTTCGACAGCTTTGACGGCAATCACCCGAAATTCGAGAACTATCCGTTCGAGCGGCGCACGCGGATCATCTACGATCATGCCGGCCATTTCGGCAAGCACTTCCCGGAAATGGCGAAAAAGGATCCGGCAAGGCGCATTCCCGCTACCTGCTCGACCTGTCACAACAGCCGCAAGGACAAGCGGATTATGGCCGTGGCGCCGTTCGAGCAGACCTGCAGCGCCTGCCATCTCGACCAGATCATCGGCAAGGAGCGAGCCAGTGGCCCGAAAGGGGTTGCCTTCCTGACCCTGCCTGGTCTCGACCTGCAAACGCTAAAGAAGAAGGCCTCGATCGGCGAATGGCCGGACGCGTCCGAAGCCGAGCTCACACCGTTCATGAAGGCGATGATCGGTCGAAATGAGCGGGGCCGTGCTTTGATCAAGACCGTGGGCGGCCTGAACCTCCAAGATCTGAGCCGTGCAAGCGACGCCCAGATCAAGGCGGTGACAACTCTGGTCTGGGAGATCAAGCGGCTGTTCTATGCACTGATCACGGGAAAAGCCTCGGACGTGCTGGCCGAGCTCAATGTTGGCGCCAGGACCAAGCTGAGCGCGAACCTCGTTGCCGATCTCACCGCAAGCATCCCGCGTGATGTGGTCATCAGTGCGCAACAGCAGTGGCTACCCAATCTTGCCACCGAAATGGCCAATCGCCAGGAGACGAGTGATCAGGCACAACGAGGTAGAAAGGCTCCGGAAGCGAAATCGGCCGTCGATAGCGAAGCGGCCGGCATCGCCAAACCGAGCCGGCCTGCTCAGGCCGACCAGCAGACTCTCAGCAAGACTACGCCCGATGCAGTCGCAGCCAAGCCTCAAGCCGCGGCCCCGCCTGAAGGCGCGGCCCGAAAGACCGATACCGCGAACGCCAAGCCCGTCAAGGAAACGACCGTTGCCGATGAACGGCCTCAAGCCAAGGCGGCGGACCAAACCGACGATCTGCTCAACCCCACGGAGGCAGAGCTTCGCGGCTTCGCAGCGCCGAGCAAGGTCGGCGCGAAAGGGTCCAGCCCGAAGAACCGGCCCAAAACCCGCTAGCGCGAACGCCAAGCCCGGCAAGGGAAACGGCCGCCGCCGATGAACGGCCTCAGGCCAAGGCGGCGGACCAAACCGACGATCTGCTCAACCCGACGGAGGAAGAGGTTCGCGGGGCCGGAATAACCGCTACCCCCAAGGCCAAGCCCGATGGCGGCGCGGTCCAAGCCCCAAGCCGCAAGGAGGCCCCAAGCGCCGGCCCGGCTGACAGCCCTGCGCCCGCCGCCCGTGGCCCGGCAGTTTCGACTCCCGCGACGGCCGAGCCACCACCAAGGGCTGCGCCCGTGATCAGCATCGAAAGCGACGTGGATGCGGAGAGCTGGGCTGAATATGGCGGTTGGTATCGGCAGGATTACGCGATCTTCTACCGTCCCATAGGCCATAAGGACAAATTCATCTATTCCTGGCTCTCACTGACCGGCCCACGGGCGCCGAAAGGCGATAAAAGTCCGGCGGCGGCCGTTTTCGATCTCCTCACCAACAAGGATGCTCAGGGCTCATGCACGAAATGTCACAGCGTCGACGATATCCGGGGTAAGGGCCGGCTCGTCAATTTCTCCCCGCCTTCGGTCGAGAGCAAACAGGGACGCTTCACAAATTTCATCCATGAGCCGCATTTCGGTATCCTGGAGGAATCGCGGTTGTCTGACCTGCCATACCCTTGAGAAAGGCCGCTCCTATTTGAAGAGCTATGAGCAAGGCAATTCAAAAAATTTCGTGTCCAATTTCGGTGCGGTGAAAAAGGATCTCTGTCAGACCTGTCACACCAGCAGCATGGCGCGTCAAGACTGTCTACTGTGCCACAAATATCATGTGAATGGCGTAATCACGCCAATCATGAACACGAAACTCCCAACTGAATAAGCGTTTGATGCCATCGCTACAAGCAAGTGAATGGTGTCGCCACCAGGCACTCGTGCCCGAGGCTCTTAATCAGCCGATAGAGACCGTACCCCGTCGGCCCGGCCTCGTAGCAAAACATCAGCTTGTCGTATTTTGCCGCAAGCTTGGCGACGAGCTTGCGCGTTGCCGCCTCGGTGTTGGCGATCTCCCCAGATAACGCATTTCCCCGCCGCGGCCACCCTCGGCGATCGCCACCGCATTGCGCAATTTCGACGTATCAATCCCGATGAAAGCTTCGCTATTATGGCCCGCGACTCGCCCTCCATGTATGAGGCTCTGCCCGGCCTATCCGGATAACCCTCGATGCTACATCGAGGGTGAGTCACCTCGTTTGCGGAGAGGACATACAGTCTAGCTTCGCCGCGATGCCAAACGGGAGAGGCCAGCAGCCCCTCACACTAAATCTCGGGAAGCTCGACCGTTGTCGGAATGCCGGATTGGAGCAACCGCAGCCGCGAACCGAGGCCGAGAATATCAAACGAGGCCACGATGTCCGCCCCGTTCTGCGCAAAGGCGGGCCCAGCCATCGACGTGTAAGGGCACGACTATTGCATCGGGAAACGCGTTTGCGACCTCGACGACATCGTTTGTATCCATGGTCAGATGGAAGGGACGGCGCGCGCGGGCAGCGCCGGCAAATGGCAGCACTAGACTGCTCCGAAGCGTCCAGCGGTTCGATACCTGCAGTTCCGTGGCGAGCAGGCGTCGCGGTGATATGCAACATATCGCGTCCTGGCTTTGTCAGCGTTGTCGTTGCCCACGGCTCCAGGCCTTTGGTGTTGGACCCCAGTCGCGTCGCGCCAGTGACGGTGGTCAGAACGCGCACCCCCTTTGCAAAAAAGCTCCGCCGGCACGATCGAGATTGTCCAAATGTTGCTGATGACTAAGCAATACCGCGTCGATGGCTCCGATTTGATCGCCGTCGACGGCTGGCCGTCCTGTCTTCGTGAGCCGCGCGTAGGCGAGCTCATAGTCGCTCGGCGGGTCGAAAGTGGGGCCGGTTAGAAGTCGGTATCCGTCGACCTCGATCAACGCCGTGGGACCGCCGATCAGCGTGAATTGAGCGCTAGCCATGAGTCCTCTCCTTGTGCGTCGGTTAACCGACCGCATCGATGTAGGAGCGGTGGTCCTGATTGGAGCCGGTCACCGTATCAATTTGACGAGAGGCCAATGGCGAGGCAGAAGTCTGCAGCTCACTTGGCACCAGATCGCCGCCGCGTCTGTGCGGTGGAACGCGTTTCGCCTGCCATCCGCTTCAACAGCTGTGCCGGCGGTTGAATCCATATCGATTCAGCTTGCCTCAGGCAGGTTTTGCAACTTCGACTGTTTGATCAGTTATCCATCTTTTCGGGCAGCGCACCGGAACGCATGGGTAACTCATCCGTCAGCGAACGCACCAAGGCTTTCGCGGCGTGCGCATAAGCGCGCTCATTGTCACCGCGAAAGTCAAAAACGCGCGCGTAAATCGTCTTTCCAGTCATTACGTCTTTGATATCGATGTGCAGTGCGAGGATGAGCGAACTAACTTTGTATATCCAGCCAACGAGCACGTAATTTGCGCGGAGACGTTTCGCGATATCGATCTCACAGCCGTTGCAGGCGCGCAGAAAGGTGTTCGGATTCACCGCCTCCACGGCCCAGTCAGTTCGGTTCTTAGGCTCCACACGATAAAGCTGCCCGGATGCAATCTCATCGCGAATAAGCGCGGTTAGCCGACCAAGCGCAGTATCGTGGCGATCAGCGGGACCAACCTCCCTGAGGTATCCTGAATTTCGAATGGCAAGACGACGAGTGTCTTAAGGTCGGTCGGTTCGGCAGCCTTCGACGGTTGAACTTCAAGGATGGTCAACGCCGTGCCCACCAAGGTCGCGACCAGGGCCCTATACGCTGATGCCAACAGCCCGTCGCCTTTGCGGTGCGTTTCCAGCATGGGATAGAAGACCTCTAGTTGGGCATAGCAATTTGATGTTGAACGGCAACTGAAGTCATCAATGGCCAACCGTCACACGAGGCAACCTAACGCCATTCCCGACGGCATGGAATAGTTGAGCCAATCGGCACGAGGACGTCCAACGCCAGAAAGCAAGCCTCACCGAGGCAATGACAACGCCACGGTAGGGGCGTCAAGCGCTGTGAGATTGGCTCAACGATTTGCGGCCGAGGTTGTGAGCGTCAGTAACATCAGCCTCTTCGACATTCCTGCCGGTAACGCTGACAATTGCCCAACCCTGTCTCGCCGCGCTCTTCTTTGTCGATGCAGGCGCGACGCAAACGCTCGCAGTACGAAACGCGCCCGCTGCACTCCGCGCGATAGCGCCGACAATTTCCCTCACCTAACTCTCGTCTCTCTTCTTTGTAGACGCAGGCGCGTCGTAGTCGCTCACAATAGCCGCCACGCGAATACTGCGCTTGCTGAACGAGGCGCTCCCAAAGGCCGGCGTTGCGTGCCGCAACACCGACCGGTGCGGCCAGCGCGTTCGAGACGCTCGCGAGTCCCAAGCCAATGACCAAGATCATTACGCTGATTATTCGTTGCATGCTCGTTCACTCCTTTGGCTGGATCCCCCGGTGTGCTCAGCCGGTGCGGTAGCACGCGAGCGTGTCGTAATTGGTGCCGATAGCTGAATAGCAGCCAACTGCATTGTTCATTTGCTGTTCATTCTCAGGCGAAACTCATTCGCTCTGTGGTCAACGATCTGCGAGGAGGTCAGGGGCCTCGCCCCCGCTATTTTAATGAGGCGGGGGCGTGAGAAGCGAGCGGACGAAGAATCCAGAACAATCCGTCTTAAGAGATGATCCGATCCGAAAGTCCGGATCTTCTGTGACCATATCGGACTAGCATGCGTTGTTGGGCAAACGTCTCGAGCCAATGGTCGATGCAGTCGGTAAGCGGCGCTTCCCCTCGTTGGGTTTTGCCCGGGGCCTTGCCCGATAGCGGGTCATGCGCCGCAGAGAACGATCGAATAATCGCAAGAGTGCTACGGCGCTGGCGCAATCTGGCCGTTCAAACACCCGCGTCTTCGGCAGGTCAATGCGATCTTAAGCATCGGAGATCCGCAGGTTCACTTTGCGAGTCGGCGGTTGCGGTCGTCTTTGGACATTGACCCGGTCCAGAGTCTGGCCATACGCTCACACTCCCGGACGGCACGACCACCAGCATTTGGTTGGTTGGTACGCTTGATGACGGCGGGCTTCGTGCCGGCCTCGGCTGCACAACTGGCCACGCTACCGCTCACTCAACGCCGCATTGTGGCTGGCGGCGGCCGTCTCTCAGACAAATCTCGGTCACCGCCAAAGTCGGCGGTGGTTGTGCACAGTTTTCGCCTAGAACGGACGGCCGGGTCAACACATCGAGCGCCCTAAAGGAAGACCGCGGCTCGCAGGCAACCTATGTCCTTGCTGCGCCATGCTGATTTTGCGGTCCTGCGTCTCAAACCCAGGACAAGCACACTGTCGATCGCAGGCCGATGGGCGACCGCGGTTGCGGATAGCTGCAGCAAAGACCTTCAGCGAGGAGCCAATATTCGTCACGCAAAAATGAGCTTCGCTGTCCGAAAGGCGTTTTTATACTCCCTTCAGGCGCTCACGCCATGGGAAGATTGAATGCCCGGAAATGCAGCGGATGAAACAGGGACCATGGACTAGGCGTGCATTCGACCCCGCACTCGAGACCAGCAGAGGTGGCACCCTCCCGGTCATGCGTTCGCTCATATCGGTTACAGCGCGCAAGGCGCCACGTGTGAACTCCTCCACCGCTCGTAAATCCTGGCTATCGGTGTTGGCGCAGATTACGGGAGAGCTGAGAGAAGAACGACTAAAGCTGCAGGCTGTATCGGACGTCAGCCCGCCCGGAGTCATTCCAGGTCCTCAGTTGCATCGAGGCCCAATTGGAGCGTCCACTACGGATTGCGATCGTTGGAGAGTTCAACTCCGGCAAATCCTCCCTCGCAAACCTTCTCTTAGGGGTTGAGGGACTGCCCACTGCCGCCATCTCCAGCACGCAGCTTCCGACGCTCCTCTATCACTCAGGCAGACCACAGGTGTTCATTGTCGATCGGAACGGGGCACGGAGTGAGATCCGAAATATCGCTGCAATTCCCGAAATATCGATTGCTCGCCTTGAGGTCAGGTTACCCTCGCCGCGTCTGCAGGGGGTCGAAATTCTGGATTTGCCGGGGCTAGCCGATCCAAGGTTCGACCGAGGCGTGGGCGATCTGATGTTAGAGACGGCTCACGTCCTTCTGTGGTGCACCGCATAGCACACAGGCTTGGAAGGAAAGCGAGCGCATCGCATGGGAAATCTTGCCGGCGCCGCTTCGTCGGTGTGCGCTTTTGGTGGTGACCCACAGCGATCTTGTGAATGATGCCAACGACATGCACAAGCTGCTGCGCCGTCTAAGAATGGAAGCGGGAGCATTCAGGGATATCTTGCTTGTCTCGACCACCAATGCACCTCGCATTATTAGAGGCTAAGCGCGACGAGCTAGGCCATGCTGCTTGGCTGGCAACCGGCGCCGATGGGCTTGATGTGGCGCTCGATCGTTTACTGGAGGGCGTTGCTGCAAGACGCATCAAAGTTGCGCTCGCCGTGGCTCACCGCATCGCAAGTCGCGCGCTATCCCGTTTGTAAAGGTTCGGCCTCGCCTAATTACCCACTCCCTACGTTGCTCGGCTCCAACCCAATTCTGCCACAATTGGCCGGGCATCGTGACCTGCGCGTGGAAAAATTACGGCAACCCGCTGAGTGATACGCTCGTGCGCTCCTCTGGCATTTTGAGCGCAGGCATTTGGGATGCGGGTGTAATTCAGTAAGCGGAGAGACATCGGCAGCATGCTTCTCTGGCTGGCCATTCGCAGCCGAACCACGCGCATCATGTTGTGTGGGCTGGCCACGGTGTTGGCCGCGACATGCTCGCAGAAGCAGTGCCGGAACCGCCCAGACATGCGGCTCAGAGTACATGCTAAAAGAAGGTGACACGTTGGCTCAGATCGCCGCGCGAGTGTATGGCGATCCCGCGCAATGGACGATCATCTTCTACGCCAATCAGGATCGCCTCGGGGCCAATCAGTCTCTTCTGGTTCCTGGCTTGGCGCTCAAAGTGCCTTGTGTCAGCGGATTACAACCGCAACAGCCCCTGCCGTCTATTGCGACGACGCCAGCGCAAGCAACGGCTGTACCGGAGGCGGCTTACAGCACGTCTTCCCTTGTGCCCCGCATTGAGCTCCTGACCGCTGAGGGCTACACCCCTATACGGGACGTCTCTCTCGAAGGGGGCGGCGTACTGACCGACGTCATCAGCGCCGCGATGGGCCTTGTAAAGAGGAAACGAGAGGCACGCTTCGACTATAGCATATCATGGGTCAATGATTGGACCGCCCATCTGAACCCATTGCTTATGACGCAAGCCTTCGACGCGGGATTTCGCTGGGAGCGGCCCGATTGTGACGGCGGTACGCCTCTGATGCAAACTCGCAATTCAGGTGCCAAAAGTTTTCTTCTCGGACGCTCTGACCGAGAGGTGGCGACGTATGTGTTTGTGCGCACGGACTCGCGCATCAAGACGCTTAACAGTGAGGACGTTGCTGACTCAACTCTGTGCCGACCGTCCGTCCGTCTTACCCACGAACTCGATCAGGGTGGCCGCAACTGGCTGCGGGACGGAAAGATAAAGCTCGTTCGCCCAAATACGATCGATGAGTGCTTCCGTTTGCTCGATACCGGCACTGTTGATGGCGTCGTCGAGGCTGAGCTTGTCGCGCGCGGGCAAAGCATGAATGCGCTCGGCGCATCGCTGACCGAGTTCAATCGATTGAACAGCCTCTTCGCTCTCCTGAGCCTTCATGCCGTGGTCTCGAAGTCTCATCACGCAAGCACGCACCATTACTCATTGCATCAATACTTCGATGGCCAAGCTCCGCGACAGCGGCGAGTATGAACGGATCTTGGCGCGTCATCTCGCCCGGTTTTGGGGAGCACAGACGAAAGCTAAGGCTCCGAGCGGCGCTGCGTCTGACGAGCCAGGAAGACCAGCCCGGCTTCCACGCCGGGGTTCGTTCCGATGCCTTCGGACGCCGTGGCGCAGTAGCTGACCGCGAGCCTGTGCCACACCTGGGATCGGGAGCGCGGCCAGCGCGGGTCCGTCCTATTTCGCGTGTGTGGCCGGAAGCTCAGGGGACCCGCCGGGCATGGAGCGAATGATGCGCCGGCGCGATACACTTTCAGCAACTAGTCCATCCGTCAGGGCCCGGCTGTACCAGATCCGATACCAGCGCGTAGCCTCCGTCACATTGGTTCGGCATCGCGCTGTGGGATCTCTCCAAGAAAGTTAGGGTCATAGGAGCGGGCAAGCGTCCAGCCATATCGGCCGAACCTTGATGCTGGACACGAATAAGCGCGTCGCGCCCAGCTCTGACATGACCTGCCGCGATATCTTGCATTGCTTCTCGAGGATGGCTTGCGCGCTTGGCTCCGACTTGTCGGTTGGCTGCCCGTCTCCCATAGCCACAAAGGCGGAATCTTCAGCGGCTCGGCTCGGCCGGAGACCAGCGGATTGGCCGGTGGGTCCCCTGAGATCAGTCATCGTGGAGGTTCCAAGCCCAATCGTTGCGAGACCTGCGAGAAGACCGGAGGCCAGCAGCAAGGGCACGCCGTCTGGCGACCCGCCCGGGGTCGGTCCTCTTCCCGCCGCCGGCCCCTGGAACGCCAGTCCCAGGTTCAGCCGACAGCGCTTGCAAGCGCTGCAGGATCGCCTTTACCTCGCGAGTCGGCGTGTTCTCGATCGCTCGAAGAAAATCCTCATTTCCGCCCCACCTCGAAGATATGCTCCCAGCATTTGATCATTCCATCGCTCCTTTCGTTTCCGACTTCGTAGGAACGTGCGCTCAGATGAATTCAGCCAGCATAGCGGGTATGTGCACTAGCAGAACTGCGATAGCCTGACGCCTCAGTGATCAGGCGGGACGACTGAGGCGAATTATTGACGTCGTCGGCATGATTGCGCATCTCAGACGCCTAAGTGGGAAGCCAGTACGCGGCCAAGGCTTGCAATGACAATGCCTTAGGGGCTGCGAGGGGAGAGCACGTGTCACCATCCGTTGCAGAGCAGCATGGTCATCAAATGGCGGAGGCGCTCCCATGAGCTCACCCATTGACCGTATCGCCGCTGGCGCGCTCAAGATGGTGCGCTCTTTCAGCATGGCATCAACTCCCGGCCTCGAGGGGCTACGGCGTGAATTGATGGCATGCGGGTCCGACCTGCAGAGCACCGCGCCGTTTCAGGGCCGGTCGTTCTTCGACGAGTATCTTGGCGAGCTAAGCCGCCTCACCTGTCGGATTGCCTTCATCGGGCGATAAAGCGGGAAAGAGTAGCTTTATCAATGCGTTCGTTAGAAGGCCTGGCTTGCTTCCCACGGATATAAATCCTGACGACGGCGGTCACGTACCTTCATTTTGGTTGTCCTGAGGTGCCATCCGAGGGCGCCAAATTCACCTCTTTGCGCCGGACGAGTGGGAGCAGTTGACGCATGGCGGAGGACGCATTCGCGAGCTAACGCAGCGTCTTGTTCCGGGTTTCGCAATCGATCAGCTCGAAACAGCACGTCGACGCCATGCGACGCCGCTCAGAGGCGCGGCTCGGGGCGACACTTGCTGAGATCCTGGGGCAGACGCATGCCTTTCCCGCGGTGTCGCAGGAAATCCTGGAAAAATATGTCTGCTCGGGGGACGCACGGCGCCTCCAGCGACGAAAAATCGCATGTCGGTCTCTACCCGATGTCGTGAAGAAAGCGGATCCTTTATTTCGACAGTAGCGAGTTCGGTCTGCCGACTTCAATCATCGATACACCTGGGACGAACGATCCGTTCCTTGTCCGCGACGAGATCACCTGGCGTACCCTGGAGGCGGCCGACATTTACGTCGTGATGCTTACCGCACGGCAGGCGTTGTCGTCCGCTGACGTCGCACTTTGCGTATCCTGCGGGGTCTGCAGAAGGACCGTATCGCCGTATTCATCAATCGCATCGATGAGCTTTCGGATATCGCGCGGGATTGCCCGATCATTATTGAACATGTTCGTGCGGGGCTTCGACGCGAGTTTCCGATGGCCGAAATTCCCGTCGTTGCCGGCAGCGCGCTTTGGGCCGAGACCGCTATTGCGGGGTCTGAGGGAGCCGACCGGATGCTGACCGAAAAGGTGAAGGCCTATGCGACTTTCTAGCGGGGCCTGGGGACAGTAAATCGGGACAACACCCCCTCGAAATCTTATGGATGTGCTCGGGGCTTTCGATGCTGTCGGCCGTCCTGGCGGACCTAACCTTGCGTAGCCGCAGTGGCCAGGTTCTCAGGCACGTCTGTCGATCGTTCATTCAACTCGCGAGGGTTGGCCGTAATGCTACTGAGCAAGCCATTGCAATCGTTGAGAACGAAGAGGGGACAGTGTTTCCGGCCGGCGGGCGGGCAACGAGGAGCTGCGAGAGATCGAGACGGAGGTTGCCAGGAACGAGCAGCTTCGGGCGGGACTGCAAGGGTTGCTAAGCGACCTCCGGGCAAAAATCGATGGCATCATCGCACCGCATTGCACCAACATGCTCGACGTCCTGCATGGAACAATCACAACTTTTTCGGATACCGAATGTGATAGGTTGCGCAAGGCCTTCGCTATTGGACAGCGCTCGCGGTTGTGAGACTTCCGAGCTCCGGCGTCAGCTCGAAGGATCCTTCCTCCTTTATACCGCGCGGCGGCCCAAGAGATCGATACCCTCGGAGGCGGAGTGTTGCCGCAACTGGCAGCAACTGCTGAGCAAATACAATCGAGATGGACGCAAAGGTATGAAGAGATCAGCGGGTCATCGGTAGCGGACCTTCCATCCCTAGGCGCGCTCGGCCAGACCGTCGCTCTCGACCTTGAGGCGCCGTGGGGTGGAAACGTTGGTGGGCGACGCGCTCGAGACAGCAGGAACAAGTCGAGGCCCTCGCGCAGCTCATCAGGATGATTTTTACCCGATCGCGAATGAGCTCGTACGGGCGGCGCGCGCACACCTCAAGGATCGACAGGCGGTGGCACTTCACAAGTTTGCGCTCATCTACATGGGTTTGATGGAGTTCCTGCAGGAACAGAATGCAGCCGCGGCCGGGCTCGGGCGCGCGTACTGCTCTCGACAGCCAATCACCTCGGCGACGGGACAATCGCAGCTCAAAACGCAGACGCGCATAGTGGCATTGCGACAAGAAATCCCAAGGGTTGAGGCTTGGCTGCAAAGGCTAGAAACGATCGAGGCGACTTGGAAGCAACAGGTCGCCCTGCCTTTGCCATGGACGGGATCTCGGTCTGTCCCCTCCGTTCTGTCCGACTGCTGAACGCCGGGACCTGCCTCACTTGGTGAAAGCAAACAGCATTTTCGGCGTGCATCCCCGCGGTCCGATCCGTGACCCACAAAGATTTGATCGCACGAGGCTGGCCAGATGACCGATCAGCGCACATTATCCGATCCGCATTCTTGTTGTTTGCATTGCGCCGTTCTTGTTGCTCGCATTGCGAGGTGTCATGAGCCAGAGATGAAAATATTTTGACGTTCAAGGCGGCCGTTCGAGCCGCGGTGCGGTGAACGAACCATTTCTCGGGGCGCCCAATAATGTCTTACATCCGGTTGGTAAGGATTTGTCCCGGCGGGGGCAAATCTCGAGCTGTTGTTGCAGCACGGGCCGTGTTTGCGGCCAATCTGGCCCTCGGCCTGTTCGTCAGCCTTACGCCTGGATTTGGAGAACCGAAGTCCGAAGCGGCCGACAGCGAGACGGCAGGGCGGATCGCACAGCGGGCCGAACCCTAGGCTTTCAATTCCATCGGCGATCGTCGCAGAGCCGGCATCTCAAGTCTCGTTTACGATCGATCGTGGTTCCGCGGGACGCACTGCCTATTACCGGTTTCATCCGGGTGCGCGGGCTTCCGCAATTCGTCTCCATCAACGACAGTCACGCCATTGCTCCGGGCTCGTGGGGCTATTCCCTTGTACGCACTACCCGTGCTCAGGATGAATATCCTGATGGTCCGTTCTGGACGTACCGAGGTCGAGATTGCGCTGGTGAGCGTTGATGGCCGCACACTCGCCGAGGCGCGGACATGGCTGGATTGTCGCGCCGCCGTCGGGCCTCGACGCTGGGAGACCAGAAGTGCCCGTGCCATTGGCCGCCGCCCCTACAGAGTCCCGCAGTGAGCGAGCCCAAATCCAGGGGCCCAGCCGGCGGAACCATCCCCTGAGAAAAAGGACGCGCAAGAGCTGCTCGCCCAAGGCGAGCGATACTTGGCGCAGGGCAAGGTGGGGGCGCGCGACTATTCTTTCGGCAAGCGGCCGATGCGGGATACGCGCGGGCGGCGATGCGGCTTTGCCGCAACCTACGATCCGGCGGAGCTCTCCATCTTGAAGGTGCAGGGCGTTGCGCCCGACCCGCTCGAGGCGCGCAAATGGTACGAGCGCGCGCACGTGAACTGGGGGCGGTGGAGGCTGAGAGGCGACTGGCAAGACTTAGCGGCAGGTGAGGGTGCAATGTGTCCCGCAAAGGTGGAATGCATGCTCGAAAATGTAGGCGAAGTAGTCAGTCTCTTGAGAGAGAGCGCGCGATGAATGTTCGTCTACGCCCGGGAATGCCATTCTTGTTCTGCACTGGCGATGCTCGTGCAGGCATGCCCAGCAGTGGCTCAATCCCAATTCTCGACGCTTGATGTTGCCCAGCCGCACCGCGCTTGGCACCCACCGGCCGCAGCCGCTGGTGAGAGCAATCGAGAGCAACTCAGGTCAATAGCTGGACGGTGTGGCGTCGCCGGTGGCTTTTCGAGGGAACCTTCATTCGCTTTGCCGTAGAGCTTGCGAAGGCGCTCGACGATGGGGACAATCTTCGCATCCTTCCATCGTGAGTTATGGCGGGCAATGAAAACATCAATGATCTTCTGTACCTCAAGGGAGTCGACATTGCGATCACCTACACGGACACATTTCGAACTTTACAAGAAATCCGGACGGGTCAGGAACATTGAGCAGAGGATAAACTATATATCTGAATTACTAGTCGGCGAGCTGTATATCTTCGCGGTCGACCGGAAATTCGGTCACTCAAAGATCTCGAAGGCAGAGAAGGTCAGCTTGGGAACCAAAGGAGGGAGTGCAACAACCACTGGTCCAATTGTATTTGAGCGGCTTGGGATCCGTCCCTGAGTTTGGTTTACATCAATAACACTATTGCGCTGGAGAAGATGAAGAGCCGGTGAGATTGACGCCATCGTCTCTGACACGGGCGGCAAACCAACGACCTATTCGTCAAGCTCAAACCGGAACCTGGATTTCACTTTATCCCTGTCGAGTACGGGCCGGTGTTCGCAGATTATTATCTGCCGTGCCCGCTTTCCCACGCCGACTATGCCCACCTCATTCCTGAAGGACAAGCGGTCGACACTTTGTGCATGTCTGCCGTGCTTGCGGTCTACCAATTTCCCGAAAGGAACCGATCAAGCCCGCCGTCTCGAGCGTTTCGTTCGTTATTATTTCGAGCGGTTCGACAAACTCAAGCAGCCTTCATTTCATCCAAAGTGGAGAGATGTCAACCTAGCGGCAAAGGTTCAAGGCTGGAACCGATATTGGCTGGCGGCGGATAAGCTCGCGGTCAATGGAGAGGGCCGCAAGCCTCAGTGACAAGTCGGCTGCGAAGCCGGTTCGATCGGGGGAGGCGATTGGGCACGAAGTCATCCGATCAGGAAGCGCTCTTCAGAGAGTTTTTGATCTGGGATTGAAGCAACGAAGAAAAAAGATGACAACGTCAGCAAAGGATAAATTCGATGGTGTCAGCCGAGACCTCGACGAGCTCGACCTATCATGCAAGCGACGGAGCCGCGTATGAGTACTGGTTGGGTCGGTGGGCGCGACGGTTGGCGGAGCCCTTTTGGATTTTGCAGCTTTTCCGCAAGATGAGCGACGCGCTCGATGTCGGCTGCGGGACGGGTGCCCTTGTGTTTGCTACGGCCGAGCGTTGGCCGAACCGACGCGTGATTGGGATTGATATCGCGCCCCCGCTTTGTCGAGCACGCCCGCACGCGTCGAACGGGTGAGACGCCGATTCTGGAGGTGGCCGATGCCTCGCGCGCTACCCTACCAGGCTGGACACTTCATCGGCGCCGCGCGACGCAGTGGTGTCCCCATGTTCATTCCGACGCCAGAACTCGCTGTGCGCGAAATGAAGCGTGTAGTACGTTCGGGAGGAACCATTGCGGTCCGCGCTTTGGGATTTTCGCGGCGGTCTTATCTTCCAACGCATGCTCTGGGATACGGCGTCGGCAATCGATCCGGCGGCGTGCGCTACCCGTGATCGGATTTTCGCTAACCCACTGGTTTTGCCAGAGGGGCTGTCAACTTTGTTCCGCGAGGCCGGATTGACCAATGTGGAACGTGGCTCGCTCACGATTCGCATGGATTTTGCAGACTTTGACGACTATTGGCAGCCCTTTCAAGGTGGGCAAGGTCCAGTTGGCCGCTACTTCGCCGAGCTCGCTCCCGACTTGAAGGGACGCATCAAGCATGCCGTCCGCGACGCCTATTGTTCCGGCGCACCTGACGGCGAGAGATCTTTGACGGCCACCGCATGGGCGGTGAGAGGGGAACGGTGCCATAGAGAAACACTCAGTTATCGGTAGACGAAGTACTTACCGTTGAGGTCCGTCGTGGTTACATCGAGCACGGTCGGCGTCGCTGTTAGCACATCCACCGGGACGCGCTGGGCGCAGCCGGCGTTTGGCATCATCTGCATGGTGATGGTCGCAAATCTTCAGCTGGGCTGGACACCTCTTCGTCGATCCGATCGATCAGGAACTACCACTGGGGCCGGTACGCAATCCAATGGGCGTTCACGATCTTTGTGTTGATACAGACCTGGTTCGTCCCGCTGCACGGGTACTCGGTCGATCGGTTTGGCCCGCGCCTTATGTTGAGTGCCGCGGGAATCTTTGTTGGTGCGGCCTGGGTTCTCAATTCTTTCGCCAGATTCTCTGCTACTGCTCTATTCGGCAGCGGTGATCGGCGGCCTTCGGCGTTGGCATCGTTTACGGGGAGCCGCTCTGGTAACGCCTCTAAAGTGGTTTCTGACCGCCGCGGCTTGGCAGCAGGCCCCACGGCTTCCGGTTATGGCGCCGGCTCGGCGCTCACGGTGCTGCCAATCCAGGCTACCATCCAGACCCAGGGCTACGAAGCGGCATTCTTCTGAGTTCGGGCTCGGGCAAGGCATTGCTGTCTTCCTGGTGGCGCAGCTGATACGTGCTCAAATCCGCAAGATATGCTGGTGGCGCGCCGCTCGCGCGGTGCCGCAGAGCGATCGCGATTACGCACCGTCTGAAGTGGTCAGATCCCTGCCATTTTGGACGATGTACGCCATGTTCGTAATGGTGGGAGTCGGGGGTTTGATGGCCCAAGCGCAGTTAGCGCCGATGGCCAAGGATTTCGGCATCGTCAACACCCCGGTCACCTTTCTCTTTTGACACTCCCCAGCACTCACCTTCGCTCTTGCACTCGACCGGGTGATGAACGGCCTGACACGACCAATCTTTGGCTGGATTTCTGATCATGTCGGGCGCGAGAACACGATGTTTTTCGCCTTTGCGCTGGAGGCGCTTGCGGTCTATGGCCTGCTTACATTTGCACATGATCCCTTGTTGTTTGTCGTTCTCTCGGGCCTTGTGTTTTTTGCCTGGGGCGAGATCTATGCTTTGTTTCCAGCCTTGTGCACTGGACCTCTACGGTAAGAAATTCGCGAGCGCCAACTATGGGTTGCTGTACACGGCTAAAGGGATGGCCGCCCTTGTCGTACCCCTGGCAAACCTGCTGCCTGCTGGACCCGGAAGCTGGAAGATCGTCTTCATGTTCGCCGCTGCTCTCGATCTGGCCGCAGCCTTATTGGCCCTGTTTGTCCTCAAGCCTTTGCGCAAGACCGTCTCGAATGCGAGGGGCTAGCGTCAAATTGTAAGCGCGTGTCGACCCGCGCCAATGTCATGGGGTTCTTTTCTTATGCTTGCTCGGCATAAATTCCGTATCGCGTGCGCGCGCAGAAGATCGTTAACGACAATCGGGGGTGCTCGCAACAAGTTGCGAAACGCCACGTTTGGACCAGCGTTCCGGTTGAGCTGAGCCGCAGAATTGACGCGTGTCCACGCCGCTTGCCAGGAGATTGCGGCAGCTCGCGCACTTGCGGCTTCAGGCAAATGCGCCCGCGTTGGCAGAGACCCCGTTACGCCTAGGATGCGGGGCGCCACTGAGCGTCACTGCAGCAAAAGCGGTTTGGATGCTCGCGACATGAGCGGCGGACAAAAGGTGGATCAGCGTAACCGGGCCAGATAAGAGCCGTTTCTGCGTGACCATGCCTGTAATGCCAGGTCGCGGATGATTGGTATTGCTTTTTCCCGCTCCGGGCCGAGGAGAAACCGGCAAAAATCCTCCTAGCACTCACAGCATCGCGGCCAGTTGTCACGCGATCAGTCTGAAGCCTAACAAGACATACGCGGGCGCAAGACGGATATGGTGGCGTCTCTGCACGATGGTGCCGACGGTGAAACCTTGATCGGCGCAGCTCGGCATGGATCCCGTCAATGTTCATGTCGTCAACCTACGTCGGCGGTGCTTTCGGTTCGCGGCTCAATGACGCAACGCACGGCGTTGGTTGCCTTGGCGGCCCGGCGTTAGACCTGGCGGTGAAGCTGGTGGTGCGGAAACGATCTCCGATTGCGCCGGATCGAAGAGCTGGGAGTTCGCCGCTAGTTGGTCGCTTGGCCGACCACACCTATTCTGCCGTTCGCAAGGAAGACCAGGGCTAATGCCGCGCAATAGCGTCGTGAGCCTGCGATAGAGGTACCCAGCGCGCGCCCTCTGGGGCGGGCAGCTCAGTTGAGCGCCGATGCGGCACCAGCCTTTTAATCAACAATGGGCCAAAGCCGCTCCCCGTAGGCGAGGTGGAATGGCGCGGTAGGCCCCAGCGGCACGAAAGCCCTATGGCCGACCGCGCGCCGCAGCCGGGGCGAAGCTGTTGTCACATAGGCGCTCCAGTATATCCACTGGGGGAACAGAGCGTCGACCCGACGGGTCGCTAGGTTCCGGCCGCCCTCGCAAGAGATCGAAGCTCGGCTCAGGTCTCGCTCGTCGCTGCGCTCAATTTCCAGGCACGATGCCACAGGCGATCCGTCCCTTGCCGCCGCCGTTTTCCGGATTGTCGCTGTAGTTGTCCCCAGCGTCGTGGATGACTAGCGCGCGGCCCAACACGTCTGACAGCTTCAGCTTCGGCGCAGTAATAGTCTCATTAACGGCGGTGCCATCGGACGTGAGCACAGGCAGATCACCCTTGTGACCGGCACCTTGCGGACCTTTATGGGACTTCTTGCCCTCCGGGTCATAATGAGCGCCGGCGGCACCACCGGGTTCCAGCTTGCCGTCTTTCATAGCTGCCGCGCAGTCGGCCTTCTCGTGCAGGTGGAAACCGTGCTTGCCGGCGGGATGCACTGACGGCGACTTTGAAGCGCCGCCCCTTTGTCGTCCTCCGCGATGGTCACTGGTGCCGATTTTTCGCCAACCCGCATCAGACACTTTGTTGATTTCGACGGTCAGCTGCTGTGCCACGGCGACACCCGCCGCAACAGTCAAGATCGCGGCCGCGCCGCTGAGCATCTGGATAGGTGTCTTCATGGGATTCTCCCAGAGAGAGGTTCATTCATTTACGTGGGATGCCGCCACGAGCAGAGTTCGACTTACTTACTCTCTACCCAACCGAAGGTGCCGGCCACGGTTCCTTGCTGCGGCGCGTAAGGCTTTGCGGTGGCAAATCGGCGTCGGCTTTGGAGAAACAGCGCCGCACTCCCGCGGACCTAAGGCGCCGGCAGCGTGTTTTGCTCAGTGACTTCATTCCGATGAGGGCTAAAAGCCATGCAAAGGTGGTCGATTTTCCTTACGGCGGCAGCAACGCTTGTAGTTTGCATTCGCTGTGCTCGCCGAAGACCCAGCACGTCACAATGCTGATGTGCTCAAACAGAATTTCCTGGCGGAGCATGAGATTGGTCGCCGCTATCGGGTGGATCCCGACAACCTGCCGCCGCCAAAATCCAGCTCCATCGTCACCAACCGTCCTTTAACGTTATCCTACACCGGGCAGGCTCCCCAGGTACCACCCGGGTTCTCGGCTACGCCGTTCGCGACCGGTCTCGCCAATCCACGCCGTCTTTTGGTGCTTCCCAATGGCGACCTCCCTAGTGGCCGAGCAAAGTGCCGGCTACCTGACCCTGTTGCGCGGCGTCGACGGCGCCGGACATGCGGCCTGGATTGAGAGGCATGTCGAGGATCTCAACAAGCCCTATGGCCTTGCCCTGGCACGACGACCATGTGCTGGTCGCGGACCAGGACGCCATCTGGCAGGTGCCGCACCAACTAGGCGCGCTACGGGCGGGTCGCACGCAGCAGCAGCGTGTCGAGCAGGTCCCGCCGGAGGAGCGGAAACCGGTGCCAGGTGCCTACGGCGCGCGGATGCTCACCGAGAAGGGTGTGTTCGGAATTGTCCAGGGTCACCAGAACCGGCCCCTCGTAATCGATCCGAAGTCTGGGGCACTATTTGTTGGCGTAGGTTCTTCGGGCAATCTCGGCGTCGAGCCTGAGCCTAAGGCGACCATCCAGCGCTTCAACTCCGACGGCTCACACCAGACCACCTTCGCTTCCGGTATGCGCAACCCCACCGCGCTTGCCTTTCATCCTCGCACCGGAGACCTATGGGCGGCGGTTCAGGAGCGCGATGGCCTAGGTGACCGGTTGCCCTCGGATTATTTGATCCGCGTGCAGGAGAGCGGATCTCCACGGTTGGCCCTATGCCTACATCGGCAAGCATCCACAGCCCGGATTTGCTAATCGTGCACCCGACAAGGTCGAGGCCACCCTGACCCTGACCTCCTGTTTGAGGCTCACTCGTCCGTTCTCGATCTCGTCTTTTACGATGCCGACCAATTTCCTCCGGATTACAAGGGCCATGCGTTTGTCGCCCTCAAAGGATCGTGGAACCGCACGGAGCCGACGGGTTACAAGGTTGTGCGCGTGCCGTTCAGGACGGCAAGCCAGAAGGGTTCTACGAGAATTTCCTGGTGGGCTTTTGGGCGTCCGGTGAGCGCCGCGCGGAGGTCTGGGGCCGCCCGGCTGCGCTTGTGGTGGCCAAGGACGGCGCGCTGCTGGTTGCTGACGACACAGGTGGATACCATCTGGCGCGTATCCTACGCGGGGGCGCAAAAGACCGAATGACGCGTTTGGAGGAGGAGCGTGAGTGGACCTCTCCAGCTGTTTTCACGCTGCTCCACGCGTCCATCGAGAGCTCGTTGGGAGCCCGCGCACCTATACCCGGCTTCGTGGAAAAGATATACGATTTCTGGGATCGCACGGCGTATCATTGGGTTCAAGTCGACGAAGGACCATTCTCATTTCTTTGATGGTCTCGCAGAGCAGGGGCTGCCAGAGCAAATGCGGGGACCCGCCGTGTGATCTGGACCAAGCCCTGCCATGAAAGAAAGCAATTTTCTCCAAGTCTCGGGACAGTAATTTGTGCCACGGTCTCGCTGCACTTCTGACGTGAAGCAGCGAGGCGAAATTCACATTTCTGGAGATGGTCTCGATGGCATCTGTTTGTAGGGAAATCATAACAAAGGCTCGCGTCGATGACGTATGGTCGGCTATTCGCGATGTGGGCGCACTCCACACGCGATTGGTACCGGAGCTTTGTAACAGATACCAAACTGGAAGGTGCCGTGCGGATTGTTACGTTCGGGAATGGGATGGTCGTGCGCGAACCCATCGTGACACTTGACGATCAGGCAAGGCGGCTCGTGTGGTCGGCCGAAGGTGGTATAACCCAGCACTACAATGCGTCCGTGCAAGTCTCAGCCAATGACGATGGCTCGAGCAGGGTGGTCTGGATTGCCGACTTTCTCCCCGACAGTGCGGCGGCCGCCATTTCGGGTGCCATCGATGCAGGAATGGCGGCTATGCAGAGGACTCTTGACCGGCTACCATAGAGGTCTCCGCAGCTTCGGCCGTGCCGGGTTTCGACGGTCCGGTACATGCGGTTGGAAGCAAAATTCTGGCGCCATGCGGTACCCGGTTGCGCTTGCACATCACAGGTCGTTTTTGGACGAACAGGTTTCAGCGCTCGACTTTTCAGATTCTCACAAAAGTAGGGCACGAACAGGACGAGGTTGGCAGCGCAGGGTCCCAGCTCATCGCTCACGCGCGCCTAAGGTGAAAATGCGCGCCTGCGCTGCAGGCCGCTGTTGGAAACTTCAGGTGGGCCGTTTCTGGGACGCGGGGTCCCGACTTTGTAGACCTACCGTGCCGGTTGCGCTTCGAGGGTATTGGCCCCTTGAACACAGTTCGGCGGCACCGACGCGTCGGCCTGGATGCGCTACCACGATGGTCTCTGAACTGTGGCGACGGCGTGGCGTGGTCGTTGGTGGTGTGGCCGGGTCGAGGACCCGTGCTCAGTAGATTGTCAACAGGAGGAACCCTCCGCGTTCGACATCGTTGGCCGGTGAGAGAGAAGTAAACGAGGGCTAGTTGATGAGCAAACGAAAGAGCAGGAACCTGTCCGTGCCCGCAAAGAGACCCAAAATACGAAGGACGCAACAACGCCAAAAGGACAACAGCGGGCGCAACACGAAAGAAGTGACCGCATCGCAAGTTCGCAAGGTGATAGCCATCCTCGGTAATCGCCGCGGAGGGAAGTGTGCCGAGCTGGTGGTCAGGTTCGCGCAATATGCTCTCCAAATCTGCGAACTTCTCATTTTGACCGCAAGCAAGCGGGTGGGAGGTGGCCCACCGCTTGCATCCTCGAACAACCAGGGCGGCGCATCAATCACGTCGATGTGACGTCGCGCCTAGAAGTTTGGATGTATGCTGTGTAGTTGGAGAAACGTTTTCAGAACTGCGGTCGGTCGTTTCCCGCACTACGACGAGGCCGCGCAATGGATGCGTTACTCCCACTTTAAATGTTTACTTTACTCCCTTCCACTTGGGCCGCGCGAAGCCGCGGCCTTTTGTGTCCTTGCGGTGGCGCTCTCAGGTGGTCCGTTTGCCTTCGAGGATCGGTGTCGAAGTCAAACGGCGACGACGTCAAAGGCTGGCAGTTTCTGCTCCTCATCGGTCCGGCCCACGCCGACACTGCGTTCAGTGAGTACGTTTCTTCGCTGGTCAACGCAACCAAGAAGTCGGACGCTGGCCGTCTCCTGCCCGGTGAGCGCCACCATCAAGCGCGCAGCAAGAGTATTTACGAGGGCATCGCATTCGACCTGGCGGCTATGCGTCCCTGAGTTAGGCTAGAGCGGATTCCACCTGATGTAGATCAGGCGCGATAGCCTGCGTGTCTGAAGTAGCCGGCGCATTCGGAGGGCGCAATCGCCTTCAGGCTGCGTCCGACCAGCTTCCAGAGTGCGTGGACGGTGCGGGCGGCGCCTTTGCGCAGGTCCGACTTGATCTTGGCATAGGCATTCTCGATGGGGTTGAGGTCGGGCGAGTAGGCCGGGAGAAAGCGCAGCTCCGCCCCGGCGGCCTCGATCGCCTCGCGCACACCCGCAACCTTGTGGGTGCGCACGTTGTCCATGAAGACGATGTCGCGCATCCTCAGCGTCGGCACGAGCACCTGCTCGACATAGGCGAGGAAGGATCGCCCATCCATGGCGCCGTCGATCACGTAAGGCGCGGTCACACTGTCGACGCGCAGGGCGGCAACAAGCGTCAAAGCGTCTTCCAATGCCCGTATAGCCACGAGGTCATAATGATGGTCTCTCTATGTCATTGATAGTCAAAGGTTCGCTGGGTGAGGATTTGGTGTTAACGGCCGCCTGCATTGTTTGCCGGCGCCGAACGCGGCCACGTCCTCGGCCTTGATGACCCAGGGTGCACCCTTGCACAGCTGCTGGCCTTTGACGTCACCACGCCGGAGCATACGCAGCGCCGTCATTGTCGTGACGCCGATCATTTGCGCCGCCGCCTCGAGCGTTATTTCTCCCCGCTCGGCCCATTCGCCTTGACGATGAGACCGCGACGTCATGGTGGCCACGGAATGAGCGCACGCGCTCTTCGGTCCAGCCGTTCCGCGTCCTGTCGGTTTGCCGACACGATTGAGAGAGCGTGCAATCTGCCGATCGGGCATTTGACGCGCCAACTCGCGGATCAGGAGACAACGTGTCCTCCGGGATCGTCCAGCGGTTCTTTCCGACACGCATTCGCTTCGAACTTCGGTGGGTGTGCTCCCCGCCGTGCCAATGCAGGACCATCTCGATGAAGCCCTCCTTCTCTGCGCACGACGATCTCGTTGAGAGCCGCCCGCAGTATCCTCTTGCGTGTCTCGGTCGTTGCTGCCGGATGCGACCAGGCCAGCTCGAGATCGGTGCCGAGCTCCATCAAATGCCGCCGCTCCCGCTCACCCAATGGCGCGGGCTTCTTGGCCTCGAGTGTGGCGATCTCCCCTTCGATCCGGTGCACGACCTGCAGCGCCTCGTTCCAGCGTCGCTCCAGCTCGCCGGCTACGAGGCGATTGGCGGGATCGACCGCGTCATATTGTCGACGCGCGTGGTGGCCTCGTAGCGCGCCTGCTGAAGCGCAAGTGCCAATTGCCTCTGTGTAGCTGACGTCTCACCCGTCTCTACCTTGAGTGCTTTGACGGCGGCGTCGATGCCGAGGGGCTTCAAGATCCGGGTACCTCCGCCCCACGGCACGATCGGAACTAAAACCGCCGATCGAGATACACCGCTCCGTGCCGTGGGTCGTGCGCGCGCAGAAATAGCGGCCCGTCTTGCCGCCATAACCCACCTGCAGTTTGCGGCTGCAATGACCACAGCGCAGCAACCCCGCGGGCCAGCAACTCTCCTCGCCGCACCGCCCGCTTTGACCGTGGCACCGCCTTTGCCATCGCATTATTGGTGATCACGCGCTGGTTCCTTTCGAACTCGTCCCAGGTGATGTAGCCTCATGCTGATCCTTGAGGCAAGAACATCCCACTCCGTCTGCGGACGGCGCAATCACGGCGCACATGCTTGCGCCCATTCTCGATGCTGACTTTGCTCATCGTGCGCCCGAGGCATAGAGCGCCGGCATAGATGGGGTTGGTCAGGGATCTGTTGTGCCTGTTTGGCGACCGGCCATAACTG
>ERZ1370068.11067-contig-9713_pt1 | contig 62960 bp, 74 predicted proteins | sample MGYA00561227_ERZ1370068 | MGnify/ENA primary metagenome ERZ1370068 (study PRJEB38410, sample SAMEA6850437) | metagenome | study: Metagenomic assessment of the ecological functions of the soil: analysis of the soil microbiota associated with the...
TTACGTATTGGGCTGGGCTGAAGGTCCCGGACAAGCCCGCCGACGCGACGGCGTGTGTGAGTGTGGGCGGGCAAGGATCTGGTGATCGACGGCAGCGCGGGGAACAACGGCGAGATCAACGCCGACACGAGCCAGAGCGGCGGACACAAGGTCGCGTGGATCGATCTGTTCGCGCGCGGCAACATCGCCATCCACGGCGCGGGGGTCCGGCTCCTATCCGGCGAACGCGCATCCGTATGCGGTGCACGCCAACGAGTTCACGGGCAACTCCACCGGGCGGCCTCTATCGCGGTCAAGTCCAGAATGCGGCACGGTGACGCTGACCGGCCGGGCGATCCAGGCCGATGGCGCGCTCGGTACGAGCTCTTTCCAGCCCAATTCCGGCGGCATCCGGAGGCGTCGTCACCATCGAGGCGGGCTATGGTGTCGACCTCGGCACTGCACCTGGTGAGGGCCCGGGGCGCGAACCAGGGTGGCGGCCCCGAGGCGGGCGGCGATATCCTGGTCCGATCGTCCACAAGGGCACGTGGTTGGCGCGGCATCCGGTGAGCTGAACGCGGGCGGTGGCGGCGGGAAGCCGACTCGAATCCCGGCACCGTCACCCTCGCCGGGTGCAGATACGCCGCCCCCGCGGTGAATTATGCTGGCACCGCCATTCCCGCTGCGACCACGAGTGGGCCGGATTGCAGGCGGCAAGCCCGCCTCTCCCGGCCTATGTCGTGTTCCTCACCTCTTTCGGTGCACCCGATTCCCTGCGTCACGGGTTTGCGTGCCGCCGCACACCCGGCTTCTGCGAAAAGGGCACGGTGAAGGCAGTGATGGATCCGGTGACGGGGCGCTTCCCCGGCAATGCAGGCGCGGACATCGTGGTGGACGTCCGGACCGCAGTCGCTCCAGAACGCCCTCGACACGGCCACCGACGCGAACAATGACGGCTACATCATCATCGGTGTCGTCGCGCGGGACGGTAGGGTGCCGGGTGGGCAGGGCAATCAACAGGTGGACGTGACGCGGGCGTACCCCAGTCCCTTCGCCCTGATCGGCTGCGGCGTGACGCTCTGTGGATCCCTCGTCCTGCGACGCCATGCGGTGGTCGATATCCGGGCCAGCGCGAAAAGCCCCGACGTTCCCGGCGGGCAGCGGGATCACCCTGTACTTCCAGGAGATCACCGCGGCCGGGAGCGCTTCTGCTCCCGGCTGGCTGGCGCGAGGCGACGGCCGGCTTCTTCGAGGGAATCGGCGCGGACAGCAACATGCAGGGAATGAAGGTCGCGGGCAACGGAAGTGTCATCCACGAACAGCTTCGCGAGTCGGCAACGTCGACGAGCGGGATCAGCGTTGAAGGGCGATGGCAACACCATCGACACGGTCCAGACCTCGACGCAATGACGGCGGCGATGGCATCAGCGTTGCGGGCAACGGCAACACGATCGCCAACAGCACGGCGCGTGGTCAGGGCGGCGACAACGGGGCGCCGGCATCCGCGTGAGCGGGCGGGCAACCTGATTACCGGCAACAACGCCTACAGCAACGTCCGCGACGGCATCAGCGTATGCCGGGGGCACCGCCGTCAGCCCCAACGTGGTGGCATGAACAACGTCAGCGGCACGCAGTCTCTCGGCAACGGGGATCCGGCATTTCCGTGACGGGGACCGGAAGCGGGGCCGGCGGAGGTGCCGGCATCAACGGAAACAGCACCCTGGGGAACAGGATCGGATGGCATCCAGGTCAACGGCAGCGGCCACAAGTTGAAGAACAATTCGAGTGGCGGGGACGGCCCCGACACGAACCGTGTCTGCCAGTACCAGGTGACTTCCGGCAACATCAACGCGACCGGCAACACGATCGGGTCGGTGCCGATTCCCGGCGCCAACGGCTCGCCCTTCCCGATAGGCTGCAAGTAGTCAGGGTCGGAGGGGCCGTCGAGCCCTCCGAGGCGCTCCGCCCCTCCGCAACCCTCTCAATTCCCCAGCGTTGCTTGACGAAGGCCGAACCCGGGCGTTACGATGCTGACGGTGTTCATTCGGGCGGCTCAGCCCGGCCTGCCCCTCTCGAACAAGCGAGGGGGCCCGAAGGATCAAGCATGCAGCGGTGGCGACCACCGATGGATCGGTGTTCTATCCTTATGTCCTCGTCTCGGTTGTCGCGTCTCCGGGCTGGAGCGCGCCCCTGTCCAACGCCGGGCCGGCTCTCCAGGCTCTGGCGGTTCAAGCGCAGGATGCGAGCCTTCCGGAAGCGGAGCGGGTCGATTTTGTCAAGGCGCTCGGGGGCTGGGGAACCGCACAGGTTCGAGACGTTCTTCTGGCCTTGCTGAAGCGATCCGCTGCCCTCGATCCGCGAGGCAGCGGTGATAGGTCTCGGCTGGCGGGGAAACGGCGAAGCCACTTCCGCCCTCCGCGAGCTGGTAGAGGCGCCGGCAGAGGCGCCGGAGATGCGGGCGGCCGCGCTCGACTCGCTGGGGAAGATCGGAGACCCGTCGGCGCGCGACGCCGTTCTCGCTGCGATCAATGACGGGGACCCGCGGATTCGCAGGGCCTCCCTCGGCGCCCTCACCACGGGTCTTCTCGCGAGCCCGGTGGATCGCATCCCCTGCTGAGGCGCGTGGTCGAGGATGAAGGGCTTGACCCGCTCATGCGCTGCGAGGCCATCCAGGAGCTCGGGAAGGAGAAGGACAAGGGGATCCATACCGCTCCTCATTCGCCTTCTCGAGACCGGGCCACGCATCCCCATGCCATTGCCGAGCGACTCTCCGAGCCAGCGGGAAATCGTGCGACTTCGCTTTCAGCAGTCCCGCGACCTGCGCGCCTGGGCGGCGAGCTCGCTCGGCGCGCTCGGAGGCGAAGGAAGCGCTCCCGCTGCTTCTGAAGGCCGCCCGGGATCCGGACGACTTCTTTCTCCGCGTGACCTGCGATGACCGCGCTGGTCGCCTTGAAGGCGCCGGAGGCCGTTCCAGTGTTCGTGCAGGGGCTCCGCGATCCGTTCGCCGACGTACGCGTCCTGGCACTCATGGGGCTCGCGGCAGGTAGGTGATTCGAGCGCGGCAGACGCGGTTCTGGCGCGGCTCTCCGATCCAGCGCCTGTGGTCCGGGCCCAGGCCGCCGGAACTCTGGTCGAGACTCCGCGATCCCCGGGCCCGGACGGAGCTCGAGAGCCTCAGAAAGAGGGAGCTCGACTCGTCCGTCCAGCAGGCACTCGCGGCCGCTCTCGCCCGCCTAGCACGCTGAATCCTGCCGTTGACTCCCGCCTCTTCGCCACGGACTGGCAGCGTGTCGGAGTCACAGTGCTTCTGAGCCGGCATCGCCGGCGCAACCGCTTTCTGGCGAGGTTCGGATGGGGCCTGGGCCTCCGAACATCTAGTGGCGCGCAGCAGAGCCAGGACGATCCCTACGACCGATCACACCGTAGAGCATCCGGTAGCGGCCCTGGAATCGGCTCACGTTCGTGAAGCTGAGTCCGGCGCGCAGCGTCTGGACGGACCACACGACGTGGATCGGATAGAGCACCAGAGGCAGGATTGCCAGCGCGGCAGGCACGACGCCCATGCCGGCCAGCAAGAAGAGGTCGGTGTAGGCGAGGGTGAACACGGCGAGGCCGGCGAGGAAGGCCGGCGTCTTTCCGAACGCCACGGCGTTGGTGTGAACGCCGCTGAGCCGATCCCCGTCGTAGTCTCGAACCTCCTGGTTCAGGTGCCCGGCCGTGAAGGTGAGTGCGAAGAAGAGACCGATCAGGATGCCGGACTGGTCGATCGGGCTGAAGAGCGAGTAGCCGAGGAGGAAGTGCAGCACACCGCCGATCAGATGGGGACAGGACGAGATGATGGGCGTGCCCTTGCCGTTGAGCCCGGGGTGGGAGTAGAACACGCCCAGGGCGGCGATGGCGATCGCGAGCAGAAGCGTCTGGCGTGAAAGCTGGGCGAACAGCAGCAGGCTCAGCGCCAAGAGGACCGCGGAGAGAAGGAGCACGTCTCGCGGTGCGACGCCTTTCGTCGAGAACACCTTCTGGGACCGGTTGGGGTCGTTCCGGTCCGTGGACGCGCCCGCCCAGTCATTGAAGCTGAAGATGTGAGCGACGAGCAGGAAGCTCGCGACCACGAAGAGCACCAGGTCGCCGATCGCTTGCGACGTCAACGCCCTCATCGAGAAGGCCACCCCCATGAGGGGCGCCCCTGGAGGACGAGGACATCCCGGTACCGGATGCACTTGACCAGGGCGGCGAGTCCTGACCGCTGGGCCGCGCACGCGGGTACGGCCGGGCGATGCCGCGCTCCCACCGATTGCGGCGTCGCTGACGATCTGCCCGCCTTCGAGTTGGCGCCTCATCCTAGATGACGCCCCTGAATCGGAGTGGTGTCGCGCGCTGACCGCGGCTACCAGCCGAGCGGAGATGACGGAACGCCCGACGCAGCGCGCCGCCGGTCGGGAAAAGAGCCAGTTTCCTCTCGAGAACGACACAACTCTGCGGGTGCACTTCGCCGGCTCTTGCCTCCCTATCGGATGCGGATTCCCGAAGGTATCACGGAACCGCGTGCCGTCGACCAGGCTATTTGCCCTATGCGGCTTATTAATTCTCGCTTTGAGCCGATCATATACTATCCTGCCGCTGAGACGTCGGCCGCCTCGCGACGAAAGGAGTGCTTGCATGAGTGGAAGCTTGCGCATTGGAGTGGTCATCGGGCTGGCATTGGCGAGCCTTCCGCTGGCTCCCGGTCCCGGGCAGGCGAGTCAGCCAGGCGTTCTCGGTCTACGAGGACTGGAGTGGCACGAAGATTCGGGGCGACCGGTGGCGCGGTGGCGAGGCCTCGAACGGCCAGGAGGTACTGCGCGAGCTCGTGACAGCGCTCGTTTGGGCAGCTACTTCACGATGAGCCTCCGGCGAGAGGGGAGACGGACAGCAATACCGGAAGCCGGACGTCGAGCACCTTCCTGAATCTCGCGAACCCGGCGTCGATCGATCAGATCGAAGCGCTCATGGGAATCCTGGACGTTCTGGTCGAGAAATGCCCGGCAAACGGCACCCCATCCGAGGCGCGCCTCTTGATCGCGATGACCGCGTTCAATGACGGATCTTCCACCGGTGCGGGCGACAGGACCGGGGACTACAACGCCGTCGTTCAGGCCATTCGGCGGTCCAACTCGGCCGATCCGGCCGGGATCCTCAGGGTGGAGGGCCGGGTCACGCGCTGCCAGAATGCAGCCTGCTCGACGGAGGAGCAGATCGTAGCTCCCAAGGACTTGGGGCTCAGTCTGGCCGTCGGGGCCGCCTTCACGATGCGGCTGATCTGGGACGCGCCAAACAACCGATTTCTCGCGGGAGTGAATGCGAACGCGAATGTCGCGTTGCCGTACGCACGGCGAACGACGCCCAGCCGGCGGTTCAGCGCTCGGCGGGTATAGAAATCCGCAACAGCACGGCCAACTGCATCGCGGGCGCCACGGAGGCCGACCTCGGAGCCGGAGTAGGAACGGTCTGGACCAACGCTCCCGGAAGCCCTCCTGTCGTGCCACCGCCGCCACCGCCGCCGCCGCCGCCGCCACCACCACCGCCGCCACCACGCCACCAACGCCGCCACCAACGCCACCACCGCTACCGCCACCGTCCCACCGACACCACCGCCGCCACCGACGCCACCGACACCACCGCACCACCGACACCACCGCCACCAGGCGACGACTCGCCGTTCACGTTCCCGCCGCAACCGCCATACAACCCGACGGATGATCCGAGCGCCCGCTACACGTTACCTGGGGACTGACCCCGTGACGGGCGGGTCCGTTCTATGCCGCGCTGGCCGAGTACGCAGAACCCCTGCCCAGGTACTCACCTATACGCCGGGCATGCTCCCGGACGGCCGGCGTTTGTGGGTGCCGGCACGAGCACAGCCGGCCGCGATTCGGCGCGTGCTCCTGACCGGAAGCGTTCTAGCTAAGCTGGAGAGATCGGCGTCCGGCGCGGGCGGGCTTTGCCGGCTCTACGAGCCCGCGCCCGCGCCCGGGAGGCACCCGGTGTCTACGACCTCGACGGCGCCGCTCGTCTCCCGCCCGACCGCGCTTCGCCGCCGTCCTCACCGTCGCGTGCCTGCTGTGGGGTGGCCAGGCGACCCACCCCGAGCGCGCGGCCGGCGCCGGGCCGACCGACCTCACGGGGGCCTTTGCGCGCGCCGCCGAGACGATTCGTCGCCACCAGAGCCCGGCCGGTTACTGGAAGACGCCCGTTACGCCCGGGCCGCTGTTCCAGAGCCCGACCAGCGAGCTCAACGTGTTCACGCCAGCGGTGATCATCGATCTCCTCGATCCGGTGTCCCGGGAGACCGGCCTCACCGATGTCCTCGCGCGGGCCCGCGGATACCTGCGCCGCCAGATCGAGGCGACGGGGCTCGTCCGCTACCACGGCGCCCCCGGAACGATCGACCCCGCTCAACGGGGCTGTGAGCTTCCGCCCGACGCCGATGACACCGCACTGCTGTGGCGCATCGCGCCCAGGCCGGAGAAGCGGCTCATGTCCGCCGCCCGGCGCGAGATCGAGCGGTACCGCACCGATGACGGACTGTACCGGACATGGCTTGCCGACGAGGGGACCCACCGGTGCTTCTATAGCCGTTACGCGGGAAGTGAGTCGAACCCGCCGGACGTCGCCGTCGAGATGCACGTCTACCTGTTCCTCGCCGGGCATGATCCGGCCGCCGCCGGTCGGCTCTGTGAGGCGCTGCGGCGTCGCATGGATGACGATCGCATCTGGGTATGGTATTCGGTCGCCCCCTGCTTCCGGTGCTGCGCGAGCCGGATCTGGCTCGCAAGGGCTGCTCGCTCCGGGTGCCGGAGAGCCGTGTCGAGCGGGCCATTCCCGGCCAGGAGCCGTACATGACCCAGGCCCGGCTCCTCAAGAGCTTGCTCGTGAACGAAGGTCCTGCCCCTCGCCCGAACCGTATCTCCGGGCCCTCCGCGAGACGGCCGAGGGCGGCTTCGCCAATGTGTCCTCGACACCGCCGCTCCTGTATCACAACAACCTGTCGGCCTCCCACCGCACTATCACTGGTCGGAGGACGTCGGCTACGCGCTGTGGCTCAGGCTCTACGTCGAGACGGCGCGCCGGTGGAGCGGAAGCTTGCCGCTGCCGGGCGGGTCGGCCAAGAATCGGTGAGGGCCTCACCAGGAGCGGCCTTCGTACACATCGAAGCTGATGAGGCGTCCGGCCCCGATCAGCTCGATCGCGACGACGTTCTCGCCGGGCTGAACCGATCCGGTCAGGTCGAAGACCGTCTCGCTGGCCCAGCCGATTCCCATCGACCAGCCCGACGCCGCCTTCAGCATCAGCGGGTCCTGTCGCCCCTCTCGAGCGACAGGTGAGAGCAGTCGCCCATCGATGTGCAGGCGAGCCTCGAACGGAGCCCACCCCACGAGGCTCACGGCGACCTTCACGTCGCCCGCCTGCGGCGGGACATGAACTGTTCCGCGGCAGAAGAGCCTCTCCCCCTCCGGACCGCGAGAACGAGGTCTGACGCGGGCACGCTGAGCCGTGTCCACTGCGCGACGTGAGCCAGGCTTCCGGGCGTCACGCTGCAACTCCAGCCCTCGTAGTCGACGAGGGGGCGGTACTCGTATATGGCATACGGGCCTATCCGCTTTGACCGGCTCGCCGCGAGCGCGGAATTGTCCTTGCCCGCTTTGGCAACCAGGTAGTGGGCGTCGGGAGTCGGCACGCTCTCCCCGCCCGTCGCGACGGGTGGACAGGTAGTCAACGAGATACCGGTTCTCCTCGGCAAGCCCGAGCACGGCGCCGTGAACGTTCCGAAAGAAGGCTTCGTCCTTGACCCCGAACTCGCGGACCAGTGTTCGCACGATCTCGCGCCGATACCCAAGCGGCAGCGTGATGAGCGTCCCGAAGGGCGAGCCCGCTGCGTTGACGGACAAGCGGGGCACCAGAACGACCAGCTCTCCACGCTCGGCAACCTGCCGCTGAAGATGTACCTGGAAGTAGACCTGGGACGCGACGATGGCCGCGGCCAGACATGCCAGCGCCAGCGCCAGGCGCTTCTGCCCGGGCGCCCCACGGAAGATCAGAGGCGGAAGGGACGTGAGGGCAATGCCCGCGAGGATGAATGGACTCGGATACACGGAATCGAGGTAGTACCACCAGATGGCTGTCTTCTTGGTCCCGAGCATCAGAATCGGCACGCTCACCCACAGGAGCAGGAGCACCGCCTGCCGCCGTTGCGCGACCTCGTCGACGGTGCCGCGTCGCCAGCGGGTGAGTAGGCGGGACACGCAGACCGCTAGTCCAAGGACAAACAAGAGAGCTTCCGACGCGTACAAGAGCCGGAATCCGCCGAGAAAGGCGCGGGACCACTCGCCCTCGACGATGAATCCGCCGAGCGCCGGCAGGAACAGGAACAGCAGGTTCTTGGACACGCTGGCGATGCCTCGGAGTCCATTCCCGCCCTGCTCGGACGTGGCGAAGCCGAGCAGCCCCGGACGTTCTCGAAGCCGTGGGCAATCTCGTAGGCGACGTATGGCAGGTAGAGGACCAGGAAGAGCGCCATGCCCACCAGGACATGGACGATTCGGAGCGTGGGGCGAAACACCACCACGGCCACGAGCGCGACGCCGCCGAGGGCGATCGACGCGAGGTGGAGCTGGGTCAATACCGCGAGCAGCGCAAACAGAGCGACGACGGCCGTCGACTGCCCTCGAATGATCAGGCGGTACAGGGCATGCATGTAGAGGACGACGAGCGGCGGCAAGAGCCCGGCATGCCACACGAGGCGCGAGCTGAACGCGGTGAGCGGGAAGACGGCGAAGAACGCCGACGCATACAATGCGACGCCGGGGCCGAAGAACTCTCGTGCGAAGCGGTAGAGCGCCAGCAGGGCGGCGAGGTGGAATGCCGCGACGAAGACGATGCCGGCAACGGGATCCCGCGAGATGGAAAACGGGATCGCCAGCACGTAGAAGTACAGCGGGCCGAGGTAGGCCTCCGTCCATCCGATCCGCGGGCCCAGCAATGGGAAGCTGGCTCCAGCGGCGATGTTGGCAGCGACGGAAACGTCCCGGACCTGATCGAGGAAGAACCAGGTCAGGTCGACCCGGTAGAAGCGGACGATGGCGGCAAGCGCCAGGATCGCGGCGAGCGCCAGCTTGTCTCGCATGATCCTCCGCTACGTCACCTCGCCCGCCGCAACGCGACGTAGTCGAACGCCACCGCCAGGGTGCGAGTGTCGGTGTTCCCAGGAATGACCTTGGCGGGCGCGATCGCATAGCCATACCGGAAGGTCACCTCGTTCAGCCCGGGGCGGAACAGGCTCGCGGGAAGCGTCAGCTCGTACTGTGCCCACTCCGGTTCGAGCGCAAGCCGACCGTGAGGCGTCCCGTTGACATACACGGCGACGGTCTGGCGGGAGGAGCCCGGGTAGGCCATCGGCCGCAGTCGCATCTGGAGGACGCGGTCGGTCGGCTCCTCCAGGTGAAGGTAGATCGACGACTCGCGGTCATTCGACCACTGACCTGCAGTCTCGCCCCACCGTTCGATCCCCGCCCACCCAGTGAGAAGGGCAAATGTTCGATCCGGAGCTCCGAAGTCGATGCGGTAGTCCTCGGGCCAGAGCGTGCCCTGAGGCCCGGGCGATTTCAACGTGTACATGACAACGCGGCCATCCACCCGCCGCCCCACGTGGGGAAAGTGATCCGCGACGAACCGGTCCAGCTTCTCGAAGACGGGGCGATCGAGGTATTCGCCGTGAATGATGACGTAACGGACGCCGAAGAACGCGGCAAGGCGCTCAGCGTCCCGGCGGGCATCGGCGGGCGCCGGCCCATCGAGAAGGAGCTTCGGGTCACGGAGAAGGGGAATCAATGGGAGCCCCGCGGGATAGGTCGAATACTTCTCCCTCAGCCTGACCGGATGACCCACGAGCATGCGCTGTTCGTGAATGGTCTGATAGTAGTGGTACTTGATGATGCGCCAATCCAGCGGAAGCTCCAAGACCATGAACGATTCACGAGGCGTGGCGATCTCCGAGTAGACTCGCGGGGCATGCCCGCTGATCAGCGGGATCGGCGCGGCGGCCGACTCGATGGTCACGCCCACCAGCAGGACGCCGATCAGCGCCGCTCTCCACCGCGGCGTCGCGAGCCGAGAGCGGATCGCCGAGAGTCCGTAGCCCGCCAGGGCCGCCAGGGCGAAGACCAGCACTTCCGTGAACCGACTGGGAACGCGCACGCCGTTCACGAACGGGATGTAGTGGAGCAGGAGGTATGGCAGGGGAATGCTCACCACCTCGCCTCCAACCGGGAACTGGTACCGGCCGTCGACGTGCAAGAACGGCCCGAGCGCGAGTACGAAGTAGATCACCGCCACCACTCTGAAGAAGCGCGCCTTGTCTCCCGCCGAGCGAAACGCTCCGAAGAGGGCGAGGGCCAGCAACGTGTACCCGAGATAGACGGTCTGCTCGTAGGGATTCCCGGTAAATCGCTCGTAGATCGGCCCGACGAACCGACCGAACAAGGGATTCCTCGGGCCCGGCGTGAAGAACGCGAGGAGATCGGCGGAATAGACGCTGGATTCCGTCAACTGACGGGTCACGATGCTGTCCCGGGCCGGGCTGATGAGCAACGGCAGCACAAAGGGGGAGGCGGTGGCGATGAGCACGAGCATGGCCACGACCAGCGAGCCGAGATGACCCTGTGTCCGGATCCGCGACCAGTGGTGCCGGGCAAAACACAGCGCGAAGATTGCCAGATAGATCATGAGGGAGACGGTGCAATACCACGATATCCCCGCGCTCACCGCCAGCACCAGCGCGCAGAACACCCAGTGCTTCGTCGTGGGCTCGTCGACGGCCTTGAACAGGCAGAGGGCGAACAGCGGGATCAGGAACGACGGCATCACGAGCGGAAGATGCTCGAGGGCGTGCATCATCCGATACGACGAGAACATGAACACGTAGCCGCAGAAGGCCGCGATGAGCCGGTCCTGGAAGAGGTAGCGGCCGAGCAGGTACATCCCGTAGCCGGCAAGCACGAAGGACAGGAGCCAGAGAAGGTTGTACGTGAGGATGAGACCCACGAGCGGCACGAGCAGCGCCGCGGGGACGAGGATCGCGCCGATCCCGGTGAGAAACGGGATCTCGAACCCGATCGGGTAGAAGACGAGATCGGTCCAGAAGAGATGAGGCGGAAACGTGGACAGCCCGCGCTTGAAGTACCAGAACGCCCAGAGGTAGTGCCACGGGTCACCGTCGCCCGGGTACCAGTCCTTGATCTGATGATCGATGGGGATCGAGTGAGTCAGCGACAGGGCGACCGGGTAGGTCATGACGAGGGTCACGAGCAGGTAGCCCGCGAGGACGACGAGATGCTCGAGATAGCTCGCCTCTCCGAGCGAGCCGTCGACGGCCGTGTCCGAGCGGTCACGGCCGAGGCATATCCATCGGCCAGGGAGGAGCGGCGTCTCTCGGGTCTGAAGGGGCTACGCTCATGAGTCCGCGATCGGTACGGTATCATCGCCACCGTCGATCGAACCAGCGTTCTCACTCGGTGGTCGAGCCAAGCGACGTTCGAGCGCTCGATATCGATCGGACTGCAACGCAAGGCGCCGCGAGGGCCACCTTGACAAGCTCGGACGCGAGAATGACGCTCCCGCAGTCAGGAGGCTTGAGCGCGCGCAGTTCGTGGAGCGCCCGGGCGCGAAACGCCCGCCGTGTCGAGGAAGCGGACTGAGCGGCGAAGCGTCAGTCCGTCGCCCAGGTCGGGAGCTCCTGATGCGGCGCGGCGCCTCCGATCGAAGAGATACCGGTTCACCTTGACGGTGGCCGCGACATAGCCCGGCTCGAGATTCGCGATCTCGCCGCGCACCCGCTCGTGCAGGCGAGGCAGGGCGTGAAATGGCACCGCCGGATAGGCGTGGTGCTCGGCGTGATACGGCATGTTCCACGCGAAGAGGCGCACCGGTGAGAGCGTCAGCGTCGTCCGCGTATTGGTGAGGCAGTCGCGCGTGGTCGGGCACCCGGTGTGCTCGGCCAGGAGATACGGCCGCAGGAAGGCCTGGCCGACCAGGTACGGGACGATCCAGAGCAGCAGCGCGGCGGGTGAGCCCACCCACACCGAGGCCGCCGCCACCACGGCATAGACGGCCAGATAGGCGCGCGCTTCCACGATCAGGGGCGGCGCTCCGAGGCCGCCATCCACGGCTTGTCGGCCCGGCCCAGGCCGAGCGTCACCAGGTCGGCGAGCCGCCGTCGGAGATTGGGAATTCCCGTCAGCACGAACAGGTAGGCGGGCAGCGTCGAAGGCTTGGCGAAGTACAGCTCGGGATCGCGCGCCGGGTCCTGCGTGTGGCGATGGTGCTCCCAGTGGAAGACGCGGTAGTTCCGATACGGCCAGAACGTCAGGAAGCCGGCCAGGGTGCCGAGCGCCGCGTTCAGCCAGCGCGTGCGGAACGCCGTCCGGTGCGCCGTCTCGTGGAACGCGCAGAACAAAAGGCCAGGGCATAGCCGTGCGCGACGATCAGCGGCACGACCCACACGGTGGAGCGGAGCGTCCACAGCAGGGTGCCCGTCACCGCGAGCGCGCCCAGGTGCCACGCGGCCCGGACGAGGCCCGGCCCATCGGAGCGGGCCATCAGGGCCTGGAGGTCGCCCCGTGTCAGCTCGTGAGCGGTGAATTGGTCAACCGTGTCGTCGCGCATGATCGCTCCGTGCATTCTACTCGAGCGCGACGACTGCGCCGGGCCACCAGGTCATCGAGCTGATTCGCCAGGCCGATGCCCGCGAGGATCTCCGCGGCGTCGCCGCCCGGCGCCGAGACCGGTCGGCCGGGAATGACGGGCGTGCGCGACAGTCGCGCGGGCGGCCCGATCGTCGTGATGCGCTCGCCACTGCCGTGCTCGCGCGTGACGCTCAGGCCGTGGGCGATCACCCACGGATCCTGCATGAGCTCGGTGGCGGAGATCACCGGCTGCGCGCCGATCCCCGCGGCGGTGAGGCGGCTCACCCACTCGGCGGCGGGGCTCGCGGCGAAGCGAGCGGCGAGCGCGGCCTCGAGGTCAGCGCCGCGCAAGCCCGCGATGGCCGAGAGGCCGGGCACCGCGTCCGAGCCGCGCGAGGTCGGCATCGACGGCGCCGAGGAAGAGCCAGCCGTCGGAGGCGCGGTAGAGCCGCTGGAGCGGGCCCCATCCGAGCGCATCCGGCCCGCTCGGCTCATCCCAGGCCTTGCCGTCGTAGGCCTGCAGATACGGCGCCTGGAGCGTGGTCGCCGCCGCGGCCAGCGACGTGTGGACTCGCTGCGCCTGGCCGGTCTGTCCGCGATGGAAGAGGGCCAGGCCCAGCGCGAAGGCGCCGAGCAGGCCCGTCGCGTAGTCATTGGGGGCGAACGGCTGCATGGCCGGCGGCCCCGCCTTGCCGGCCATGCGCGCCATCATGCCCGTCGCCGCCTGGGCGTTCGGCTCGTACCCGGGCACGCCTTCCCAGGGGCCGCCCTCGCCGCAGAAGCCCACCGAGCCGTAGACGATGTCCGGCTTGATCAGCCGCACCTGCTCGTAGCCGACGCCCAGGCGCTCCGCGACTCCCGGCCGGAAATTGTGCAGGACGACGTCGGCGCCCTCGACGAGCCGCCGAAAGGCGCCGAGGCCATCACGCTGCTTCAGATCGAGCAGGATCGTGCGCTTCCCTCGGTTGACGTCGGTGTGATAGCGATGAACCTGCCAGCGATAGCCCGCCCCTTCCTCTGCCGGGATTGTTGATCTTCACGACGTCGGCGCCGAACTCGGCCAGCGTGCGCGTCGCGGTGGGGCCGGCGAGCACCTGGGTGAGGTCCACGACGCGGACGCCGTCGAGCGCCGGCGCCGCGCGCGTCCGCGCCGATCGTGAGCCCGCTCGCGCGGAAGGCGGATCCCCTGGGACCGTGTTCCCGCGCCGAGGCATCTCGAGGCCGCGGCCGGATCGCGCCGGGCGTGGCGAAGAGGCGCACCGCGAGGCCGGGCTGAAGCATGGGGCCGAGCGCCGGATCGGCGACCTCCGCGACGACGCCCGCCGTCCTCGGGTGCTCGGCCGCGAGCCACTCGGCGCTGGTCCTGACCATCGTGATGGGCACGCTCGCCCGGCGGCCGAGATCTTCCCATTCGAGGGCAGTGTGGCGGCGGAAGAGCGCGAGCAGCTCCGCTTGCTGCCGCTCGCGCAGCTCGGTGCCGCGCGCGAGCGGGCCCGGGCGCTCGGGCGTCACGTAGCCCTTCTGGATCCAGTCCGATCGGCCCGCCGCCTCGACGAAGCGCTGAACGAATCGGAACGTGGCGAGGCTCAGGCGCACCCAGCGGCCGTCGCCGCACTGGAACTGACCGCCCCAGGGGTCGTCGGGGCGCGCGCCGTCGGGCTTGCCGTTCACGAGGAGGCCGCCTGGCGCCGATGGCCAGCACCGTGGCGTCGAAGAGCGGCACCTCGATCCGCTGGCCGAGGCCGTCGCGCTGCCGGGCGATGAGCGCCATGACGATGGCCACGGCCGCGGCGAGCGCCCCGAAGCTCGACGAGATCGGCAATGCCGTGAAGCGCGCCTCGCCCGGCTGGCCCGTAGGTGCCCGTCGCCGCCCCGAGCACGCCCTCCCATGCGGGCAGGGCGGCGCGCGGATCGTCGGCGGCGAAGCCGGGAAGCGAGCAGTAGATCAGGTGGGGATTGCCGCGCATGACTCGATCAGCGCCGAGGCCGAGCCGCTCCATGACGCGCCGGCCTCCAGTTCTCGATGACCACGTCCGCCCGCTCGATCAGATGCCGGGCGGCGGCGAGGTCCGCGCGCGCGCTTCAGGTCGAGGACGAGATGCTGCTTGCCGCGGTTGAGCGTCGCATTGGCGGGCGACGCAAGGCGCGGCCCGCCCGGCGGGTCGACGTGAAGGACCTCGGCGCCCTGATCGCCCAGCAACATCGCGGCCAGCGGCCCCGCGATCCACTGACCGAAGTCGACGACCCTGACCCCGTCGAGCGCGCCCATGCCCTGAGGTATAGCCCACCCGCGCGTCGAGGGCGAGACCCTGTCTCGCGGCGAGCGCTCGCCTAGCCCTCCCGGCTTGACCCCGTGCCCACGGCTGGCGCAAGATTGGGCGCGACAGGAGGAACCACCAATATGTTCCGTGATCTCGTGACCTCGGAGGAGACCCTCCGCGCCATCATCGGCGGCGACCCGAGCGAGGTGGCTCGCAAGAAGGAGCTGCCCGCCCTCGATCCCCACGCCCGCGCCTTCATCGCCCGCTCGCCCTTCCTGCTGCTCGGGACGTCGGGCCCCGACGGCCGCTGCGACGTCTCCCCCAAGGGCGATGCCCCGGGGTTCGTGCGCGTGCTCGACGACCAGCACCTGGTCATCCCCGATCGCCCGGGCAACAAGCGCCTGGACGGGATGCGGAACATCGTGAAGAATCCCCACGTCGGGATCATCTTCCTGCTGCCCGGCAACGATTTCACCCTGCGCGTGAACGGCCGCGCCGTCATCACGCGCGATCCCGAGCTCATGCAGACGCTCGCGGCCCAGGGCAAGGTGCCGATCCTCGGCATCGGCGTCGAGGTCGAGGAGGTCTTCCTGCACTGCGCGCGCTCGTTCCGCCGGGGCCGGCTCTGGGACCAGGCGAGCTGGCCCGGTCCCGACGCCGTGGCGTCGATGCCGTGCATGCTCTACGACCAGACGAAGGGCGCCATGTCGCTCGAGGCGCTCGAGGCGCGCAACGCCCAGTCCCTCGTCACGCTCTACTGAGCGCCGGCGCCCGCCATGAAGTTCGGCATCTACAGCTCGATCGCCAATCCTCCGCGCGGCGAGAACCTGGACCGCTCGATCGACGAGGTCATCGCCGAGGCGCAGCTCGCCGAGGCGTGCGGCTTCGACTCCTGCTTCTTCGGCGAGCATCACCAGGACAAGGACGGCTTCCTGCCCTCGCCGCTCATCGTGGCCACGGCGGTGGCGGCGCGCACCCGGACTCTTCGCGTCGGGACCTCGGTCATCCTCCTGCCGCTCTACCATCCGGTGCGCGTGGCCGAGGACGCGATCACGCTCGACCTCGTGTCGAAGGGGCGCGTCGTCCTCGGCGTGGGCATCGGCTATCAGCCGGCGGACTTTCGCGCCTACGGCATTCCCATGGAGCACCGCGTGCCGCTCTTCGAGGAGAGCGTGGAGATCCTGCGCCGGTGCTTCGCCGGCGAGCCGTTTTCGTTTCACGGCAAGCACTACACCCTCGAGGACGTGCAGATCCGGCCGCGCCCGTACCAGAAGTCGGGCCCGCCGATCTGGATCGGCGGCAGCGTGGCCCCGGCGGTGCGGCGCGCGGGACGGCTCGCCGACGCCTTCGTGGGGACGCCCAGCACCAGCCTCGCCAATGCCATGCGCCTGGTCGAGGGCTACCGGCCGGCGGCCCGGGATGCGGGACGGGAGCCGCAGGTGATCATGATGCGCGATGCCTGGGTGGCGCGGACGGGGGCCGAGGCCGAGGCCGTGTACGGCCCCGAGGTGATGGCGGCCTACCGCTACTACTGGCAGAACCGCCTGGCGGAGTTCCAGGACATCCCGCCCGACACGGAGTTCTCGATGAAGGTCCTGGCGCCCGATCGCCTCATCGTGGGCGACCCCGAGACGTGCGTGCGCGAGTTCCATCGCTGGCGGGCGGCTACGGGAGCGGACTACTTCCTCCTCCGGCTGCGTCATGCGCATTCGGGCGGGCCGCCGCACGCCAAGATCATGGAGGCGATCAAGCTGTTCGGCGAGCAGGTGATTCCCCATTGCCGGTAACGTCGCTGACGTCGCGCGGAAGGCGCATGATCTCATGACCGTGGCGGCGGGACGGGTTCACGAGATGGAGCACCACACGGCGGACTGGACGACCACGCGGCCGGTCGTCTCGGGCACGCAGGGGGTCGTCGCGTCGGGACATCCGCTGGTCTCGATGGCGGGCATGCGCATGCTGCTCGCGGGCGGCAATGCGTTCGACGCGGCGGTCGCGGCGGGATTCGCCGCCGCCGTGGTGGAGCCGACCGCCTCGTACACGCTCTGCGGCGAGTGCGTGGCCCTCATCCACGACGCGCGGAGCGGGCAGACGCTCTCGCTGAGCGGCCAGGGCACGGCGCCCGCCCGAGCGACGCTCGCGTTCTTCCGCGGGCGCGGGCTCGACAAGATCCCCACCGGGCCGGGGTCGGACGCGCACCTGTCGTTCACGGTGCCGGGCGCCGTCGACGCGTACCTGACCGTGCTCGAGACCCTCGGGACCCGGAGCGTGAGCGAGGCGCTGGCGCCGGCGCTCTCCTACGCCGAGCACGGCTTTCCCATGTACGAGTACATGCACCGCCTGCTCGCGATCGCGGAGAGCCGGACCCAGTTCGACCTCTATCCGCCCGGCGGCACCGCGGTGTTCTACCCGGGGGCCGCGTGCCCGAGGTGGGGACCTGTTCGTGCAGCCCGCCCTGGCGCGGACGCTCGCGCGGCTGGTCGAGGCCGATGCGGGCCGCCGCGGCCATCGCAAGGCGGGGATCGGCGCCGCGCGCGAGCGCTTCTACCGCGGCGACATCGCCGCCGCCATCGGCGCATTCTCGGAAGGGGCTGGGCGGGCTCCTCCGGGCGGACGACCTCGCCGGGTACCGCGCGGGGCTCGAGGCGCCGCTCAAGACGACCTTCGCGGGGCGCGAGATCCTCGGTCAGGCCGGCTGGACGCAGGGGCCCGTGCTGCTGCAGGCGCTCGGCATGCTCGAGGCCTTCGACCTGCGCGCGATGGGACACAACTCCGTCCGCTACATCCACGTGGTGACCGAGGCGCTCAAGCTCGCCTTCGCCGATCGCGAGCGCTTCTACGGGGATTCCGCGGACGCGGGCGTCCAGATCTCCGAATTGCTCGCTCCCGCGTACGCGCGCGAGCGCGCGGCCCAGATCCGCATGGATCGCGCCGCCCCCGAGGCGCCCGCGCCCGGCGATCCGCGGCGCCAGGGCGGCATGCCGGCGGGGATGGCCGCGCGCGCGGCGACCGAGCCTCCCGCGGCCATCCACGCCCCCGACGGCACGACGCATATCGCCGCGATCGACCGCGACGGCAACATGATGTGTCTCACGCCGAGCGGCGGGGTATTCAGGAAGTCGGCGTTCGCGCCCGAGCTGGGCTGCACGCTCAGCACGCGGAGCGAGATGTTCGTGCTCGAGGACGGGCATCCGAATGCGCTCGCTCCCGGCAAGCGGCCGCGCACCAGCCTCGTGAGCTATCTCATCTGCGACAAGGGCGTGCCGACCACGTCGATCGGATGCCCGGGGGCGACGACCAGGCGCAGGCCGACCTGCAGCTCGTCCTGAACGTGCTGATCTGGGGCATGAACCCGCAACAGGCGGTCGAGGCCCCGCGCTTCTCGACGCAGACCCTCGTCAACTCGTTCTACCCGCGCGTCTACCGGCCCGGCCAGCTCAATGTCGAGCGGGGCATCCCCGAGAGCACGCGCGCCGAGCTCCGCGCGCTCGGTCACAAGGTCTCCGAGATCGGCGCCTGCGGCATCGGCGCGGTCGTGACCCACCGCGACCCGGAGAGCGGCGTGCTCTCGGCGGGCGCCGATCCGCGCCGCCCCACCTACGCGCTGGCCTGGTAGTCGCGCACTCACACACGGAGGAACACGGATGACGACGTCACAGAGCGACAAGGCCGCGCGGTTCCGCGCGCTGCACCAGGGTGCGGGCGCCTTCGTGATTCCCAATCCGTGGGACGCCGGCTCGGCCCGCATCCTCGCCGGGCTCGGGTTCCAGGCGCTCGCGACCTCGAGCGGCGCCTCCGCCGGCATTCTCGGGCGGCGTGACGGCAAGGTGCGGCGCGAGGAGGCGCTGGCCCAGTTCCGCGGCATCGTCGACGCGACCGATCTGCCCGTCGCCGCCGATCTGGAAAAGGGCTTCGGCGACGCGCCCGCGGTGGCGGCGGAGACGATTCGCCTCGCCGCCGAGGTCGGCCTCGTCGGCGGCTCGATCGAGGACGCGACGGGCGACAAGGACAAGCCGCTCTTCGACATCGGCCAGGCCACCGAGCGCGTGGCGGCGGCGGCCGAGGCGGCGCGCGCGCTGGGATTTCCGTTCACCTTCACCGCGCGCGCGGAGAACTTCCTGCGCGGCAACCCGAGCCTCGACGACACCATCAAGCGCCTGCAGGCGTTCGAGAAGGCCGGCGCCGACGTGCTGTTCGCGCCCGGCTTGCCCGACCTCGCGTCGGTGCGCGCCGTCTGCGCGGCGGTCACGAAGCCGTTCAACTTCATGGTCGGCATCAGGGGCAAGTCGTTCACGGTGGCCGAGCTGGAGGCGGCGGGCGTCAAGCGCATCAGCCTCGCCACCTCGCTCTACCGCGCGGCGATGAGCGGCCTGGTCGACGCGGCCCGCGAGGCGAAGGACAAGGGCACCTTCGGCTATGTCGACCGCACCATGGCGACGCCCGAGCTGAACGGCTTCATGCAGTCATGACGCGGGGATGACCCGCGGTCACCGCCGGTCGTCGAAGAAGACCAGGCGCGGCTCGGCCCGCCCGCCCTCGACGTCGAGGATGGCGTAGGAGTAGCGGGGCTGTCGGCGCTTGTCGGTCGGCGATCCCGGATTCACGAGCCAGACGGAATCCCGGCGCTCGCACAGCGGCTGATGGCTGTGACCGAAGCAGATGACGTCGACCGGATCGTCCGCGAAGGCGGCGCGGCTGCGGCTCACGGTGGTGCCGGCGCGCCCGTCGCCGTGGATCACGCCGAGCCGCGTCCCCGCCACGTCGAGGATCTTCCGGTGACCGAAGCGCTCGTGCAGCGCCGGCGGGTCATTGTTGCCGGCCACGGCCTCGAGCGGGGCGATGGCCTCGAAGAGCGCCGGGACCATCGGGTCCCGTGAAGTCGCCGACGTGGACGATCAGCTCGACGCGCTCCTCCCGCAAGCCGTTCGCGAGCGCAATGGGAATCCGCCGGCCGAAGCGGGGCAGGTGCGTATCGCCGACGAGGCCGATCTTCATGGCCTCACGGTAGGGGGCGACGGAGGCCGTCAAGGTCTCGCGCCCGTGGCGCGTCACGTGATTGACAGCCCGTGGTCGCCGGGGGACACTCGGTTCCATGCACATCCGACGCGGCGGAAAGCGCCGCGGGTCATGAGAGGTTCTCTATGAAGACGCACAAGGCGGTGCTCGCGCTGTCCCTCGCGGCCATGGTGGCCGGTCTGCTCGCTCCCGCGGCGGTGATGGCCGATCCCGGTCGACAGGGCAGCCCCCACCAGCAGGGCGGCCCCCGCCAGCACGGCGGCCGGCACGTCGTCATGGGCCCGGGGCCGGGTCACGGTTTCTCCGCAGCGGCACTTCCACCGCCCATTCGTGCGCGCGCTTTCCGTATGCGTCGCCTTACTTCTACGGGTCGGGGTACTACGCGCGCCCGGCTTCTACGGCTCCTCCCTCGGCTACGACTATGGCTCGTCCGGCAGCTACGATCCGCCGATCGCGTACGCTCCGCCGCCCGCGTACGCTCCGCCGCCCGCGTACGGTCCGCCGCCCGCGTACGGTCCGCCGCCCGCATACGGTTCGGCCCCGTCCGTCCCCTTCTCGACCACCACGTTCGTGCCGGAGCCGACGCGTCCCGGTGCGATCGAGTATCCGACGGGGCGGTACGAGCTTCGCGGCGATGGGATCAGCACGCCTCACGCCTGGGTCTGGATCCCCAACCCTCCGCCGCCGCCCGAATCCGCTCCCGCATCGTCCTCGGGAACCAGGGGCGCGCCGTCGCCGCTGGGCCGAGCGAGGCGCCGTCCCCGCGTCGCAGCCAGCTCTATCGGTGGGTCGACGAGCAGGGAGTGGTCCACCTCACCGACAACCCCGAGAGCGTGCCGGCGCAATACCGAAAGCCGGCGGCTGCCGCCGGCAAAGGAGGCGCATCGTGAAAGTCGGCGTCGCGCTCAACATGCTGACCAAGGAAGGTCGCTCCGACGCCGAGGTCTTCGCCGAGCACATGGCCCTGGGCGATCTCGCCGAGCCGCTCGGCTTCGACTCGCTCTGGGCGCTCGAGCATCACTTCACCGGCTATGCCATGTCGCCGTCGCCGACCCAGCTGCTCGAGCTACTACGCCGGCCGGACCAAGCGCGTCACGCTCGGCACGTGCGTGATCGTCCTGCCCTGGCACGACCCCGTGCGCGTGGCCGAGCAGATCGCGCTGCTCGACGTGATGTCGGGCGGGCGCTGCATCTTCGGGTTCGGCCGCGGCGCGGCCAGCGTCGAGTACGCGGGGTTCCGCATCCCGATGGAGGAGGCGCGCCCGCGCTTCGTCGAGGCGGCGCAGATCGTCGTCAAGGCGCTGACCAATGACGTCTTCTCCTGGGAGGGCGAGCACTTCCAGATCCCGCCGACGTCGATCCGCCCCCGGCCCATCTCCCACCCCGAGCGGCGCTTCTACGCCTCGTCGGTGAGCCCGGAGTCCGCGGAGATCATGGCCAAGCTCGGCTTCGGGGTGCTCGTCGTCATGCAGAACGAGTGGCCGATCGCCGCCGCCGACATCGACCGCTATCGCGAGCTGGCCCGGAGCGTGGGGCATGCGCCGCGGCCGCCCGATCATCCTGACCAATGTCTCGTGCGCCGACAGCCGGGAGGAGGCGCAGGAGCGCGCGGTCACCTATCTCAGCCGCAAGTGGGACTCGATCGACAAGCACTATCACTTCTCCGACGGGCACCTCGCCGTCGGTGAAGGGCTACGAGTTCTACGGCAAGATGACGAAGACCTACGCCAAGATGAAGGATCCGAGCTTCCGCGAGAAGGCCACGGACTTCTACGTGAAGATCCAGGTGGTCGGCACCCCGGACGATTGCCTGCAGCAGCTCGCGGAGCTGCGACGGCTGACCGGTCTCGATCACCTCGTGACCGAGTTCGGCTTCGGCGGCATGCCCCACGAGCAGGCCGAGCTCAATATGCGCGTCTTCGCGGATCGCGTGGTGCCGGTGCTCCAGCGCGATCCGGCCTTCAGCGATCCCGTGACGACCGCCGCCGGCGGCAACGGCGCGCCCGCCAATCAGGCCGGCGTCTTCGCGCCCGCCTAGTCCAGGAGCCTGTCGAAGAAACCAGCCGGTTCGAGCGCCGGCTTCGCCGGCGCAATCCGCTGTTCGGGGAGGCATCGGAGGGGGCGGAGCCCCTCCGAGTTTCCTAGATCAGAGCTTGTAGAAGCCCATCGCCCCGCCGGCGAGGATCTGGCGCTTGGTCTCCGGCGACAGCTCCGGCCGATCCGCGATCAGCTTGGGCGCGCCGGGGAAGAAGCCGTCGGGGTGCGGATAGTCCGTGGCCCACAGGATCTTGTGCGGCCCGATGTAGTCGGCGAGCACGCTCAAGCTGCCCTCGACGGGCTCGAACGAGATCCAGCCATTGCGCCGGAACAGCTCGGTCGGGCGCATGGACAGATTCGAGTCGTTGAAGCCCTGGTCCTCGAAGTGTCGATCCATCCGGTCGAGCCAGGGGCGATCCACCCGCCGCCGGACTCGAGGAAGGCGATGCGCACGCGGGGGTGGCGATCGCAGACGCCGCCCCAGATCACGCTCATGGCCGCCAGCATCATCTCCATCGTGTGCGAGATGATGTGCCGCGCGCCGCGGGTCTCGAAGCGATCCACGCCGACCTGCGGCATGCCGCCGCTCGCCCCTCGTGCAGGCCGATCGAGAAGTCGAGCTCCTCCACCTCGTTCCAGAACGGCTCGTAGTCCGGGTGGTGCAGCATGCGGCCGTTGTAGGGATTGGGGCGGAGGAAGCCGCCGCGCATGCCGAGATCCTTCCGCGCAAAGCGCATCTCCTCGATGGCCAGCTCGATCGACTGCATCGGCAGCATGGCCACGCCGAAGAGGCGATCGGGGTAGGGGTGGCAGTAGTCGGCGAGCCAGCGGTTGTACGCCCGACACGTGGCGGCGGCGAGCCCGGGCTCGGAGATCGCGCCCGAGAACAGCCCGAGGCTCGGATAGAGGAAGGCCGCGTCGATGCCGTCGAGATCCATGTCGGGGATGCGCGCGTGGGGTCGAAGCCGCCCGGGCGGCCCTCGACGTACTTCATGGTGATGTCCGACACCGTGCCCTGCCGCGCGCCGATGGCCCCGATGACGCCGAGGCCCTTGGGGCTGCCGAGGATCTTGCCCTCGATCAGCAGGCGCTCCTTGCCGTCGGTGTCGATGATGAGCCGCGGCGCCCGCTCGCGGTAGGCCGGGTCCATGTACTTCTCCCACAGGTCGAGCGGCTCGAGCACGTGCGCATCGGCGTCGATGATGTCGTAGGTGCGGCTCATGAGGAGGTCTCCTTGTCAGAGGTTCGCGGCCCAGGTCGGTTCGCCGACTACTTGAGCCGCGGGTCGAGGGCATCGCGCAGGCCGTCGCCGAAGAGGTTGAAGCCGAGCACGGTGACGAAGATGGCGAGCCCGGGGAAGAGCGAGAGCCAGGCGTTGGCCTGGATGAACGCGACGTTGGCTTTGAGGTCCCACCCCAGCTCGGCGTCGGTGGCTGGGTCCCCAGCCCGAGGAAGGACAGCGTGGCCTCGACGATGATGGACGTCGCGATGCCGAGCGTGGTCGTCACGATGATCGGCGCCATGCAGTTGGGCAGGATGTGGCGGATCAGGGTCGAGGAGCTGCCCACGCCGAGCGCGCGGCAGGCCTCGATGTACTCCTTCTCCTTGATCGAGAGCACGCTGCCGCGGACCAGCCGCGCATAGATGGGGATGCGCACGATGGCGATGGCCCCCGTGACCTTCATGGTGCCGATGAGCCCCGCCGTCGGGGCGAAGATCACCATCAGGATGATGGCCAGCAGATAGATCGGGAAGGCCAGGATCAGGTCCATCAGCCGCATGATCGTGGTGTCGGTGCGCGCCGCCGTGGTACCCGGCGATCAGCCCGAGCGGCACACCCACGAACAGGGCGAGCAGGACCGACGTCACTCCGATCGCCAGCGAGATCCGGGTGCCGTGGATGATCCGGCTCAGCATGTCGCGGCCGAGCTGATCGGTGCCGAGGGATGCTCCCAGCTCGGGCGCTGGAAGGTCTGGGTCTGATCGCAGGCCGATCGGGCTCTGGGGCGCGAGCACGTCGGCGAAGGTGGCGGTCAGCAGCAGCACGGCGACGATGGCGGCGCCGACGAGGGCGATCCTGTTGCGCCGGAGCCGGCGGAGCCCCTGGGCGAACGGCGACTGCGCAGTGCTCGCGCGCTGGCCGTCCAGGCAAGGCCGCCCGACCGGCATCTCGGCCTCGCCCGCGCTGCCTCCGCGAACGAGCCGGCCGCTCGTCGGGAGCAGTCCGTCACCATCGGCCATCGTCGTCTCCTTATCAGGCATAGCGGATGCGCGGGTCGAGGAACGTGTAGGTCAGGTCGACGAGGAGGTTGATCACGACGAAGGCGAGCGCCGTGATCAGGGCGAAGCCCTGCACCTGCTGGTAGTCGCGGGCGATGATCGCGTCGATGCCGAAGGTGCCGAGGCCCGGCATGGCGAACAGCGTCTCGACGACGATGGCGCCGCCGATCAGAAAGCCGACCTGGAGCCCCATCACCGTGACGGTGGGGATGAGCGCGTTCTTCAGCGCGTGCTTCAGGACGATCCGCCGCTTCGGGCACGCCCTTGGCGCGCGCGGTGGTGACGTACTCGGTGCGGATCACCTCGAGCATGCTCGTCGCGGAGCAGGCGAGTGAGAATGGCCGCGCGCCCGATGCCGAGCGCGATGGCGGGCATCAGGACGTGCGTGCGCGTTGCCCCAGAGGCTCACGCCGCACACCATGCGTCGGGCAGGTGCCGGGCAGATAGACCCAGCCGGAGCTGGGCAGCAGGCCCCCGAGGCCGATGGAGAAGACCAGCGAGGAGCAGGACGCCGACGAAGAACTCGGGAATGGAGACGCCGATCATCGCGACGGTCGTCGCCGCGTAGTCGGGCCAGGTGTTCTGGCGGACGGCGCCGATGATGGCGGCGGGCACCGCGATGGCGAGCGCCACGGCCATCGACAGCACGATCAGCTCGAGCGTCACGGGCAGGCGGACCAAGACGTCCTGTGAGCACCGGACGCCCGCTCAGGATCGAGGCGCCCCAGTCGCCGCTGCACGAGCTTGCCGAGCCAGATCGACGTACTGGACGAGGATGCGGCTTGTCGAGCCCGTACGCGTGCGCGGGCCTTGATCGGCGTCCTCCTCGCGTATAGGCGTCGCCGAGGAGGGCGACGACGGGATCGCCGGGGACCGAGCGCATCATCACGAACACCACGAGCGTGATCATGAGCACGGTCGGCACGATCTCGACGCAGTCGCCTGAGGAGGTAGACGCGCATCGCCGGCCTACTTGTCGAGCCAGACCTTGTGGAAGTGCACCTGGAACTCGGCGTTGTACGATGTAGTCCTTCATCCACGGCTGCGCCACCATGTAGAAGGGCGAGCCGGAGATGTTGTTCCAGTACATCTTGTCCGCCATGAACTCGACTGCAGCTCCTTGGCGATGGCCTTGCGCTTGGCCGGGTCCAGCTCCCGCGCGTAGCGGGCGTAGTACTCGTCGACCTTCGGGTCATTGTGGCGCGGGTGGCTCCACGACGACGTGCTGTTCGACAGATACGCGTTGCTGTCGAGGGTGATCAGCGACAGGAGGTCCTCGACGTACATGTCCCACGGCCCGTCCTGCAGCGTCGTGTTCATCCAGGAGACCTTGTCGACCAGCCGGATATTGGCCGTCACCCCGATCCGCGCCATCTGCTCCTTGATCACGGTGGCGATGATGTTGAACACGCTCTTCTCCGTGTCGGCCATGACCTCGAAGGTGAGCGGCTTCTGCCGGCCCATAGCCCGCCTCGGCGAGGAGCGCCTTCGCCTTGGTCGGGTCGTAGGGACAGAGGTGGTTGACGTCCACGGTGTCGAGCGTCCCCGGCGGGTTCATGCCCACCCACGGGGTCGCCTGGCCCTTGAAGGCGATCTTGACGATCTCCTGGCGGTCGAGGCCGTAGCAGCCCACGGCCTTGCGCACGCGCAGGTCGCCGAAGATCGGATGCGGCGCCCGCTCCTTGGACATGGGCTTGCCGTCCTTGGGCACGGTCACCTTCATCGCCGCCAGCATCGGCGTCGTCTCCTTGCCGGTCATGATCTGGGCCTTCGGATTCTGGGCCTTGAGCGTGTCGACGTGCTCGGGCGAGAAGGACGCGATGAAGTCGATCTCGCCGGCCTTGAAGGCGGCCATCTCCGTCACGGGGTCCTTGATCACGCGGATCATCACGCGGTCGAGGTAGCGGCAGGCCCGGCTGGAAGTACTTGTCGAAGCGGTCCATCACGAGGTGACTGCCCTTCACCCACTCGACCAGCTTGAAGGGACCGCACCCCACGACCGCGCCGGGCTTGCCCTGCTGGCGGTCCTGGAGGGTGTACTTCTGCGTGGCGGTCGGCGAATACAGGACGAGCCCCGTGCGATACGCGGCGAGCATGTGCAGCATGAAGGCGTACGGCTGCTTGAGCCGGATCTGCACGGTGAGGGGATCGAGCACCTCGACGCTGTGCACGGCCTCGTAGAAGGTGCCGCATTCCGGACTTCGTGGCCGGGTCCATCAGCCGATCGATGCTGAACTTGACGGCGGCGGCGTCGACCGGGCGTGCCGTCGTGGAAGAGGACGTTCTTCCGGAGCTTGAAGGTGTAGAGGAGGCCGTCGGGCGAGACCTGCCACGACTCGGCGGCGTCGCCCACGAACTTGCCGTCGGGCGTGATGTTGACGAGGCCGCAGCCGACGTTCATCGCCACCCACATCATTTCGTAGCCGGGCGCGGTGTGGAAGTCGAGGTTGGCGATCTCGTTGCCGTAGGACACGCGCAGGGTCCCGCCCGGCTTGGGGTCTGAGCCCAGCCTTGGTCCGCCAGGAGGAGGAGGATGCTTGCGAGGGCGGTCAGTCCGGACAGGAAGTGTCTGGATTGCATATGCGTGACCTCCCGATGAAGGGGGTTCGAGGATTCAAGATGTGACGGTCATGCCGCTAGGCGGATCCTCCTTTCGATCGGATTGTTCCCGGAGAGTAGGGCAGAGCATCCGATACCGCCGTCCAGTTTGGCAAGGGAATTCTGGCCGTTGGCGGTGACGGGCCCCATCTGCATCGTGCGCGAGGGCCTCGTTAGGCGGCGCGGTACAATCTTCGGGCATGGTTCGGCCCGCCGTTCAGCTCGAGAGGATCGGCAAGACCTACCGCGAAGGGGATTCTGAGCGCGTCGTGCTGCGCGAGGTCTCGATCGCCATCGCGCCCGGGCGAGATCGCCGTGCTCGTTGGGCGGAGCGGGTCTGGGAAGTCGACACTCCTGAACCTGATCGCGGGTATCGACCGCCCGACGGCGGGCCGCGTGCTCGTGGACGGCACCGACCTCACCGGCCTCAACGAGGACGCGCGCACGCGCTTCCGGCGCCGGCACATCGGCTTCGTGTTCCAGTTCTTCAACCTGATCCCGCTCCTCACCGTCGAGGAGAACTTGCTGCTGCCGCTCGAGCTGAACGGCGGGGTCACCGACGCGGGCGTGGGGCGGGCGCGCGCGCTCCTCGATCGCGTCGGGCTCGGGGGCGCGGGGCCAGCCTGCCCGAGCGCCTGTCGGGAGGCGAGCAGCAGCGGGTGGCGATCGCGCGGGCACTCGTCCACGACCCGGCGTTGATCCTGGCCGACGAGCCGACGGGGACGCTCGATGCGGAGACGGCGGCGGCCGTGCTCGAGCTTCTGGACACGCTGGCGCGCGAGTCGGGCAGGACGGTGATCATGGTGACGCATAGCCGCGAGGTCGTCGGCGTCGCCGACCGCATCTTCGCCGCCGAGCGCGGCCAGCTCGTCGAGCAGACGGCGCCGACCTCCGGCGCCGCCCGATGACCAGGCCGCTCGCCCGCATCGCATTCCGGTATCTCCGGCGGCATCCGTGGCAGCTCACCCTCGCGGTACTCGGCATCGCGCTCGGCGTGGCGGTCGCCGTCTCGATCGACCTCGCCAACGAGAGCGCGCGGCGCGCCTTCGCGCTCGCCACCGAGGCGGTCACCGGCCGCGCCACCCACCAGATCGTGGGCGGCCCCTCCGGGCTCGCCGACGAGCTCTACCGCGCGCTGCGCGTCGACCTGGGGCGCGCGCGGCCGCGCCGGTGCTCACGGGCGACGTCGCCGCGTCCGATTTCCCCGGCCGCGCCTTCACCGTCCTCGGCGTCGATCCGTTCGCGGAGGCGCCGTTTCGCCCGTATCTGGGCACGGCCGATGGACGGCGCGGGGCGGACGGCCGGAGCGCGCGCGATCCGCTGGGGCCGGTGGCGGCGCTCGTCACGCGACCGGGCGCCGTGCTGGTGGCCCGGCCGACCGCGCGCGATCTCGGGCTCGCGGTGGGAGATCGGCTGAACGTGCGCGTCGCCGGGGCGCGCCGCGCCCTCACCGTGACCGGCATTCTCGAGCCCGCCGACCCGGCGAGCGCGCGGGCGCTGGACGGGCTGCTCGTCACCGACATCGCCACCGCCCAGGAGATCTTCGGCGCCACCGGCCGCCTGAGCCGCATCGATCTGATCGTGCCCGATGACGATGGCGGGGCGCGCGCTGCTCGACACGATCGCCCGCGCCCTGCCGCCCGGGGCGGAGCTGGTCGCCGCCGGCGCGCGCGCGGGCACCACCGCGCAGATGATCCGCGCCTTTCAGTGGAACCTGACCGCGCTCTCGCTCCTGGCCCTCGTCGTCGGCATGTTCCTCATCTACCAGACCACGGCGTTCTCGGTGGTGCAGCGGCGGCCGCTCATCGGCTCGCTCCGGGCCATCGGCGTGTCGCGCGCCGAGATCTTCGCGCTGGTGATGGGCGAGGCGCTCCTGATCGGCGCCGTGGGCACGGCCGCGGGCCTCCTGCTGGGGCTCGGCATGGCGCGGGGGCTCCTCGGCCTCGTGACGCGCACGATCAACGATCTGTACTTCGTGCTCTCGGTGCGCGACGTCGCGCCTCGATCCGCTCGCGCTCGGCAAGGGGTGCTGCTGGGCATGGGCGCGACGGCGCTGGCCGCGCTCGGCCCCGCCCTGGAAGCGACGGGCGCTCCACCGCGCGTGGTGATGAGCCGGGCCGCGCTCGAGACGAGCGCGCGGCGGTCCGTGACGCGCGCGACGTGGGTCGGCGCTGGGACTCCTGGCGGGCGGCGCCGCGATCCTGGCCTGGCCCGGCGGCGGCATCGCCGGCGGCTTCGCGGGCCTGTTCGTCGTGATGATCGGCTGCGCCTTCGTCGCGCCCGCGGCGTCGCTCGCGCTGCTGCGCCTGCTCCATCCGATCGCCGGCCGGGCCTTCGGGCTCCTCGGTCGCCTCGCCACCCGCGGCATCGCCGCCGCGCTCTCGCGCACCGCGGTGGCCATCGCCGCGCTGATGATCGCGGTGTCGGCGGCCATCGGCGTCGGCGTGATGATCGCGAGCTTCCGCGAGGCGGTGGTGCGCTGGCTCGAGGGCACGCTGCGCGCGGACATCTACGTGTCCGCGCCGAGCCTCGTCGGCAATCGCCCCGACGCGACGCTCGATCCCGCGCTGGCCGCCCGGCTCGCCGCCACGCCCGGCGTCGCCGCCGCGAGCACGTCTCGCGGCGCCTTCGTGCCCGCGCCGGGCGGCGCCGTCCAGGTGATCGCGCTCGACCTCGACCCCGCGCGCCGGCCGCGCTGGCGGTTTCGCGAAGGCAGCGCGGACGGCGTCTGGGACGCCGGGGCGAGGCGGTGGTCGTGTCGGAGCCCTACGCCAACCGCCGCGGTGCGCGCGCGGGCAGCGTGGTCCGCCTGCGCACCGACCGGGGCGAGCGCGAGTTCCGCGTCGCCGGCGTGTTCTACGACTACGGCTCGAGCTCGGGCGTGGTGGTGATGAGCCGCCGGACCTACGACCGCTACTGGGACGATCGCCGGATCTCGAGCCTCGCGCTGGACCTGGCGCCCGGCGCCGACCCGGCCGCGGTGATGGCCGCAGTGCGCGAGCGCGCCGTGGGCAGCCAGGACGTGGTCGTCCGGTCGAACCGCGCGCTCCGCGAGGCGTCGCTCCTGATCTTCGACCGCACCTTCGCCATCACCGGCGTCTTGCGCACCCTCACGGTCGCCGTCGCGTTCATCGGCATGCTCGCCGCGCTCATGGCGCTCGGGCTCGAGCGCGCGCGCGAGATCGGCGTGCTCCGGACGCTCGGGCTCACGCCCCGCCAGGTGTGGGTCCTCGTCACGGCGCAGACCGGGCTGATGGGGCTCCTCGCCGGCGTGCTGGCCGTGCCCGGCGGATTGCTCCTGGCCTGGGTGCTCGTCTTCGTCGTCAACCGCCGGTCGTTCGGCTGGACCATGCCCCTCGAGCTGTCGCCGCTGATCCTCCTCCAGGGTGTGGCGCTGTCCGTCCTCGCCGCGGTCTTGGCCGGGCTCTACCCGGCGTGGAAGATGGCCACCGCGCTTCCCGCCGACGCGGTGCGGGATGAGTAGGCGGCGACGCCGGGCTCTCGCCGCCGTCGTGATCGGAGCGGCGCTTGCGGTGGTGGCGTTCGTGGTGTGGCCGCTCGCCAATGGCGCCGCATCGCGGGGCCGCCTTCCGGAGGCGACGATCGCCGTCGGTGATGCGCTCGGATCGGGCGATCTCGCCGGCTTCGCGCGTGCGCTCGGGCCCCGCCCATTTTCGTTTCCCGACGATCACGGGCCGCATCCGGAGTTCCGCACCGAGTGGTGGTACTACACGGGCAACCTCGAGACCGCCGCGGGCCGCCACGTGGGATTCCAGCTCACGTTCTTCCGGACCGCGCTGGCGCCGCCTGATCGCGGCGCCTCGGCGGCGGCGCATCCGCGTGGAGAGCGAGCCAGCTCTACCTCGCCCACTTCGCCCTGACCGACACTGCCGGGGGCCGCTTCCACGCGGCGAGCCGGCTGAGCCGCGAGGCCCTCGGGCTCAGCGGCGCCCGCGCGCAGCCCTTCCGTGTCTGGCTCGAGGATTGGTCCGCGGAGAGCGACGTGGCCGGCGGCTTTCCCGTGCGCCTCCGCGCGGCCGACGGCGACGTCGCCATCGACCTCGTCCTCGCGAGCGGCAAGCCCGTCGTCCTGCAGGGCGACCGCGGATGGAGCGCGAAGGGGCCCGAGCCGGGCAATGCGTCGTACTACTACTCCTTCACGCGCATGCCCGCGCGCGGGACCGTGCGCGTGGGCGCGGAGTCGCTCGACGTCTCCGGCCTCGCCTGGATGGATCGCGAGTGGAGCACGAGCGCGCTGGGCCGGGATCTCGCCGGCTGGGACTGGCTCGCGCTCCAGCTCGACGACGGGCGCGACGTCATGGTCTATCAGCTCCGCCGCCGCGACGGCGCGCCGGACCCGCACAGCGCGGGAACGCTCATCGCGGCCGACGGCAGCACGCGACCGCTGGCGCGGGAGGACGCGACGCTCGAGGTGCTCGATCACTGGACGAGCCCGGCGAGCCGCGTGCGCTACCCGAGCCGCTGGCGCCTCACCATTCCCACGGCCGATCTCTGCCGTCGAGATCACGCCGCGGCTGGCCGCTCAGGAGCTGATCGTCGGCACGCGGTACTGGGAAGGCGCGGTGCGCGTCCAGGGCATGGCGGGCGGGCGCCCGGTCTCGGGACGGGGCTACGTCGAGCTGGTCGGCTACGGCGAGTAAGACGGGCATCAGCGCGTTGCCGTCGAGGCTGGGCCGCGAGGCTCCGAGGGTTTACCAGCCCGCGGGCTTGGGGTGGACCTTGCCGCAGGGCGCGCAGGTCCGGGCCGCCTCGCTCTCGTAGAAGCTCCGATAGGCGCCGGAGACCGGGTCGGTGCGGTAGTCCTCGACCACGAAGCGCTCTTCGTGCAGCAGCGCGTCGCAGCCGTCGCAGAACCACTGGAAGCGGTCCACCTCGCCGGGCCGGCGCTTGCGCTCGACGATGAGGGCGTACGCGTCGCCGGGGAAGCGCGGGGAGTGGGGCGTGCCGGCCGGCGTGTAGATGATCGAGCCCTCGGTGACGACGGCCACGTCCTCTTTCCCGTCGGGCGTCCGGTAGTGGAGCCGCATCGTCCCCGAGATCTGGTACATCAATTCGTCGCTCGGGTTGATGTGGAACTCGCTCCGGTAGTCGCGCCCCCGCGCCACGAACGCGAGCGACTCGTCCTCCTGCCAGAGCACCTTCACCTGCTGGCCGCTCTGGCCCAGCTCCCGGGCGGTCGCGTGCAGATCGACGATCGGCATCTGGAATGGAAGCATCATGGCGGTCACCCTCCGGGAGTATCGGACACGACAATCCGGGGCAGGTCAAGGGCGAAGGGAGGGCGATCCGTGCTTCGAGTGGCGGATCCGCGAGAGGCCGGGCCGCGGCTCAGGCTGAGCGGGCGGGGCTCCGCTCGAGCGTCGCCGCCGGCGCGCGGACGCTTCAGGTCGAGCAGCGTGCCGAGAATGCCCTTGGGCAGGAAGATGATGAAGACCACGAGCAGCACGCCGTACACGAGGTTGTCCCAGCCGACGGCGCGGGTCCCGAAGGAGATGCGCAGCACCTCGGCGAGCATGATCGTGATCACCGCGCCGACGGTGGGGCCGAGCGACACGTAGATGCCGCCGACCACCACGGCGAAGACCATCTGGAGCGAGATGGCGATGCCGCTCACCGTGTCCGGCGAGATGAACATCTGGTACTGGCAGTAGAGCGCGCCCGCGAGCGCCGTCATCACCGCGCTCAGCACGGTGATCTTGAGCTTCTCCGCCGTCACGTGCACGCCGGTCGCCGCCGCGCCGTCCTCGTCTTCCGAGATCGCCTCGAGCGCATAGCGCATCATGCTCCGGTCGACGAGGCGCCAGACGTACAGGCCCGCCGCCCACACGCCGAGCGCGATGAGGTACCAGGTTGCCTTGCTGGTGAACTGGAGCGCGTAGAGGGAGCTGCCTCCCTGATAGCGCTCCGGCGTGTAGCCGAGCGAGCCGCCTGTCCAGTCGCGCGTGGCGGTGATCACCTGCAGCACGATGCCGGACAGCGCCAGCGTCACCAGCGCGAAGTAGTGGCCGATGATGCGAAAGCGGAAGCAGGGATACGCCACGACCACCGCCAGCACCCGCCGGCGACGAGGGCCAGGGAATCCCGATCCAGGGGCTCACGCCCGCGTGGTTCCACAGGAGCGCCGTCACGTAGGCGCCGATCCCCATGAAGCCGCCGTGGCCGAGCGACACGAGACCGAACCGGCCCATCATCGACCAGGAGGTATAGGCGAACGACCAGATCAGGATCATGACCAGGATGTGGAGCGGGTACGGGGCGTGGTAGACGAACGGCAGCGCGACCAGCGCCGCGCCCGCGATGAACGGCAGCGCGCGCCTCATGAGCGCCTGGGCAACAGGCCCTCGGGCCGCAAGCACATCATCACGATGAAGAAGACGAAGGCGAACACGTAGCCCCACTCGAGGTCGAGGTAGAGCCCGCCCAGCGAGATGATCTCGGCGAACACGAAGGCGGCCACGAAGCCGCCGGCGAGGTTGCCGAGGCCGCCGAGGACGCAGATCAGGAAGATGATCGGCCCGAACGAGAGTCCCACGAAGGGATGGACGTCGTACAGGAGCACCGAGGAGGCACGCGGCGAGCCCGGCCAGCGCGCCGCCGAGCGCCGAGGTGATCAGGTAGATCCGGCGCGTGTCGACGCCCATCAGCGTCATGATCTGGCGGTCCTGGGCGATGGCGCGGATGGCGGCGCCCGTGTAGGTGCGGGACAGGAAGAGATACACGAGCACCATGCCGACCAGCGCCGCGGCGAAGGCGAGGAGGCGGGAATAGCTGATGAACATGCCGGCCGCCTTGAGCACGGGCAGGCGCAGGCCGAGGTTCTTGAACTCGATGCCGAACATGACGGTCGCCGCGGACTGCAGGAAGAACAGGACGCCGCCGGTGGCCAGGAGCTGATTGATGGGCGCGGCGCCGAGCAGCGGGGCGATCACGAGCACGTGCAGGATCACGCCGAGGACGGCGACGCCGGCGATGCAGATCACGGCCGCGACCGCGAACGGCGCGTGGTAGACGCTGTAGGCGAAGTACATGCCGTACATGCCGAGCATGATCAGCTCGGCATAGCAGATCCAGACGACGTCGATGACGCCGAAGATGAGGTTGAGGCCGAGCGAGAGGAGGGCGAAGACGCCGCCCAGCAAGATGCCGTTGATGAGCGCCTCGAGCAGGTAGATGTCGAAGAAGGCCATGTCAGGAGACGCCCCGGTCTCAGACCCCGAGGTAAGCGGCCCGGATCGTGTCGCTATCGAGCAGCTCGGCGGCGCCGCCGGCGGTGCGGATGCTGCCGGCCTTGAGCAGGTAGGCCCGGTCGACCACCCGCAGCACCTGCTGCACGTTCTGCTCGACGATCAGCACGTTGAGGCCGCCCGCGCGGAGCCGGGTCACCAGGTCGAACACCTGCTCGACGATGACGGGGCGAGGCCGGCCGACGGCTCGTCGAGCAGGAGCAGCTTCGGGTCGGACATGAGGGCGCGGCCGATCGCGCACATCTGCTGCTCGCCGCCGGACATGGTGCCGGCGAGCTGGCGGCGCCGCTCCGCGAGGCGCGGGAACAGCGTGTAGACGACCTCGAGCCGCTCGCGGAACTTCGGCCGCGCCGCCGGCATGAAGCCGCCCATCTTCAGATTGTCCTCGACGGTCATGCGCGGGAACAGGCGACGGCTCTCCGGCACGTGGGCGATCCCGAGCTCGACGATCCGGTGCGCGGCGATCGCCGCCAGATCGACGCCCTCCATCACGATCGAGCCCGCGGTCGGCCGGATCAGGCCGGAGATGACCCGCATCAGGGTGGTCTTGCCGGCGCCGTTCGGGCCGATGACGCCGACCGCCTCGCCCTCGCGCACCTCGAGCGACACGTCGAACAGCGCCTGGAAGCTCCCGTATCCCGCGCGGACGCCCTTCAGCTCCAGCATCGGTCGCTACCTGCCGGCGGCGACGGCGCGGGCCGCGCTCGCCTGGGTGCCGAGATACACCTCGATCACGCGGGGGTCGGACGCGACCTGGGTGGGGAGGCCCTCGGCGATCTTCTCGCCGTGGTCGAGCACGATCACGCGGTCCACCACGCGCATCAGGACGCCCATGATGTGCTCCACCCAGATGATCGTGATGTCGAGGTCCTTCGAGATCCGGCGCAGCAAGTCGGCGGCCTGATCCATCTCGTGCTCGTCGAGGCCGCTCAGGCTCTCGTCGGCGAGCAGGAGCTTCGGTGACGTGGCGAGGGCCTTGGCGAGCTCGAGCTTCTTGAGCGCCGCCGCGCCGAGCCCGTCGACCACCGCCGCGCGATCGGTGGGCAGCCCGACCAGCTCCAGGGCGCGCTCGGCCGCCTCGAGCGCCCGGGCCCGCGAGTGCCGGCCCTGACCGTAGAAGCCCGCCAGCATCACGTTCTCGAGGATGGAGAGCCGGTGGAACGGCCGCGGAATCTGAAAGGTGCGGCCGATGCCGAGGTTGATGATCCGGTGCGGCGGCTGCCCGCCGATCTCGCGCCCCTCGAACCGGACGGAGCCGCCGTTGGGCACGAGCGTGCCGGACAGCATGTTGAAGATGGTGCTCTTGCCCGAGCCGTTGGGACCGATCAGGCCGAGGATCTCGCCCTTGGCGACCTCGAACGAGACGTTGTTGACGGCCGTGAAGCCGCCGAAGCGCTTGGTCAGTCCTCGGACGCTCAGCATGAGGGACGGCCGGGGTGAGCGCCGCCGCTCACCCCGACACCCGAGAAACCGGATCCGACGTCAATTCGCCGCGTACGGCGACGAGGACGGCATGGGCAGCACGGGTTCGCGGCGCTGCAGGCTCTTGGGCCACACGATGTTCGGCTGGTCGTCGATGTACTGCACGATGATGGGGAAGGCGCGCTCGTTCTGCCCGGCCATGGGCGAGCCCTCGCCGGCGAACTTGACGCCGAAGCCGAGCATCGTGCCGCCCTCCGGAAGGTTGACCTCGAGCGCGGCCTTGCGCAGGGCGTCGGCGTCGATCCCGCCGTACTTCTTGATGGCGCGCGGCAGCACCTCGGTCATGAACACGTAGGTATTGCTGGCGGCCATGCCGACGTGGGCCGACTTGACCACCGTCCCCGGGCGCGCCTTGTCGTACTCGTCGCCCACCATCTTGATCATCGGCAACAGCTCGGGCTTGAGCGCTTTCTCGTTGGCGAGCCAGACCGAGATCGGGTCGACGTTGAAGAAGTACTGCACGTCCTTGCCGAGCGCTTCCTTGAGCTTGTCGTAGACGCCGTAGCCGGCGCCGTGGCCGACCAGCGCGGAAAAGCGCAGGCCGAGCTCGCGCGACTGGCGCAGGAACAGCGTGATGTCGGGATTGTAGCCCGTGTGGAAGATGACGTCGGGACGCGCGCGCTTGAGCTTGGTCACCAGCGGCGACAGATCGGGCGCCGTCGCGGAATACCCCTCCTTCAGCACGATGTTGAAGCCGGCCTTCTTCGCGCCCTCCTCGTTGCCCTTGGACACGTCGACGCCGTAGGCCCCGTCCTCGTGAATGATCGCCACGCGGAGATCCTTCGGCTCCTTGTTGAGCTTGGCCTTGGCGTTCTGGGCGATGAAATCGGTCGACATCAGGCCGAACTGCCGGCCGCTCGGCTGGATGCGGAAGACGTACTTCGAGATTGCGGTTCTCGAGCACCGCCGAGGAGATGCAGGTCGTGATCCACATGAACTTCTTGAGCTGCTCGACCCGGGCGGCCACCGGCACGCACTGGGCCGAGGAGTAGAAGCCGAGCACCATGTCGACCTTCTCCTGCTCGATCAGGCGCACCGCCTCGTTGATGGCGATCTCGGGCTTGCTCTGGGCATCGGCGTAGACCGCCTCGATCGCGTACCCCTCGACGCCGCCCTTCTTGGCGAAGTAATCGATCATGATCTTGGCGCCGAGGGCGTGGAGGTCGGAGCCCCGCCGGCGAGCGGGCCGGTGTAGTCGAAGATCACGCCGATCTTGAGCTTCTTGCCCTGGGCGCGCGCGTCCTCCGGCCACGGGGCGCTCAAGAGAAGGACGGCCGCGATCAACCCTGCGAGCGCTTTGAGCATGTGGATCCTCCCCAAGCAGCCTTGGTTGGGCATCTGTCCGCGCGGGCCATTACAGATGCCTCACCTGGCATTGTCAAATGAATAACTCGGGACCCCGGCCCGCCAAAGACCTATGCGACGCGCGCTGTCCGCCCTCGTCCTGGCCTCGATCGCGGTGCTGCCGGCCATGGCTCACGCGAGCCCGCCGGATCCGAGCTGGATCGTCGGCGTGTACGATGACGGCGACCAGGACGACCTGATCGCGCTCGCCGCGTGGGCGACCGGCGCCACCGGCGCACCCTCGACGTCCACTTCACCCTGTCCCCGTCGACGGTCTTCCCCCGTGCACGAGCCGGCGCCCGCCGTCGGCGCCCCGTGTCCCGTCCGCTCCCGCGCCCCGCCCGCACCGTAGCCCTTCGCTGTCTTCTCAGCAGCCATCTCAATTGGCGGCCGGACCCGTCGGCGCACGACGCGCGACCAGGTTCCGGCCGCCGCTCAGGAGGGACTCTATGCGTGAGACCGCGATGACGTGCAGTGAACCCGAAGTAGCCGCGTCCCCGGTGAATCCGGAGGGGGACATCTCTGGGCCATCGTCCTGGCCGGCGGAGAAGGCGTGCGGCTCCGGCCCCTGACCCGTGCGTTATACGGAGAGCCGCGACCCAAGCAGTACGCCGCCCTGACCGGCAGTTCGACCCTGCTGCGCCAGACCCTCGATCGGGTCGGACGGTTGGTGCCGAGGGAGCGCACCGTGATCGTGACGCTCGCCAGCCACGCGCGCTACCTCGCCCCGGAGATGCCCGGGCTCGAGGGCTTCCACGTGCTAGCTCAGCCCTCCGACCGGGGGACCGCGGCGGGAGTGCTCTTGCCCGTCCACTTCATCCACGCGCGGGACCCCGAGGCGACGGTGGCCGTCTTCCCGGTCGATCACTTCATTCCCGAGGAGGCCGCCTTCATGCGCCACGTGGCCGCGGCGGCGGGGTACGCGGGGCGCATCCGGAATGGCTCGTGCTCCTCGGTGCGGAGCCGACGGAGCCCGAGCCGGACTATGGGTGGATCGAGCCCGGCGAGTGCATCGGGTCGACCCAGAACGGGCCGCTCTACCGCGTCTGGGCGTTCTGGGAAAAGCCGCCGAACGAGGTCGCCCGGACCCTGTTCGCGCGCGGCTCGCTGTGGAACACGTTCGTCTTCGCCTCGAGCGTCGCCGCCCTGATCGATGCCGGTCTCCGGTGCGCTCCGCTGCTGCACGACCGGCTCGTTCGACTGGGCATCTTCGTCGGCACGCCATTTCAGTCCTGGGCGCTCGACCAGGCCTATCTGCTCGCGCCGCGGGTGGACTTCTCCCGCGCGCGTGCTTCAGTCGTCCCTGCCCGCGCTCGCCGTGCTGCGGGTGCCGGCGCTCGCCTGGTGTGACCTCGGAACGCCCGAGCGCGTGGCGAAGAGCCGGCACATGCTCGAATAGCGCGCCATGCCCCATTTGTTCGCGAACGGACCCGCGATGGCCGGGCGGTGGCGGCGCGGGGGCCCAGGGCGATGGGTAGCGTGTCCACGCGTCCACGCGGCTGCGGCGACGATCGGCCGATCGGGGCTGATCGTCGCCGCAAGAGAGGAGGCGGGACGCGTTACTGCCGGCTCTTTGTTCGGGCGGGGTGCTCGCGCGACCGGGGGCGCTCTCGAGCGTCTGGCTCGCGGTCACGACCAGCTTGCCCCGGTCCTGCCCGATCTTCACCGAGCTCCACGGGACGGAAATCGTATTCGATCCGACGCCGAGCGTGCCGCCCGTCGCGATGATGATGCTCGTGACACGCCCGTCATTGGGATCGATCATGAGACGGCTCACCTTGCCGATGTCCCGGCCCTCGCTGTCGCGGACCGTGCCGCCGACGAGGGAATCCGAGCCGACGAGAATGGCCTGGGGCGATGTCGGCGTCGCCGACGGCTGCTGAGCGACGGCCGAAGCGGTCGGCAGCGCCGACATCATCAACGAGACTCCAAGGAGTGTCGCGATCCAATTCATGTAAGCCTCCGTCGTTTCGACAGTTCAAAGGTTGTGATGAGCATCGCGCCATTGGGCAGTCGCTCCTCTTACTCGAGCAAGCGGCGTACCATACCGAGATGACCGCAACGAAACGAGACTCCGCGAGTATCCGGCACACAAATGCGCTGCGCTGGGCGTAGATTTGACCCGACCGGACCTTTCCGCCGCGTACATTCTTCTGTGCGGAGCTTCAGCGGTCGAGTGGGCGGGGGATGATGATGGGCTGGCCGTCAACGCGTTCTTCCCATCCCTCCAAGGGCTGGCCGGCGGACCTTGCTCTTTGACGCGCGGTTCCAGCATCATGTCGCCGGGGCGCACTTACACGGTCGTCGCGAGGCGGCGCCGGGCCGCCGAGGAGGAGATCGCCATGAAGATGTTCAAGGAGCTGAACCACGTCAGCATCACCGTCACGGACGTCGCCAAGGCGCGGGAGTTCTACACCGGCGTCCTCGGGTTCGAGGAGATCCCGCGCCCGGCCTTCAACTTTCCCGGCATCTGGTACGGGCTCGGGAACGGCCTGTCCCTCCACATCATCTTGAACGACGAGCTCGTGCGCCCGGCCGTGGAGCGCGAGACGATCCTGGCGCGCTACGGCCACTTCGCCCTCTGGACCGAAGACGCCGACGCGACGGCGAAGCAGCATCGAGGAGCTCGGGTTGCCGTGCCGGGACGTCGTGTCCGGCCGACCGGCCTCCGCCAGGTCTTCGTGAAGGACCCCGACGGCAACATGGTCGAGTTCATCGGCCCCACCGCGTCGAAGGAAGCCGTCCGCCGCATGGAGTCTCCGGCGACCGCGTAACGCCGTCTCCGGAGGACGCTGATGGCCGACTATGACGTGATCGTGGTGGGCGCGGGAACGCCGCGCTCGCGGCGGCGGTCTCGGCGCGCCAGCAGGGCGCCGGGCGCGTGGCGGTGCTCGAGAAGGCGCCCCGCGAGCTGCGGGGCGGCAATACCCACTACAGCGGCGGGCTCTTTCGCTTCGCCTATGACAGCGCCGAGGATCTCGCGCCCTCTCGTGCCCGACGCGGAGCAGGAGGTGCCGGGCTTCTTCGCCAGCGTCGAGCCGTATCCGCAGAAGCGCTTCTGGGAAGACCTGCTGCGCGTCACCGAGAGCCGCACCGATCCGGAGCTGGCCGAGATCCTGATCGGGCGCTCCTACGACACGCTGCGATGGGTGGCGGAGCAGGGCGTGCGCCTCGAGCCGGCCGTGTCACTGTCCGCGGTGAAGGTCGGCGGGGTCATCAAGTGGTCGCCCGGCGCGGTGATTCGCGCCCAGCACGAGGGGTGGGCCTCTCGGCCTCGTGGTTCAAGATCGCCGCCGCGCGGGGCGTGGACATCACCTACGACACCGGCGCGCTCGGCCTCCTCCAGGACAAGCGCGGCCGCGTCACCGGCGTGCTCGTGCAGGATCCCGAGGGGACCCGCGAGCATCACCGCCGGCTCGGTGGTCCTGGCCTGCGGCGGGTTCGAGGCCAATCCGGAATGGCGCGCCCGCTATCTCGGCCGGCCGTGGGATCACGCCAAGGTGCGGGGCACGCGCTACAACATGGGCGACGGGCTCCGCATGGCCATCGAGATCGGCGCGCTCGTTCACGGACAGTGGACGGGATGCCACTCGACGCCCATCGACGCCGACGCGCCGCCCCACGGCGACCGCAAGCTCACCGACAAGACGAACCGCCTGTCCTATCCCTACGGCGTGCTCGTCAATGCCCGGGGCCGGCGCTTCTTCGACGAGGGCGAGGACTTCCAGTTCTACACGTACGCCAAGCTCGGCGGCATCATCCTGAACGAGCCGTCCGGCGTCGGCTATCAGATCTTCGACCAGAAGGTCGTGGACCTCCTCGAGGGACGCTACAAGACGGGCCAGCCGATCATCGCCGACACGCTGGCCGACCTGGTTGCGCGGCTGCCCGTCGACCGGGCGGCGTGTCTCGAGACGCTCGAGCGCTACAATGCCGCCGTGAAACCGGGCGCCTTCGACGCGACGGTCAAGGACGGGCTTCGGACGAGCGGGCTCGACCTGCCCAAATCCAACTGGGCGCAGGCGCTCGACACGCCGCCATTCGTGGCCTATCCCGTCACCGGCGGTATCACGTTCACCTTCGGCGGCGTGCGCGTGAACTCGCAGGCGCAGGTCCTGAGCACCCGGTGGCAGCCCATCCCGGGACTCTATGCCTGCGGTGAGATGGTGGGTGGCCTCTTCCACGTCAACTACCCCGGCGGCAGCGGGCTCATGTCGGGCGCCGTGTTCGGGCGGATCGCCGGCGCCAGCGCGGCCGGCCAATAGCAGCCACCAATAGAGGGAAGAGATGAGTGATCGGTACGACGTGATCGTGGTGGGCGGCGGCAATGCCGGGATGTGCGCGGCCCTGTCCGCCCAGGAGCACGGGGCCCGCGTGCTCGTGCTGGAGAAGGCCCCGGAGGCCTGGCGCGGCGGCAACGGCTTCTTCACCGCGGGCGGCTTCCGCTTCGCCTTCAAGTCGTTCGAGGAGCTGTGCGAGATCGTGGGCGACCTCTCCGACGAGGAAAAGGCCGTCATGGACGTCGATCCGTACACCGAGGATAATTTCTACGACGACCTGATGCGCGTGACCGAGGACCAGGCCGATCCCGACCTGGCCATGCTCGTCGTCAGCCGGTCCCAGGACACGGTGCGGTGGATGCGCGGCCGCGGCATTCGCTGGATCCCCATGTTCGGCCGCCAGGCCTACAAGGTCGGCGACAAGTTCCGGTTCTGGGGCGGGCTGGTGCTCGAGGCGGTGGGCGGCGGGCCCGGCCTCATCGACATGCACTACGCCTCGGCCGCGCAGGCGGGCATCGACGTGCGCTTCGAGGCCAAGGCCACGCGCCTCGTCACCGACGAGCGGGGCGCCGTCACCGGCATCGTCGTGCGGTCACCCGCGGGGACGGAGACCATCGAGTGCAAGGCGGTGGTCCTGGCCGCGGGCGGCTTCGAGGCCAATGCCGAGATGCGCACGCGGTATCTCGGCCAGGACTGGGAGCTGGCGCGCGTGCGCGGAACGCCCTATAACACCGGGGACGGCATCCGCATGGCGCTCGACATCGGCGCGCAGCCCTGGGGGCACTGGAGCGGCTGCCACGCGGTGCAGTGGGACCTGAACGCGCCGTGGCACGGCGACCGGAAGGTCGGCGACAACTTCCAGAAGCACTCGTATCCCCTCGGGCTCATGGTGAACCTGAAAGGCGAGCGCTTCGTCGACGAGGGCGCGGACTTCCGCAACTACACGTACGTGAAGTTCGGCCGCACGGTGATCGGCCAGCCGCGGCGCACCGCGTTTCAGATCTTCGACCAGAAGGTCGTCCATCTCTTGAGAGAGGAGTACCGGATCCGCGAGGTCACCAAGGCGGAGGACCAGACGATCGAGGGCCTGGCGAAGAAGCTCGAGATCGACGTCGAGGGCTTCGTGAAGACGGTCGCGGACTTCAACGCCGCGGTCATGCAGAAGGACTTCAATCCGGCGATCAAGGACGGCAAGGGCACGAAGGGGATCACGCCGCCCAAGTCCAACTGGGCGCTGCCGCTCGACACGCCGCCCTATCTCGGGTTCGCGGTGACGACGGGGATCTCGTTCACGTTCGGCGGGCTGCACATCACGTCGGACGCCCAGGTGATCGACACCGAGCTCAAGCCCATGCGCGGGCTCTATGCCGCGGGCGAGCTGGTGGGCGGGCTCTTCTATCACAATTACCCGGGGGCTCGGGCCTGATGGCCGGCGGCGTCTTCGGCCGGATCGCCGGGCGCTCCGCGGCGCTGAGCGCCAAGGGCTGACACGTGCCGGGCGTGCGTCCCACCCGCGCGCTCCGGACGCTCATGGCCGGGAGCGACGTCGTCGTCGCGCCCGGCGTCTACGACGGCCTCTCCGCCCGCCTCGCCGCGCGCGCCGGCTTTGCCGCCGTCTATGCCACCGGTGGCGGCATCGCGCGGAGCATGGGCTATCCCGACCTCGGCCTGATCAGCATGACCGAGATGGTGGCGCGCATCGCGGGCATCGTGGAGCACGCCGGCGTGCCCGTCATCGCCGATGCCGACACCGGCTACGGCAATGCCCTGAACGCCCGCCGCGCCGTGCGGGAGCTGGAACGGGCGGGGTGGCGGCGCTCCATCTCGAGGATCAGGTGTTCCCGAAGCGGTGCGGCCACTACGATGACAAGGCGGTCGTCCCGGTGGCGGAGATGGCCCAGAAGCTCCGCGCCGCGCGCGACGCCGCCACCGATCCCGATCTCGTCCTGATCGCGCGCACCGACGCGCTCGCCGTCGAGGGTTGGATGCCGCCATCGAGCGCGCGCTCGCCTACGGGAGGCCGGGGCCGACGTGATCTTCATCGAGGCCCCCACCACGGACGCCCAGATCGAGGCGATCGCCGGGCGCGTGCCGCAGCCCAAGCTCATCAACATGTTCGAGGGCGGCAAGACACCGCTCGTCCCGCTCGACCGCCTCGCCGCCCTCGGCTACCGCATCGTGATCATCCCGTCGGACCTGCAGCGGGCGGCGATCCGCGCGATGGAAGACACGCTGGCCGCGATTCGCCGCGACGGCAATAGCCGCGCGGTGGCCGATCGCATGGCGACCTTCAGCGACCGCGAAGCGGTCATCGGCACGGACGACTACATGGCCCTCGACCGCCGCTACAAAACCTAAGCCGCCTGGAAGCCCGGCTAAGCGAAGAGCGTCGTGGCGGTGTAAGCGCCGTTCGAGCGCCGGCTTCGCCGGCGCAATCCCGCTGTTGGGGAGGTTCGGAGCGGGCCGTCGAGGCCCCTCCGACGACTCAGCGTTTCCAGAAGCCGCCGAGGAGCTGCAGCAGCCCGAACCCCAGGACCTTCTCGCGATCCTCGGCGCGCTGTGCCGTGGGCGAGTAGGTCACGGCCACCTGCGTCGACCGATCGCGCGCGCCGGTATCCGTGTACATGTTCAGCGCGATCGTCGTGGTCTTGAACGTCCACCGCGTCATCGACAAGAGGGCTCCCACGCGAGTCCGTCTCGCTGGGCGCGCCCAACCGGTCGGTGAGCGTGCGCAGCAGGCTCGCATGGCGCCGGAGCGCATCCTCGCGCGGGGCATCCTGCCCGCCCACCTGCACTCGACCGAGCTGGCGCGGGTCATCGAGAAAGTGAAACGCGACGTCGTACTCGCTGCCGTCGATGTCGACCTTCGTCTTGAACGGGACGCTCGGCGGGCGGCAATGGCGACGGCGACGCGGGGCCGGCGTCACGACCAGACCGAGCGCGCCGACGGACCGCTTGACCTCCGACTCGTTCATCTTCCACGTCGTGTTTCGCCAGCCGCGGACGTCTTCGAGCGCCTGGGCGGGCATGGTCACGGCGAGGGTAGCGGCGAGGACCAGCGCGACACGGACCAAGCGGTTCATCGGCACCTCCTGTGATCCCTCACATCTCGAGACGTCCGGCGCGCTTGGCCGAGCGCCGGAGGTCCTGAGTATACGCCTGATCCGGGCGCCGCTCAGGCCTTCTTCGTTCTCGACCGAGACGTGTACCCGAGGGTGCGGTCGCGCGCGGTGAGTGCGGCGTCGCGCCCGGCCGCAGGGCCGTAGCCGCCGCCGCCCGGCGTGCGCACGAGGATGCGGTCGCCGCGGCCGATCAGGTGCTGGCGGCGATTGTCGACCGAGCGTCCATTGATCCGGACGTCGCCCTTGCCGCCGGCCTCGCCGCCCGCGAGCCCGGGCGCGGCGAACACGGTGCGCTCGGCCATGAAGCTCACGGTGATCGGGCTCGGCGACTCGCTCTCCATCAGGATCTCCTGGCCGAGCCCGCCGCGGAACCGGCCGTCGCCGCCCGAGCCGGGGCTCAGGCGCTTGTAGTGGAAGAAGAGCGGGCTATTGCGCTCGGCGACCTCGACGGGCGTCGAGGAGATATTGCTCGGCCACGACAGCACGCTCTCGCCGTCCTTCACCGCCGTTGCGCCCATGCCGCCGTTGAAGAAGAGCACGTTGGTATACGGCGTCTTGTCGCCGTCGCGCACGCCCGATTGGGTCACGGCCCAGAGCGGCGATCCCGCCGCCGCCATCACGCGCTCGGGGATCACCTGGTGCAGGGCGCCCAGGACCAGCACGGGCACGTAGTGCCCGGTGACGGCGCGGCTGACGACGGCGGCGGGGAAGCGCGGGTTGAGCAGGCATCCGTCGGGCGCCTCGACCCGGACCGGGCGGTACATCCCCTCGTTGTTGGGCAGGCCGGGCAGGAGCGCGCAGCGGATGGCGTACGCGGTCATGGCGTAGGTGTAGGCGAGCACGCAGTTGATCGCGCGCGGCTGGGCGGGGGACGTGCCCGTGAAGTCGGCGAGGACCTCGTCGCCCGCCACCGTGAGCGCGATCTGGAAAGTCAGCGGCGCATCCACGCCGTCCGTCTGGATCGCGTAGCGATACGTGCCGTCGGGGACCGCGCGGATGGCCTGGCGCATGGCGCGCCTCGGAGCGCGAGAACAGCTCGTCGGCCAGCTCCGTCGAGGGCGTCGAGGCCGTAGTCCTCCATGAGGCGCAGCACGCGGCGCTCCATCAGCTCGTTGGCGCTCACCTGCGCCCAGATGTCGCCGAGCGTCTGGTCCGGCGTCCGCACGTTGGCGCGCACGAGCTGGATCAGCGTGTCGTCGCGCCGGCCCGCGCGAACCAGCTTGGCGAGCGGGATGTGGATGCCCTCCTCGAACACCTCGCGGGCCTCGATGGCGCGGACGCGCCCGCCGATGTCCGGCATGTGCGAGGTCGTCGCGGAGAATGCGACGAGGCGGCCGTTGCGGAAGAGCGGCTTGACGACGCAGACGTCGCTCAGGTGCCCGGTGCCCATCCACGGATTGTTGGTGATGAGCACGTCGCCGGGGCGCAGGCCGTCCTCGCCCATCTCGCGGAGGAAGTGGCGGACGGTCGCCGGCAAGGTCGCGATGAACGACGGGATGCTCCCGCTGTTCTGGGCGAGCGCTACCCCGCGGGCGTCGGTGAGCACGCACGCGAAGTCGTTGGCCTCGTTGGACAGGGTCGAGAACGACGTGCGGACGATGGCCTTGGCCGCTTCGTCCACGACGGAGATGATGCGCGTCCACAGCACCTCGAGGCGTGATGGCGTCGAGCCGCGTGCTCATGACCGATCCGCGGCGGGGAGGAGATGATGAGGTTGCCGCTCGGGGCGACGATCGCGGCGGCGCCCGGTCCGACGACGAGCGTCGAGCCGTCCTCCTCCACGACCGCGGGGCCCGCGAGCTCCTCGCCGACGGGCGAGGCGATAGCGGTCGTACACCGTGGTCGAGACGAAGCCCCCGCCTCGGGGAAATACGCGCGGCGCTCCCCTTGATCGCGCCGCCGGCGGCGCGGCCGCCGCGCCGGGCACCGTCACGTCATTGCCCGCGACGGGCGCCCGCACGGATACCCGGACATTGATGAACTCCACGGGGACGTGGGGCGGGGTGAGGGCGAACTTCTCGCGGTAGGCGGCCTCGAAGGCCGCCTGGAGCGCGCGCCGCGTGGCCTCGTCGTCGGCGTAGGGCCCGTCGGGCAGCGCCACGACGAGGTCGAAGCCCTGGCCGAGGAAGCGGCCATCGGCGAGGCGGCGCACGGTGGCGGCGTCGAGCTTGAGGCCCGTGTCCGCCATGACCGCGCGCGCCTCGTCCTCGAGCCGCCGGAACGCCGCCTCGAGGGCGGGGAGGCTGCCCTCGTCGAGGCGCAGGCCCACCGTCGCCACGCGGTCGACGCGGGCCGGCGCCACGAGCAGGCCGAGCGCCGAGGCGACGCCCGCCGACGGCGGGCAGATCACGCGGGCGAGGCCGAGCTTCTGCGCGACCGACCAGGCGTGCACCGGGCCCGCGCCGCCCGTGGCAGAGCAGCGCGTAGTCGCGGGGTCGCGTCCCCGCTCGGCGACGTGCACGCGCGCCGCGCTCGCCATGTTCTCGTTGACGATGTCGTGGATGCCCCACGCGACCTCCGTGGCGGACAGGCCCACCCGGCCCGCCAGCCGCTCGACGGCGGCCTGGGCGGCCGCGAGGTCGACGCGCACCTCGCCGCCCGCGAAGTAGTCGGGGTTGAGATAGCCGAGCAGGAAGTCGGCGTCCGTGACCGTGGCATCCGTGCCCCCGAGGCCATAGGCGGCCGGGCCGGGCTGGGAGCCCGCGCTCCGCGGGCCCGACCTTGAGCAACCCGATCTCGTTGACCTCGGCGATGCTGCCGCCGCCCGCGCCGATCTCGATCAGCTCGATGGTGGAGATGCGGATGGGCAGGCCCGCTGCCCTCGACGAAGCGCCGCTGGCGCGCGGCCTCGAAGCTGTACGCGGTCAGGGGCTCGCCGCCGTCCACGAGGGAGAGCTTCGCCGTCGTGCCGCCCATGTCGAAGGCGAGCAGATTGCCGCCGCTGTCCGCCGCGCCGAAGAAGGCGGCGGCGATGGCGCCGGCGGCCGGGCCCGACTCGAGCATCGTGCACGGGCGCGCGCTGGGCCTCGGCGACGTGGGTGAGCCCGCCGCTCGAGAGCATGAGCAGGAGCGGCGCGGGGATGCCGAGCCCGGCCGAGCTGTCCGGCCATCACCGCGAGGTACTTCTGGGCGAGCGGCTTGATGTAGGCGTTGACGGCGGTGGTGGACGCGCGCTCGTACTCGCGGATCTCCGGCGCCACCTCGTGGGAGGCCGTCGTCGCGATCTCGGGATGGCGCTGGGCGATGAGCCGGATCGCCTCGCATCTCGTGGCGCGGGATTGGCGTAGGCGTGCAGGAAGACGACGGCGATCGACGTGACGCCCGCCTGCGCCGAGCCGGCGGAGCCGGACGGCGAGCTCGATCGGGTCGAGCGGCTGCCGCACGCTGCCGTCGGCCTTCGTCCGCTCGGTGACCTCGAGGCGCAGGTCGCGCGGGATCAGCGGCTCGGGCTTGGCGATGTTCAGATCGTAGAGCTCGAACTTGCGCTCGCGCCCGATCTCGAGGGTGTCCGCGAAGCCCGGCCGTCGTGATCAAGCCCGGTGCGGCGCGCCCTTGCGCTCGATGAGGGCATTGGTGAAGAGCGTGGTCGCGTGCACGACGCGCGTCACGCGCGACGGATCGATGCGTCCTGCCTCGAGCAGGGCGACGACGCCGGCCCCGACGGCGCGGGCGGGATCGTCGTGGGTGGTGAGGACCTTCCTGCTCCACTGGCGCCCGGCGTCGTGGTCGTGGACCACGATGTCGGTGAACGTGCCGCCGATGTCGATGCCGAGCGAGTAGTTGGGCAACGGGCCTCCTCCGATGGGCAAAACGGTAGAGTGAAGGCGGGCCCGGGGTCAAGCGCGAAGAGAGTTTACCCGCTCTGGGCCGCTTTGACGCTATACTGGGGCCCTCTTCGCTGAAGAGATGGGTGGGCAGTGGCGCTCCCACCGGCCTTTGCCGTGCTCACTCGCAGCCGCCAACGTCGTGTCGGGGCAATCGGATACAGGAAAGGATGCTGATGGCGCGCTCACCGTCGAAGCCGTTTCATTGCTCCGTCATCTCGGAGAACGTCTCCATCGCCTTGCGCCGGCGATCGAGCTTCCGCGGCGACGGCAAGCTCTACGTCCAGTGCAGCGAGGTCGATTGCCAGTGGATCGACAACAACGAGCCCCCGTGCCCGCTCACCCTCGACCTCTTCGCCGACGAGATCAAGGCCCGGGAGGCGCAGCGCGCGGAGTGAGCGCTCCCAGCACCGTCGTCGACAACCTCGACGGCAGCCGCACCGAGTACTTCGCCGTCGACGCCACCGAAGCGACGCTCCTGGCCCTGGCGCGGGAGCTCTTCGAAGACCACTGGGAGCACGTCATCTTCGGCCCGTGCATCGAGGGCGCCGTCTTCGAGGGACGCTTCTCCGAGCGCCCGCGCCTGTCGCTGCTCGACGGCTACCTCACGGTGGAGGTCGAGGGCGGCGGCTCCTGGCACTTCCACCTCTGCATCGGCCCGCATCAGGGCACGCCCGGCCTGCCCACGCCGCCCGCGCTGGCGCAATGGCGCCGGTGCCGCCGCGCCGCGTTCTTCGCGAATCTGGACCCCGCGGGACGGCCGGGCTCCTGGGGGCTCCGGATGTGGAACGGGCGCGACGAGCAGATGCTGACGGTGTTCACGCCCAATCCGTGGCTCGACCCCGTGCGCCGCCACTACGTCGACACGCCCGACTGGTCCCGCCTCGACCTCTGGATGCGCCTGCGGGAGCGCTATGCCGGCGTCCCCGCGGACGCCTCCGCCCACGCCTGCGCCGAGCGCGTCCTCCGCACCCGCACTGAGCGCCGGCCGCGACGTGGCGGGCGGCTGACGCCGACGCGTCGTGGCGCCTGACGGGCTCCGTTCGGGCGCCTCGCGACCATCCGCCGACGCCTCCAGCTGACCCGTCTATCCCGAGGAGGAAGTCTCCCAATCTCTGGGCCGCTGTCCCGTCTTCTGGCGGGGCAGGAAGGGGTCAACCGGGCCCAACCCCCAGACCCCCGCCGCGTCAGCCGCCCGGTCACCCGGTGCGCGTTCGCGAGCAACGCGCTAGAATGCGCGGCGGAGGCAGCGACGAATGGACGGCGTGCATGATCTGGGAGGGATGCAGGGCTTCGGGCCCGGTGGAGCGCGAGGTCGACGAGCCCGTCTTCCACGCGGCGTGGGAGGCGGCCGTCGTCGCCATGATGCGGGCGGGCGGGCGCGCGCGGTGTCTACAACATCGACGAGTTCCGCCACGGCATCGAGCGGATGAACCCCAGCCACTACCTGCGGGCCACCTACTACGAGAAATGGCTCGACGGGATCGCCCGGATCTTCGTGGAAAAGGGCGTGGTGAGCGAGGAGGATCTCCGGGCGCGCACGGCGTTCTTCAGCGAGCGGCCCGATGCGCCGGCCACGGCCGCCCTCGCCGGGCACCTGCCGGCGCGCGCGCCTCCAATGTCGGGTGGGTGCAGGACGCCATCCGTGAGACCGGGGCGGCGCCGCGCTTTGCGATCGGCGCGCCCGTCGTGACGCGCGACTTCCATCCGTGGGGCCACACGCGGCTGCCGCGCTATGCGCGCGGGCAAGCGCGGCGCGATCGCGCGCTTCCACGGCGTCCACGTCTTTCCCGACACCAATGCCCACGGCCGCGGCGAGGATCCGCAGCCGCTGTACAGCGTCTCGGTTCGACGCGCGGGAGCTGTGGGGGAGTCGGCGGAGGCGAACCAGCGCGTCCACATCGATCTGTGGGAGAGCTATCTGGAGCCGGGAGAATAGCCCATGGGCAAGAACCACGCGAATGTCGATCCCTACGTCGTGTCGCGGGTGCGCGCGCTCGAGTCCCTGCTGCTCGAAAAGGGCATCCTCGCCCCCGACGCGGTGGACCGCGTCGTCGAGCGCTACGAGAGCGACACGGGCCCGATGGTCGGCGCCCGCGCGGTGGCGCGCGCGTGGACCGACCCGGGCTACCGGAGCCTGCTCCTCGAGGACGCGAAGACGGCGCTGGCCTCCTTCGGCCTCGACTACGCGATGCTCGTCGTGGTCGAGAACACGCCCGACGTCCACAACCTCGTCGTCTGCACCCTGTGCTCGTGCTACCCTGGCCGGTGCTCGGCTTGCCGCCGACGTGGTACAAGATGCCGGCGTACCGCTCGCGCGCGGTCAGCGAGCCGCGCAAGCTCCTCGGCGAGCTGGGACTCGACGTTCCGTCCTCGCGCGAGCTGCGCGTCTGGGACTCGAGCGCCGAGATGCGCTACATGGTGCTGCCGCAGCGGCCCGCCGGCACCGAGCGGCTCGGCGAGACCGACCTCGTCCCCCTCGTCACCCGCGACGCCCTGATCGGCGTCGCCGAGGTCGCGCCGCCCGCCTCGTGACCTACGACGCGGCGCCGCAATATCGTGGTCCGCCCCGACGGGCGGCCCGTCAACGTGGCGCGCTCCCGCGGCCATCTCTTCGTGTGCGCGAGCGGCTGCTGCTGCGGGCGCACCGAGGACGGCTTCGCCCCGGTCCCCGCGGAGGCCTTTCACCTCGAGTGGGAGCGCCGGCGGCTGCGCAATGTCGTGCATCTCACCATCGGCGGCTGCCTCGGTCCCTGCGCGCTCGCCAACGTGGCGCTCCTGCTCTTCGACGGCCAGGCGCAGTGGTTTCACTCGGTGAACTCCGAGGCCCGCGCGCTCGACATCTACGACCACGTGGAGGCGATGCTCGACGCCGACGGCTGCCTGCCCGCCGCCGCCCGCGCTCGAGCCGTATCACTTCACGGCGAGCGCCTGGCAGCCGCGGCCCGACGGCTGTCCCGTCGACGACCATCGCCCCCGGCGCTCGGCCCAGGCCGGGCACGCCTGCGCGACGCCGTCAGGGATGGCCGCTCGACGGCGCCGGCATCAGCGTGGACCGCGTGGTCGCGGCGATGGCGGGCCGGGCGGCGCTGCCGCGCAAGAACGGCGAGCTGGTGTTCGACGAGCCCTGGCAGGGCCGCGTCTTCGGCATGGCGGTGGCGCTGCACGAGCAGGGGCTCTACGACTGGGACGAGTTCCGCCGCGCCCTGATCGCCCAGGTCCAGGCGGCGGAATCGCGTCCCGGCCCGTTCGTGTACTACGAGGTCTGGCTCGCCACCTTCGAGGGCCTCCTCGCCGACAAGGGCGTCGTCACGCGCGAGGAGCTCGAGGAGACGACGTATCAGTTCGAGTTCGGTGAGCGCGATGACGTGTTCTGAGGAGAGACGCCCATGAGCGATCCGCCCCATGAGTAACCCCCAAATGAGTAACCTCGAGGTCGAGACCCTGATGCGGCGCCTCGATCGGCTCGAGCGCGGGCTCCGGCGCTGGCGCATCCTCGGCGGCGTCGCGTGGACCGCGCTCGCCGCCTCGATCGCCCTCATGTACGTCCTCACCTTCCACCCGCTCGAGCCGGACTCCGAGACCGGACGAGGCCCCGGTCCGGAGGCCGCCGTCGACGACGAGGTGCGGGCGCACGCGTTCGTCCTCGTCGACGACGAAGGCCAGCCGCGCGCGGCGCTCGCCATGCGGCCCGATGGGACGCCCGCGCTCGCGTTCACGAGCCCAGACGGCAATATCACGTGGAAGGCTCCGTGATGTACGGTCGCAGGTCCACGCGGCGGCCCTCCGCCGCCGACAGGTACGCCCCGTAGAGCACGGCGGTCACGTCCCGCGCCAGCGGCCCGCCGGAGAGCGGCTCGCGGTCGAAGGCGATGGCCTCCATGAAGTCCTGCATCTCCGCGGGGTAGCCGGTCATCCAGTCCTCGTCCGGCTGCGGGAAGGTCCAGCCCGCCTTGGTCTCGATCTTCTCGGTGATGTACTCGGCGGCGAAGAGCTGCGCATCCGGCGCATACGCCTGCACGGCGTCGTTCGGATTGATATTGCACAGGACCACCGCCTTGGCGGCGTAGACCGCGAGCTGGTTCCGGATGCCGCCGAGCACGGCGTCGGACGCGGCGATCTGCGCCACGGTGCCGTCGTCGAAGACGATGAGCATCGCGCCCCAGTCCTCGACGTCCGCCCCGTCGACCGTATTGAGGTAGCGCGGCGCGCTCGCGCGGAACGCCGCGGTGTCGGCGAGCATGGCGGTCTCGGCGAGCACCGAGACGGGCCGGACGGGCGCGCCGTAGAGGCGCCGCCCCTCGTCGGCCTTGAGGAAGAGGGCGGCGCCGAGGGGATGGCAGCCCTTGCCGATCAGCGAGCCGCCGCCGCCCGTCTCCCAGCGCTTGTTGATCGGGGCGTGGGTGCCGGAATGGCTCTCCTCGCCGACTGATGCGGAGGATCGGTCCGCCTGCGGCGGTCAAGAGGCGCCGCGCCTTCTGGACGGGTGGCGCGTACACCCAGTTCTCCCCGTAGCAGAGCCGCACGCCGGCGGTGCGGCAGGCGCGGATGACCTGGTCCGCCGAGGCGAGCGCGCTCTCGAGCATCGCCAGGCGCGGGGTGCGGGCGCTCGCCGAAGAAGCCGGTGAGGGGCTTCTCGACGATGACGTGCTTGCCCGCCGCCGCCGCTTCCACCGCCATCGCGGCATGCAGATGCGACGGCACGCACAGGTCGACCACGTCGACTTCGGAATTGTCGAGGATGGCGCGGAAGTCCGGCACGACGGCGGCCGCGCCGGCCTCCGCGGCGAACGCGCGGGCGCGCTCGGGGCGCACCGCGGTCACCGCGCGAAGGTCGACCGTCACCCCGTGGACGTGCCGGTAGCCCTCCGCGTGGAGCCGGGCGACGAAGCCCGCCCCCACGATCCCCACCCGCACCCGCGGCTGCTCGCGCTCCGCCATGCTCGCCTTCCGCTCCCGAAGCCGCCCGATCATAACGACGCGATTCAGCCGCGGCAAAGGCCAGGCCGCCGAGAAGGGCCCATCTGCGAGGTCGGCGCCCTCGTCCGGGCGCTCAACGTAGAGCGACTACGCCTCGCGCCCGGCCTTCGGGCGCCGCCTCGCAGCTGGACCCTTCTCGACGGCCTGGCTCCTGGGCGTGGATCGGCAGCGGCTGGCCCGGCCGCTGTAGCTGAGCGTCCGGGGTGCTATGGTGAAGGGCCGAAAGGAGGGTCCTCCGATGTCACATCGTCCGTCTCACGCGCGCTCGCCGAGCGCATCGCGCGCTTTCGCTACCGGGACCTGCCGCCCGACGTCGTCGCCCAGGCCAAGCTCTATCTCCTCGACACGATCGGCGCCATGCTCGCGGCGGCCGCCCCAGGTATCCGGCCAGCCGCATCATGATGCGATTCGTCCGGGAGCTGGGCGGCACGCGGGAGTCGACGCTGGTCGGGCAGGGCGCCCGGACCTCGTGTGTCGACGCCGCGCTCGCCAATGGCACACTGGCCTACTACTGCGACATCGAGCCACTGCACGTCGGGGCGATCCTCCACGCGCTGGCGGTGGTCGTGCCCACCAGCCTGGCCGTCGCCGAGCGGGAGGAGAGCGACGGCCGGCGCTTCCTCGCCTCGGTCGTGCTCGGCGTCGAGGTGGCGACCCGCGTCTCCTATGCCTTCGATCCGGTCGCGCTCTACGACCGCGGCTTTCATCCGAGCGCGGTGGCGGGCGTCTTCGGCGCGGCGGCGGCGGCCGGCTATCTCTTCCGGCTGAGCCCGGAGCGGCAGGCGGTGGCGCTCGGCCTCGCGATGCAGCAGGCCTCGGGCCTCCTGGCCTGGGCCAATGACCCGACCGAGCACTCGCGGCCGCTCAACCCGGGGCTCGCCGCGCGCAATGGCACGACGGCGGCCTGCCTCGCCCGGCTCGGCTTCGGCGGCCCGGCCACGCCGTTCGAGGGCAAGTACGACGCCTTCACCGCCTTCTCGGGGTCGGCGAATCCCGACGCGCTCGCCGACGGCTGGGGCGAGCGCTTTCATTTGCCCGACTACGCCTACAAGCTCTATGCCTCCTGCGCCTTCACGCACCCGGGGCTCGACGCGCTGCTCGGCCTGGTCCGGGACGAACAGCTCACCGCCGCTCAGGTCGAGCGGATCGTCCTGCGCTTCCCGAAGAGCGGCGCGCACATGATCGACGACAACCCGCTCAAGTCGCACTGCGCGCAGTACATCCTGCCGGTGGGCCTCGTCTTCGGGCGCGTCATCATCGACGATATCCTGTTCGACCGGACGCGCCATCCGGAGGTCGCGCGCCTTCGCCGCGGCATGACGCTCGTCCACGACCCCGAGCTCGACGCCAGCTATCCGGCGCGATACACGTCGATCGTCGAGCTGTTCCTGAAGGACGGCCGCACGCTGACCCGCCGGGTGGAGCATGCGCGGGGCACGCGGGAGAATCCGCTCACCGCCGACGAGGTGCGCGACAAGTACGCGCGGCTCACCGCGCCCGTCGTGCCGCGCGCGCGGTCGGAGGCCATCCGGGCGGCGGTCGACGGCATCGATCGGGCGCCCGGCCTCGCGCGCCTGGCCGGCCTGCTGCGGCAGAAGGTCGGGGGACCAGGACGCGCGACTGAGCCGCCCTGGCGCGGCTGGTGCCTTTGGCCCATGCCCGGACAAGAACGTGGCCCCAGCGAGGTGACCGCGCTGCCCGTCCGCGGATTCTCGGGCACGCCCGAGGAGATCGAGCGGCAGTGGTACGAGCAGGTCTATCGCGGGCGCGGGGACCGCATGCCGCAGCTCACGTGGCGCGCCGTGCTCATGGGCTCGGCGCTCGGCGGCGTGCTCTCGCTCACCAACCTCTACATCGGGCTCAAGGCGGGCTGGGGCTTCGGCGTCGCCATCACCGCGTGCATCCTCTCCTACGCCATCTGGTCGGCCCTGCTCCGGATCGGCGTGGCGCGCACGCCCATGACCATCCTCGAGAACAACTGCATGCAGTCGACGGCGAGCTCGGCGGGCTATTCCACGGGCGGCACGCTCATCTCCGCCTTCGCGGCGTACATGCTCATCAACCGGACCAGCGATGTCCCTGCCCGACATGCTCGCCTGGGTGTTCTTCCTCGCCGTGCTCGGCGTGACCATGGCGATCCCCATGAAGCGCCAGATGATCAACGTCGAGCAGCTCCGCTTCCCGAGCGGCATCGCGGCCGCCGAAACGCTCGCGCGCGCTCCATGCGACGGGCGGCAGGGCGCTGCGCGCGGCGCGGGCGCTCGGCTGGGCGGGCCTGGCCGCGCTCCTCGGCAAGTTCTGGGCCGAGGGCCTCGTCCTCGTGAGCGCGAACGCTCGCACCCTTCATGATCGGGACCTGGGTGACGGCCTTCAACCAGCGCGTGCTCGGCGCAGGCGTGGATGGGACGGACGGTGCTGCTGTCCTGGGAGCCCATGTTCATCGCCGCCGGCGCCATCACCGGCCTGCGCGTGTGCTGGAGCATGCTGCTCGGGAGCATCACCGCCTGGATGATCTTCGTGCCCGTGCTCACGCACCGGGGCGTCATCGAGGGCGCCGGCTACGGGACGCATCGTGCAGTGGACGCTCTGGCCCGGCGTGGCGTGCATGGTCACCTCGAGCCTGCTCTCGTTCGCGCTGCAGTGGCGCACGGCGCTGCGCGCCTTCGGCGATCTCGGGGCGATGTTCGGCGGCGGCCGGCGCCGCGCCGATGATCCGATCGCCGCCATCGAGGCGCCCGCCTCGTGGTTCGTCGCGGGCCAGCTCGTCGGCCTCGTCGGGCTCGCGTGGCTCGGCCATCGCACCTTCGGCATGCCGTACTGGCAAACCGCGGTGGCGGTGCTGCTCTCGTTCGCCTGGCGCTCGTCGCCTGCCGCGTCACCGGCGAGACCGATACCACGCCGGTGGGCGCGATGGGCAAGATCACGCAGCTCGTCTTCGGCGTCGCTGCACCCGAGGAACGTCAGCGTGAACCTGATGAGCGCCAACGTGACGGCGGCGGCGGCGAGCAGCAGCGCCGATCTGCTCACCGATCTGAAGAGCGGCTATCTCCTCGGCGCGCATCCCCGCAAGCAGTTCATCGCCCAGTTCGCGGGCATCTTCGTCGGGCACGCTCGTCACCGTGCTGTCGTTCCGGCTCCTCGTGCCCGACGCGGGCGTGCTCGGGACCGACCAGTTCCCGGCGCCCGCGGCCCAGACGTGGCGGGCCGTCGCCGTCGCGCTCTCCGACGGCCTCGGCGCCCTCGGCCCCGTCAAGACGTGGTCGATCGTCATCGGCGGGCTCGCCGGCATCGTCCTGACGCTGCTTGCCGAGGATGATGCCGGAGCGCTCAGCACCTCGTCCCGTCGCCCGCCGGCCTCGGCCTGGCGTGGACGTTTCACTGGTACTACGGGCGTGCTGTTCTTCCTCGGGGGCGCTCTGGCCTGGTGGGTGGAGCGGCGCTATCCGAGATGGTCGGAGGAGTTCACCTTCCCCGTGGCCTCCGGCTGGATCGCCGGCGAGAGCCTCATGGGGTGACGATCGTGATCTGGGAGAACGCCCCGAGCTCGTCCGCCGCCTCGGGGCCTGAGCGGATAGGGCCCTCTGCGGTGCGAAACCCGCACGCTGCTCAGAGAGGTCGACTCGCGGCGGCCATCGGGCGCCGGCGAGCGAACCTTCCGTACGCTGCGCAGGCTAGCCGAGCGGCCGGCCCCGTCGGATGGCCTTTCAGGCAGGCCGAGGTTCGATCAGGCGAGCGTCGCGAGCTTGGCCTGGAGCTGCTGCTTCGGAACGGCGCCGATCACCTGGTCCTTCACCGCCCCGTCCTTCACGAACAGGATCGTCGGGATCGAGCGGACGCCGTAGCGCGCGGCCAGCGCCGGGTTCTCGTCGACATTGACCTTGCCGAGCGTCACCTTGCCGCCGGACGTGCGCGCCAGGTCCTCCAGCACGGGCCCCACGGCCCGGCACGGGCCGCACCACTCGGCCCAGAAATCCACCATCATCACGCCCTCGGCGACGGCCAGGGTCTCATCGAAGTTGCGCTCGTCGAGCGTCACCAGCCACGATGCGTCATTGCTTGTCGGAGTGCTCATGGGATCGATCTCCTCTCTCCTGTTGGGATGCGTCGGCCGGCCGGGGGATGCGCCGGGCCGGCCGGCGGAGGGCCGCCGTCTTCGGTGTGACGGAGGCGCGCAGCGCCTGTCGCATCGACGGGAAGGCGATGTCGCGCCAGGGAATCGCATCGGCGCGGAACCAGCGGACCTCCGCGACGTCGCTCCGCGCCTTCGCGGGGCCGCTGAGCCGAGCCGCGTAGACGATGGCGAGGACGGGAAATCCGCCGGGGCCGTACTGGTCCGGAAAGAAGCCCAGCAGGCGCGTGAGGGTGCCGCGGACGCCCAGCTCTTCGCGCAGCTCGCGCACGAGCCCGCGGTCGGGAGTCTCGCCGGCCTCGAGGAAGCCGCCCGGCAGGTCCCACGTTCCCGCGTAGGGCGGTCGCCCCCGGCGGGTGAGCAGGATGCCCGCGCGGCCTCGGATGAGGGCCACGGCGGCGGGCACCGGATTGTCGTAGAACGTCCAGCCGCAGCGCGGACAGCGCTGTCGGCGGCGGCCCTCCTCGGTCACCGCCTTCAGCCGCGCTCCGCATGCCCAGGCAGTGACGAGCCCGCGCGCTCACGCCGCCGATCTTACGCAGGATGCTGAAAAAGCCGCAGGATGCTCAGGAGGTCCGATGCAGGCGGCACCCGACGGCCACCGCGAAGCGCTCTCGTTGGGAGTGCGGGGCCATATCTGCGGCCCCGCAGACGAAGGTTCGTCGGTCCATGACCTCGCGTGCGACGTGGCATGGCGGCCGAGGGCGCCAACGAAGCAGATGGGCCTTGTTCAGCATCCTGCTAGACTTCGGCAGATATGACGCAGGATCGCGGGCACGTCCGCCAGCGCCGCGCGCAGGCTCGCGCGGCAAGCTCGTGCTGTGGGCGCTGCTCGCCGTCGGGCTCGTGCTCGCCGCGCACTACTTCGATGCGCCCGCGCGGCTCCGGGTCGCGCTCGACGGCATCGCGCGGCTCGGTCCCTGGGGACCGGCGCTCTTCGCGCTCCTCTACGTGGCGGCGACGGTGTTCTTCCTGCCGGGGTCGATCCTCACGGTGGGGGCGGGCGTCGTCTTCGGGCTGGTCCGCGGATTCGCTCATCGTCTCGATCAGCGCCACCCTCGGGGCCACGCGCGGCCTTTCTCGTGGGGCGCTATCTCGCGCGCGGCTGGATCGCGGGGAAGATCGAGGAGCCACCCGAAGTTCAAGGCGATCGACGAGGCGGTCGCCCGCGAGGGCTGGAAGATCGTGGCGCTCCTGCGCTTGTCGCCCGTCGTGCCGTTCAATGTCCTGAACTACGCGTTCGGAGTCACCCGCGTGTCGCTGCGCGACTACGTGCTCGCGTCGTGGATCGGGATGATGCCGGGCACGCTCCTGTACGTCTACCTGGGCTCCATCGCCGGCGATCTCGCGGGCGCGGGCGGCCGGGCGAGCCGCACACCCGCCGAGTGGGCGTTCTACGCCGTGGGCCTCGTCGCGACGATTGCCGTGACCGTCTTCGTGACGCGCCTGGCGCGGCAGGCTCTCGCCGAGCGTGTCCCCTGACATGAGCGATCTGGCTCGCCTGGACCCGTTGAGGAGCGTCGGATGCTGAGCATCGTCGTCCTCGCGCTCGACGAGCGCCGAATCTCGAGCGGCTCCCTGCCCGCCCTCGTCGCCCGCTGCCCCAGGAGGACGTCGTCGTGGTCGACGGCGGCAGCGCGGACGCGACCGCCGAGGTCGTGCGGCGCTTCCCGTCCGTCCGCTTCATCGCGAGCCTGCGCGGGCGGGCGCGCCAGATGAACGCGGGGCGCGGGGCGGGCGGGGCGACGCGCTCCTGTTCTTGCACGCCGACACCGTGCCGCCGGAGGAGGCGACGTCGGCCATCACTGCGCAGCCTCGCCGACCCTCGGTCGTCGGCGGGCGTTTGACGTGCGCTTCACGAGTTCGCGCTGGCCCTTCCGCATGATCGCCGCCCTCATGAACCGGCGCTCGCGGTGGAGCGGCATCTCGACCGGAGACCAGGGGATCTCCATGTCACGCGCCGCCTCTGACGCCCTCGGCGGCTATCCCGACATCCCCCCATGGAGACATCAAATGTCGACGAGGCGGCTGAAGCGGCTGGGCCGGCTGGCGAGCTCTCGACCTGCGCGTCACCACGTCGTCGCGGAAATGGGAGCGGGACGGCATCGTGCGCACGATTCTCCTGATGTGGTCGCTTCGTCCTGTACTGCTGTGGGTGAGCCCGGCGCGGCTCTGCGGCTGGTACTCGCCGCTGACGGCTGCGGCGCGCCTTGGGCGGTGCCGTCGGCGCGCCTCGAGCTCCTTGACGCGCTGCTGGAGACGGCGGAGCCTGCCGGCGCATCCGGGCAGGAGCAACAGGCGCGCCGTGAATGGGACCGGCTCTGGTCGCGCGGAAGCGCCGGGCCGCCTCGCACCAGCGTGTCGACGGAACATCGCGAAAGACGCCGGCCTGGGCGGCGACACCATGGCGCGGTCGCCGACCTCGAGGTGATCGGCAAGCCCGCCTGTCCCCCGACCGATGCACGTAGGAGCCGATTCGAGTCGCCTGCAGAGATGCCGGCCTGGCCGGCGAGCACGATGTGCTCCCGATCTCCACGTTGTGGGGCGATCTGACCAGGTTGTCCACCTTGGTCCCGCGCCGCACGAGGGTGCGGCCGAAGGTCGCGCGGTCGACGCGTCACGTTGGCGCCCAGCTCCACGTCGTCCTCTCTGATGCACGACGGTGCCGGAGTCTGGGGCACCTTCGTGATGGCGGCCGTCCTGCTGCACGTAGCCGAAGCCGTCGCTGCCGATCACCGCGCCGCTGTGCACGATCACGCGGGCCCCGATGGAGCAGCGCTCGCTGCACGGTGACATGGGTGCAGGACCGTGTCGTCGCCGATCACCGCCTCGTCGCCGACAAAGACGCCGGGGTAGAAGGCGACGCGCGCGCCGGAGGCGCACGCGGTTGCCGAGCGTCACGAACGGCCAGATCGACGGCCTCGGCCGATCACGACGTCGGCGCCGAGGGTCACCTCGCGGGCGACGCGCCGCGCCCGGCGGGGCGCGGTGAAGAAGGCCTCGACGATCCGACCAAGGCGAAGCGGGGTTCGCGGCGACGATGACCGTGGCTTTCCGGCGCCGGCTGGACCGCCGAGGTGACACGACGAAGGCCGCCGCACGGATTCCGCGCGCCACCTCCGCGCGCGCGCTCGCTCTCGACATACGCGATGTCGCCGGCACGCCTCCGCGAGGCTCGCACACGCCGGTGATCATCGCCGGCATCGGGAGCCCCGACCACGCACCACCCACCGCCCCGGCGATCTCCTCCAGTCGGGCGGCCGGCGGCCCGGGCGGGCTGTTCATGCCCGGCGCGAGCCTTCTCTTCTTCGCCCGCGGCCTTGGGAGAGACCTGCGCGGCCTTGCGCCTCCGCCGCCACCTTGATCGACGTGACCTCGTGGCGGTGCGCCGGGGGCGCGGGCGGCGCGGCGGCCCCGGCCACCGGTCCTGACGGGCCGCCCGCCCGCTCGGTCCCTCTTCCGGATTCGCTCGGCTCCTTCGGCTTCACCTCAACTCCCTCGCTCCGCTCGGTCCCTCGCCCCGGTTCAGCTCAAACGCCTGCGGCTCACTACACCGCTCCTCGCTTTCGCTCGGTCCTCTTCCGGATTCGGCTTCAGGCTCTCGCCTGCGGCTTCACCTCGCCCAGGCCCCGCGGCGGCCGTGGCCGGAGCGGCGGCGCCGGCGTCGCGCCCAGCTTCTCCTCCACGTAAGCCGTCACGTCGGCTACCGTGGTGACGCGCGAGAGATCCTCGTTGGGGATATCTCGAGGTCGAAGTGCTCCTCGATCTTGAAGAGCAGCTCGATCATTGCGAGCGAGTCGAGCCCGAGGTCCTCGCGCAGGCGGTCTTGCGGGCGGATCTTGCTGACGTCGCGCCTCGCGGTAGCTGCGCGAGCGCGGTCCTGATCTGGGTGGCGATCGTCGACTCAGAAGTCATGGAGGCCCTTCCATTCCGGTTGACGATTCGGGTTTGAGGAGTCAGCGTGCGCGGCGCGAGGCGCGCGCAGTTTTGCGGCGGCTGCCTGAAGACCACCGCCGCATTGTTGCTGCCGAAGCCGAAGGCGTTGAGCAGGGCCGCGCCATCGGCCGCTCTTGATCTCCGCCGAGATCCCCGGCAGGTCGCACGCCGGGTCGGGATCGTCGTAGTTCACGGTGGGGTGCACGAGACCGGTGCGCAGCGCCATGACGCAGGCGACGCCACCGAGCGCCCCCGCCGCGCCGAGCGTAGTGGCCGATCAGCGACTTGGTGGCATTGACGACGAGCTGGTCGGCCCGCTTCTTGAAGACCGTGCGGATGGCCGTGACCTCCACGGGGTCGCCGATGGGCGTGGACGTCGCATGGGCATTGATATAGTCCACGTCGGACGGCTTCATCCCGGCATCGCGCAGCCCCATCGACATCGTCATCGCCTATCTCGGAGCCGTCCTCCTTCGGGATCGACCATGTGGAAGGCCTCGCTGGTCGCCGCGTAGCCCGCGACCTCCGCGTAGATCGGCGCCTTGCGCTTGATGGCGTGGTCGAGCGACTCGAGGATGAGGGTCGCGGCGCCTTCCCCATCACGAATCCGTCGCGCGCGCGCTCGAACGGACGGGAGGCCCGCGTGGGCTGATCGTTGTACGCGGTCGACAGGGCGCGGAGCGCGCAGAAGCCGGCAAACGCCAGCGGGGTGAGGCTCGCTTCCGCTCCGCCGGTGATGACCACATCGGCCTGGCCTGCACGGATCGCGGCCAGCGAGAGCCCGATGGCATGAGCGCTCGATGAGCACGCGGTCGAGATCGTGAGGTTGGGCCCCTTGGCCCGGAACGTCATCGCGATGATGCCCGACGCGGAGTTGAGCGTGATCATCGGGATGAAGTTGGGGTGGACCCGATGGGGCCGGTTGCTCATGTAGACCTTCGCGAACTCCTCCTCGCCGATGAGCATGCCGCCCATGCCGGCGCCCATGATGACACCGACGCGATGCGGGTTCTCGCGCTCGATCCGGAGCCCCGAGTCCGCCACCGCCTCCTTGGTCGCCAGGAGTGCGAGCTGCGCGTAGCGATCGTAACGGTCGGGCTGCACGCTCGGGCAGCTCCGCGGTGTCGAAGTCCAGCACCCGTCCCGCCACCTGCGAGCGGGGTAGCCGCCGAGGGGGCAGCTCGGGCAGATCTTGCCAAGGGGGCAGGGCACTGATGCCGGAGCGGCCGGCCAGCGCGGCTTTCCAGAAGACATCGGCGCCGATGCCGATGGGGAGACCACGCCGAGGCCCGTGACGACGACCCGCCTGCTCACCGGCACTGCCGATCACCCGAAACCATCCCCCACTTATTACGCCAAACCGCTCGCCGCGTCAAACGCGCCGTGGCCCGGTATACTTTCGCCATGATGGCGGGAGGAGCTCCCCACCGCCGTGGACACCTCTCTCGTGCGCTGGCGCGCGAGCGCGTTCAGAGCGCCTGGCACATCAACCTTGTCCGGTTCTGCGGGGTGTCGGCCTTCTTTGCGCTGTTCATCGTTTCCGGGGCTGTCCTGCGGCTGCCCGGGTGGACGGGGAACCTCGGACTCTTCATGGCGTACTGGCTGGTGGCGGCGGCGCTGTTCTGGCGGGGCGGCGCGTGAGCGGCGCGGCGCGGCTCGCGGGCCTCGCCATCGCGCTGACCAAGCCGCTCACCCTCGAGCCGCTCGC
>ERZ1370068.885-contig-1081_pt1 | contig 62944 bp, 97 predicted proteins | sample MGYA00561227_ERZ1370068 | MGnify/ENA primary metagenome ERZ1370068 (study PRJEB38410, sample SAMEA6850437) | metagenome | study: Metagenomic assessment of the ecological functions of the soil: analysis of the soil microbiota associated with the...
TCCAGTAGCCCAACACTTCGTTCAGTTACGTATTGCTATGCAGTCTCTCCGTGGAACACTGAAGCTTCGCAACCTCAGCTTCCTCGGTTCAGACCAGATGGACAACCTCCTGAAAGACCACCTGGCTAGAGGCCATGCCTTGACGAGTACGTGAAATCCACCGCCGAGACGCTCTGCTCAGTGTATGATCGAGACGCTTGATGCGTTCCTGTGCAAGGGAGGCTATCTCACCCCGAGATGACTTTGTCGAAGTCTCACGCCGGCGAAAACAAGCCCATCCGCGTCTGGCTCACCATCAAATACGAAGCCGACACCGCCAACAGGAACTTGTTGTACGGGCTTCCCTTTCTCCCGAAGTTCCATGTGGCCGCGCTTGGCAGCATGTTCGTATGCTTGCTTCACCTCCTCGAAACACGACCAGTGCTTGGATTAGTCGGTAACTTGCCCCATAACCGGAAATCTGGATGGGGCGCTTGGTCCATTTCGACCCGTTCCAGACCGCGGCCCAGAGCACCAGTTGTTCATCATCTTCAATTCGGGTGGCATCCGATCAAAAATTTGGCGGATAAACTTTGGAGGGCGCGGCTTCGACTGAGCGTCTGGCGCTGACATTGTGTCCTTGGACGCTGGCATCGGAGGCGATTGCCTCCTCTGTGCCAGTTTCAACAAGTTCATTCTCAAACATGCTCATGTAACGCTACCATTTCGACGCTTGCTTCGACGGCCGCTTGTTCCGCATTCACGGCCCGGTTGCCCATGCGCCGCCGCGGTGACGTTGTCGAGGAGAGCCACGATCGGCACCGGCTCGACGGGTTCGGACTTCTTGAGGTTCGCGGGTGTCGGTGAGGAGTTTGCCAAGCTTGGCGAGATAATCTGCCGTGACCGATGTTTTGGCGCGCTCCGGCCCTTTGTCGCTGAGTCACTCGGACAAGCTCGCGTGCTGATTCGGAGAGAAGGCAACCAAAGGACAGGACATAAGAGCGAAGCCGCGGACAAAGAAAGGCTCACGGAATTTTTGAAACCGCCGTCGTCTGCAAGCGCCCGCTTTGCTTGGGCTAACAGCCCAGTCGACGGCGATCGCGTTATCTGGCGGCAAAGCTTCTCTTGCTTTTTCGGCCTTCTTAAGCCGTTCACGCAATCTCTCTGCCAATCTGCTGCAACCGAGCCGGGCAATCCTTTTCGATTTGCGCGGCCGTGGGCCAGGTGACTGGCTAGGCGTGGTGTTCCCGGTGGTCATGTCGACGAACCCCGCTCGCAGCCATCTGCGCCGCGTTGTCGCTAGTGCCACTCGGATCGACTTGCCGGTGACCGCGGGGTGCTTCGCTTGCAAGCGAGCGAAGCCATGTCCAGTGGACCGCATCGGCGCACTGAGCTTGCTACGCCACCCATTCATCGAGGCCGACTGGCGTATAAACAGAGGATCGCGGCCCATGCCGCGTGTGGGACCACGGCCCGCCGCCGATCTGCGGCGTACTTCGCCAGCGTGCTCGGGGCGCGGACAAGCGCCGTGAACGTCGCGGAGGTATTCTGAGGGCGCCTTCCCGGCGCAGAAGTCTATGAGATTGCATAACGTCACCTTTCTCTGGGATTAGCCCAGCGATCGCCGGGCATTGATGACGCGTGTTTATTCCGTCAAAACCTTTATTTTTATTTATTTGTTAGCTTATTCTCATGCCGAGGCGTAAGCTGCACGCCGGGCGGGCGAAGCCACGCAGCTTTTGCGTGATCGCACGCGTGATGGATATCCGCCGGACTTCAGTTCAACGCGCCCCGGCTGCGCTGGGCCTGGGGCTGGATGACCTCGCCTCCCACGTCTCCATTCAGCGCAGATGCTATGCGAGCGGCCACGCGGTCAGCCGCCGCGCGCTGGTGCGGTATCGGGAACGTGCGCGTAGCCGGGCGGTTACGCCGGGGACAGAATGCCCAAAGGAGCCCCGCGATGGTCAGTTCGGAAAATCCCATTTCTGCCTGCTGTGGCAGCAAAAGCGAGGAATGCCGCAGCGCATGCACCGGTCACGCCGGCCAGACCAGCCCGTGCGCAGAGCCGCTTCAAAGCCTTCGGAAGGCCGACGAGGTGGCCTCCGTCCCGCGCCCCGGCGAACACCCACCGGCAGTCTTCCCGGGCCGGCTGAGCCTCGATCCAGCTTGATCGCCGTCAGGCCGATCGGCCGAAGCTGCGCTCCGCTCTTGGTGTCCTCGAAGCGGATGCATCCAGCCCCGGAGAGCATCCACCCAATCACGAGGAAGTGCTAGGCACTCCATGCGCCGTAACCCGGTCAGCAACAAAACACGTATCGCCCGCGAAAGCGATTGCGTTCTCCCCCTCTGCTTCGGCGTCGCGGATCGCCTGGCCAGACGACCAGCTCTTCGATCGTCAAGGATCGTCGCTGTTTGCGATCCGGTGGTTTTGACGCCACGGCAGGATTTTCTTTGATTAGCTTGAGTGACCTTCTCGCGCTATTCCAGAATGGTCACGACCATTCCCCAGTGTGCGGGCAGCCTCCCGCGCCACCTGTGGCGACACTCGCGGCCCACTGCCCTGCGAGGCTTCGCTGTCTTTGCCGGCGATAATGTCGGCCTTCATGCGCCTGGATATCGGCGGTAGTCAGGCTGTAAACCGACCGATGAGCGGCTTGACGTGAGGAGTCTCAATCCTGCTGCGTCACCCGCCGGTCGTCGCCTTGATCCGACTTCGGCCACGTACAAATCGCACAACTCCGTGATGGTCATGGCGCCGCGGACAGCGGACAGGCGTTCCGCTGACGGGTCGCCGCCCTTTTTGCCGCTTCTCTGAGCTTGTCAGCAGCGATCTTGCGCGCCTCATCCGGCGCCATGGTTCCAACTTTTCCGATCACGAGGCGGCGCGTTCGACCTTCCTTGTTACGGTACTGAACCAGGTATGCAACGGTGCCATCGGTTTCAACCGAACCCCAAAACCCTTCAACGCTCCGTCGCCGGCATCCCAGTGGAAAATATCTTTGCGGTGCGATCCGGCCGAAGACCGCATCAACCACTACGCTTAGTAATCTTAGGCACTCGCGGTTCCTTACGTTTGCTTCCCCAGATCCAAAGGCGCACTCGGGAAGCGGGAAAAGCTTGGGGAAACAGAATGGGCAATAGCTATAAATCGCCGGAACCGCCGTCAACTAGAATAGCTCTTATAGATCAATAGCTAGCAATCATCGGTAATCGCGGGTAATCGGTAGTAAACCTAGACCCTAACCTTGCCAAGGTCGGGATCGAGGTTCGAGCCCGCTTCGCCCGCTCCAGATTTTCTTTAATGGCAAAGCGATGACTAGACGACAAGCCGCCGTCGGGCGGCTTTTGTCGTTTGTGGTCTGTTTGGGCGATCCGGCAACGCGCTTTTTCTTGCGAAAGAACGTGGCATGCTCCTGACACCTTAGGTTGCAAATCTGCTTCATGCGGCGGCAGGCATCCAATGGGCCGAAGAGATCATCCTTCTCTCCGACGGCACCGGAAATTCCGCGGACAAAAGTCTGGCGCACCAATGTCTGGCGCACGTTCGAGGCGCTGGATCTGTCCGGGAATGACCAGGTCGCGTTCTACGACGACGGCGTCGGCACGCGTCGTCGTTCAAGCTGATGGCGATCCTCGGCGGCGCGTTCGGGTTCGGGCTGCGGCGCGAGCGTGATTGCGCTGTACAAATTCGCCTGCCCGCAATTATCGCGATCCGGACGATGAACTGTTCGGCTTTGGCTTCAGCCGCGGCAGCCTTCACGATCCAGGATCGTGATGGGGCTGATCGAAGCCAGGGGCTCGTCAAGGCCGACAACGAGGCTGAACTGCACAGCCTGGCGAAGCGCGGCCTACCGCGCCTATCGCCGGGATCGCTACCAGGATCTGAGGTTTGAGGGCGCCCTACCAATGGCTGCGCAACAAGTTCGGACCGCATTATCCGCCGAACGAGGTTCCGCAAGAGACGTCAAGGTCAGGTTCGTCGGCGTCTGGGATACCGTAGCCGCCTACGGCATGCCGATCTACGAGATGACCGCCGGTATTCATAAGTACTCTCTGGCCGATCGAACTGCCGGGACAACCATTTGGCCGAAAAGCATCATGCGCGCCTGCCAGGCGCTGGCGCTCGATGAGGAGCGCACCACCTTCCATCCGCAGCTCTGGAATGAGACCACCGGCAACGCGGTCAACGGGAACGCGGCAGGCGGCCGAACCCGCGCGAGGGCGCTTCATCAGGACGAACGTCTCGAGCCAGGTCTGAGTTCTCAGGCGTGCATACCAATGTCGGCGGCGGTTATCCCGACGATGCGCTGGCCTACATCCCCTTCGTCTGGATGATTACCGAGGCCAAACGTTGCGGGCTCAAATTCAAGTCGGACTATGCAGGCTATCCGCCTGATCCCGATCCTCATGATCGCCGATCCCGACACCTTCAAGAATGCGATCTCGCAGCAGGACAAGGACGGACGGCTGTACGATCCGCGCAAGAGTCTTGGCGGCTATTATCGCTACGGGCCGCGCAAGCTGGTCCCGCATTTCTATCGGGAGACCAAAAAGCTGGAAGAGGATGAAGTCGAGGTCGAACGCGCCAAAATCCATGAGAGCGTCTTCAAGCGGATCGCAAACCCACGCGCATCCCTACGCCCGGTCGGCCTTCCGCCGGTCTACGATGTCGTCAGGGAACGCGATGGCGCGATCATCACGCCGGAGCAATATGGTTTCGAGACCAGGCAACGTGCGGCCGTGCGCGCCGAGGCGCAGGAACATGTCTGGAACGAGATATGGAAGCGACGCATTCTTTATTTCGCAACCGTCGGCGCGACGATCTGGCTGGTGATCTTTCCGCTGGTTAGCAGCGCGCAACGCGCCGACGAGTATTACTCGCGACTGCGCTGGGTTTCCGATCTGGTCCGGTTCATCGGCGGATTCTTGCCCGACTTCGCGTCGACATGGATCAATGGCTACGCGCGCGCGCCATTCTGGTTCGTCGTGATGCTGCTGGTGCTCACAGGTCTGATGGTTTGGTCGACGCGGGTGGCTTCGCGGACCTCGAATCTCATGAGTTCGATCTGGCGACAGACGCCGGTGGCCCCGACACGGCTTCCCGACAACTGGATCTACCGGCTGCGCAGCAGCCAAAACCTACATCGCCTTCCATGAAGGCCTTAAGCACAAGTTTGCACCGCTGTTTTTCGCGATCATGTTCGTCTATCTCGGGCTTTCGGTCCTCAGCTCATATTTCCTTCGACATCGCTGGATGTCGCCGGACGGACCTGCATCGATCACGCCCAGAACCCGGCCGTTCCGCAGGCGACCCCGCTAAAGGTCAAGGAGAAGAGGGTCATTCCCTTCGACATATCCCACCTCTGCACCGCGACGGGTGTTGAACTCGAGACCGATGGCGCGCGCTACTACATCAAGGTCGACCCGTCCGGCGAGTGGAGCAACGGCGCGTTCCCGATCCCTGTCGGGGATTTTCGGCGCAGCCGAATGAGACGGCGAGCTGGTACAAACGGATTTATCTGACGCTTGTTCCTGCCGTTGCGGCGCGAACTGTTCAAGGACTGGTTCCGGATCGTGCTGCGGTACGGCCGGACCGGCGGTGAAGAGCATGTCCTCGAACCCGATCCGACGGATCCCGCTGATCGAGGACAATATCAAGCCGACACGCGGCGGCCAGCTTTACATCTTCGTCAACGACGCGCGTCATTGGCGTTTCCCGGTCTGTACGGCGCGTTCTACGAGAGCAACAAGGGCACGGGACAGCTCACCGTGACGCGAACGCGATAGGCCTTTCAGACAAGCCCGGCGATCTCGCTTTCCGGATCGAGATGTTTCGGCGCCCAGCCGAGATCGCGGCGGGCTTTGTCGCCGCTGAGCCGCTGGTCGAGCGCATAGCCCCGGCCCATTCGCCGAGTTCGGCCGCGATCGTGTCCGGCGGATACGATCTGCGGCGCCTCAAACGGGTTTCGAACCGCCGTGCAAAGGCCCGCGCGATCCGTCCGACGGGATAGCCTTCCATCGCAGCGCCGATGGCTCTCGCCCGGCGGGGCGCGCTCCAGCGCCAGGGCATAGAGATTCGGCGGATCTTCGGCGTGCCCAGCGGCCCGAGCGCACCGCTTCGCTCTCTCCGATGACGGGCACGGCCTCGGCCTTCGGCCGCCGCGCGGGCGAAGCCGGTCGAAGAACGCCGCCTCGGCCTCAGAGACCATGCCGGGGGTGCACGAGCGATGCCGTCGACGGTTGAGGCCAGCACGCGTCGTAGCTGCGGTACCATCCAGGCGAAAGCGGGCGGGGGACGGAACGGCGTTTCCTCGATCACGAGTTCGTCATCGGTTGCGCCGAACGACGCGCCGCCGCCGGTGTAAATGAAACGCGGCTTTCTCCCTTTGCTCGCCAGCACCGGCAGCAGCCCGTCCAGCAGGCGGCGGTCGACCGCGCCCATGTCGCTGTTGAAATCGCAGGCCATGTGAATGATCGCGTCGAGCGGCGGCGGTGTCTGTGGCCCAAACGGTGGCGCTCCGATGTCGCCCGCGACGGGCGTTGCACGCCCGATTCGGTCGAGCGTCGGCGGCCAGGCGCCGAGATCGCGCGAGGGCGAACAGTGGTTGATCCGCGCCGGACCGGCTCCGCGCCACGGCGGAGCCGATCAGGCCGGTCCCACCGGGAAGGAAGACGCTTTCGATCGCCCCCTTTTGCTGTGGCAGCCCGCCCACCGCAGTAGTCGCGGCTCTTCGGCCCGCGCGAAGCGTTCGCTTCGGAGCGGATATTGCGGTGCAGCGGCGCGGGCGCAAGACGTCTCAATCGAAACCCGCGCCAGAAAATTTCTTCTCAATTTGTGTCTGCGTCCTGACTGAACCGCGCCGCATGCGCTTCTCTCCACGCGACGGATGTGCTGCACCATTTTAGCGGTCTGATCCACCTCACCCAGACCAGTTCAGTCTCTCGGACGTGCAAAATCAATAACAGGCGCAGCCGATCGGCTGCACGGGAATGCGACGCGATGAAATCGGCGTTCAATCGATCTCATTCTTGCGCTCGCAGCGATCCTCGTTGTCGCGGGGGCCAGTCAGGCCAACGCCCAGCAGAAGCCGCTGAAGAAATACGATTCCGGCACCAAGGAATTCTGGACCCATCCGCCGGACGACTGGTTCCTCGGCGATGAGACCGAAGCCCAGAAGGGCCTTGCGCCGCCATCCGGGCCCGCCGACCGGCGCATCGGATGCCGAACTCGCCGAGCATGATTAAGAAGATCAAGCTGCCGCCGGGCTTCAAGATCGAGGTCTATGCGCCCGAACGTGCTGGCGGCGCGGCAGATGGCCTGGGGCGACAAGGGCACGCTGTTCGTCGGCTCCGTTCGGCCTCGGCAACGTCTATGCGATCAAGGACAATGGCGGCAAGAAAGAGGTCAAGACCATCCTCAAGGGCCTCAACATGCCGACCGGCCTCGCGTTCCAAGGACGGCGCGCTCTACGTCATCGCCGTCGACAAGCTGATCAAATACGACAACGCCGAAGCCAATCTCGACAAGCTCGGCGACGGCAAGGTGGTGTATGACGACATGCCGTCCTATGCCGCGCATGGCTGGAAATACATCGCCGGTCGACAAGGACGGCATGGTTCTACCTGCCGTTCGGACCTCCCTTCAACATCGGCATTCCGCCGACCAGCGTCTCGCAGATCCGCCGCGTCGATCCCAAGACCGGCAACGCCGAAATCTATGCGCTCGGCGTCCGCAACAGCGTCGGCGGCGACGTCGATCCGCGCACCGGCAAATACTGGTTCACCGAAAACGCCCGCGACTGGATGAGCGACGACACTGCCGAGCGACAAGCTCAACATGATCATCGAAGATCGGCGAGCATTTTGGCTATCCGTATTGCCACCAGGGCAATTTGCCGGATCGACAAGTTCGCGATGGGGCACCAGTGCTCGGAGTTCACGCCGCCCGTGCTCAATCTCGGCGCGCATGTGGCGCCGCTCGGCATGAAGTTCTACACCGGCGATCAATTCCCGCGCCGAGTACAAGAACAACATCCTGATCGCCGAGCACGGCTCCTGGAACCGGCATAAGTACCAGGGCGCGCGGATCATGCGCGTGATCGTCGATCCACGACGGCAAGAACGCCAAGCAGGAAGTGTTCGCTTCGCGGCTGGCTCGAAGGCGATCAGGGCTATCTCGGCCGCCCCGCCGACATCGTGCTCGACAAGGACGGCTCGATCCTCGTCGCCGACGACTGGGCCGGCGCGATCTATCGCATCAGCTACAGCAGAAGTAAGGCCTGAGCGATTAGAGGCTGCGGCTGCTCGGGAACGAGTGGCCGCAGCTTCGCTGTTGACGATCAGCCGATCCGATGCGAATCGCACTCGTGGATGCCCGCTTGGCGCAGGCCGGGATCCATACTCGATTATCATGATTGCGGAGTTATGGATTGCGCGGCATCATCGCGCTCGCGCGCCCCGGATCACGAGCGCACGGGAATGACGAGGAGAGTGAATGCGAATTGCGTTGGCCGGGACGTTATTTGCGGCAGCTGATTGTCGGCGGCTCGCCCGCCCACGCCGCCGATATCGCCGCCGGCAAGGAGAAGGCCGAGATTGTGCGTCGGCTGTCACGGCGACAACGGCATTTCGCAAATGGAGAACATTCCCTCGCTCGCGGCGCAGCCTGATCCAGTTCATCCAGTGGCAGCTGGTGTTCTTCCGCGCCGGCACCCGCAAGAACGAGCAGATGCAGCCGATCGTCGAGCAGCTCAACAACGAGGACATCCGCAATCTCGGCGCCTATTTCGCCTCAGCTCGCGCCGCCGAAGGCGCCGCCGGACGACAATCCGGATCTGTCGAAGAAGGGCGCGCAGGCGGCGGCCGGGCCGGCGCTGCGCCTCATGCCACACCGACAGCTACGCCGGCACCAAGGCGGTGGCCCGCGTCGCCGGCCAGCGCGAGGACTATCTCGTTGAAGGCGCTGCACGACTACAAGATCAGGCGTGCGCTCCGGCGGCGGCCATGGCGGCGATGGCCGATGTCGCCTATTCCTTGAGCGAAGAGAAGAGATCGAAGCGCTCGCGCATTATCACGGCGCATTTGTGAGGGAGGAGCGAATAGAGAGTGGCGAATGGCGAATAAGGATGCCGCTTTCTATTCGCTATTCGCTATTCGCCGTCAGGGTCACCCCGCTGCTTCTCGTAGGCCTTGAGATGCGTGTAGGCGGTGCGCATTTTGGCACCGGAATTTTCGCAGCGTCGCGCGCGCGCGACGAGATCGCCGATCACGTGATCGGCTTCCACCGGCAGGCCGGCCTTGATGTCGCGGAACATCGAGGCGGTCATCGGCTGAGCCCTCCGCCGTCAGCATGCCGCGCGCGCGCTGGAAGAACGGCCCGCCGGGCGCATAGCCCTCGGCGGCGGCGATCGCGCTGCATTCATCGAGCATGCCGAGCAGAAAGTCCTTGCCGCCGGGCACCGCCAGGATATTGCCGACCGAGGTGCGCATCAGGCAGGTCGACGCCGCAAGCGACGCCAAGAACACCCACTTCTCCCACATGTCCTGCATGACGTGTCTCGCTGGCCGCCGCGCCGAAGTTGCCGCTGCGCGAAGACTTCCGCGATGGCGCGGACGCGATCCGACATCCTGCCGTCGCGTTCGCCGAAATTGAGCGACTGCATCGGCGCCGAGCTGCACCACCTCGCGCGCCTCGTTCAGCGTCACCGCAATCGCGCAGAGCCCGCCGAGCACCCGCTCGGCGCCGAATTTCGCTGTCGAGCACGTCGAGATGCAGCATGCCGTTGAGCAGCGGGATGATCGACGTGTTCGGGCCCGACCGGCGGGCGCAAAGGACTTGATGGCATCGTCGAGGTCGAACGCCTTGCAGCTCAGCAGCACGACGTCGAATTCTTCGTTGAGCCTGTCGGCCTGCACCGTCGGCGGATTCTTCAGCGTGACGTCGCCGGTCGGGCTCTTGATCGACGAGGCCTGCGCGCTGCCAGCTCGGACGCGCGTTTCGGGCGGACCAGGAAGCGTGACGTCGCGGCCGGCCTGCAGCATCCTGCCGCCGAAATAGCCGCCGATGGCGCCGGCGCCGACCACGAGAATGCGCATTGATGATTCGCTTCCTTGTTATTGTTGTTCGCGTCATCCTGCGAATAGCGGTCGGCGTTATAGCTGGAGCGAGCAACGATCTCCGCCGACGTCTCAAGAATCATTGCTTCGAGATCGTCGCATAGCCGTCCCTCGCCATGAGGTTACGGACCTACTTCCCGACACCATTTCCTCGACTTCGCGCAGCTGCTCCTTGCCGAAGAACATCTCGCTTGCCGACGAAGAAGGTCGGCGAGCCGAACGCGCCGCGCTCGACGGCCGTATTGCGTGTTCTCGATCAGCTTTGCCTTGACGTCGGCGTCCTGCGACGCGGGCCAGCAGTTTTGCGCGCATCGAGGCCGGATGAGGCCAGCGCCTTGGCCGCGACTTCGGGATCGTCCATCTTCTTCGGCTCGACCCACATGTGGTGGAACGCGGCCTCGACATATTTCTCGAACACGCCTTCGAACTGGGCGGCGACCGCCGGCGCGCATCAGGTTCAGCGTGTTGACCGGGAAGAACGGATTCAGGTGTAGGGCTTGACCCCAAAGCGCTTGACGAAGCGCTCGGTCTCGAGCCGCATGGAACTCGGGCTTGTTCTTGATGCCGGCGAGCGTCTCGGCCGGGCGACTTGTTGTTGGTGGCCTTGAAGATGCCGCCGAGCAGGATCGGGACATATTCGAATTTCACGCCGGTGCGCTTCTCGATCGCCGGGATCGCCTCATGGCTGAGGAAGGCGTTGGGGCTGCCGAAATCGAACAGGAATTGCGGATTTGAAGCTCACGAGCGGTCTCCCTCACTCGGTTCTTATATGACCCCTATCATTCTATGGCAGGGCGCCTCCATGGGATCAACCGGATGTCGCCTCAGGTTTCGCCGCTGCAAACGCTGGCTTCGCAGGTCTGCCGCGTGGTCGCGCGCATCCGCCGGCCATTCGGCGATCAATTTCTCGAAACAGGGCGCGTCGATTGGCGAACAGCGCGCGGATCGCCTCTCTTCGCTAATGCGGCCGGTTGCCGGCCATCGTAGACATGAAGCGATAGGCTGCTTCCTGCGCGAGACGGACGCGGTTGCCGTTCTCGCCATTGTCGCCGCGCCTCGTCGACCAGCCGGCGGATGACAACGGAGGCGCCGCCTTTTTGTTGCGCCAGCCAGTCAATGCCGTGGCAGCAGCGTGATCTCGCGCGCGACCACGCCCGGGTTTCGGGCGGCCGGGACCGCGCGGCGCTGCGACGGCGGTATCTTGTTCGGCGGCCGGGTGGTTTGAGTGGGTGCGGATCCGCGCCAGACACGTCGTCGACCGAGCCGCGGAAATCGACGATCGACCAGGGTGCCTGGTCTTGCCGTCGAAGATCAGGATCGAAGCATGCGGATGCGGCGCCAGCGCCTCGCCTGGCCGCGCAGGCGACCTCGTGGAGGATCGCCGGATCCGATGCGGCGGTCTCCCTCAAAAGCGATGTAGGCGGCGTCTGGCGCGGGATTCATCGGCATTCCTCGATATTTCACGAGCATATATTACCCGGGTAAATTATATCTGTCAAAGGGCCCGGGTCACCCCGCCATGAAGCCATCTCGACTTTCCGCGCGCGCGGCTGGCACCAACATCCATCATTCCAGGGGACCAGCCATGCTGACGGTGCATCATCTCAACAATTCGCGCTCGCAGCGCGTGCTGTGGCTGCTCGAAGAACTCGGCGTCGCCCTACGAGATCGTCCGCTACCAGCGCCAGCCCGACATGCGCGCGCCGAAGGAGCTGCGCGCCGATTCACCCGCTCGGCAAATCGCCCGTCATCACCGACAACGGCAACACCATCGCGGAGTCAGGCGCGATCGCCGAATACATCATCGCCACCTATGGCAATGGCCGGCTGATCCCGCCGCCGAACACGCCGGAACGGCTGCGCTACACCTATTGGCTGCACTACGCCGAGAGGCTCGGCGATGTCGCCGCTGCTGCTGAAACTCTTGTTCACGCTGATGCCGAAGCGCGCGCCGGCCTGCTGCGGCCGCTGGTGCGCAAGGTTTCGAACCAGGCGCTGACCGACGCTGGTCAATCCGCAGCTCAAGCAGCACATGGATTACTGGGAAGGCGAACTCGGCAAAGAGCGAATGGTTCGCCGGCAACGAATTCTCCGGCGCCGACATCCAGATGAGCTTTCCGCTGGAAGCCGCCGCGGCGCGCGGCGGGCTGGAGCAGGGTCATCCCAAAGCGATGGCGTTCTCTCGAGCGCATCCACGCCCGGCCGGCCTATGCGCGTGCGCTGGAAAAGGGCGGGCCGTACGCTGTGGGAAGGTACATCACGGCTGCACAGCCGCTATCACTTCCTTCGACCAGCCGACCGAGCCCGCGGATATCGCCGGTCGGATCGACGCTGTCGCCGAGCCGCACGACGACGAGACGCTGCGACGGCATGATCACGATGCGCTGGCCGAGATCGCCGGAGGCAAAGAACGCGTCGCGGGGAATGCCGAGCCGCACGCGCCCTTTGGCGCGCGGATGCTCGCTGCGGTTGGTCAGAAGCCGGCGCCGTAATCGGTGTCGAGCGTCGCGCGCGGCGGAAAATCCACGCAGTCCTCGTGCAGGACGCGCTTTCCGCCGACGATGCCGTCATTGAGATACAGCAGACCGAACCGCGCCCAGTCGCGCGCGCTCGCCAGCATGTAGGTCGATCCCTGCAGCGTGCCGGAGGCGTCGAACTCGCAGCGTGACGTTGCGCATGCCGAGCGGATTGAACAATTCGCGCCAGGCGAACGCGCAGCGTCTGCTCCGGGCCGCCGACGGCATCGCGGACGATCCGCGCCAATAGCTGCGTGGTCGGGCTGGAGTAGGCCCAGCGCGTGCCGGGCGCGGGCGATCGATTGCGGCGTTGACCGCGAAGCCCGCCATGTCGTCGTGCAGATAGACCATCTGGCTCGCCGGATCGAAGCCGCTGTTGGTCTCATCGAGCGCCAGCCCGTGGTCATGCGCAGCAGATGCTCGACCCTCGATCTCGCGCGCTGATCATGCGCCGCGCCATTCCGGGATCGGCGCCGGCATCGAAGGCGAGGTGAGGCCCTGCTGCGTCAGAATGCCGATCAGACGCGTTGACCACCGACTTGGTCATGGAGAAGCCGAGCAGCGGCGTGTCGACGCCGATGCCCGCGGCATAACGCTCGGCGATCACCTTTGCCGTCATGCACCACGACCACCGCCTTGGTGCGCCGGAACGGCGGCTCGGCCGGCTCCTCGAAGGCATGATCGAGCGCGGCCCTCAGCGCCGGGATCCGAAGGCTGCGACGACGTCAGGGCCGGCAATTTCCGGAAGCAGCGGCGGCGATTTCGGTATCCTGCAGCGCGTCGATGTCGCTCTTGAGCACGATAAGGCTCCTTCGACCCGTGCCGCAGCACGCAACCGAGCCCCTCATGAATAGACCGCGCGGCTGCCAAACAGCCCGCCGCCCGACGCATCGACGGATCTTGCGCGGTGCGATCGACTTGGAATTTGAGCATCGCGGCCGCAAGCGGCGCGATACCGTCGCGCTCGACGGTTTCCGCAAACACGGTTTGCGGATCGAGCCCGGAGACGAAGGTCTTGGAGCAGACATTATGCGCGACCACGCCGGTGGCGACGCGAATGGCACGATCGGGCCGGAAGATGATGCCGGCTGCCGCCAGCCGCGGTCAGCAGCCGCAGCCAGCCGCGATCCATTTCAGCCAACGCACACGTTTCTCCCGCAGCCGTCCGACGAGCCTGGCGGTTTCTAGCGCGGACTTCTGCGCCGCGCCAACCGAGGGCAAGCGCCTGCACGGTGACGCCGGGCGGCGGCACGTCGTCGTCGGGCACGAAGAAGTCCGACATCAGCGGGACCGACCGATCGACGCGGTAGCGCTCGAAGTCGCGCACGCCGCCGGCATAGAGCACCTTGTCGTCGATGCAGAACTGCCCGGTGAATTCGCGCGACGGCTTTGTGAAGATGACATAGGCCGCATCGCCCATGATCTCGGGCGTGCGGCTGGCGCGCATCATGGCGTCGCCGCCCAGGAGATTGCCGACCGCGGCGGTCGCGATCGTGGTGCGCGGCCACAGCGCGTTGACCGCGACGCCCGCGGATTTCAGCTCGCCGGAGAGGCCGAGCACGCACATGCTCATGCCGAACTTCGCCATCGGTATAGGCGGTGGAGTGCTCGAACCATTTTGTCTTCATGTCGAGCGGCGGCGACAGCATCAGGATGTGCGGATTTTCAGCCTTCTTCAGATGCGGGATGCAGTATTTCGACACCATGAAGGTGCCGCGGGTGTTGATGCCCATCATCAGGTCGAACCGCTTCATGTCGGTCATCTTGCGAGTTGGTCAGGCTGATGGCGCTGGCATTGTTGACGCAGATGTCGATGCCGCCGAATTCGGCGACGGTCTTGTCGATCGCCGCGATCACCTGCGCCTCGTCGCGGATGTCGCAGAGCACCGGCAGCGCCTTGCCGCCGGCGGCGCGCACCTCGTCGGCGGCGGTGTAGATCGTGCCCTTCAGTTTCGGATGCGGCTCCGCGGTCTTCGCGGCAATCGCGACATTGGCGCCGTCGCGCGCGGCGCGCAGCGCGATCGCAAGCCCAATGCCGCGGCTGCGCGCCGGATACGAACAGCGTCTTGCCTTTGAGGGATGTCATGGCAGCACTCCGTTATGGACCCACGGCTACGAGTTAGGGATGCACCGCTCGTTGGCTCCATCCTCCGCAAGGGAGGGGAACGCGCTGAGCAAGAGGCTCGATCTTCGTCACTCAATTATCTACCCATCCGCGTGCAACACCCTGCCGCGCGTTTCCGGCAGCGCGAAGGCGGCGATAAAGAACACGCCGTAGGCCGCCACCGCAAAGATCGCGATCGCGTTGGCGAGCGCGGTCGAGGCCGAGAGCCAGCCGACCAGGAACGGAAACAGCGCGCCGATGCCGCGGCCGAAATTGTAGCAGAAGCCCTGGCCCGATCCGCGCAGCCGCGTCGGGAAACAGTTCGGTCAGGAAGGCGCCGACGCCGGAGAAATAACCGGACGCGAAGAAGCCGAGCGGGAAGCCGAGCAGCCACAGCACTTCATTGGTCAAAGGCAGTTGTGTGTAGAGCAGGACCACGGCGATGGCGCCGAGCGAAAACGTCAGGAACAGGTTGCGCCGGCCGATGCGGTCGGCAAGCCAGGCGCCGACGAGATAACCGGCGAACGAGCCGATGATCAGCGCCGCGAGGTAGCCGGTGGAACTGACCATCGAGAGCTTGCGCTCCACGGTGAGGAAGCGCGGCACCCAGAAGGTGATGGCGTAATAGCCGCCCTGGCAGCCGGTCGACCATCAGCGACGCAAGGATGGTGGTCTTGAGGATCTGCCCCGAGAAAATCTCCCACAGCGCCGGCCGATCGCCCGATTCCGCGCCTGCTTGACGCGCGTCGCGGCGGCAATCTCGGGCTCGGTCACGTAGCGGCGCGAGATAAAACACCAGCAGCGCCGGCAGCGCGCCGATCGCGAACATCCAGCGCCAGGCGACATCCGGCGGCAGATAGGAGAACAGGATCGCCTGCGAGAGCACTGCAAGCCCCCAGCCGACCGGCCCAGCCGGATTGCACCGAACCCACGGCGCGGCCGCGATATTGCGGACGGATCGCTTCACCCATCAGCACGGCGCCGGCGGCCCATTCGCCGCCGAAGCCGAGACCGAGCAGCGCGCGGGCGATCATCAGCTGATCGAAATTCTGCACGAAGGCGCAAACCAGCGAGAAGAACGAGAACCACAGAATTGTCAGCTGCAGGGTTTTGACGCGGCCGATGCGGTCGGCGAGATAACCGCCGAGCCAGCCGCCGACCGCGGACGCCAGCAACGTCACGGTGCCGGCAAGGTCCGGCGCTGCCGGGATCGACCTTCCACATCGCGATGATGGTGCCGATCACGAGCGGATAGATCATGAAGTCCATGCCGTCGAGCGCCCAGCCGGACCGCGCAGGCCCAGAACGTGCGCCGCTCCGGCTGATTCATGTCGCGATAGAAGGCGAGCAGGCTGGTGTCCTCGATAGGACGCGACTTCGATCGCGCCTCGACGGCTCGGCCGTGCTCATGGGGATGTTTCCTCCGGGAGTCATTTTTCAACCGGCCTTCTGCGCTGCCCCGCGGCCGGCCGGCTTCACGCGGAGGTCGCAAGGCGATCCTACGCCGATGCCGCGATCGCATGCAATCGGGCAAGGTGGTCACGCGTTTGGCATCCTCGTCCAACCACGGACCTGCTCGTCTATTGCCCGGCCGCCTCCGCGCCGCGCGTGCGCGGATCGGGGGCGCCGAGCAAGCCGTTGGGCGTGACCGGCGATCGAATTGGCCGAGGTCTGGCCGAGCGGCTCGATCACCCGATGGCCTTTGGCCCTCAACGCGGCAAGCGTTTCCGCCGGGAAGCCGCGCTCGACGCGCACCTCATCCGGCATCCATTGATGGTGCACGCGCGGCGCCGCCACCGCGGCCGCGATATCCATCCTGTAGTCGAGCACGTCGACGACGATCTGCAGCACCGCCGAGATGATGCGGCTGCCGCCGGGCGTGCCGGTCACCAGCACCGGCTTGCCGTCCTTCAGCACGATGGTCGGCGACATCGACGACAGCGGCCGCTTGCCCGGGCCGGGCAAGATTGGCCTCGAAACCCGACCAGGCCGAAGGCGTTGGAGGCGCCGGGCGCCGCGGTGAAATCGTCGAGCTCGTTGTTGAGCAGCACGCCGGTGCCGTCGGCGACCAGGCCGACGCCATAGGGAAATTCAGCGTGTAGGTGTTGCTGACGGCGTTGCCGCTGCGAGTCGACCACCGAATAATGCGTGGTGTTGCGTGCCTTCGCGCGGCGGCGTCGCCGCAGACGCGCATCGGCCTGGCGTTGCGCGCTCGAGGATCGATGCTGGCGCGCTGTCTGGCGCGCGTAGTCCTTCGCGATCAGGGCCTGCGATCGGTGCGTTGACGAAGGCGGGATCGCCGAGATAGCGCGCGCGATCGGCATAGGCGCGCTTCATCGCCTCGATCATCAGATGCAGCGAGGGCGCGGAGCCCTGCTTCATGTCGCGCACATCGGAAATCCTTCGAGGATGTTCAGCGTTCTCCAGCAGCACGGTGCCGCCGGACGACGGCAGCGGCATCGACACGATGTCGTAGCCGCGATAGTTGCCGCGCACCGGCGCGCGGATCACGGCCTGGTACGATTTGAGATCGTCCATCGTCATGATGCCGCCGGCATCGCCGACCGCCTTCGCCAGTTTTTCGGCGACCGGCCCTTCGTAGAAGCCGCGCGGACCCTGTTCGGCGATCGCCGACAGCGTGGCCGCCAGATCGCGCTGGATCAGGCCGGTCGCCATCGCGCAACGGCGTGCCGTCGGCGCGCGGAGAAAGACCTTCGCCGACGACGGCCAGCGCGCCATCCGCGCGATACATGTCCGGCAGCGTGTCGGCGATGTCGTCGGCGATAATCGAAGCCGTCGCGCGCCAGCGCGATCGCCGGCTTCGACGATCCGCCAGCGTGAACTTGCCCGGAGCCGTATTTGTCCAGCGCCAGCGCGAGGCCCGCGACCGTGCCGGGCACGCCGATGCCGAGCGCGGAGTCGCGCGACTTCGTCGATATCGGGCTTGCCGTCGGCGCCGAGAAAATATCGCGCGTGGTCGCGGCCGGCGCGGTCTCGCGATAGTCGATGGCGACGTCCTCGTTGCGCTCGGCAGAATGGATCACCATGAAACCGCCGCCGCCGATATTGCCGGCGCGCGGATAGGTCACGGCCAGCGCAAAACCGGTGGCGACCGCGGCATCGACCGCATTGCCGCCCTGTCGCAGGATATCGGCGCCGATCCGCGCGGCGATCTTTTCCTGGCGCCACCACCATGCCGTGTTCGGCGGAAACGGCGTGAACCGGTATCGAGCGTCCGGCGGCGAGTAGAGCGCGGCGCTGCTCCTGGCGCGTGCGCGCAGGCGCTGCAGCAATCGACCAGCACGATGACCGCGAACATGCCGCGCCAGTTCAGCTGAACAGGAATGTCATCAAAAATCCGCCGCGAGTTAGAGCCGGTGTGATGCGCCTGGAAACGTACAAGCGTCTGTCGCGCACGGATGCTATATGGGTTTCGGATGCGACAGGCAAAACGCCTGTTCGTGATCTGGCAAGGATAATTTCGAGCATGGCGGTGGCAGCTTCGGAGGCAGCTCGGCGCAGATGTTGCGAAAATATATCCGCGCCGCGCCCGCCGTCATCAGCTGGATCTTCTTCGATTGGGCCGCGCAGCCGTATTTCACGCTGATCACCACCTTCGTGTTCGCGCCCTATTTCGCCAGCTTCGTGGCGCCCGGATCCCGCGAGCGGGCAGGCGCTGTGGGGATTTGCCACCGCGGCCGCCGGCCTGATGATCGCGCTGATGTCGCCGGTGCTGGGCGCGATCGCCGACGCCAGCGGCCGCCGCAAAGCCGTGGATCGCGGGCTTTGGCGCGCTGCTGGTGATCGGCTCCAGCCTGATGTGGTTCGGAAAGCCCGGCGACGCCAGCATCATCCCGCCGCTGCTGCTCGCCTACGCGATCGCGAGCGTCGGCGTCGAATTCGCCACCGTCTTCAACAATGCGATGATGCCGACGCTGGTGCCGCCGAACAAGATCGGGCGGCTGTCCGGCACCGGCTGGGCCACCGGCTATATCGGCGGCATCCTCAGCCTCATTCTGGTGCTCGGCTTTCTCGCCGCCAACCCGGAAACCGGGCGCACGCTGTTCGGCTTCATGCCGCTGTTCGGGCTCGATCCCGTCACGCATCAGGGCGACCGCATCACCGGCCCGCTGACGGCGATCTGGTTCATCATCTTCGTGCTGCCGATGTTCTTGCTGACGCCGGATTATCCGGCAAAACGTCCGGTGCGCGCGGCGCTGCGCGAGGGACTGACCGAGCTGAAGCAAACGCTCGGCGAATTGCCGAAGCAGAAATCGATGGCGACGTTCCTGCTCGCCAACATGATCTACACCGACGGCCTGGTGTCGCTGTTCGCGTTCGGCGGCATCTATGCCGCCGGCACGTTCGGCTGGCACACCATCCAGATCGGCACGCTTCGGCATCATCGCTGGCGATCGCCGGCACGTTCGGCGCCTGGCTCGGCGGCAAGCTCGACGACAGGCTGGGACCGAAGCGCGTGATCGCAGGCAGCATGCTGATCCTGCTGCTGTCGATCGCCGCGATCCTGCTGGTCGACAAGGATCTCGATCCTGTTCGTCGAGGTCGCGCCCCCGTGCCCGGCGGCGCGCTGTTTCGCCGGCGCCGCGGAGCGCGCCTATCTCGTGCTCGGATGCCTGATCGGCGCGGCCGGCGGCCCGCTGCAGGCGGCGTCGCGCACGCTGCTGATCCGCCTCGCGCCGAAAGATCGCATCGCGCAATATTTCGGACTGTTCGCGCTGACCGGAAAGGTCACGTCCTTCATCGGGCCGCTGTTGATCGGCGCGATCACGGCCGTTACCGCGAGCCAGAAGGCCGGCATGGCGGTGCTGGTGGTGTTTTTCGTGGCGGGGTTGGTGCTGCTGACGCGGTGAGGGCGGAGTGACTTTGCGGCTATTTACCCCAAACATTCGTCGTCATCATCCGCGAAGGCGGATGATCCAGTATCCCAGAGACGGCTGTGATTGAATCGAGAAGCCGCGGCGTACTGGATATCCGCCTTCGCGGGTATGACACCGAAATTGAGGCCGCGACGACGACCAACGCCGGAAATGCCGCACGCCCGTGAACACCATGGCGATGCCGGCGTCGTCGGCGGCCTTGATGACTTCATCGTCGCGGATCGATCCGCCGGGCTGGATCACGGCGGTGGCGCCGGCTTCGATCGCGACCAGCATAGTCCATCGGCGAACGGAAAGAACGCGTCGGACGCCACCACCGGAGCCCTTGGTCATCGGCTCGGCGAGCTTCAGCCTCGTCGGCGGCATCCTGCGCCTTGCGCGCGGCGATGCGCGCGGAATCGACCCGGCTCATCTGGCCGGCGCCGATGCCGACGGTGGCGAGGTCCTTGGCGTAGACGATGGTGTTGGACTTGACGTGCTTGGCGACGCGGAACGCGAATCTGAGATCGCGCAGCTCGGCGTCGGTCGGCGCGCGCTTGGTCACGGTCTTCAGCGTCATGTCGTCGACCACGGCGTTGTCGCGGCTCTGCACCAGCAAGCCGCCGGCGACGGTCTTTGCCGTCAGGCCTGCACGCGCGCGGATCGGGCAGGCTGCCCGCCAGCAGCAGGCGCAGATTCTTCCGCTTGGCGATGATCGCGATGGCCTCTTCGGTGGCATCGGGCGCGATGATCACCTCGGTCAAGATTTCGGTGATGACGCGCGCGGCTTCGGCATCGAGCGTGCGGTTGACGGCGATGATGCCGCCATAGGGCGATGTGCGTATCGCAGGCGAAGGCCTTGCGGTAGGCGCTGACCAGATCGGCGCCCTCGGCGACGCCGCAGGGGTTGGCGTGCTTGACGATGACGCAGGCCGCGGTGCGCTTCGGATCGAACTCGGCGATGCATTCATAGGCCGCATCGGTATCGTTGATGTTGTTGTAGGACAGTTCGCTTGCCCTGCAGCTGCCGCGCGGTGGCGACGCCTGGACGCTTGTCGGGCGTCGCGATAGAACGCCGCGCGTCTGGTGCGGGTTCTCGCCGTAGCGCAGCGACTGGATCAGCCTTGCCGCCGAAGGCGCGGAAATCCGGCGCGTCGGTCTTGTAACTCGAATGCGCAAACCAGTTCGAGATCGCGGCGTCATAGGCGGCGGTGCGGGCATAGGCCTTTGCCGCCAGACGCCGGCGCAGCGTCAGCGTGGTCGCGCCCTTGTTGGCGGCGAGTTCGTCGAGCACGGCCTGATAATCGCCGGCTTCGACCACGACGGCGACGTCGTCGTGGTTCTTCGCCGCCGCGCGGATCATCGCAGGGCCGCCGATGTCGATGTTCTCGATGCACTCCTCGAAGCCGGCGCCCTTGTCGACGGTCGCCTCGAACGGATAGAGATTGACCACCAGCAGATCGATCGGCGCGATGCCGTGCGCCTTCATCGCGTCCGCATGTTCGTTGTTGTCGCGGATCGCGAGCAGGCCGCCATGCACTTTCGGATGCAGGGTCTTGACCCTTCCATCCATCATCTCGGGAAAGCCGGTGAGTTCCGAGACGTCCCTGACCTTCAGCCCGGCAGCGGCAATCGCCTTCGCGGTGCCGCCGGTCGAGACCAGATCGACGCCGTGGCCGGCCAGCGCGCGGGCGAATTCGATCAGCCCGGTCTTGTCGGAAACGGACAACAGAGCGCGGGTCACGCGGCGCGGATGGTCGGTCATGGGAGGATTCCTGGCTGGTAAGGCCAGCCCGGTAGCATGGTTTTGCCGGTCATGAACCAGCCGAACCCGGCCCCGGCCATGTGTGAAATCTTCCGCTGGATAAGAGTTTACAACGGCAGTTCCGGCTCGCGGCGGGCGTTGCGGCGGGCGCCGTGGTCTGCGGCCGACGTGCGACGAGCGCACAAAGCTCCAGCGGATCGAGGCGGCCTGGCGGGAATCCTGCCGGATCACGATCTGGGCGGTGCGGCGCGGGCCGTCATTGCCGGCCAGGAACACGCTGTCCTCGAGATCGACCTTGTCGTCGAGCGCCTCGAAAGGTCCAGACGTCGCGGTTGGGCAGCACCAGCATGACGCCGCGCGCATCGCGAGAGCCGGCTCGCCTTCACCGACGGATGCAGATGAAACCGCAGCGGCGTAAGTCGGTCTCGCTGCCCTTGATCTGCGCCGCCCGGCGCCGGCGACAGCGTGTCCTCGCCGTCGAGCCTCGCGCCGTCATGGGCGATCATCAGCACCCGGCGATGCATGACGCCAAATCGCGGCAGGTAGCCGTCATGCGACGTGGTCAAGAGATCGCCGTTCGCCACCGCCTCGCGATAGCTCTCGACGTTGGCCGGGCCGCTGACGACCGGCGCGCCCTGCAGCAGCCGCTTCATCGCCGACAGTTCGACGAACTGGCACGACGAGGTTTCGTGATAGGTCAGTGTCGAATGCGCCGCGGTGCTGCGCGCAAAGGCGCGCCAGTTGTCGCGGCCGGTCGAGGGCATGCCGCAATTGATGACGATCCGGCTCGGCCCGGACGACAGTTCGAACGACGAGGCAGCCGGCATGGGCGTCCTGGCTGACGTTCGGCGGCGGTGGCGGTCCGGTGTCCATGATGACGGTCGTCGCGCCGGCATCGAGGCGCTGAAAGCCGGTATGCGGCATGTTCGCCATCGGCACGCCGTGGGTGTCGTCATAGGCGAGCAGGGTCGCCACCAGGTCGGACGGCGCGTTGCTCATGCCGTTGAACAGCGCAAAGCTGCCGTCGCCATGACGGAAGAAGCGCAGCATCGGCATCATGCGGTCGATCGCGTTCAACAGCGCCGGCGGCGGCGCGATGTTGCGCGCGGCAAAGGTCTGGCGCAGCGGCAGCATGTCGCTGAGCAATTCGACCAGCGCGCCGGGATTGCGCGAGATGTGGCCGCCGTCGGGCAGGATCTGCCGCTGCAATTCGTCGGAAAGCCGTCGCGTCGCGGCGCGGATGATGGCGCGCCTGGTTGGCGAGGCAGAGCGAGGCGTAGCAAAGCGCGATCAGCACCTGCAACCGCGGCACGCCGTCGGCGATGTCGAGCATGGTGTAGCGCAGATAGCGGATCTCGCGGGTCAGCCCGCGCAGATATTTGCGATAGAATTTGCCGTCGGTATCGCCGAGCACCAGCGGCGCCTGCGACAACAGCGAGATCACGCGGCGCGCCAGCACGTCGGCGCGGCGCTCCAGCGGCCGCTTGCGCCCCGGATTTGAAATCCAGTCGTCGACCAGCGAGCGGGCGTTGGCGCGGGTCAGCGCGGTATCGGCGGCGCGCAGATGGCGCAGCCAGCCAAAGCCGAGCAGCGCCACTTCCCAATCTTCCGACGGCGGCTCGAGATCGAAGATCGAGCGGCCGTGGCAGGTCACGATCTTGCCGGCGAACACGAAGCGGCCGGCATAGATTTCGGCGGCGCGGGTGGCGTCGGCGGTGCGCAGATCGTGCGGCGCGATGATCAGCCGGTCGGCGCGGCCCGGGCCACAGCCGCGACAGCGCCACCGTACTGCCGCTCGCACGCGCCATCAGGCTCCGCGCAAAGCGGCCCGCGATCAGCGTCGAGATGCGTCTGCGTTGAGCGACCGACACGCCGTAGCCTTGATGGGAGGGAGATCTTCTGGCGAATCCTTTTAATCCGGAAACGCGGCCAAGACACCATCTTGAAAGCGCGCGAATCAGCCCGTAGGCACGCGAAATTCCGGTGCAAAATCAGGATTTAACCAGTCGCGCCGCGTAAAACCCGTCCAGCCCGCCGAGCCGCGGGTCGGCGTGCGGCAAATGGCAGGGCAGTGTCCGCAAATCGCCATTGGCCGTGACGATTTCGCCAAGGCCCGCGACCTCGCTGGCCTCGACGGGCGCGCGGCGCACGGCCGATCTGGTGGCCAGAAGCGGCCGTGATCGCCTGCTCGCCTTCCTCCGGTTCCAGCGAACAGGTGCAATAGACCAGCGTCCCGCCCGGCTTGAGCAGCGCGACGGCCTTTTGCAGCAAGCGTTTCTGCAGCGCCGCCAGGGCTGCGATGTCGGCTTCCTGCCGCAGCCAGGCGACGTCGGGATGGCGGCGGATGGTGCCGGTCGAGGTGCAGGGCGCGTCCACCAGCACGCCGTCAAAGCCTGCCATTGTCCGCCCGGCCATTCGGCGGCGTCGGTCACGACGGTCATCGGCCTGCAGCGCGAGCCGCGCGAGATTGTCGCGCAGCCGCGCCATCCGCGCCGGCGAGCGATCGACCGCGGTGACGCGCGCGCCGGCCAGCGCCAGTTGCGCGGTCTTGCCGCCGGGCGCGGCGCAGAGATCGACGATGGTCTTGCCGGTGACGTCGCCGAACAACCGCGCCGGCAACGCGGCGGCGGCGTCCTGCACCCACCACTGGCCCTCGGTGAAGCCCGGCAGCATCGTCACCGAACCCTGCAGCAGCGTGCGCACGGTCCCGGTCGGCCAGCGTTTCGCCGTGCAGGCGGCTCGCCCATTGCGGCGCGTCGGATTTCACGGTGATGTCGAGCGACGGCTCGTGGCCGATCGGCGAGCGCCATTTCGCGCGCGGTGGCTCTCGCCATAGGCGCGCGATCCAGCGCGTCAGCAGCCACGGCGGAATGTCGAGCGTCTGCGCCTTGACCTCGTCGATCAGCGGCTGGCCCTCGCGCGCACAGCGGCGCAGCACGGCGTTGACGAGGCCTGGCATATTTCGCGCGCGCGCCGGTCCGACTGCACCAGCCGCACCGACAGATCGACGGCGGCATGATCGGGCACATCCATCCAGAGAATCTGCGCGGCGCCGATCAAAAGCGCGCTCTGCGCGCGCGGCGCGTCGGTCGGGATGCCGCGATCGAGCAGCCGCGACAGCAAATGGCCGAGCGTGCCGAGCCGCCGCAGAATCGTCGCCACCAGCCGCCGCATCAGCGCGCGGTCGCGATCGGCCAGCGACTTCAGTCCGGGATGCGCGCCCGCGCCGTCGAGCTGGTCGTCGAGGGTGCGGTGTTTGTGCAGCACGCCGTCGAGAATGTCGGCTGCGATCCGCCGCGCCGCGAGACCGGGCACTTCGGCAGGTAGCTGCGAATCTTGAAGGTGGCATGTCGAACGGAAATATCTCGGAAGGTGCTGAGAAGGTTTCGGCGCATGCCATTGAAATGAAATGCTCCTTTGGCATGCGAATATGCCAAATGTAAGAATCGCATACGCTGATTTCACGATTGTGATCTCATCTATGCGTTGAGCCCTGATACGAGAGCGTCATGGCCGGAAGTTCTGCGATGACCGATCCAGATCCTGCACCACCTACGGCCGTTACCGGCGCGGCCCGCAAGCCGCTGACGCCGGCCGCCCAGCGCGCGCTCGCCGAGGCCGAAGCGCGTCGCAAAGCGCGCCGAGGCCAGCGCCACGCCGATGCAGAAGGAATTTCAGGGTCCCGAAGGGTCCGGAACCGACCCGCTATGGCGACTGGGAGCGCAAGGGCATCGCCTCGGATTTTTGAGACGGCTGACGGCCTTGCCGGATCCACCCGACTCAGTCCTAGTTTGGGAATATGTCCCCATACGAGAGAATAAATACTTATCGGACGTCCAGCGCAGTTTCGGTCCGCGGCGCCGGTTCTGCGGCCGCCTTGCCCTGGGTGTTCGTTGCTCGGGCGTGGCTGGCGGGGACAATGCTGCCGGTGCGGCACTGGGTGCACGGGCCGTTGCCGCGTGCGGCCGACTGGCGCACGACGCCGCGGCGCGACGCCGAGATCGATCTGGAAGCGTGCCGGAAATCCCGATGTGCGCCACCCCGTCGATGTGATCCGGACCATCGACGGCGACACGTTCGAGGCGCGGGTGCATCTGTGGCCCGGCCTCGATCTGACCACGCGGGTTCGCCTGCGCGGCATCGACGCGCCGGAATTGAAGGCGTCCTGTCCGCAGGAATTGCAGATGGCCGAGGCCGCCAGCGATGCGTTGCGCGGCCTGCTCGGCGAAGGCGAGGTCACGATCTTCAATATCGGGCCGGACAAATATAACGGCCGCGTCGTTGCCGATGTCGCGACCAGGCAGACCGGCGAATGTCTCGACCGCGATTGCTCGCGGCCGGTCATGCGCGCAGCTACAACGGCGGTCACCGCAGCGGCTGGTGCGCGAACGCCATGCGGTAAAATCTGCAGAAAAGCCGCGCTCGATTGCGCGGCTCTTTGACTTCAAAGGCGAGATCAGCGAGATCAGTGCGTCACCGGTCGTGCCGACCGAAACGCGCTGGATAGAGGTCGGTGATGTCGCGCGTTGAGCATGCGGATGCAGCCATAGGACACGAAGCCGCCGACCGAGCCCGGCACGTTGGTGCCGTGGATGGCGTATTCGCCGCCGGCCAGCGTCATCGCGGCGACGCCCATCGGGTTGCGCGGCGAGCCGCCGGGAATCACGTCCGGCATGCTCGGCTTGTCGCGCTTGACTTCCGCGCGGCGGCGACCAGGCCGGGTTGCGATATTTGCCGTCGATCCGGGTGGTGCCGGCCCACTGCTTGCCGGCGCGGCCGACGCCGACCGGATAGCGCATCGCGCGGCCGTGAATCGAGAATGAGATAGAGCCGGCGCTCGTTGGTCTTCACCACGATCGTGCCCGGCGAGTAATCGCCGCGGAAGCCGACCATTTCCGGCCGCGCTTCGGCCGCCGTCGACATCAAAATCCCAGCCCCGATGGTGGCAGCCAGCGCCACCGCAATCCTCATCGACATCAATCTGCTCCACTCTCGCCCGCCCCCTTCCGGGGCCCTCAAATGCCTTGCAAACCACAGAAATGCCGGCTTGCCGTCTCACCCACGCATTTTTAACCGCGTGCACTTAACCGGATGGTTTCCACGCCGGCCGCGAGACCGGTTTCGATGGGGGCAACAAAGGAAATGTTCGAATCAAAGTAAATGACTCGAAAACAACACTCGTCCGGAAACGTGCAGGGGCGGGATGGCCGCCCCTGACGATCGCGTGAGGCTTCCAAGTCAGAAGTGGCGGCCGGCGGAGCCGAGTCCCCGCCGCAGCACACCAATACCGGTCACGGCAGCGCGGGTATCAGCTGCTTCATCACTTGGGCACCGCCAGGATACCGGTGACCATGTCGCATCCCGCGCCGGAATTGAACGCGCCGTTGCTGCCGGCCGTGATGTCGCGAAAGCCGCTGCTGCCCAACAGCGGATAAAGTTTTGGCGGCAGGAAGGTGAGTGGGAGCTTTTCCGGCTTTGCCCTGCTTCGCTGATCAAGCGCGCAGAAGCCCGCCCAACATGGCGTGCTCCAACTCGTGCCGCCGATCTGCTGCGCGCTGACCGTGCAGGATCACGCAGGCGCCGGTGTTCGGATCGGCGGCGAGACCGACATCCGGCACCAGCCGTTCGTTGCCGGCCGGCATGCCCGCCCCTTTTGCCAGATTTGCCGGGTAAATCGGCCGCTCTTCCGCCGCCGCTGCCGACCCAGCCGCGCTCGCTCTGCACGGTGCCGTCAGGCGCAAGGTTCAACGGTCGTGCCGCCGACCCCGATGACGTTGATGTCGGACGATCTGTATTCGACCTGGGTCGGGGCCGCCTCGAACTGTGTCCGGTCACGTCGGGGTTCGATCCGGCATCGCCGCTGGCCACGAAGACATTGACGCCGGCCGCCGCCAGTTTGAGGAATTTCTGCGACTGCGCCTTGATCTCGCCCAGCGCCATGAAGGTCTCGCCCAATCCGGAGGCTGATCGACAATTGCCGCATCGTGGGCTGGCTCGCGAGATCGGAGATGATCCGGTCCAGCGCGCGATCGAGGTCGGTGAATTGCAGCGTAGCCGCTGGCGTAGATCCTGATCTTTGCGCCCGGCGCGATGCCTGACGTCCATTGCGCGTCGAGCGTTTCCTCGCCTTCCTGCGGCGGAAGCGTGGCGTTGTTGACGTTGATCATCGTGATTTGCGAGATCTTGGTCTTGAGCTTGTTCAGCTTCCAGAACGCCTTCAGCGTCGCCGCGGTCGGGAAGGTGTCGATCAGGATCGCGATGGTCTGGCCCTTGCCGGTGACAGTGAGACCGTCGGCGCCATAGGCCTTCAATATTTCCGACACGAGATATCCGTTGTGAACTGCCGATTTGGTCGGCACAGCCTTAGCTTTCTTGCCGGCGCGCTGCGCCTTTGGCGGTGGCGCGGCTCGCCCGGCGCACCGGCGCCGGCACGCCGCTTTGCGGGACGGCAGATCCGGAATTGCTTTGTGCGCGCGGCGGAACGGCTGCAGTCCGACGATTGCACTGACGCTCTGCCGACGCTTGCGGGAAGGCTCGGCGCGTCCTGCGCGGCGGTATAGGTGATGCCGTCCTTGGTGACGCGCACCATGTTGACGTTGAGGGCCTCTCGATCTGCTCGACGGTACCTTGCGCGTAAACGCTGGTGCGGTCGGGGGAGACCTTCCTCGATCTTGAAGCCCCGGGACTTCAGCCACGACGTCAGCGCCTTGGCGTCATTGGCGTCGGCGGCATATTTCTTGTTGAGTTGCGCGGGCGAGACAGTCCTTCCTTCAGCGACCATCTTCTGCAGGTCGGCTTGCGCGCTGTCGGGCAGCGCAAGCGAGAACACCATCGGTCATCTGCTCCTTGCTGGTCTCTGGGCCTGGCTTTGGCCACCATGAGGCCGAGATGCGGTGGGGCCTTCTGCGGCTGGAAGGGGAGTGACGCTGTTCTGCAAAAACTTTGCGGTCGCCAGGTTGGCCATAATAATCCTCCTCCGGTTAAGCGGGAGACGGCCATACGATACTACTTGAGATTGACGCAAACAACCGCATGAAAATTCGTGATCCGCGTGCGGCGCATCGAAAAAGGCGCGGCTATCGAAGCCGCGCCGATACCGATTTGGCAACAGGGGCTGCCGCGGAGAACTAAACCGCAGCGCCCTTCTTGTTCTGGCGGTTCTGCACGAGATCGTCGACCACGGCGGGATCGGCCAGCGTCGAGGTGTCGCCGAGGCTCGACGGTTCGTCCTCGGCGATCTTGCGCAGGATGCGGCGCATGATCTTGCCGGAACGGGTTTTCGGCAGTCCCGGCGCGAACTGGATCAGGTCCGGGCGACGCGATCGGGCCGATGTCCTTGCGCACCCACGCCACCAGTTCCTTGCGCAGCTCCTCGCTCGGCTCGGTGCCGGTCATCAGCGTCACGTAGGCGTAGATGCCCTGGCCCTTGATGTCGTGGGGATAGCCGACCACGGCGGCTTCCGAGACTGCCTGCATGCGCCACCAGCGAACTTCGACTTCGGCGGTGCCCATGCGGTGGCCGGAGACGTTGATGACGTCATCGACGCGCCCGGTGATCCAGTAATAGCCGTCGGCGTCGCGGCGGCAGCCGTCGCCGGTGAAATATTTGCCCTTGTAGGTCGAGAAATAGGTCTGCTCGAAGCGGGCGTGATCGCCATAGACCGTGCGCATCTGCCCCGGCCAGGATTTTGCGATGCAGAGATTGCCCGGCGTCTCGCCTTCCAGCACCTTGCCGTCGGCATCGACGATCTCCGGCACCACGCCGAAGAACGGCCGCGTCGCCGAACCGGGCTTGAGCTTGGTGGCGCCGGGCAGCGGCGTGATCAGGATGCCGCCGGTCTCGGTCTGCCACCAGGTATCGACGATCGGGCAGCGCTCGTCGCCGACCACGCGGTGATACCATTCCCAGGCTTCCGGATTGATCGGCTCGCCGACCGAGCCGAGCAGCCGCAGCGCTTGCGCGAGGTCTTCTTCACCGGCTCGTCGCCGCCCTGCATCAGCGCGCGGATCGCGGTCGGCGCGGTGTAGAAGATGTTGACCTTGTGCTTGTCGATCACGTTCCAGAACCGCGAATTATCCGGATAGTTCGGCACGCCCTCGAACATCAGCGTGGTCGCGCCGTTCGCCAGCGGCCCGTAGAGAATGTAGCTGTGGCCGGTGACCCAGCCGACGTCGGCGGTGCACCAGTAGATGTCGCCGTCGTGATAGTCGAACACGTATTGATGCGTCATCGACGCGAACACCAGATAGCCGCCGGTGGTGTGCAGCACGCCCTTGGGCTGGCCGGTCGAGCCCGACGTATAGAGGATGAACAGCGGATCCTCCGCGTGCATGTGCTCGCACGGGCATTCCGTCGTCACCATCTTGGCGGCGTCGTGATACCAGAGATCGCGCGACGGGATTCATGTCGACGGCGGCGCCGGTGCGCTTGACCACCACGACCCAGTCGACGCCGCCGCTCTTTGGCGATCGCGGCATCGACATTGGCCTTCAGCGGCACCTTCCTGCCGCCGCGCAGGCCTTCGTCGGCGGTGATGACGATCTTGACTGGCAGTCGGTGATGCGCTGGGCGAGGCTGTCCGGCGAGAAGCCGGCGAACACCACCGAATGGATGGCGCCGATCCGCGCGCAGGCCAGCATCGCGTAGGCGGCTTCCGGAATCATCGGCAGATAGATGGTGACGCGGTCGCCCTTCTTGACGTTGCGGGTGCGCAGGATGTTGGCCATCTTGCAGACTTCGTCGTGCAGCTGGCGGTAGGTGATGTGCCTGGACTGCGAGGGATCGTCGCCCTCCCAGATGATGGCGGTCTGGTCGCCGCGCTTGTCGAGATGGCGGTCGATGCAGTTCCAGGCGACGTTGAGGACGCCGTCCTCGAACCATTTGATCGAAATGTTGCCGGGGGCGAAGGAGACGTTCTCGACCTTGTGGAACGGCTTGATCCAGTCGATGCGCTTGGCCTGTTCAGCCCAGAAGCCGTTGGGGTCGCTGACCGAGCGGGCATACATCTCGCGGTACTTTGGCGTCGTCGACGTAGGCGCGTTTGGCCCAATCCGCGGATACGTCGTAAATCTTCTCGGACATCTTCCCTCCACTCAACTCGCAGCGCCCGATACGCGGGCCGCCGCCAAGCCGTCTTGATTGTTACAATGATTATGCGTCGCCGGGCGATACCCGGACAAGGCGGAAACGTCTGCAGACCTTGGTCGGCTCGCGCGCAGCCACGGCCTTGTCCTGGATCAAGGTCAGCATCACTTTCGCGTTTTGGCTGGGCCAAAAATCAACGTTATCGCACGAATGGCACCCATGACCGGTATCTAATAACCGTTAATCGCAGAATCGGGACTCGCAAAGCGGCTCGTTACCCCCTAAATGGCCATCCCGGGGCGAGACGGCCCCTCCGGAACCAAGCCACAACAACGGGCATTACCGGACGAGACAGGCGGAGCAAGGCGACTAACGGTCATGATGGATCAGGTAGAATTTCGAGGCTACGCGGCCCGTTTCCGCCGATCCTGCCGTTGCATCTGGCGGAAGCGCTCGGGCCAGCTGCCGCAACGCTCATGCGCCCGCCAAGAGCCCTTCGCCGAAGGCCAGCGTCCGTCGCCGAAGACGTCGGTCGAAGATCTGGCCGCAGGAACTGGGCCTCAAGCTCGGCGACCAGAACGAACTGACCATCCGCCGCGTCAAGCGCGGCAAGAGCTATTCATTCCATTCGCGCCAACGGCACGGCGATCCGTCACGCCGGCACCATCACGCCGCCTGCACTCGATGGCGGTGCCTCCGGCCTACCGGGACGTCCGTTACTCGCCCGATCCGACCTCGCATCTGCAGGCCGTCGGCCTCGACGCGGCCGGCCGGCTGCAATACCGCTATCACGCCGATTGGGAAAAGGTCCGCGAGCATCGCAAGGCGCATCGCCTGGCGCGGCTGGTGGCGGCGCTGCCGAAGATCCGCCGCAACGTCTCGGCGCATTTGTCCGGCGACGAGCCGACGCGCGAATTCGCGCTCTCGGCGGTGATCGAACTGATCGCGCGCACCGCGATCCGGCCCGGCAATGAATCCTATGCCCGTCTCAACGGCACCCGCGGCGCCACCACGCTGCTGAAGTCCAACGTCACGCTGGAAGACGACAGCCTCGTCCTGACCTTCAAGGCCAAGGGCGGCAAGGCCGTGCGCAAGGAATGCGACGCGGCCAAGCTCGGTGCGCGCCATCGGCATCCTGCGCACCGTGCCGGGCAAGCGCATGTTCCAGTACCGCGACAATTCCGGCAACGGTGCGCACGGTCTCGACCACGACGGTGAACGCGTTCCTGCGCGAGATCGCCGGCATCAAGATTTCGCTGAAGGATTTCCGCACCCTGATGGCGTCAGCCGTGGTGCTGGAATCGCTGTCGCGGATTACGCCGGCGGCGAGCGCCCGCGGCCGCAAGAAGCAGGTGCTGGACGCGGTGCGCGCCGCGGCCGACGAATTGTCGAACACGCCGGCGATCTGCCGCAAGAGCTACGTCCACGACACCATCGTCACCGCCTTCGAGGACGGCATCCTCGAGCGCTTTGCCGCGACCATGAAGGGCTACCGCACTCGCAGTCCAAGCGCGAGGCGCTGCTGGCGCAGGTCGTGACGGCAGCGGCGGCGTAGGCGCTACAGCCCGCCCATCTTGCAGACCATCTTCCACTCTTCCGCCGTCACCGGCTGCACCGACAGCCGCGAATATTTCACCAGCGCCATGTCTGGCGAGCTTCTTGTCGGCCTTGATCGCGGCCATCGTCACCGGCGTCTTCAGCGGCTTGTCCGCCTTGATGTCGACGCAGACGAATTTGCCGGTCTTGTCGGTCGGATCGGGATAGGCCTCCTTGATGACTTCCGCGATGCCGACGATCTCCTTGCCCTCGTTGGAATGATAGAAGAAGGCGCTTGTCGCCTTTCTTCATGGCCACGAGATTCTGCCGCGCGGTGAAATTGCGCACGCCGGTCCAGGCTTCGCCCTTGGCGCCCTTGGCGACCTGCTGGTCCCACGACCAGACCGAGGGTTCGGATTTCACCAGCCAGTACGCCATCGTCATTCCTCCGCCTTGAACGGCCGCGTCAGCAGAGCCTTCGATCGCCGCATCGATCGTCACTTTGCCGCTCAGGATCGCCGCGACCGCATTTGATACCGGCATATCGACATTTTGCGAAGCCGCCAGTTCGATCAGCACCGGCGCGGTGAATTCGCCTTCGGCGAGCTTGCCGCGGTTCGGCTGCTCGCCGCGCCCGAGCGCGATGCCGAGCGCAAAATTGCGCGACTGCAGGCTGGAGCAACTCAGGATCAGGTCGCCCAGGCCGGAAAGGCCCGCCAGCGTTTCCGCGCGCGCGCCGCAGGCCCGGCCCAGCCGCGCCAGTTCGCTGAAGCCGCGCGTGGTCAGCGCCGCCAGCGCCGAGGCGCCGAGTTTTCGCCCCTCGACGATGCCGGCCGCGATCGCCAGCACGTTCTTCGCCGCGCCGCCGATCTCGACGCCGCGGACATCCGTCGTGTGATAGGGCCGGAACGTCGACGAGCCCAGCGCCTGCACCAGGTTGCTCGCCAGCGTCTCGTCCTTTGCGGCGAGCGTCACCGCGGTCGGAAGCCCGCGCGCGACGTCCGTCGGCGAAACTCGGTCCCGACAGGATCGCAGGCGTCGCATCGGGCGCGGCTTCCGCGATCACTTCGGTCATGAATTTATGCGTGCCGCGCTCGATGCCCTTGGCGGCGGCGATCGACGGGCGTCGCCTTCTTCAGATGCGGCGCCAGCGCGATCACGGCTCTCGCGCAGATTCTGCGCGGGCGTGGCGATCAGGATGATGTCCGGCGCGCGGCCGCGGCCGCGATGTCGGTCGGTGATCTCGATGCGGTCGTCGACGCTGCACGCCCGGCAGTCGCGGATTGGCTGCGCGCCGCTTTCATCTGCGCGGCGCTGCCGGCGTTGCGCGCGTATAGCACGACGTCGCGTCCGGCGCGCGCGCGCGACAGCTGGCGAGCGCCGTGCCCCAGGCGCCGGCGCCGATCACCGCGACTGAGTTGACACGACGGCATGTCAGAATCCCGCGCGCGTGTTGGCGTAGCCGGCCGGCGCCGACGCGTTGGCGTCGAGCAGCCAGCGGCGCGCGCGGCGGCGTCCATCGTATCGGTCAGCCCGAGCGCCATCCGTTCAGCCGCCGGCCCAGGCGATCATCGCGCCATTGTCCGTGCAGAGCGCCGGCGGCGGAATGATCAGCGTGGTCTGCGGCTTTGGCGGCGACGTCCTGCAACGCGCCGCGGATGGCGTGATTGGCGGCGACGCCGCCGGCGCGCGACCAGCGCGCGGGCGGGCCGAATTGTTCGTGAAACAGTCGCAAGCCGACGCTCAACCGGTCCGCCGTCGATTCCAGCACCGCGGCCTGAAACCGGCGCAGAGATCGCTGACGTCCTGCGGCTCCAGCGGCATCATGCCGGCTGGCCTCGTTGCGCACCGCGGTCTTCAATCCCGACAGCGAGAAATTCGCATCCGGGCGCCCGAGCATCGGCCGCGGAAACGCGAACCGTCTGGCGTCGCCGCTCAGCCGCTGCATCGTTCGACCTCCGGCCCGCCCGGGTAGGGCAGCGACAGCATCTTTGCGACCTTTGTCGAAGGCCTCGCCCATGGCGTCGTCGACGGTGGTGCCGAGCCGCACATAGTTGGCCGACGCCGACCACGGCCACGATCTGGGTGTGCCCGCCGGAGGCGAGAAACAGGCAATAGGGAAACGCGAGCGCGCAAGTCAGCCGCGGCGTCAGCGCGTGCGCTTCGAGGTGGTTGACCGCGATCAGCGGCGTATCGTGCACCATGGCGATCGCTTTCGCCGTGGTGAGGCCGACGATCACGCCGCCGATCAGGCCGGGCCTGGCGGCGGCGGCCACCGCCGACAATTGCGCAAAGCCGACATCGGCGTCCTTCATCGCCTGGCCGACGATGCCGTCGAGCAGGTCGACATGGGCGCGCGCCGCGATCTCCGGCACCACGCCGCCGAAACGGGCGTGCTCCGTCGGTCTGCGAGCGCACGATATTGGACAGGATCTTGCTCCGCTGCCGTCGCTCTGGCGCTCGACCACGGCGGCCGCGGTTTCATCGCAGGTGGTCTCGATACCCAGCACCAGCATCGGCGCGTCGTTGTCCAATTTGAGCCCTTGCGTGTCGCTTGGAGCGATATGACCCCTCTTCGAGTTGTCATCCCGCTCCAACTTTGGTTTGAGCATGATCTTTCGGAAAACCGGTGTCCACTTTTCCGGATCATGCTGTAAACAACGCTTCCGTAACCGGGTAGCATTACGAGGTAATGGCGTGCAATCGCGTAAGCTTGCCGAAATCGTGTCTGGCGGAGATCTGAAATATGGCCGTTCTCGTCACGCGCCCGCATCCGGACGATGAGACGACGGCCACGGCCCTGCGCGCGCGGGGTTTCGAGGTCCTGCGCGCGCCGATGCTGCGGTTCGAGCCGGTGCCGTTCCAGGACGACGCGGATGCGGCCTATGGCGCCGTCATCGTCACCAGCGCCAACGCGCTGCGTGCCATCGCGCCCCATACTTGGCGACAGCCGGCTCCTGAAGCTGCCGCTGTTTGCGGTCGGCGAACATACCGCGGCCGCCGCGCGCGACGCCGGGTTTGGCGAGGTGATCGCGTCAAAGGGCGATGCCGGCGCGTTGCGCGATCTCGGGTGCTGGCGCGTGCGAAGTCGAAGCAACTGAAGAAGGCCAGCCCTGATCCTGTACCTTGCCGGCGCCGATCTCGCGCGCGATCTTGGCGGGCGAACTCGGCGAGAACGGTTTTACGGTGGTGACGCAGACCACCTACCGGATGGTGCCCGCGCCCAGCCTGCCACGCGAAATATGTGACGCCTTTCGTGGCGCATCGAGATCGAGGCCGTGCTGCATTACTCACGGCGCAGCGCGCGTGCATTCCTGGAGGCGGCGCGCTCCGGGCGGCGTCGAAATCTCGGCACTGGCGCTGCCGCAATGCTGTATTTCGGGCGCCGTCGCCGCGGTCCTGCGCGACGCCGGCGCGACCAGGTCACGGCGGCGGCTTCGCCGGACGAAAATGCCCTGTTCGAGGCACTGGGCCGGGCGTTGCAACCGCGGTCCGGCTCTAGATTTTGATTCGATCGCGCTTCGACGCGAACCGGTCCCCACTTCGCTGGAAAACGCTACGGTCGTTCGTGCTCTAATCTTTAAGTCTGAGCATGGCCTTATCGGAAAACCGGTGCCGCCATGGCCGGATCATGCTCTAAGACTCCCGATCTGCTAAGTTCCGGTACCTAACCATTCAAGGGAACCGCTGTGATGGTCGATGACAGGCCCGAAGACACTGGATCGCTGCCCGATTCTGAGCCGGCCGAAGCGCGAGCCGCCGACCATCGATCTCGAGGCGACCGAAGTGTCGAGCGAGACCAAGAGCGCCGCCGAGCGCATCGTCCGAGGCGACGCCCGAGCCCGTTGCTGAGCCCACGCCGGAGGCCGCCAAAGCTTCGCTGAAGAATCTCCGGTCGCGCGCCGCCGTCCCGGCCGGTCTCGCCCTGGATCGTCGCGCCGGTCTCCGGTGCGGTCGCGGCTGCGCTCGGTGATCGGCGTCGGCTGGATGCTGGGCTGGCCCGCGATTCAGCCCGCGTCCGCGCCGCCTGCCCCGCAGCTCAGTGCCCGCCATCGACGGTCTTACCGCCCGTGTCGCCGGACTGGAGCCAAAGGTCGGCAAGCCCGTACCCGATCCCGCTGCCGCCGCGCGCACCGAGGCCCTGGAAAACCGTCGCGGCGTTGCGCGCCGAACTCGCGGCAACGCGGGCTCAAGGCGAAAAGCTCGCGTCCGCCGTCAACGAGGTGAAATCCGCGCCGCGCGGCTGACGGCGCCGCGTCGCCCGATCTCTCCGGGATCGATGAACGCATCGCGAAGATCGAGAGCCAGATGCGGGCGCAGGGCGCCGAGATCGCGCAGCAGGGCAGCAAGCTTGCCGATACGCAAGGCCGACGCCAAGCCTGCCGACGACATGCCGCTGCGCCGCCTGGTGGCGGCCGCACTGCTCGATGTGCTGGTCCGGATCGGCGAACCCTATCCGGTGGCGCTCGCCGCTACCAAACCGCTGGCGCCCAATCCGGATGTTTTGAAGCCGCTCGATCAGTTTGCGGAGAAGGGCGTGCCGAACGCCGGCAGGCTGAGCACGGAACTGCTGGCGTTGGTGCCAAAACTGTCGCCGGCCGCGCAACAGAACAATGCCACGACGACCGGCACGGGCATCGTCGAGCGCCTGCAGGCGGGCGCCGCCAAACTGGTCAAGATCGAACGCACCGACACCGCCGGCACTGATCGCGGCGCCGTGGTGGCGCGGATCACCGCGGCTGCGCTGCGAAATGATCGCCAACGAGGCGCGGCGCGAATTGAAGACGCTGGAGCCGGCCGATCGCGCCGCGGCGCAATCCTGGCTTGAACGGGCCGACGCGCGCGATGCCGCGCTGGCCGCATCCCGTCAATTTGCGGCCGACGCCATGGCTGCACTCGCGCAAACCGGCGCAATAGAGATTTCGCAACAAGGTTTTCGATGATCCGGATCATTCTGTTTCTGTTGTTGATCGCGCTGGGAGCGGCCGGCGCGGCCTGGATTGCCGAGCAGACCGGCGATGTCGTGCTGTCGTGGGGCGGCTATCGCGCCCACGACCACGCTGCCGGTGTTCGTGCTGGTGCTGGGCATCGTCGTCGTTGCGGCGATGATGCTGTGGGCGATCCTGCGTGGCCTGTGGCGCACGCCGGCGCGTATGCGGAAGAGCCGGCGCGAACGGCGTCAGGCCCGCGGCCGGCATGCGATCACGCAAGGACTGCTGGCGATCGGCCATGGCGATTCCTCTGCCGCCCGCGTCCATGCCGACGCGGCGCGAAAGCATGCGGCGCACGATCCGCTGGCGTTGCTGCTGCATGCGCAGTCGGCGCAGCTCGACGGCGACCGCGAAGGCGCGCAGCGCGCCTTCCGCGCCATGGCCGAGCGCGAGGACACGCGGCTGTTGGGCCTGCGCGGCCTGTTCATCGAGGCGCAGCGCGCCGACGATCCGGTGGCGGCCGTGATGGTCGCCGAGGAAGCGCTGAAACTGTCGCCGTCATCGTCATGGGCGTCGCATGCCGGTGCTCGGCTTCTGCTGCGCCAAGGGCGACTGGGCCGGCGCGCTGAAAATCCTCGACAACAATCAATCGGCCGGGCTGATCGACAAGGCGACCTATCGCCGGCAACGCGGCGTGCTGCTGACGGCGCGGGCGTTAGAGCTCGAAAGGTCGATCGCGACCTGGCGCGCGAGAGCGTGATGGAAGCGGTCAAGCTGGCGCCGACGCTGGTGCCGGCCGCGGTGCTGGCGAGCAAGTTCGAGAGCGAAGCGCATCAGATCCGGCGTTCGATGCGCCTGGTCGAGACGGCGTGGCTGGCGCAGCCGCATCCGGATCTTGCCGACGCCTATTCGCATGTGAAGCTCGGCGATTCCGCGCGGCAGCGGCTGGTGCGGGTCGAGACGCTCGCGGCGAAGATGCCCGGGCCACGTCGAGGGCGCGCTGGCGATCGCCCGCGCCGCGATCGACGCGTCCGAGTTTGCAAAGGCGCGCGAGGCGCTGGCGCCCTTCATCGCCGCTCCGACGCAGCGCGTCGCGCTGTTGATGGCGGAGATCGAGCGCACCGAACATGGCGATAGCGGCCGGGCGCGGGCGTGGACCTTGCGCGCGGTGCGCGCGCTGCACGATCCGGCCTGGACCGCGGACGGCTATGTCAGCGATCGCTGGCGGCCGGTCTCGCCGGTTACCGGGCGGCTGGACGCCTTCCAGTGGCAGACGCCGGTCGCGGCACTGCCGTCCGACAAGAGTGGCGCGATCGAATCCTCAGCCTTCGAGGAAGCCATGCTGGCCACCCCGCGCCGCGCCGTCGTGCTCGAGCCGCCAAAGGATCGCGACCGAACCGGCTCGCTGAGCCGATCGCACCGGTGCCGGCCGCCTGCTTCAGCTCCTGCGCCGGCCGCCGAGCAGGACAATGCACCGCCGCCGGCTGCTGCCACCGAGACGACCCCGCCGAGGCGGCCCGCCCCGAGGAGCCGGTTACCGAGCCAACGCCGGCCTCGCCCAAGCCGGCTGAACCGGCACCAAGCCAGCCGGCCCCGCTGTTCCGCTCGCGGCAGGATATCCCGAAGACCGTTCCGACCCCGATTCCGGCCGTGATTCCTCTCATTCGGGCGCCTGACGATCCCGGGGTCGACGAGGACGGCCCTGCGGACGAATTCGCGGAACAAATCGGCCCGCCCAAGGCCCAGGCCGGCGGCTGGCGGGGATTTTTGTCACGCTGGGGCGGCAACTAAGCGTGCCCGTTTTTCTTGCCAATCGGGGCCGTGCCCGATATCAGGTGCGGGCGTTTCCGGGCTCGCGCCGAGCGCCGCGTTTGGTCCGCCGCAATAGCTCAGTTGGTAGAGCACGTCATTCGTAATGACGGGGTCACAGGTTCGAGTCCTGTTTGCGGCACCATATTCCCATCCCAGGAAATTCGACCTAGTCCAAAATCCCTTCAGTATGGGGGCGTTCTGCTTTTTTGCTCGTCAAGAAGCGCCTGGAAGGGAAGGCGGAACGCCACGACAGCCAAGGTCGAGTCGCTCTGACCTTGTCCCGCCCGACCTCGGCGCGCGCCTGATTGCCCCGCGAGGTCTCACGGAGTCTTGAGGGTCGTGGAAGCGCGGGGCCGGCTGCAACTGCCAAGCGGCTGCGCGCGAGACGCTTCGTCTTTCCATCCCATCGTTCGCGCCAGCGATGCATGAGCGAAAGCATCGACCAACGCCGCGCTACGCAGACTTGGTTGCGCAAGGAGGAAATGATCGCGCACGGCTCCGCTCGGCGGCCTCGTCGGTATTGACTGAATGTGGTCTTTGGCACGCCGACGCTGTCGAACGTCAGCTAGCTCATGTTTACAATGATGGCGTTCGTCGCGCCTACGCGCGCGCCGACGTTTGGGACGAGCGGGTGCGGATGATGACTTGGTGGGCGCATCGATGCCGTGAGCTGCCGGCCAGTGGCATCGTCGTTCGTTGCGCGCGTGATGACAGTCCATCAAACCTTCTCAGCAGCACGGTCCCTGCAATCCCAGGGTGTGCCGCATGCCGCCCAATGTGCTATTGTCAGCCCACAGGTGTGCCATGACAGGTATTGCAGAGTGGCTGAGCATCGATCGGTTTGGGCGAGTACGCCGAGCGATTCCGCGAAAACGCCATCGACCTCTCGGTCGTTCGAGATCTCACGGAGCAGGATCTAAAGGACCTCGGCGTCCTGCTTGGGCATCGCCGCAAGATGCTGCGCGCAATCGTAGAACTTCAGGGAGAGCGTTCCGCGAACACCTCGAACGGGCACCAAGCCGGCGTCGCGGGACAACGCCGGGCGGCGTCAACTTACAGTCATGTTTTGCGATCTGGTCGGCTCGTCGGCACTTTCGGCCCGCCTTGATCTGGAGGACTTGCGGGCCGTAATGGGCGCCTATCACCGCTGCATCGCAGAGGTTGTTGCCCAGAATGAGGGCGTTATCGCGCGGTACATGGGGATGGCGTGCTCGCCTATTTCGGCTATCCCCAGGCGCACGAGGATGATGCCGAACAGGCGACACGCGCCGGGCTGGCGCTGGTCGATGCCGTGGCCAAGCCTCCGGACAGATCCCGCCACCGAGCTACAGGTTCGCGCTCGGCATCGCTACCGGTATGGTGGTCGTGGGCGATTTGACCGGCGAAGGCTCGGCTCAGGAGCAGACGGTCATTGGCGAGACGCCGAACCTGGCTGCGCGCCTGCAGACGCTTCGCCAAGCCCGGTACCGTGCTGATTTCCGAGAGTACGCACCGGCTCACGGACGGGCATTTCGAATACCGCAATCTCGGCCCTGTCGCGCTTAAGGGATGGGCGGAGCCAATACCAGCCTGGCAGGTCCTGGGGACGAGCGAAGTGGAAAGCCGCTTCGAGGCACAGCACAAAACCCGATTGGCGCCGCCAATCGGGCGTGACGAGGAAATCGAGATGCTGTTGCGTCGCTGGCAGCACGCCAGGCGTGGCGAAGGTTGCGCGGTGATGCTCACCGGAGAGCCCGGTATCGGCAAGTCGCACATTGCGCTGGCGCTTGACGAGCGGCTCCAGGCCGAACCGCACATCACGGTGCGCCAGTTCTGCTCGGCGCACCACACCAACAGTGCGCTGTATCCATTCATCCGCCAGCTCGAACGCGCTGCCCGGTTCGAGCGGAGCGACCCGCCCGCAGAGAAGTTCGCCAAGCTTGAGGCTCTGCTCGTGCAGTCGCGCTGATGCCGACCGCGTATTGCCACCTCTGGCCAACCTTCTGTCGCTGCCACCCAGTGACCGCTACCGCATGCCAGAGCTGAGCCCGCAGAAGCGCAAGGAGATGACATTGGCGGCGCTTTTGACTCAGCTCGATGGTTTGGCGGCGCGACAGCCCGTGTTCGTCATTGTTGAGGATGTCCATTGGGCGGATCCGACGTCGCTGGAGCTGCTCACGATGACCTTGAAGCAGGTGCCGCGGCTTCGGGTGCTGCTGCTCATCACCGCGAGGCCAGAGTTCACGCCGCCCTGGCCAGGTCATGCGCATGTGACGACGATCTCGCTCACGCGGCTGAACCGACGCAACGGGGCGGCGTTAATCGAGCGCGGTCACCGCCGGCAAGACGCTCCCGGAAGAGGTAATGGACCAGATCCTCGCCCGCACCGATGGCGTGCCCTCTGTTCGTGGAGGAACTGACCAAGACTGGTGCTCGAAACCGGGCTGCTGCAGGAGCAGGACGATCACTACGTCCTCAACCGTCCTCTGCCCTCGATGGCGATCCCGACGACATTGCACGCATCGCTGATGGCGAGGCTCGATCGATTGGCGCCGGTGAGGGAGGTGGCTCAGATCGGCGCTGTGGTGGGTCGCGAGTTCTCCTACGAACTGCTGAGCACCGTAGCCGGGTTGCCAAAAGAGACGACTTGAGGAGGCGCTTGCCCAGTTGGTTCGGTCGGAGTTGATATTCTGCCGGGGCGAGATACCCCAGGCGGTCTATACCTTCAAGCACGCGCTTGTGCGGGACGCCGCCTACTCGGGACTCCTGAAGAGCCGACGCGCAGCGCTGCATGCCACGATCGCGGACGCCTTCGAGCAACGGTTCCCGGAAATCGTGGAGGCTCAACCCGAAACTCTCGCGCACCATCTGACGGAGGCCGGGCTGTTCCAAAAGGCGGAGGCATATTGGCTGCAGGCCGGCAAGAAGGCCGCCATGCGCTCGGCCAACCTCGAGGCCATCGCGCACTCTGCAACGAGGTATCGAGGCTTCGGGCCATCTGCCCGACAGCGCGAAAAGGACAGGTTGGAACTTGACTTCCACACTCGCCTCGGGCCCTGCCTGATCGCTACGCAGGGGCCAGCCTCGAACAAGGCGATGGCGACCTTTGCCCGCGCGCGTGAGCTGTGCGAGCGTCTTGGAGACCCTCCCGAGCAACTCCAGGTGATGTTCTGGTTGACCACCGCGAGCGTCATGCGCGGTGAGTTGCCGCTGGCCGAGGAAACGATCGCGGTCCTGATCCAGCTCGCCGAAGCGCGCGACGATCGACCGGCGTTGCTCAACGCGATGCGCGGGCAGGGGATGATCCGCCTCTTCATGGGACACGCTCACCGGTGCCCGTGAAGTGATCGAACGTGCCTACGAAGCGTTCGAGGCGAGCAGCGAGGAGCGACAGGCTGGCGGCGCGTGCGGCTGGCCAGGATGCCGGCGTGGCCGACCTGGCGCTGATGTCGTGGGCGCTCTGGCTGCTCGGCCACGCCGATACGGCAATCATGCGAATGGACGCTGCCATTCGGCGCGCCGACGCCATCAGTCATCCGCACTCGCAGGCGTATGCTTGCTACTATGCATGCATTCTTCACGCCCTTCGCGGCGAGTTTCTGATCTGCGCAAGGTCATGCCGAGCGCTGTATCGCGCTGTCGGAGGAGCATCGGATCCCGGCAATGGCGCTTGGCGCGCGCCATTCGGGGCATATGCGTGAGCGTCGCTCGATCCTTCACCCAGCGCACTCGGGGAGATCCGTGCCGCGCTGGACGAATATCGCAGCGCGGGTTATCAGCTGGCCACCACCGCGCTCGACGTGCTCTTTGTGCCCGCCATTGTTGATTGATCACGACTACGAGGCCGCGCTGGAATTGATCGAGCACGGCCTCGCTACAACCAGCCGCAACAGCGAACGAATCTTGGAGGCCGAATTGTATCGGCTGAAGGCACGGGTGCTTGTCGTCCGCGGCGGACCAGACGTCGAAGCCGAAGGCGCAGGCACTGCTCGACCAGGCATTGAACACGGCAAGAAGCCAACACGCCAAGACGCTTGAACTTCGAGCCGCAATGGACCGTGCCGCGCTGTGGATCGATCAGCGGCAGACGCGAGGAAGCGCTCAATTTCCTCGCGCCGATCTACGCCTCGTTCACCGAGGGTTTTGACACTCAGGATCTGAAGCAGGCAAACGGCTTCGCTCGACCGGCTGCGGTAATTTGACTTGGACTACAGTCGTCCGTCCAGGTCCCGGATCAAGTTCGCTATAGGTTCCTCCGTCGACATTGACCTCGCAAGACGACTACTGGACCGAGTTCACGGAAATTCTCCCTTATCGTCCGCTGCACTCGTTCGCCCTTGGCGTCGACGAACCAATTTATCTCTCAGCAGAATGTTCGAATCGCCTGGCTTGGCTTTGAGAATCGCCTATTAGCAGCTCTCTGTCTATTCCCTCGCGCTTGCACCATTCATCCAGTGTGCCCGCACCTTTTCGCTTCTTCGGGCTCGCTTGAACCGTACCGTCGTTTGATCGTAGTGCTTTGACGCCCGCAGCTCTGTGAGCTGCGATTGCGTCCTCCGCCGCGGCTCTTGCAGCTCGCGCCCTTATCCAGGTTGCCGTGATCCCATTTGAAATCGATGTGCGCCGGCACGTGATCTCGGATGAGTTCGGTCGCCTTTCCACCGCTTCTTCTTCCTTGTACCGGGTGGTATTTGAAGAGCTTGACGTCATCCTCGCCTACGGTCGCTGCAAACAACTCACAGAGATTTGCAAGCGAGTCAGTGAAGGTTTTTCGGTTTGCGAACTTGCTGAGAATCGACAATCCGGCTCACCCATATTTCGTCGAGCTCATTCCGCGTGCTCCTCGAGCAAGCTTCGAAATTGACGGTATCGACCAGCGCGCCTTCGCAGTAGGTATCTCCGCCGATCTCTACCGTTTGCTCGATGAAGGAAGAGCCGAACACGCGCACATAGTCGCTGGCATTGATAGGCGCGCCTCGATACGCCTTGTCCTTGAATTCGCTTATTGGAAAATAGTGCAAGCTCCCGCTTATCAAGATCCCAGGCATTGTGAAAAATGAGAGGCTTCTTTCCGTTTCATCTTTATCTCCCGCCCTCTTCTCGAACAGGTTTTCGAATTTGATGCTCTTCATAAAATCGCTGTCGGGATAGTTGATCTTGGCCAGACCAGTGACATCGGACAAGTACATCATAGACGTCAAATAGCGAACGAAGGGATTGGGCGCCAGCGCTTGATTAAGGATCCATCCATTCACGTCGCCTTCGTCCAGCTTCTGAACTTTTGTCGCGCCATGGCACGTGATCGAAGCAAAGTGACATCGATTCCTGGAAGCGAATCCATCATTCTGTACGGATCCCATGCGAAATCCTTATAGTTATCAGGATTGGCTATGAACTTATTCAGAGCCTTTGTGTTGCTGCGCCAATCCGTTCCAAATACTGTTATTGATCGGAAAGCGTTCATAGCCTTCATCGTCCCGAAACACGCCATTCTTGAAGAACTGATAGGTCAGTTCGGCCCTGTCTGTGTTTTCAACTTTTTTTGTTTTCAACGTCATCGCCGAATTGATTGTAAACAATGCCAACCCACGCGCCGATGCAGGGACAATGCCCACACATCAAACTTTATGTCGGCAGCGGCAAGAGCTTCCAGAACCCCGATGTGCAGCCCGGCCGCTGGACCACCACCGCCGAGCGTAATGGCTCTTTAACCATTGGTTCCTCCCCTAAATTTGCTGTGTGCTGTGCTCCGATCTGATTATTGAATTGCACGAAGGGGGAGAGGCTAGTCCTTTTTGCAACCATTGGAAAGCGTACGCAGGCGCGGGGCCACGCAGATCCGGTTTAGCATTGCGAAACACCAGGCATGCGACGGCGCGGCGGACGGCTTCGATTTACGCCGGACCTGCTGATCGCATTGGCGTACTTCCGCTTTCAAGAACCCGGCCACGCGGAGTGAGCGAGGGCACGCAAGAGTAGCGTCATGCCGTCGTGGCTTCCGCTATTGATGCCACGCGAGCAACCGTGCCACCAGGACAGCGGGCATGACCTATTGCGGCACGTTAGGCAATAGTACTTCGTGCTGTTTTCTGATTTGATCCCGCGCCAGATGACGCGATCGAGGCTCTCTTGAGCCCGGACCCGCGCGCCCTCCGATATGGCCTTCGCGCACCTGAAACACCGGCTGCTTCCGTCGAGCGCTCACTGGGGGCCGCCTGCTGGATTAGTCCAATTGGTGCGTAACAGTCCTTATGGACAGCCATAAGCGCAGTACTCAGCTTGAACGGCTTGAAGTGGTAGAGACTGGTCGCCGGCGCCGCTGGTCGGATGACGAGAAGCTTCGGATCGTCGATCGAGAGCTTTCTCTAAGCGCCGCGCGCGATATCTTCGACAGCAAGACGCCATGGCATATCGCGTTCGTTGCTGATGATAGTGGCGGCGCTCGTTTGGTCCCGGAGCCGATTAGCTCCTCGGAGCGAGCAATCCGGCTTTGCGCGGGTCATCCTGCCGCTGAGGTCGAGCCGGCGGTTGCTGCCACATCGACGAGCGGGCAGATGCGTATCGTCGTTGGCATGGATCGCCGGGTGATTGTCGATGCCGGCGTCGATGCTGCCGCGCTGGCGCGGGTGCTGCAGGTTCTGGAGCGTCGATGATCCCGGTTTCTTCGAGCGCACGGACCTGGATCGCGACCGGCTGCACCGACATGCGCAAGGGCATGCAGGGCTTGGCTTTACTCGGTGCAGGAAAGCCTTGGTCGTGATCCGTTCGCCGGAGATGTCTTCGTAGCTCTCGTGGACGCAGCGGTTCGTCTGATCAAGGCCTTGTGGCACGATGGAATTGATTGTCGCTCTACGCCAAGCGGTTGGACCGTGGGCGTTTTGTCTGGCCGGTGACGGTGGGCGGTGGTGGGGCTGACCGCGGCGCAGATGAGTTATCTGCTGGAGGCGATCGACTGGCGCAACCCGCAACATACGTGGCGGCCGCAGAGCGCCGGATAGGCCGTAAAAAATGTTGGCCTGAGGTGCGGAAGAAAAGGCGCCTCAAATCACTCGTTTTATGATTCCATCAGGGCCATGGGCGATGGCCTTGAAGCGCTGCCAGACGACATCGAAGCGCTGAAAGCGGCGTTGGTCGCGGCTCGCGCTGAGGTCGCGGCTGCCCGCGCTCAGCACTCCGACGACCAGGCACTGATCGCCCATCTGAAGCTGCAGATCGCGAAGCTCAACCGAGATCGCTATGGGCCACGCTCGGAGCGCACCGCGCGGCTATTGGATCAGCTCGAGCTGACAGCTGGCGGAGTTGGAGAGCCTCGGCCACGGAGGACGAGCTCGCGGCCGAAATGGCCGCGGCCAAGACCACCAAGCGTGGCGTCGTTCACTCGCAAGCGGCCGTCACGCCAGCCCTTCCCCGAGCATCTGCCCCGCGAACGGGTGATCGTGCCGCGACCGACGGCGTGCGCCTGCTGCGGCAGTTCGCGGCTGTCCAAGCTCGGCGAGGACATCACCGAGACGCTGGAGGTCATCCCCAAATCCTGGAAGGTGATCCAGCACGTCCGCGAGAAGTTCACCTGCCGCGAGTGCGAGAAGATCAGCCAGGCTCCGGCGCCGTTCCATGTCATCGCCCGCGGCTGGGCGGGGCCAAGCCTGCTGGCAATGGTCCTGTTCGAGAAATTTGGCCAGCATCAGCCGCTCAACCGCCAGGCAGAGCGCTATGCCAAGGAGGGCGTGCCGATCAGTCTGTCGACCTTGGCCGACCAGGTCGGCGGCTGCACGGTGGCGCTGATGCCTTTGTTCAAGCGCATCGAGGCGCTACGTCCTGAGCGCCGAGCGATTGCATGGGGACGACACCACGGTCCCCGTCCTCGCCAAAGGCAAGACCGACACCGGCCGAATCTGGGTCTACGTGCGCGACGACAAGCCGTTCGGTGGGCCAGCACCGCCGGCGGCGGTGTTCTATTACTCTCGCGATCGGGCCGGCGAGCATCCCCAGGCGCACTCTGGCCACCTACACGCGGAATCTTCCAGGCCGACGCCTACGGCGGCTATGGCAAGCTCTACGAGCCCGGCCGCACGCCTGGCCCGATCCTGGAAGCGGCCTGTTGGGTCCACGCCCGGCGCCCGTTCTTCGTGATGGCCGATCTGGCCGAGAACGCGCGTCGCAAGGCTCAGGGCAAGAAGCCGGCAGTGATCTCGCCGCTGGCGCTGGAAGCGGTCCGCCGGATCGACGCCCTGTTCGAGATCGAGCGGACGATCAACGGTCAGAGCGCCGAAAGGCGCAGGGCCGTCCGCCAGGAACTCAGCGCGCCGCTCGTCGCCGATCTGGAGGCTTGGATGCGCGAGCAACGCGCCAAGCTCTCGCGCGGAAACGATGTCGCCAAGGCCATGGACTACATGCTCAAGCGCTGGACCGTGTTCACCCGCTTCCTCGACGACGGCCGCATCTGCCTGTCGAACAACGCCGCCGAGCGCGGCGTGCGCGGCATCAGCTTTGGGTCGGAAGTCATGGTTGTTCTGCGGTTCCGATCGCGGCGGCGAGCGAGCCGCGGTCATGTACAGCCTGATCGTCACGGCCAAGATGAACGACGTCGATCCGCAAGCCTGGCTCGCCGACGTTCTGGCCCGCATCGCCGAGCATCCTGTCCAAAAGCTCGACGAACTCCTGCCATGGAATTGGCGCTCCGCCATCCGGAACGTTGATCAAGCCGCCTGAACCGAAAATGACCCGCGCGCGGTCTTCGCCGGATGCTTTCTTTCCATTTTGGCCCTGTTTGCCTCCGCAATAGCTCAAGTTGGTAGAGCACGTCATTCGTATTGACGGGTCACAGGTTCGAGTCGTGTTTGCGGCACCACTTTCCACCCGAACAAGCCACGCTGGAGTGCTGACGCATCGAGCGCCTCCTTGCTCACGTCGATAACGACAGCCTGAGACGCAGCCAATGCTCGCCGCGCCCCAGATTAACGGGTCCGGGAGTCATGGACTGGGGCCGTGAGATGCGGCAATCCATTATCGGCGTTCAAGCGGATCAGGGCGATTGCTAGGCAACTTTCGGCAAAGCTTCTGCGAAGCCGCAGCGTAGCGACGGGCCCGATCGATCTAACCGGCCCAATGGCAGACTTCCTTCCCAGCCCAGTGTGGATGTAGGCCATGCTTCGAAAGATATTGAAACATCTGGCGCAGCTCACTGCATGGTTTCAGGGCAAGTGTAGTAGTAGTCCCAAGCGGGAGCGCAAGTGCATACTCGAGGGCCAGTTCCGTTGTTTCTCGGCGATCATCAGGAAGGCAATTTTGGATAAACCTCCGCAGCATTAAGGCGGCACCAGTCCAGCCTTGGCTGGACATAAACGATGAATTTTGGATCCTCCACTCTGCAAGAAGCTCCGGCACGATTGTCACAAGCGCTCCTTGTCTGAAGGATCTTGAAGAGAAAATCTTTTTCTTCGCAGAACGTCAGATTTTCGTCGAAGCCCGACACCGACGCGCGAGGTCTTTGCGAGACAACCATTGCATTTAAATGGACAAAATTATTGAACACAAGATCAGCAGTCGTTCTCGAAGTCGTGACCGATATAATGCGCCTGGATGGCGGTGGTCTTTCGCGAAATGACACATCGCGACTACCGTTTGAGGAGCACGCTGTTACGCATGCGCTCGACGAAGTGGGGGATGAATCGGATCGATCAGATCGTGGAAATGCACGAAGCTGGATGATGCGGCCGCAAGCAATCGGTTTCGAGCGATGAGACTGCCGTTTCATCGGGCCGCCCCTGATGACCCGAAATCCAAGTCCGGCTGCCTTTTCGATTGTATCGTCTGTACTGCCGCCGTCGTCGTGCATCACGACTTCATCGAATGGCACTCGTCTGGTGATCAACTGTCGTGCTTTCAACCGATCGAGATAGCGAGAAGAGTTGAACAGCGGCACCAGCAACGAGATCTTCACGTGTCACGGCATATCTCAGGGTGGGGATGGAACTCTGCGGCGTGGCAGAGGCTTCGACAGAGCGGCGGATCGATAGCTTGGCTCCATTCATCTCAGCCCCACGCGTGCTATATTTTTGCTCGCCGCGATGGGGATTAACATTGACTGACGCACCCACCGCTATATCGTAGCCTCGATGACAAGCGGTACTATTTCTGATTTTCATCCATCTCCACCGATGGAGTATTCGGCTCGCTCGTCGGTACGCGGGTATTTTTGTGAGGAGACAGCCCGGCGTCTATCGCGGCGAGCGGCTGGGCATCGGTTCTTGAGTCGTAATCTGCGCAAGGATTGTATGCTCACTGTCACATCCACCGCGATCGACGGGGTAAAGGTCGTCACGCCAAATCGATTGCGGAATTCTCGCGGCGGCTCTTCTGCGAAACTTATAATCAGGGGCGCTTTGCCGAGCACGGCATTCTGGCACGACTTCGTTCAAGACAATCAATCGGCGTCAGCGGCGATCGCGCACTCATTCGGTGGCTTGCATTTTCAGGGTCATCCGCTGCCCAAAGCCAAACTAATTCCGGTATTGAAGGGACGAATTTTCGACGTGGCGGTCGATCTGCGGCGTTCGTCACCGACTTACGGCAAGTGGGTTGCCGAGGAAGCTTCCGCCGAGAACCGCAAGCAAGTATTTATACCAATTGACTTTGCTCGCGGCTTCTGCACACTGGAAATCGACACCCACGTCTTCTACAAAGTCAGCGCCTTTATTCGCCCTTGAACGATTTCGGCATCGCGTGGGACGATCCCGATTTGGCGATTGATTGGCCTGTCGCGCGTCGAAGCAAGGGCGACGTTATCCGACAAAGATACGCAGGATGCCGGCATTCAGGTCGCTGCCAGGATATTTTGAGTAAAGCAATGCGTATCGCGGTCACCGGCAGGTTTGGCCAAATCGCGCAACCGTTGGTCGAGCGTGGGCCCAACTCAAAACATGGAAGTGCTGACGCTGGCACGGCCGGCGATGAACCTGGCGCCGACCGTCCGATCTCACAGATGTTCTCGGCGCATTGCGACCGCAAGCTGTGGTTATGCCGCGGCCTACACCGCTGTCGATCTCGCCGAGAGTGAGCCCGCTGCTTGCTTATCAGATCAATGCCAACGGAGCCGAGGCGCTTGCGCGGGCGGCGGCGCGACTTCAGATTCCGATCGTACACCTGTCTGACCTGACTTCATGTCTTCGACGGTACGCTCTGATCGTCCGTGGTGCAGAGGAGGACGCGCCCCGCCCGATTAACGTTTATGGCCTCAAGCAGCTGCATGGCGAACAACTGCGTCGCTGCCGCGATTCAAATCATGCTATCCTCGCGGACAGCCTGGGTCTACAGCCCGATTCGGCAAAAATTTCGCGCGAACCATGTTGTCGCTTAGCCGGCATCGCGACGATGATTTCGGTTGTGAGCGATCAGCGAGGCGCTCCATAGTAGTGCGCCTGATATTGCCGACGGTATTTCAAGGTACTGTGCAATCTAGCTGTGCAGGCCGGATGACGCCGCAATCCGCGGCGTATTTCACATGACGGGTGGTGGCGACACGAACTGGGCGGAATTCGCGCGACGGCGATCTTCGCCGCCTCCGCAACGAACAATGGGCCTTTCAGTCAGGTGAGATCGATTGCTAGTTCGGATTACCCGACACAAGCCCGTCGACCAGCCAACTCGCGGTTGGACAATACCAAGCTGGCGCGGTCTCACGGAGTTAGATTGCCCCTTTGGCGAGATTCAATCACCGGAAACAATTGCGCGTAATCTTGGCCTGAAGATTTTCGAAAGACGGCTTTGATTTCGCCGCCAACTTTGATATTCAAAACCAACCCGGTTACTTCGCCAAGCGAGCAAAGCGCTGGTAGAAACGCATCGTAGTCGCGGGATGTAGTCGTTCGGATCGTAAAGTTCGAAGCAAGACGAGCGACGATGCGCAGCGTCGGCGCTGTACTGCCACTGTTTGCCCCAGATCATGTGGGAGTGAACATAAATCCTCTGCGCTCGGTCTGTTCAACTGAATTCAAGTCGTGTCGTCCTGTCATCGACTGTGATACGCGCCGTAGATTGCTCATATGCGCAAATCAGAAATTGATGACATTGCTCAGGGCATGCTCTCCATGCATCCGCTGGATGGAACTCCCGATATGATGAAATATCGTTTCGGTCGACAGAAAAGGAAATTCACGATCGAGCCCCTCGACTGCTAAGTCGCCACGTGCGGTCGCCTGGGCACGCCAAGAAGGAAAGTGATAAATATCCACGCCTCCGAACCACGGTATTATCGCAACTTGGTTTCTCCGGGTTTCGAAACGCTTTTTATCGGCTCTGCCCGACATACTCCTGTTCTCCTTGAGCCTCGTGATCTTTCTACTATCAGCAATGGCGATAGGCAGGCAAAGAGGATTAAAGTTGATCGAACAACGTCAAAAACCTCGCATGTTTGATCATGGTCGACCATGCTCAGTTGCCCGGAAGAAATTGCTTTCCGCAGCAGCTGGATGACCGAAATCAGCTCGAGACGATGGCGCCAGCAAGTGGCACTTACGGCCAGCGCACCTCGCGCACCAGCCTTCAACAAATTCTGGGAGCAACCGCGCTCATTCACGTGGATGCGTGCGTGACTGTCTCACATCACGAACCGGCCTGCCCCGGCATTAGTCCTCGCCTCAGACCTGCAAGGGGAGATACAAACACGCGTAAATTCATTCTTATTGCAGGCTCTGCTCCGCCAGTCCGTCGCCGCGCAGGCTGGCGATCGGAGCTTCGTCGCTCGGTGGCGTCGGGCGAGACCACGCCGGGTGAGCGCTCCGGCCAAGACGCCACACCGAGGGACCGCGAACCGCTGGAAGTCCCGCAGGCCGGCCGGAAGCCCCGAAATATGTCGAGCGGCCGGCGGCCGTCGTGAGCCCAAGCCTGAGACGACCAGACTGAGACGAGCAGGCTCGAGACGAGGTGGCGAGTGTCCTCGAGATGTCGCAAACGACCGAGAGGCCAGGGCCGAGGGCGGCCGGCACGTGCAGCGGTTACGCCGACTGGGCCCCATGCGAGCTGGCTGCGACGCGGAGTTGCCTGGCGGCCCGAGAGTCTGCGATGATGTCGCGGGGCGCGGGGCGGCACCAGCATGCGCTTCGGGATCCGGGCGCGCATCATCATGGCGCCGCACCGGCACGGCATTTACTGGTAGGGCCACAGCCGCCAACGCAATAGTGTCGACGTCATGGCCGGGCTTGACCCGGCCATCAACGTCTTTCTTCGCCGCACCCAAAATGCGGATGCCCTGGACAGCCCGGGCATGACGTCTTTCGTTGCAGGTAAGCTGCGGGCGCGCGACGGCGCCGCCAATCCTTATTGCGAAACCGTCTGCACCACGCTTCGCTGATCGGGCGAAAGCTGGGCAACGGCCGGGCACCTTCTGGCCTTCACCAGCATCGCATCGTATTCCGGCAGGGTTTCGAGCTGCTCCTTTGGCCTTCATCTGGCACCGACCTTTGTAGCCGCCGGCTCTGAGGCGGCGCAGCAGAAACGCGGCAAGGCGATCGCGCCGTGGTTCCAGCGAGATCGCGCACCAGGGATGACGCTCTTGCCCTGCTTGGTCGAGCTTGGTCAGCGACGTTGCTGGATGACCTGGTCGGGACTGGACGATCTGGAAGTCGTTGGATCGACGTCCACTGAAAAACATCGAGATGTTGCGGGAGGCGAGATAGCCGAGGGCGGGCTGCGTGCGCCCGAGGCCCGGGAAGCGGAAGAACGGCGCGCGAAGCGCGGTCCCTGATCGCCATCTTTCACGGCGCCAGAAGCCCTTCTCGATCTCTTCGCGGTCACCTGCGGCTCCGCTGGGCCTCTTGCCGTCGAGATGGGCGTGCGCGACCAGGTATGCGGAAAGCTCGACGGTGAAGCGCGCTGGCGGCGTAAAACCTGGCGTGAGGATCTCCTGATGAGGGGTCGCGTGCTTGCCGACCGGGAAGACAGTTCTGGCCTGGCGCCGTTCGTCCGCGAGCGCCTTCTCAGCACGGCGGGCGTGGTCGGCCACGGACCGTCGTCGAATGTCAGCACGATTTCTTGTCGGTGAGGAAATCGGAACTGCTTGTATTGCAGGAAGCCGAAACCGGGACCGCCTGTGTGTCGATCACGACAGTACGGCTGACGCCGAGCGCATCGGGATTGGCGCAGGCCGGATCGCGCCGCTGGCTGCCGGGAACGGGCGCGGGGGCCGGAGCTTCGAGAGGGAAGCCGTGATCTCGACGTCGTCCTTTGGCGCAGCTTTCGCCGCGGCAGGCGCGCAACGGCACGGCCCTTGCGGGCGGCGACGGTTTGAGGGGGGCCGCATCGGCCCGCGGCGAGAGTGTCCAGAACCAAACGGCGGTGATTACCAGCGCCGTCACTACGCTGGCCAGCATCAGGCCCACCACGCATTACGCATCGCTACTCTTTCCAGATACTCGGGGTACACACACGCAACGGGGCATTAGTGCCAACAAAGTCTTAACGGCTCCCGAACAGGCGCTGGTTAGACGAAGAAGATGAGGGGTTTAAGGCTTAGTGAGACGTCAGTCACAGTCGCCGGTCGGTTCCGGCGCATGCTCGCAACCATCAACAGCCGGTCCACGTAGCTGGGCCAACAGGGAGCCGAAAATGACCGCAACCTCTTCACTACCGTTCGCAAGGTCGGCTTTAGTGCTGGCCTTGACCACCTCTTCGCCGCCGTCTCGTCGACCGCGAGCTTTCCGTCTCTCAGCTCGAAGCGCAGCAGCAGTGCACTGGCGACGCGTTCCGCCTCTGCAGCTCGGAAATCCCGAACATTCCGAAGATCACGGCCTGCATGATGGCAGCATCGCGCCGATCTGAGCGTGGCTGCCGCGGTGTCGCGGATCGCGAGCTCGCGTCTCAAAAGTCCGGCAAGCTCGTCGCGCAATCACCGGCTCATTTGTTTGGTTCTCGGTAACGCCGAGTGTCGATATGCAGGCGTTCCGCTTTTAGGGCGCTCCACCAGGGCCACGGTCGCGCGGTTTCTCCCGTTCAAGAAATGCGTTAGCCGGCCGAATTTCGGTGACCGGATTCCCGTTCTGGACACGTTTTCTTGACGCTAACCGGTGTCCACCGATCGAGCCCGGACTGGCTTTCGTTGGAAAACGCTATAGAACGCCCTGGATTGCGTTCTCGGGTAAAGGCGATAGCAAAAATGACCAAGATCCTTGTTCGTTCCCCTGACTCCTGATGGTTTCGAGCGCGTCGGCACAGACACAAAAGAGAGGGGCACAGCGGACGGCGAGTGCGCGCGCGACGTCTCGGCGGTATTGCCGGCGCAGATGCAGGTGCTGGCGATCAGACGATTCTGGCCTGCCTGAAGCAGAACCGCGCCAAGATCAGCAAGGCGCTGCGCAGCAGAAGCTGGCGAGCCACGGGCAATAAGGACCTCGCGAGGGCTCAGCCGCCGTAGAGGTAGTTCGGCAGCCACAGCGTCATGCCGGGCCAGAGATACATGATCACCATGCACAGGATCACGATCAGCATGTAGGGCATCATGCCGGCGAAGATCTGGTTGAGCGTGACGTGCTTCGGCGCGACGCCCTTGAGATAGAACGCCGACATCGCCACCGGCGGCGACAGGAACGCCGCCTGCAGGTTCACGAACACCAGCGTGCCCTACAGGATCGGGTCGATGTTGAAGTGCTTCAGCATCGGCAGGAAGATCGGCACGAAGATGATGATGATCTCGGTCCATTCGAGCGGCCAGCCGAGCACGAAGATGATCGCCTGCGACAGGCAGCATGAACTGCAGCGGCGTCATGTTGAGCGACAGCACCCAGCTCTCGAGCAGCGCCTGGCCGCCGAGGATGGCGAACACCGCCGAGAACAGCGCCGAGCCGACGAACAGCCAGCACACCATCGCGGTGGTCTTGGCGGTCAGGAACACCGCTTCCTTGGTGCGCTTCCAGTCGAGCGTGCGGGCATGGAACGCCAGGCATGAAGGCGCCGGCCGCGCCGACCGCCGCCGACTCGGTCGCGGTCGTGATGCCGAACAGGATGACCGCCAGAACGATCACGGTGAGGATGCCGAGCGGCATCACCGACGACAGTCAGCAGCTTGCAGCACCTCGAAGCGCTCGCCGTTCATGCGCCAGTAGGAGCGCGCGGTCCACAGCACCAACACGGCCGCGCTGATCCCGAACCAGAGATAGAACTGGAAGTCCGGACCTTTCTCGGCCGGCGTCGCCGCCGGCGGCGCGACCGGCGCTGCCGAGTTGCTGCAGCCTTCAACCGGTCCGGCGGCCGCGCCGGCCTGCTGATGGATCACGACGTACCACCACACGGCTCGCCAGCGTGATGGCGGTCAGCAGGAACGGCACCAGCGCGATGATGAAATTCTGCAGCACCGCCCCGTAGCTCATCGGCTTGCCGTCGGCCTCCAGCGTCTTCGCCTGCGCCGGCGACGATCAGCGCCTTGAGCAGGCCGACGAACATGTTGGGCGAATACAGCGTCTCGAATTTCGTGATCCAGTCCGGCACCTTGTACGCGGGTCTGCTCCTCCGGCAAGCGGCGGCGCGATCTTCGGATTGATCAGCGCCCAGCCGATGACGTAGACGAGGTAGAGGAACGCCAGGAAGAAGCCGGGAACATCGCCGCGGCGTACAGCTTGACGACCGATTGCCCGGCAACGGCGGCGTAGACGATGATCATCACCGACGGCGGGATCAGGATGCCGAGCGTGCCGCCGGCGGTGATGACGCCGGAGGCGAGCTTGACGTCGTAGCCGGCGCGCAGCATCGGGTTGAAGGCGATGACGCCCATCAGCACCACGACCGCGCCGACCAGGCCGCTGGCGATGCCCCAGAACGTGCAGACGATCAGGGTCGCCACCGCGAGCGAGGCCGGCACGCGGCGGAACGCGAGCTGGATCGAATAGAACATCTTGTCGACCAGCGCGCCGCGCTCCATCACGTAGCCCATCAGCACGAACAGCGGGATCGGAGATCAGGACGTCGTTGGTCATCGCGCCGTAGGTGCGCTGGACCATCAGGTCGAAGACGCGGTTGTGCGTCCAGGCTTGCGCCGGATCGTAGAACGCGATGAAGCCGAAGAACATGCCGAGGCCCATCAGCGTGAAGGCCGTGGCGAAACCCATCATGATGACGACGACGATGAGCGCCAGCATCAGACAGGCCGAGTGCGGGATCGCTCATGTGTTGCACGTCTCCGCCCATTCCGCGCTGACGCGCCATTTCGTCGATCTCGCGCCGCGCCCTCGATCGCGATCTTGCGCGATTCCTCGTCGACATATTCGCTGTGCGCGAGCTGCTCCTCGATGACGTCGATCTCGGCGACGTCCTTCAGCCGGCTCGGCCATTCGCCGGTCTTGCAGGCAGACCACGCAGCGCACGATCTCGGCGACGCCCTGCAGCATGATCAGCGCGCCGGCGATCGGGATCACCGATCTTGAAATGGTAGACCGGCGGGCCGTCCGCGGTGACGTTGGAATGCTCGGCGATACGCCAGGAGTCCGCGGCGTAGAAATAGCCGGCATAGACCAGCGCGGCGATGCCGGGCAGGAAGAACACGATGTAGCAGCACGAGGTCGAGCGTTGCCTGGGTGCGCGGCCGCATCGAGGAGTAGAGGAAGTCGCCCCGGACATGGGCGTTCTGCGCCAGCGTGTAGGCGCCGCACAGCATGAACAGCGACCCGTACAGCATGTTGTCGAGGTCGAAGATCCAGGACGTCGGCATGTTCATGATGTAGCGCTTGAACACTTCGATGCAGACGACGCTCATCAGCACGATCATCAGCCACGCGGCGGCCTTGCCGACCCAGGTGCTGATGCCGTCGATCGTGTGCAGGAAACTCTGGACGCTCATGGGATGCGATCGTTCGAGCGCGAGGGATCGACTAGTACAAAGCACCATCCGGGTCGCGCGCCCGAACGGTGCTTTGCTAGTTTAGAGCATTTTCAGCGCGGCGTCAGATCTTCTTGGCTGCGGCGTTGGCGCCCCAATAATGGTCATACGCCATCTTGCGGCTCACCACCGTGTCCTGCTCCCACTGCGTCGTCCGCTTGGCGAACGCGAGCTGCGATTGCAGGATTTCCTTGAACAGCGGATTTTCCGCCGACTTCTTCTTCGACGACCTCGTCGTAGACCTCGAGCTGCTGCTTGAGGATGGCGTCGGGCGTCTTGTAGAACTTGACGTTGTCCTTGGTCTGCAGCTCGATGTAGTCCTTGCGAGTAGCGGTCGATCGCCTTCCATCGACATGTCCGGCCGAAGCCGCGTCGACCGCGTTGGCGATGATCGCCTGCATCTTCTCGGGCAGCGCCGTCGTATTTGGTCCTTGTTGAAGGTGATCTCGAACTGCTCGGCGTTCTGGTGATAGCTCTGCAGCATGCAGACCTTGGAGACGTCGGCGAATCCCAGCGCGCGGTCCGACGAGGCGTTGTTGAACTCGGCCGCATCGAGCAGGCCACGATCCATCGCCGAGACGATTTCGCCGCCCGGCAGCGCGTTGACCGCGGCGCCCATCGCCGTGAACACGTCGATGGAGATGCCGACGGTGCGGTATTTGAGGCCCTTGAGATCGTCGGCCTTGGTGATCGGCTTCTGAACCAGCCGAGCGGCTGTGTCGGCATCGGCCCGTAGGGGAACGAGACGACGTTGGCGCCGATCGATTCATAGAGCTTGGCGAGCAGCTCCTTGCCGCCGCCGTATTTGTGCCAGGACAGCAGCATGTTGGCGTCCATCGCAAAGCCCGGTCCCGAGCCCCACAGCGCGCAGCGCGGTCTGCTTGCCGTAGTGATAGACCAGCACGCCATGGCCGCCGTCGAGCACGCCCTTGGAGACCGCATCGAGCAGGCCGAACGCGGGCACCACGGCGCCCGCCGGCAGCACCTCGATCTTGAGGTCGCCGCCGGTCATGTCGTTGACCTTCTTGGCGTAGTCGAGCGCGTATTCGTGGAAAATGTCCTTCGACGGCCAGGTGCTCTGCCAGCGCATGCTGATCGGGCCCCGGGCGCTCGCAATGTTCGGCGCGGCGACGGTCGCTGCGGCGCCCGCGGCGGCCACTTTCAGGAAGTCGGCGACGGCTTGAAGTCTTGCCCTTTGGTTGGTTTTGGTCATGGGGTGTCCTCCCGGTTGAGTCCGATCCTGGTTGGCCGGCCGTACATTGATTGGGCGGACTCTAGAGGCCGGCCCGAGCTTTGGCAAGGATACGTTATACCAGATGCGGCGTTAGCGGCGCGGGCCGCGGCAGAACTACCGAGCGCCCCTGGCGTGGCTGGCCGGGCGACCCGGTTGGTTAACGGCCAGCCGGGCAGCACTGCGCGACCAGTACTGCGGCTGCGAATCAGGTGCGGCGGTGCGCCGCCGCGGTCGCGACCACCGGCAAGACCTCGTTGGCGGCGCGGTCGGGCGTATCTTCCTTCCAGCGGACCGAACCGAACGGCCGCTCCAGCATGCGGCGGACGCGGACCGGGTCGGGCCCGAGATGAAAGTCGATCGCGCGCTGGTGCAGGGCGCGCTCGGACTGCGTCGGGCAGCTGCGCTGGCGCAGATAATCGAGCCAGGTCGGGCAGTGGTAGCGCTCGGTCCACAGTTCGGGATCGGCGATGTCGCGCGCGATCGACCAGCCATAGGCGCCGTTGCGCTGCCGGCGCGAGCTGCACGTCCTGCATCACGTTGTGGAAGGCGCGCGCGCATTGTCCTGCGCGACGCGATACTCGATCTCGACCACCAGCGGCCCGCTGCGCCCCGTCAGCGACAGCCGCACCTCGGGATCGGCAAGTGCTCGGTGGCGTCCTCTGTTGCGGGCGCCGACCCGGCGGCATCCGCAGCCAGATCCCGAGCAGCGGGCGAGATGAGCATCAGACCGGCCGAAACCAAGCAGCGCGGTCTCCACGCCGGCGACGATCGGTGAGGTGTCCCCAGCCCCAGCTTCCCATCGCGATGCCGCCGCGCTATCGATGCCCGGAATGCCGCCAGCGAGTCGGCCCGGCGACCCAGCGCGGCGCCCGAAAGCTGCACGCCGATGCTGAACGAGCGCGACCGCCAGCATCCATACCACCAGCGCCGGTGAGCACCAGCGCGACCGCTGTCAGGATGTGCGCTGTCGCTCAGCGCCGACGCCGGCGATGGCGCCGGCCATCGATATGCGCGCAGGCGCAGCACCGCGGCCTCGCCGCTCATGCGCTTGGCGCACTCGCCGATGTTCAGCGCGCCGATCACCGCGCCCATGCCGAAGGCCCGAGCATGATGCCGTAGGTTTGCGCGCCGCCGTGCAGCAGGTCGCGCGACCAGCGGCATCAGCGCCGCCGAGACCGAGCCGCCGATGATGCTGCCGGTCGACCAGCGTCCGGACCAGCACGATGCGGATCGATGGCGAGTTGGCGATGTAGCGCACACGCCGACGACGACGGCGATGGTTGAGACGCTCGCGCGGCAGGCGCGACGGCCCGTGGGTGCGGTCGCCAGAGAAACAGCACCACCATCAAGCGGCAGATAGAGCACCGCATTGGCTGGCGAAGGCCGCGACCGCGCCGGCGGTGGCGACGCCACGACGCCGCCGATGGCCGGGCCGAAGCTGCCGCGCGATGTTGTAGCTGATGCCGTTGCAGCGCGCACCGCGGTCGGTAGCGTTTCCGCCGGCACCTGCTCGCTGACGGAGGATTGCCAGGCCGGTCCGAACAGCGCCATGCCGCTGCCGACCACGAAGCACAGCGCCAGCAGGATATTCGGCGTCGACGAGGCCGAGCCACGCCAGCACCGTGCAGCGCGGTCGCGCCCGACCAGCGCGATTCCGCAGCGAGGGACCAGCGCCGACGATGCGCCGATCGTGCATGTCGGCGGATGGCGCCGGGCATTGCGATCAGCATGATCGGCAGCATCAGCGCGGTCTGCACCAGCGCGACCTTGTCGGCGGATGACGTCATCCGCGTCATCGGCCCAGGCCGCGCCGACGCCCTGGATCAGTGCAGTCCAGAGATTGGAGAGCGAGGCTGGCGAGCCAGATGCGCCGGAACACCGCATGCCGCAACGGCGCTGCGCGATGCCTTCAGTCACAGACGCGAGCGTTTCGGCTGGTCGGTCATCGATCGGTTCCGTTGGCTGTCTGTCGCCGGCCTTTGATTCCATTCGAACTTAAAGTGATGCCTGCGAAAACCCCTGGCCTGTCCAGTCGTTACGCCGCTTCTCGGCGGTGCTACAGCACAGCTAAGGTACTGAAAAGGGACGGGAGGTTTCGAAATGCGGCTAGCTGTCACGGCGGTTGATCCAGGCTGAAGAGCGCCGGAACCTTGCCGCTCCCGCTGGCTGGCTCATTCGACCTCGCCTTGGGTGCGTGGGCGGGCGCAGACGGCGCCGGTGGCGTCAAGGCCGGCGGAGGTTCCGCTGGTGCCTGAGCCTTCGTTCAGCACGGCAGTGGCGATCATGCTGCGCTCTGGATCACCACAATATGGCGCGCATGGAATCGAACGGCGTAGCCGCGCGAGCGAATGGCGGCGATCAATTTCACCGATCCTCTGGCGCGCACCGATGACAAGGTGGAGCAGCGCAAGCCGGTCCTTCGACCGAAGACCAGCGCCGAGAACGGTCAGGCCGTCAGGAACCGCAGCGCCGTACCGGCGCGGGCGCGCATCGCCCTGGTCGGCAACCGCGCGGCGGCTGGCTCGATCCGCAATTACATCAAGAATGGCGGCGGCGCTGAACATCAGCCACGCGGTGCTGTGCGGTGTTCCCAAACCACGGCATCTATGATTGGGACGATGGTCTCGGGCGGCGAGGTTCAACGGCCGCGGTCCGTTCCCTGCGCGGCTTGAACGAGGGCGAGAAGCGAAGTGACGCCGGCACGTCGTTCCTCACCTTGCGCAGCGATGGCATCGACAAATATGCGCAAGCCGACGGCCGCTTTGTCGGCAAGCCCGGGCACGCCGACCGGCGTGACATCGGACGAGCCCTGCGCTGAAGGGCGCGACCAATCTTGTGCTCGGCGCGCTCGATCATCGCGAGGTCGCATTTCATCCGCGCGCGTTTCGCGAGATCTATAAATTCATTGCGGACAGGAGCCGTCGCGCATCGAGATCGTGCCGGAAGCGGAAGTCAAACTCGGCGGGCTCGTGACGGGTACGCCGGGCGGCGTGGTCACCAACCGTCCGGTATCCGGCTGCGACGGTCGAAATCTACCGCGTCTCTCCCGACACCGGCGAACGCGCTGGCGGGCCGATCCATTCTTCCGCAGACCGGCGCTGACGGCCGCTGGGGTCCGGCGCGCAGGTCGATCCGAGCCCGGCATCTCGAGATCGTGCTGACATCGCCGGGCTCGCCTACCACGACACATTCTATCGTTCGCCGTTTCCGCGCTCCTCCGACGTCGTGCATTGCGCGCCGCGCGCGCGCTCGGGCCCGCCGACGCCGGCGCCGGCGCCGTGGTCCTGATGACGCGCCGCGGGGTTATTTCCGGCCTGCCGCGGGACGTGGTGCTGATCGACGGCAAGGAGCCGAAGGATCGTAAAGCCGGGCGTGCCGACCGATGCGGTCCCCAACCGTGCGGCTTCCGGCGCGCGGGGCGGTTGGTCTGGCGTGGTAGCCATGTTCAATACACGAGCGGATCGGGCAGCCTGCCGGCCTCGGAAAACCGGATTGCGGTTGCCGAATTGACTTACTAGCCGTTGGGGTGGCTGTTCCGGATGCGCCTTATGGTGCCCGGATCGGAGACAAAAAGCTGAGCAGTAGCCCGCACAGCGAGTGCAGGATATGCGGGCTGCACGATCCCGATATCGCTTCGCTCATCCGGGCACGAGTGGCACCCATGAGCATAGCCGAGGCCTACGACATGCCGGGCCGCAGCGCGCCGCTGGCGCCGCCGCTTCGCCACGGGCCCCCGATGACATGAATGTGCTGGGCGGGATGAAGGCGATCCGGCACCAGCGTGATCGGCTGGGCCAGCGGGCCTATGAGGAAGCGATATCATCCAGGGGCCGCTGGGCGCGGCAGTTTCATTCTCAACGCGCCTGATGCGATCCGGCATGTGCTGGTCGACAATTACGAAAACTATACGCGCACGCCGGTGAGTCTCCGGGTGCTGCGGCCGGATGCTGGGCTCATGAAGCGCCTGGGCTGATCGCCGGTAGGGGCGCGCGTGGAAGCACCAGCGCCGCGGCGCTGGCGCCGGCCTTCACCGCTGCGCGCGGTGAGCGACGCCGCTCGTTCCGCACGTGCGTTGGCGGCGACCGACGACACGGTCGCCAAGCTTCAGGGCCGCCGAGCAACGCGCCGGTGCGGACCTGCGCGAGGCGGCGATGCAGCGGCTGGCGCTCTGAGATCGCCGCCGCACGATGTTCTCTGCCCGGCGTGACCGGCACGGCGCCGCGCGCTTGCGCGACTTCAGATCGCGAGTATGGCGACGCAGCCGGCGCGGCCGCATTTCCTCGATCTGCCGGGTTGCCGCTCGAGCTGGCCGAGCCTCGCGGTGGATCTCGCCCGCGCCCGCTTCCTGCAAGGCGCTGGACGGCCCTCGTCGGCAGGCTGCTGATGGCCGAGCGCCGCGCCGCCGGCAAGAACGTGAGTGGGCGCGCCGCCGCGCGACCTGTAAACCGGACCTGATGGGCGCCGCGCGCGGATCCTTAGCAGACGGGCGACTGCCTCTACCGACGCGCAGCTCGGCGATGAGGGTCGCGACCATGATCTCTGCGCCGGCCACGAGACGACGGCGACGGCGCTGTTCCCAAAGGCGCAGCTCTATTCGCTGGCGCTCTGATCCTGCCACCCGCGGAGGAACTGGCGGCCGAGGTGCAGGGCGCTTCGGTCGACGGCGCGTTCGCCGCCTGCAGACGGCGCGGTCGATATCTGAAGCGGCTGAAATTCACCCGTGCGGTGGTCGACGAGACCATGCGGCTCTTATCCGCCGGGCGTGTTCCTGATCGCGCGCGTGCGGCCAGCGGCCGGATGCGATCATGCGGGCGAGCCGGTCAAGAAGAAGCGACGTGGTGCTGATTCGCGCCCTGGCGTTTGCGTGCACCGGCGGCGAAAAGCTCTGGCGCGGAGTCCGAAACGCCTTCTCATCCCGCAGCGCTTCATCGCCACCGGCACGCTGCCGGATCGCTTTCGGCCTCATCTCGCCGCTCTGGCGTCGGCGCGCGCAGCGGTGTTCGCATCGGGGCGCATTTCGCGCCGGTCATGAGGCGGCGCTGGCGCTGGCGCGAAGATCGATCGGCGCGTCTGGCGTCAGCACTGGCCGACAAGGCGCCTGGTGTAATGCCGCCGATCGGCGTGGTGACAGTACGCAACTGGAACGAAGC
>ERZ1370068.7170-contig-6102_pt1 | contig 62942 bp, 82 predicted proteins | sample MGYA00561227_ERZ1370068 | MGnify/ENA primary metagenome ERZ1370068 (study PRJEB38410, sample SAMEA6850437) | metagenome | study: Metagenomic assessment of the ecological functions of the soil: analysis of the soil microbiota associated with the...
GTTAGCGTTCAGTTGCATGTTACCACGCCGTCACGCGGCAGTCTTGGCCGCGATCTGGTCGACGCTTTCGCCTGCCGGTGCGCAGCAGGTGCAGCGCGCGCTCGATGCGCAGATCCTGAAAGTACGACAGCGGCGTCTTGCCGAGCACGCTGCGCAGGCGGCGCGCCAGCGTGCGCTCGCTGGCGCCGACCGCGCGCGCCGCGTCGGTGAGCGAAAAGCCCGTGTGCCAGCCGGCGCCGGCGCCCAGCCTTCGAAGCGCTCGACCACCGGGGTCGGCATGCGCCGAGGTGATCGGGGATCACGAACTCGGCCTGCGAGCCGCGCGCCTCGACCAGCAGGATAGCGCGCAGCGAGCGCGGCCGAGCGCCGGGCTGCGCGCGCGCACCACGCTCAGCGCCAGGTCGAGGTGCGCCATCGCCGCACCGGCGGTGGTGAAGCCCGCCGGAGTTCACGAGCATGCGCGACTCGTCGAGCGCCACGCGCGGATAGCGCTGGCGGAACATCGGCGCCAGCCACCACGAGGTGGTGGCATGTTGGCCGTCGAGCAGCGCACTCTCGGCGAGCAAGAAAGTGCCGGTGCAGGCGGCACCGGTCGTGGCGCCGGCGCGCGACCAGCGCTGCAGCGCGGCGACCGCGTCGCCCACGTCGGGCTTGGCGAGGCGCGCCGCGAGCGTCGTCGGGCATCTTGGCGCCGAGCGCGGGCACCAGCACGGCGTCGGGCCGCCGCACCTCGGCCACGGATTTCACCGGCACCGTCAGCCCCTGCGCCGTGCGCACGCGCCGTCGCACGCCGACCAGCGTGACGTCGATCGGCGCCGGTGCGTCGGGCAGTGTAGCGGCGAGCTCGTTGGCCGTGGTGAGCGTGTCGGTCAGCGCGGCCAGGCCGAGATCGAACACCTCGTCGAGCACGAGCAGATGCAGTCGCATGGCAGGAATGATATCAATGTTGTCGTTCCAGCCACTCGCTCGCGCAGCGGCGCACGGCCCACACTGCGGCCCTCGCTGTCATCCATTCACCGAAAGGAACAGCCCATGGTCAAGCTCGCACTGTTCGTCCGTCTCGAAGCCAAGCCCGGCAAGGAGGCCGCAGTGGCCGACTTTCTCGCCGGCGCGCTGCCGCTGGCCAACGCCGAGTCGCGCACCGTCGCGTGGTTCGCGCTGAAGTTCGGCCCGTCGACCTTTGGCGTCTTCGACGCCTTCGACGATGAAGCCGGTCGCCAGGCACATCTCACCGGCCCGATCGCCGCGGCGTTGATGGCCAACGCGGCCTCGTCTGCTCAGCGAGCCGCCGAAGATCGAGACGGTCGAGTTGCTCGCGGCCAAGTTGCCTGGATAAGACACGCGCAGGCCTCGGCGCGCCGCCTTCGCGGGCGCGCCGCGTCGGCCGATCAAGGCTGGTGGCGGTGCCGCCAGCAGGAACGCCTGCTGGCCGCTGGACCCCGCGCGTCGTGCAGGTCGCGCAGCCAAGGCAGCGCCGAGCGCTGCCAGATCTGCGCGGCCGGCACGAAGTTGCGCGCGCTGCGCCACGCAGCCCCAAGCGAATCACCACCGACGCCGGGTTCTGCGGTGCGGTGGCGAACAACGGCGTGGCGCAATGCGGACAGAACACCTGCGCTCTCTTGTTGCCGCTTTCGGCCACCTTGACATAACTCTTGGTTTCGCCGTGCAGCACCAGCGTGTCGTAGGGCGCCACCGCCACGGCACGAAACGGTGCCCCGGACAGCGTCTGGCAAAGTCGCTGCAGTGGCAGATCATCACCCGCGTGGGATCGATCTGCGCCGTGAACGACACGCGGCCGCAGTGGCAAGCGCCGTTGATCTGCATGCGTCTTCTCTCCAGGGGCCAGGGCATCGCCTGCGCACAGTAGTGGCCGCCAAAACGCTGGCCGCCGAGCGAAGCCGACGCGCACCGCGACGCGACACGCAGTCCTCCTTGCCACCACCCACGATCGCCGCTACACAACGCGCCCATGCGTCAGCTCGTGCTGCTGTGTGACGGCACCAACAACAACCTGACAGGAGCCGCGCGCGATACGCACGTGGTCACGCTGGCCGAACTGCTGCGCGCCGACCCCGACGACGAACGCGTGGTCTTCTACGATCCAGGCGTCGGCAACCCGGGCGAGGTGCCCGGCACCACCCTCTGGGACAAGGCGCGGCGTCAGTTCGAGCGCATGCGACGGCCTGGTGCTCGGGCGCGGCGTGTTCGACAACATCGCCGAGGGCTATCGATTCCCTGATGCACCACTGGCGCTCGGATCAAGACGAGATCTGGCTGTCTCGGTTTCTCGCGCGGTGCGTTCACCGCGCGCAGCATCGCGGGACTCGTCAATCGTTTCGGCATTCTGCAGCCGCACATGGTGTCGATGGTGCCCACGCTGCTGCATCTGTATTTCGCCGAGGCCACTCCGAAGCGTCGATGCCATCAGCAGCCAGGCGTCGCGGCTTGTTTGCGGTGGCGCCGCAGCGCAAGCCGTTTGTCCACTTCGTCGGTGTGTGTTGGACACGGTGGCCACCGTGGGTACCTGGCCATTCTCGCTGCGCATCAAGGCCAAGCCCACGCTGCGAGGCAAGCGCTTCGTGCACGTGCGGCAGGCCCTGGCGCTCGACGAACACCGCGCGCAGTTCGTGCCTCGCGCATATGCCGAAGACAACGGCCCCATCCAGTTGGCCGATGGCGAGGCGGGGTCGGTGTCGCAGCAGTGGTTCCGCGGCGCGCATTTGCGGACGTCGGCGGCGGCTACGAGCCCGCCGACGGGTGGCTGGCCCGTGCGCCACTCGACGTGGCTGGATCTGCGAGGCGGTGCAGTGCAGTCTGGCGACTGCGGCATGCGGGTGGGCCGCTGAACAGCGAGGCCAGCGCGGGCGCGGCAGTTGCGCAGTGATTGCGCAGGTCACCGGCAAACCCGATCTGGTGACGACCGGTGCGGCGCACCATTCAATCCACCGCCAGCTGCACATCACGCCCCTGTGGGCGTTGACCGGCATGGCATTGCGCAACACACGCGTGGTGGCCATGGACGATGTGGCCGACGTGCCGACGCGCATGGGCGAGCACCCTTCGGTCGCCAACTGGAATGCCGTGTTCCCCAACGACACGGTGTGGCGCAGCAGCGGCCTCTCGGCGGGTGGTGGCTGTTCCTGGCCATCGCGTGCTGCTTGGTCATCGGGATCGGGCATTTCGCGTTGGGCGCCACATGGCGCGTCAGAGACTGCCTGGACGCAAACCTGCGATTCCAGATCTGGCAGCTCACTGCGATTTTTTCGGCCGACCCTGTGGGGTGGACCACGCTCAGCGCGTTCAAGTCGCCTCGCTGGGCCGCGGTGTGGACCTCGCGCTGATCGTCAGCTATGCCTACGTGCTGTCGATGCTTGCCGCACGCGCTTTCGCGCACGCGGCCGGGCTCAACCGCCCGGGGCGCGCGGTGCCCAAGGCGCTCAAAGTGCTTAGCTGGGCGCTGCCAGTGGCTGTATTTGCCGATCTCGGCGAGAACCTGTTCACCTGGGTCGCCATCACGTTGGCGCCACAACGAGCTGTGGGTGCTGGCGTGGCTCAGCGCGCTCGGCATGGCGCTGGGTTCGGTCATCAAGCTCGTCGGCCTGGCGGGCGTGCTGGCGTTGATCGTCGGCTGGCGCATGGTGCGAGCAAGGCCGTGAGATTGCGTTTGAAATCTACCGTCGATTGACCAGCGGTCGCGCATCAGCCGCTAGTCTCTTTGTACCGGCAACAAACTCAACGCCGATGCAAGGAGCTGACTGATGTACGCCGTTCCCCACCACACGCCTGCTCGCAGCCATCGCTTTCGCTGCGGTGTTGGCGCCCGTCGCCTACGCTGCGGCCGACGCGCAGCCCGCTTCGCGCGCCGAGGTGAAAGAGCAAACACGCGCGGCCAACCAAGCGGGCGAGATGATGCCCGCCGGCGAAGCGAGTGCGGCCGACAAGCACACGTGCTGCCGGCTCCACACCAAGACTCGCGAGCAGCACAAGGCCGAAACGCTGGCAGCCAACCGCAATGGCGCCTTGAGCGACTACGGACCGAACACCTACAGGACCCAAAACGTCGCGACCCGCGAGGCGCTGGCCAAGTCGACCAAGACACGCGCCGAAGGCAAGGCAGAGACCATGCAGGCTGCCAAGGATCGCAAGATGATGCCGCCTGGGGAGGCGATCGAGATCCGCACTGAAGCGAACGCTTCGCGCGAGCCGGCGAGCGTGGCCGTTCAGGCCGCGCCGCCGTCGTGCCAGCAACGCAGCGGTGCGCGCGCTCGGCGCGTCAGTTCCGGCAGTGCCACGCCCGGCGCATAGAGCGACGATCCGACGCCGATACGCCGGCGGCGCCGCGCGGCTCTGTACGCCGCGATGTTGTGCGCGCCGACGCCGCCGACGGCGTAGAACGCGGTGCCCGCGTGCGAACACGGCGCGCCAGGCCTTCATCACCGGCGGGCCGAGCATCTCGGCCGGGAACAGCTTGAGGCCATGCGCGCCTGCGGCGAGCGCGGCAAAGCCTCTGCTCGGCGTGGCCACGCCCGGCATCGAGTACAGGCCGCAGCTGCACCGCGCGCTGCACGACCGAGGGCGTCGAAGTTGGGCGCCAACACCAGCGTGGCCCCGGCATCGGCCGCGCGGCCCACGTCGGCGGCAGTCAACACCGTGCCGGCGCCGACGCGCACCGATGCCTGACCGGCGCGCGCCAGGCGCGCGATGCTGTCGAACGGCTGCGGCGAGTTGAGCGGCACCTCGATCACACCGATGCCGCCCGCGATCAACGCCTCGGCAACACCTAACACCTCGTCGGGGTGCACGCCGCGCAGGATCGCGATCACGCCTTCGATCGGATTCATCGTCACCCTTCAGCGCATCGGGTCTTTCAGTCAAGCCGGCGGCCACCGCCAAGCGCCATTGGCCCCGCGTGGTGGCCTCGCGCGCCGCGAATTGCACCGTCGATGCCGGCCAGCCGAGCGCCGCGCGCATAACGATCGCACAACGCGCCGTCGCCGAGCAGCGTGACGGCGTCCGGTCGCGTGGCTGCCGCTGCGCTGCACTCGCGATCTCGGCGCCGATCAGCATGCCCGACAGGAAGTCGGGCAGCTCATTCGGCGCACGTTGCCCCATCAGCCCGCGGTGCGCGCGGCGAACAGCGTGTGCAGCAGGTGCGCGTGCCGCTGCAGCCCCAGCTGCACGCCGTCGTCGAACGATGCGGGCATCGCACGACCACCGAATTCCATCAGCCGCCTGAGGATGCCGTGCTGCGTGAGCAGCGCGTAGACCTCGCCGGTCATGTGCGTCTGGAATCCGAGCACGCGATCGCCGTCGCCCAGCCACGCCCACTTGCTGTGCGTGCCGGGCAGCACGCAGCAACTGCCGGCGGGCAGATCGGCACCCCACAGTTGCGTCTCTTCGCCGCGCATCACGTCGGCCTGGCCATCGTCGCCGACACAACGCAGCCCAGGCACGATGTGCAAGCGGTGTTCGTCACCGAACGTCACGCGCACCAGCCGTGCGGCCGCATCGGACAAGCCCGCGGGGCATTCGAGATACGGCGCCTCGATCCAGCCCTTGCCGGCTGCCCACCATGCCGCTGGCGATGCAGGCGCAGTGTGCGGATGCGCGGCCAGCCAGTCGCCGCACAACGACAGCAGCGCCTCGGCGAAACGCCGCTCCGGCACGGCCATCACGCCGGCCGCCGCGCTGCGCGTATCGAGCACCGCAGCCATCGCGGTCGAGCAAGCTGGCGCGCAGGTTGGAGGTGCCCCAGTCGAGGGCGATCAGACACGGTTGGCTCACGGGGCGTGTGCGGTGTTGAGTTCAGCGCCCCTTCCACTGCGGCTTGCGCTTCTCCTGGAAGGCGCGCACCCCTTCGTCGGCGTCTTCGGACTGCAGCGCCGCCACCAGCGCCGGCAGGTCGCAACGCCTGCGCCTGCGCGGCCGGCATCGAGCCGGTGGCGCGCACCACCTGTTTGATGGCCTGCACCGACAGCGGTGCGCATGCCAGGATCTGGTCGACCCAGCGCGTCACCGCGGCATCGAGCTCGGCGCGCGGCACTACCTCGTTGACGAGGCCGATCTCCAGCGCGCGCTTGGCGCTGATGCGTTGGCCGGTGAGCAGCATGCCCATCGCGATGCGGTGTGGAATCTGACGTTGCAGCAGCGTCATGCCGCCGTCGAGCGGCATGCGCCCAACCAGCGGCTCGGGCAAGCCGAAGCTCGCGTCGTCGCAGGCGACCACGATGTCGCAGCCGAGCACCATCTCGAAGCCGCCACCCAAGGCGTAGCCGTTGACGCGCGCGATCACCGGGATGTTCAGCGTCTCGCGCAGCGCGATGCCGCCGAAGCCACCGGGCCGCGCCGCGGCCCAGTAGTCGACGCCCTTCAACGTCGGAGATCCTGACGGGTTCTTCATGTCGGCACCGACGCAGAAGGCACGCTCGCCGTCGCCGGTGAGCACGATCACGCGCACGTCGCGTCGTTGTTCGAGCTCGCTCCAGATACGCTGCAACTCGGCCCTCGGTGGCGAGGTCGATCGCATTCATCACGTCGGGACGAGCGATCGTGATCGTGGCCACATGCTCGGCCACATCGAAGCGAACGCGTCATGTGCGCCCTCGCTGTCACCGTTTCGCTTAGGACCTCGTCGGTGTGCTCGCCGAGCTTCGGCGGCACGCGGCGCATCGTCGCAGGCGCCGCCGACATCGCAATTGGGCTGGCAATGAAGCGATAGGCCGCTTGCCCGGGCTCGCTGCCTTTCAGGATCATCTGGTTGTGCAGCGTCTGCGGGTCGACCAGCACCTCGCGCATGTCGCGCACCGGGCGCGCACAGCAGGTCCTGCTCTTCCAGGCGTTTGAGCCAATGCTCGCGCGTGTGGGTCTTGAAGCGCTCGCGCAACTGGCGCTGCAGCTCGGGCTTGTTGGCAAACTGCGCCTCCAGGTTGGTAAAGCGCGCGTCGAGCGACAGGTCGGGCAACTCGAGCGCGGTGCAGATGTCGCGCAGCGGATTGGCCTTGAAGGCGCCGATCATCACCAGCGGATCGTCGGCGGTGTCGAACACGCCCGACAGCGGCATCGCGGCCCAGTTGACCTCGGCGTCGCGCATCAGGATCATCGCCGCCTCCTGCATCTGCATCGCCAGCATCGAGTTGTAGAGCGACACGCTGATCTTCTGGCCGACGCCGGTGCGCGCGCGCTGCAGCAGCGCCATCAGGATGCCTTGCACCATGTGCATGCCCGCCGAATAGTCTGCGAGCGCGATTGGGTAGGTGGCCATCGGATGCGACGGGTCGGCCTTGCGCGCCATCGCGCCGCTCATCGCCTGCGCCAGCACGTCCTGCCCGCCCTTGTGTGCATAGGGGCCGGTCTCGCCGAAGCCGGTGCCCACCGCATAGATGATGCGCGGGTTCAACTGGTGGCAATCGTCGTAGCCGAGGCCCATGCGGTCCATCACGCCGGCGCGAAAGTTGTTGACCACCACGTCCGCGCCCGCGATCAGAGACTTCACCGCCGCCATCTGCTCGGCGTTGCGCAGGTCGAGCGCAACGCTGCGCTTGTTGCGGTTGAGGCTGCAGAACACCGGGTTGTCGATGCCGTCCTTCGGCGGAAACGTCGAGCGGCTCAGGTCGCCGGCGCCGGCACGTTCGACCTTGATCACGTCGGCGCCGTAGTCACCGAGCATCTGCGTGCACACCGGCCCCATCATCACCTGCGTGAAGTCGATGACGCGGATGCCACTCAACGGCAGATCGCCTGGGTTGCCATCTCGGGCGTTCATGCCGCCACCTTTTGCCCGCTGGCCGCGATCGCCGGCACGTCGGTGTTGGGCCCGCTCTGATCGCCGGGGTCAGCGCCTTGGGAGCGCAGCTTGACCTGCAAGCGTTTGACGTCGATGTCACGCACGTTCACACCGGCATCGAGCGCCATCGCGGCGGCGACACCGGCAGCCTCGCCCATCGCCATGCACGGCGGGATCTCGCGCGACATCTTCTGCGCCGACGACGTGGCCGAGTAGTGACGCCCCGCCACCAGCAGGTTGTGAATCCCCTTGGGCACGATCGCGCGGTACGGCGTGGTGTAGTCGCGCCCGCGCGCCACCGCGTCGGGGAAGCGCGTGCGCGCCATCAGGTCTTCCTTGGTGATCACGTATTCGCCTTCGAGCATGCGCGTCTGGCGCACGCCGGTCTGCGGCGCGATGTCGATCACCACGCAGCGCTCGAAGCCGGGCATGTCGCTTGCGGATGTAGTCGACGGCCTGGTGGATGTGGTGCCGCCCTTGCACTTCGGCGCTCGTCAGGTCCTCGACCTTCAGGCCGTCCAGCCCCGTCATGTGCGGGCAGTTGCACCACACCACGCCCGGCAGCGGCGTCCGCAGCCACCAGTGCGCCCAGCTGCCGCCGATCAGGCGTTTGACTTCCTTGTCGAGCCGCAGGAACTCGGCCGGATGCTCATTCTCGAATCGCTCGGCGGCGTCGCAGTCGACATTGCCGAGGCGGAACACGGTGGTCAGCATGTAGGCGCCGCCGATGTGCGGCGCGCCCGCGCTCGCGGCAACATCCAGATCTCCGGTGGCATCGATCACCACGTCGCCGAGGATCGCCTCGCGCCCGTTCTTCGTGTCGCACACCACGCCCGTGATACGCCCACCCTCAACGACCGCGTGCGAGAACCACGAGTGCAGCCGCAGGTTCACGCCGTGCTCGGACACCATCTCGAGCGCCGCGCGCTTCCAGCCGTCGGGGTCGAACGCAGCCGCGAACACGATCGGGTGCGGTTTGTGCTGCGTGTGAAAGTCGAACGCACCCCAGCGCGTCCAGCGATCGATCGCACTGGGCGAGATGCCCCACTCATCTTGCCGTGGAAAAACCGCCATCCCGCGCGCACTGAGCCGCTCGATCAGGTTCAGGCACACGCCGCGCACCGAGATCTCGCCGAGGGCGCTGTCCCACATGTCGTCGAGCACCAGCACCATGCCGCCCGAGGCCAGTCCGCCCAGGTGGTTATAGCGTTCGAGCAGCACGGTCGATGCGCCGTTGCGCGCGGCCGCGAGCGCAGCGGCCATGCCGGCCGGGCCCGCCGCCGACCACCAGCACGTCGGCTTGCGCGACCACCTTGACGTCGCGCGCGGGCTCGCGCAAAACCTCGACTGCATTCATCGCGACTCCTGGTCGAAATTTGCGTGGGTGGTCAGGCCGATTCCGGTTGCCAGCGAATGATCGCGCGCTCGAGCAACACGATCGCCATGAAAAAGGTGCCCGACAGCGCCGCGCTCATCACGATCGCGGCGTACAGCAGCGCCGAATCGAAGTTGTAGGTGGCCTGGATGATCATCGCGCCGATGCCCTGGGTGGCGCCGATCCACTCGCCGACCACCGCGCCGATCACCGACATCGACGCCGCGATGCGCAGCGCGGAAAACAGAAACGGCAGCGCGCTGAACACACGCAGCTTGAAGAAGATCTCGCGCTTGCTGGCCGACAGCACGCGCATCAGCTCCATCGCCTGCGGGTTCACCGCTTCGAGCCCGCGCACGCTGTTGACCAGCGTCGGAAAGAAGCACACCAGCGCGGCGATTGCGATCTTCGGCTCGACGCCGTTGCCCATGATCAGCACCAGGATCGGCGCCTTGGCCACCACCGGAATCGAATTGAACATCACGACGACCGGAAAGAAGATCTCCTGCAGCCGCCGGTTGTGCACGAACAGCGTCGCCACCGCGATCGCCACCAGGTTGCCCATCAGAAAACCGCCGAGCGCCTCGCCCGCGGTGGGAATCAGGTTGGCCAGCAGCACCTCGCGCTTCACGATATAGCGTCTGCAGCACGGCCCACGGCGACGGCGCGATGAACGGCTTGACCTGGAAGATGACCACCACCGCCCACCACAGCAGCAGCAGGCCGATGATGCCGAGCGCCGGCATCAACCGCCGGCGCCGCTTGTCGCGGCGCTGCGCCTCGCGGTAGCGCGCCTCTTCGTCGTCGATGCGATGGCGACGCGTCGAGCGCAATACGTCTGCGTGGCGTGCTCATCAGCACGTCTCCAGCAACCGACGCAGCTCGCCTGTCAGCGCCACGAACTCGGGGCTCTCGCGGGTGGTGAGCGTGCGATCGGCGGGCAGGTTCACCGGCACGATGGCGCGCACGCGGCCCGGATTGCGCGGCCATCATCAGCACGCGCTGGCCGAGGTACGCCGCCTCGTGGATGCTGTGGGTGACGAACAGCACCGTGATGCCCGAGTTCGCGCCAGACGCGGCGCAGCTCTTCGTTCAAGCGGTCGCGCGTGATCTCGTCGAGCGCGCCGAACGGCTCGTCCATCAACAGGATCTTCGGGTCGCTGGCCAGCGCACGTGCGATCGACACGCGCTGGCGCATGCCGCCCGACAGCTCATGCGGATACGCCAGCTCGCTGCCCTTCAGGCCCACCAGCTCGAGCAGCTCGCGCGGCGTGCGCGCTTGCCGCGGCGCGCGTGCTTCACCGCCACCTGCAACGGCAGCTCGACGTTCTGCAGCGCGTTGCGCCACGGCAGCAGCGCCGGGTCTTGGAAACACGAAACCGATGTCGCGCTTCAGGCGCGCCGCCTCAGGCGCCGCAGCCGAAGACACGGATCTCGCCGCTGTTGGGCTGAATCAGAGTCGGCCACCACGCGCAGGAAGGTCGACTTGCCGCAACCCGACGGCCCCAGCAGCGTGAGGAACTCGCCCACCGGCACTTCGAGGCTCAAGCCCTGCAGCGCAGTGATCGCGCGGCGCTCGGTGAAAAAGCGCACCTGCAGGTTGCGGCAGCTCACCGCGAGGCCTGCGGCGGCCGCCGACGGCGCGCCTTCCGCCAGCGGCGGCGCCGTCACGACAGCATTCATCGTCTAGGGCCTAAGCCATCCGGCGCGCGACTGCGTCGCCTTGAGGATGTCGAGCGTGACGACGTCTTCGACCTTGGGCGTGCGCGCGGTGAACTGACCGAGCTCGCTGTACAGCGCGATCTGATCCTGCCAGTTGGCAGGGTCCATGCTGCCCCACCCTTGCGCGCGCGCAACATCGCCGAACGCATAGGCGAGCATCACGTCGGCGGCCACGCGCTCATCGGCGCGATCGAGGTTGGGATATTCCTTGACCAGGATGTCCACCGCCTGGTCGCGGTTCTTGTCGGCCCACGCCCAGCCCTTGGCCGCCGCGCGCACGAAGCCGGCCAGCACGTCGCCTTGCGATTGCAGCGTCTTGGTGGTGGCGTAGTGCGGTAACGCGTACAGCTTGACGCCGGTATCCCAGAGCGCCAGGTCCACCCGCTCCGGGCCGAGCACCTTGAGCGCGGTGGTGTTGGTGGTCCAGCCCGTCACTGCATCGACCTGCCCCGTCATCAACGGCGTCATGTCGGCGCCGATCGGGATGATCGTCAGCGTCTTTCTCGGGAATCTTGTTCTTCGCCAACACGCGCGCAGCAGAGATGATGCCGGTGGACTGGATGCCGATCTTCTTGCCCACCATGTCCTGGCGCGCTACGGATCGGACTCTTCTTGAGCGAGAAGAAGCAATACGGGTGCTTCTGGATGCCGACCGCGAAGCACTTGATCGGCAGGCCCTGCGACACCGCCAGCATCAGCGACGGACTCGACGACACCTGCCCGAGCTCGAAGCGCCCCGACGCGACCACCGCCACCCCATCGATGCTGGGGCCGCCCGGCTGGATCTGGAACTCGATGTCTTCTTTCTCGAAGTATCCCAGCTTGCTGGCGACGATCTCGCCCAGCTGATTGCCGCCGATCAACCAGCCGAGCTGCATGTTGATCTTGGTCTTGCCCGCTGCCTTGGCACCGATCGACAGCAGGCTGGCGCCAGCCATCAGCGTGCCGGCGGCCAACGAAGCGCCCACCACACGGCGGCGGGTTGAATGAATTGGCTGCGTCATGCGATTCCCACCTCGACGGCTGATGAGAATGCATTCTGTTGGCGCGCTGGCGAACCCGCAAGTAGAGGTTTTCAGCCAGCGCGGGCCGGTGGGACAGCGCGCGAAAGCGCGGCGCTGCCGAATGAGCCGTCTTAACGCGGGCTCGGCGGAAATCCCATCTTGCGTGCGCGCTCTTCCCAGACCGTGAGGCGCTGCGATGGGCTGGCGGCGGCCAGCCAAGGCTCGGGGCGTCGCTGCGGCGGCTGGCTCACGGCCTTGGAGACTTCGGCTTGGGCATTCACGCTGGCGTTCATGCCCCTGAGTTGCAGCCGGCTCGCTGCGGGTTCAGTGCAGCCCGCTCGGCGCAGCGGCACCGCAAACCCGCGCGCGACAGCGGGGCGCGCCATCATGGCCTGGTACCAGCGCTGCACATGACCGTAGTCAGCCAGGTCCACCTTGTGCCGCGGATGCCGCCAGGCCCAACCGACGATCGCGAAGTCAGCGATCGAGATCTCGTTGCCCGCGAAGAATTCGTGGTCGGCCAGACGGCGGTTCATCACCGCGTAGAGGCGCCGTGTTTCGTCCATGAAACGCTTGAGTCCGTAGCGGCGGTCGTGCTCGTCTTCGAGCGCGATGAAGTGATGCACCTGCCCCGGTATCGGCCCGAAGCCGCCCATCTGGAACATCAGCCACTCCATCGTGGCCACGTGCGCTGCCGGCTCGGTGGGCCAGAACCTGCCGGTCTTCTCGGCCAGATAGATCAGGATGGCGCCCGACTCGAACACCGCTGATCGCCTGGCCACCCGGCCCGTCGGGGTCGACTGATGGCCGGGATCTTGTTGTTCGGGCTGGATCTTCAGGAACGCGGGCTCGAACTGTTCGCCCTCGGTGATGTCGATCACGTGCACGCTGTAGGGCAGGCCCATCTCCTCGAGCGCCACGCTAATCTTGCGGCCGTTTGGGGTGTCGAAGGCATGGAGCTCGATGGTCACGAAGGCCTCTGGGGTGGGATGCGACGCGCGATTCTCGCTGCCTAACGCAACACCGCCTTCAACACCCCGCGCGTAGTTGCCGTACGCCACGTGCTCGACCGTCTCGCTCGGCAGCTTCATCTCCTGCAGGTGGTCGAGCACCTCGCGAACGCCGGCATAGTCGTTGACTGCCCACTCCGGGCCGACGCCTTCGATGTCGGTGCCAAAAGCCACGTGGTCACGGCCGAGCTTGTCGACCAGACTCGCCAGCTCCTTGGCGTAGGCGCGCGTGTCGCGTGCGCCCACGCTCCAGCCGCCGCGCGGGTTGGCCAGACCCAAGCCCCACAGGCCGATGACGCCGCCCTTGTCGGCGATCTTCTTCGCGTGGGCCAGCGACAGCCGGCGCTGCAGGTATCCAAAGGGGTCGCTGAAGCGGCCGCCACTGCCATCGACCCAACTGTGCGACCAGATCAGCGGGGCCTGAGCGATCTGCAGTGCCTGATCGACCGACTTCGGCCGTGCTGTGCGCCATGTCGACGAGGATGCCCTTGTCGTTGCACGCCTCGACGAGCAGCCGCCCGAGCGCACCTCAAGCCGTTGTACACCGGCGGCACGGTTTGAAAGTCGCCCACCGGCGTGCGGATGTAGTGCACCAGCTGCAGGTGACGCAGGCCGCTGTCGTATGCGGCCTGCAAGTTGCCGAGACGGCCCTCGAGAAAATCGGCGCCTTCGCTGGCGAGCACGATGCCGGGCTGGCCATCGGCGGCGACGCAGGCATCGACATCGGCTGCGGTGAGCACGGTCTTGAGCCGGTGCTGTGCGACGTAGGCCTTTATGCGGATCGAGGCTCGAATGAAAGTACGCGGCCAACTCGCCCGGCGCCGGCTCGCTCTTTTGCACGATGCCCGTCGGCGTGCTGCCGATCCAGCGCCCATCGGCCACCAGCTTCCATGCCATCAACGCGACGCGCTGGTTGCGCAGCTCGTTGGCCAACCCGGAGGTCGCCAGCGTGCGCGTGATCAAGCCGTAGTGGCTGTGCATGTCGGCGATCGGCATGCGCGTCTGCTGTGCGCGTGCGACGCAAGCGCCGAGAGCAAGAAACGAGGTGGCCGCTTGCAGCAGCCGTCGGCGCTCGATCATCCGTTGCGTTGGCTGCATCCGGCTCTCATTCCGGCTCGATACCGGCCGCTTTGATTAGTTGCCCCCAGCGTGCGGTGTCCTTCTCGACCAGCCGCCGCAACGACTGCGGGTCGCCCGGCAACGGCTCGGCGTGCAGGCGGCCCAGGTACTCGAGCATGCCGGGGCTGCGCACCACCTCGTTGGTGAGTTCGGCCAGCCGGCGCACCACCTCGGGCGGCGTGCGCGCCGGCACGAACAACGCGAGCCACGCGTTGAACTCGTAGCCGGGCAGGCCCGCTTCGGCGATGGTCGGCAGATCGGGCGCACTGGCCACACGGCGCGCCGAACTGATGCCCAGTGCCTGCACCTTGCCGCCTTGCGCCTGCGCGATGCCGAGCGCCGCGTCAGGTGACCAGGAATTGCAGCTGCCCGCTGATCAGGTCGGTGATCGCCTGGGCCGAGGTGCGATACGGCACGTGCACGGCCTCGATGCCGGCCAATCTGGCGAAACGCTTCACTCGCCACGCGGCCAGTGGCGCTGGAGCTGCCGTAGTTCAGCTTGCCGGGTTGGCTGCGCGCCAGCGCGATGAACTCCTGCAGGTTCTTCACGTTCAGGCTCGGCGACACCACCAGCACCTGCGGGATCGTGGCCAGAGTGGTCACGGGCGCGAAAGTCGGCCACCGGGTCGTAGGCCAGCTTCTTGAACAGATGCACGTTGGCTGCGTGCGTCGAATTGGCGCCGAACAAGATCGTGTAGCCATCCGGCGCGGCGCGCGCCACGGTCGAGGCCGCGATGCCGCCCAGCGCGCCTTGCTTGGCGTCGACGACGAACGGCTGGCCGGTGGCGCTCTGCAATCGGTCAGCGAGGTAGCGCACCATCTGGTCGTACGCATTGCCGCCGCCGAAGGGCACAACGATGAACACGGTCTTGCTGGGGTAAGCGGCCTGCGCCCAGGCGGTCCGCCCTGCGGCGATGGCAGCGCCATGGCACGCAGCGAGGCCACCCAGTTGACGCAGCGCGCGGCGACGCGGGAGCTGGCGGCGAACGCTCGTCATGCGGTCACTCCAGCCCATGCTCGCGGTAGTAGCGTTGCGCACCGGATGCAGCGGCAGGTCGACCCCGCGCGCCATCTCGCGCGGTTCGATCGGATAGCTGAGCGGGCTGTGCTGCGCCGGGATGTGCCGAAAACGCCCCTCCAGCTCGGCACGCTCCTCCACCATCACCGACGTGATTTCGTAAGCCACATCGTCGAGCATGTCGTCGCGCACGACGGTGGCCCAATGCGACCAGTCCAGGCACGTGCACCGCACGCCCGTTGAGCACGCGGCCCGTTTCCACGGTGGCGGCACGCAGCCCGTACCCGACACCAGGCGCTGCATCGCGTCGGGTTCGATCGGGATGAAACGGCCAGCGGCTCGCGGCGTGCCCAATCCCCCCACAGCGTCAGCATGATCGCTTCGTTGAAGACCGCGCTGACCTTGCCGTCGATCGCAGCCTGCAGGCACACGCGAGGGCTGTCGTGATCGAGCCACGAGCCGCCCCAGCGCAGGATGTCTGCGGGCTCGATGCCGTGGGCGCGCAGGATGAGATCGATCACGTAGCTGCACAGGTTGTTTCGCCGCGCAGCGGCGTGGCGATGTGCAGCGCGGGCTTGCGCTCGCGGATGTCGGCGAAGCTGCGCAGACCGGTGTCGGCGCGCACCGCAAACGTCAGGCGGTCAAACCTGCGGCAGCCGCCCCAGTGTGCGTGCAGGTGCGTCTTCGGCTGCCCGGCGTAGAAATGACACCCTCGTAGGCCGCAGCGCACGCCCACGTGCACCGGCGTTGTGATCGCCAGGTCGCGTCGTCGCCGCTAGCCACCAGCTCGATGCTCTTCTCGGTACGCGCCGCCGGTGCGCACGGTGAACTTCGACCGCGGCGCGCAACGCCAGCGCATGTGCGCGCTGATCCAGCCCAGCACGGTGTGGAAGTTGGCCGTGCCCCAGTCGCCGACCATCGTCAGCTCGACCCGTGGCCGCTTTTCTTTCTGTGGGCTCAACATCGTCTCCTCATGGATCGAACAAATAGCCTTGCACTGTCGCGCCGACCTGCCGCACGAGCTCGGCGCGCTTGAGCGCCACCATCGGCGGCAGCTTGAGCACGTAGCGGCATTACAGCGCCACACCGAGGATCTGCGACGACACCAGCCCGGCGCGCCAGGCCACCCCGGCGCGCGGGCGGCCGATGATTCGGCCACCTGCGGCGCCACCCTGCGTCGCGAAGATCGCGTGCATGCGCGCGGCCGCGTCGTCGCTGGTGACGGCTGTGCGCAGCAACGCCGATCAAGGTGTCGTCGCCTTCCCAGCGATCGAGAAAGTGCGTCACCAGGGCGGCGCCGACCGCGCTGCGCGGCAGCGCGCTCCAGGTCGGGCAGCTGCAGGTCGAACCCGGCTGCAGCGGCGAACAGGCCTTCCTTGTTGCCGTAGTAGCGCATCACCAGCGCGGGGTCGATCTGCGCGGCGGCCGCGATGCCACGGATGGTGGCGGCGCGATAGCCGCCTGGCGGCGAATTGCTCGCGTGCGGCCGCCAGGATCGTGGCCCGTGTGGCATCGGAGCGGGCGCGGTGCGGCGGGCCGGGCGGGCATGCCTGCAGTGCTGTAATTCAACGCCCGCTGACATCTGCTCGATTGGGCCGCCCAGAATGTCCACGCGCGGCCGACCAACACCTGTTGACTTCAAGGAGATGCCATGACACCAGCCCTCGACGCAGCGCCTCGCAAAACGATGCCCTCGCAGACCGACGTGTTGATCGTCGGCGCTGGCCCCACTGGCCTGACGCTGTTGCCGCGGCACCGGCCGCCCGCGGCGTGCGCGCCTGCGTGATCGATCGGCTGGCGCAGGCGGACAATACCCTCGCGCGCCGCGGTTGTGCACGCGCGCACGCTCGAGGCGTTGGAGCCGCTGGGCGTGTCGCAGAGCACTGATCTCGCGCGGCTCTGGCGGCGCCGCGGCTTCACGATCCGCGATCGCGACCGCGTGCTGGTGCCGATCGCCTTCGACCGGCTGCCTACCCGCTTCCCTATGCACGCTGATGGTGTCGTCAGGCGGTCACCGAACAGGTGCTGCTCGAGCGCTTTGCGCAGATGGGCGGGCAGGGTGCTGAGGCCGCGCACGCTGGTGAGCCTGGCGCAAGACGAGTCGGGCGCCACGGTGGTGCTCGACGATGGCAGCAGCCTGCGAGCGCGCTACGTGGTGGGCTGCGACGGCATGCACAGCACCGTGCGCGAGCACGCCGGCATCGCGTTTTCTGGCGGCAGCTATGGCGAGTCGTTCGTGCCGTGCCGACGTGCACTTTGCGGCTGGCGCAGCGCCGCGCGACGAGGTGACCCTGTATTTCCTCGCCGCCATGCATGATGGTGCGCGCTGCCGCCGCTGGTGGCGTGCACCGCATCGTGGCCCCGGTGACGATGGCTGCCTGAACACCGAGCGCGACCTACGCAGGGCGCTGCTCGACGGGCGCGGCCTCGCGGCGCGAACGCGCGCAGGTGCTCGACGTGCTGTGGGTTCGCGTTAAGTCGTGCACCACCGGGCCGCCGATGGCCGCTATCGCGCGCGGGTCATGCGCTGCTGGCCGGCGATGCGGCGCACGTGCACAGCCCGGCTGGCGGTCAGGTCTGAACGCAGGCATCCTCGACGCGACCACCCTCGCCGGATGCGTTGCTCGCGTCCCCGGTCGGCGATGCGGCCGCGCTCGATGCCTACGGTGCACTTGCGGGTCGCCCGGCCGCCAAGCAGGTGGTGGCCTCGCCGACTTCTGACCCGCCTGGCCACCGTGCGCCCGGGCTGCGCGTGTTGCGCAACATGCTGCTGGGCGCGTTGTCGCGACTGCCGGCGCTCGCAGGCCGCCCGGCCTGGCGGCTGTCGGGCTGGTATACCGCTGAACGCTCGCGCGCCTCGCAGCGCAATCACCGGGCCGCGCGACAAGCGGCTGGCACGTGTCGCCGTCAAGGCTGCTTGAGCATGCACTTCTGAGCAAGGCCTGCGCGTAGCGCTCGACGACGAACCGCTGCGGACCCGACGCTGCGGCGAGTCCAGCGTCGGCCCGCTTCAGGCATGCGTCTGGTGAACGCTCTTCTTCGTTCGTCGTCCCACGCCAATCGGCCCTCTGGGCGGCCTTCAGGCGGGCCTTGGCTGTGCGCGAGTCACGCACGCCATCGAGATAGCTGCGGCCGATGAGAGCGCCCCGCGCGTGGGAGTTCGGTGCGCAGCGCCGGCCTGGCGGGCCGTGTCGCCGGCCTTGATCTGGCGCGCCAACTGATCGGCAAGCGGCTGCATCACCGCGATGCAGTTGGCCGCTCATCCACCGTGGCTTCGCCGGCGGCGCGTGTGCCGGCACCCACCACGACAGCGCGCGCTGTGAGGGCGATCGAGGCGCGCGCACGGAAACCGAGCACCGGTACTGAATGCATCTTCACGGGCATGCCGCTTGTAACGCATCGAGCGGCTCCGCCGGTGTACACGGCAGCACACCAAAGGGGGTGCCGTGGTTCAACCTGTCACAGGATAGCCGCCATCGTCACACTTGCCGTGTCGAATCCATGTCGCCGGCCGGAATAGTCCGACAGACAATCACGCGGTCACGACGCCAACGATGGCGCGGTTGGGAAAGGACAAGCAATGGACAAGTCGATGATCAAGGGTGTCGCGATCGGCGGCATCGCGATGGTGGTGCTCGGGGCCGGTGCCGTCACCGGCTACAAGCAGCTGACACAACCGAAGTTCGCCGAGGTTGTTGCCGCGAAAGGGAAATCTTCGAGACGGTCGTGACCCCGCGCGAACAGTGCGAAGACGTGCAGGTGCAGCACCAAGCGCCGGTGAAGGACGAGAACCGCATCGCCGGCACCGCGGTCGGCGCGGTGGCGGGCGGCCTGCTGGGCAGCACCATCGGCGGCGGCAAGGGCAAGACCCTGGCCACGGTGGGTGGCGCGGCTGCAGGCGGCTATGCCGGCAACCAGGTGCAGAAGGGCATGCAGGAGAGAGACGTCACCACCACCACCGAGCGGCACTGCAAGACCGTGCAGGACAAGTCGCAGAAGCTGGTGGGCTACAACGTCACCTATCGCCTCGAAGGCAAAGCAAGGCGTCGTGCGCACGTCGTTCAAGCCCGGCGCCACGTTGCCGGTGAAAGACGGTGAGGTGGTGATCACGCCACCCGAGGTCACCAGCGAAGTCGTAGTCCCCGAGCAGGCGATCGACCAACTCATTGGCGCGCGAGCTGCGTGCCAGGCATGGACGCGCAACACGCGGCGACGCCACGTCGCCGCGTGCGTGGTGGCCAACGATCTCGTGCGCGATGGCGTCGAAAACCATTATGCTGCATTGCAGCACAACGAGGATTTGCATGTCCATCCGACAACATTTCGAACACCATCGACCAGGCGCTCACCGCGGCCGGACTCGACACGCACTCGGGCACCATGAAGTCGGTGATGGAGACCATTCGCAGTGCGCTGGAGGCCGCGCGAATCGCCCAACATCCCAAAGCCGATGACTCGTCAGGCACCGCCAACTCCGCCAACGCCATCCGTCGACACCATCGACATCATCATGACATCGCGCACGCGTCGTCGTCGAAGACGAGCCGCCGCCCGCCGTCGACGTCGAACGCCCGGCTGCGCGACGCGAGACAGTTCCTGAGCTTCGTGCACACCAGCCCGATCGGCAGCCGCGCCTACAAGCTCGTACGTGCCCGGCGTCGTATCGCGCCGAGCCGATGCCGCTGGTGGTGATGCTGCACGGCTGCAAGCAGAACCCCGACGACTTCGCTGCCGGCACGCGTTTCAACGACGTCGCCGAAGAGCACGGCTTGCTGGTGGCCTACCCCGCTCAATCGGCCAAGGCCAACGGCTCCAACTGCTGGAACTGGTTCGAGCCGCACGCGCAGGCGCGAGGCGGTGCGCGAGCCGTCGATCATCGCCGGCATCGTTGGCGAGATCGGCTGAGACCTACCGCGTCGACGAGCGGCGCGTGTTCGTGGCCGGCTTGTCGGCTGGGGCTGCGATGGCCGTGGTGCTGGGCGAAACCTACCCCGATGTCTTTGCCGCCGTGGGCGCGCATTCGGGCCTGCCCTACGGCGCGGCGCACGACGTGGCCTCGGCGTTTGCGGCCATGCAGGGCGGCGCCCGCTTGCCGGCGAGACGAGGGCGCTAGCGGCCTCGGCGCAGCGGCGCGTCGCGCGCCCAAGGCATCGCGCGGCGTGGCGACGATCGTCTTTCACGGCGAGCGCGATGCCACCGTGGCGCTCAAGAACGGTTCGGCGATCGTCGATCAGGCGGTGTTGAACCTCGAGCAGCGAACGCGGCCCGCTGACGCGCTGAGGTGCAAGAGCGCACGACGCACGGACGGCGCTGCACTCGAACTCTCTATTTGGCTGGCGACGGTCTTCCCGTGGTGGAGCAGTGGACCGTGCACGGCGGCGGGCACGCATGGTCCGGCGGCAGCGTCGCCGGATCCTTCACCGATCCCGCAGGGCCCGACGCGTCGCGCGAAATGATGCGATTCTTTCTGCTGCATGAGCAGCGCGAGTCGGCCTTGGCGGCCTTCGACACCAGCGCGTAGCCTCAATCGGACAAGCCCGGCCTTGCGCAGCGCCTCGCAGTGGTGGACCGAGGTCGGCGTCGCGCCCGTAGTGGAGCACCGGCAGGCAGTGCTCACGGAGCGTGAAGTCCGGGACCCGCCTGAGCACTTCGGCCACACGGGCGGCCGCATCGATCGTATTGCCGAGCTGCGCGTGGCAGGCCGCAAACAGCGCGTGGTGCAAGGTCGTCGGGCGCGCTCATGTGCCGCAGCGAACTCGATCGCATCGGCATAGCGCCGCGCGACGAACTGCGCGCGCGCCAGGTGGAACCAGAAGCGCTCCGGGTGGTACGGATTGAGGCGCATCGCCTTGCGGATCCATTCGATGCCTTCTTCGGCCTGGCCGAGCCAGGTCAGCAGATCTCGCCCTGCTGCACCACGATCAGGTCATCGTTCGGATTCGAGGCTCAGCGCGCGCTGCTGGTGGTAGCACCGCCTTGTCGCAGTCGTTGCGCAGCGACGCCCACGGCAGCCAGGATGCGGTGCACGTCGCTGTCGTTTGGTCCAGCTCGAGCGCGATCTCGAGCTCGCGCTCGATGGCGACCTCGGTCGCGGCGCTGATCCTCGCACCAGCCGTAGCCCCATTGCTGGCCGAGCGATGCAGGCGTGCCAGGCGTGCGCGTGCCCGTAGCGCGGGTCGAGCGCGATCGCGCGCTGGATCAGCCGACTGCGCGCTGCATTGTCGTCGCTGGCTGGAGCGGTGATGCAGCACCTTGGCCTCCAGCACGCACTCGTAGGCGGCCATGTTCGCGGGCGGCTTGCGCTCGGCGCGGTCTGCGCGTGTCGGCCTCGACACGGCCGGGCAGCGTGGCGACGATGGCCGAGGTGACCTCGTCCTGGATGGCGAAGATGTCCTCCAGCTCGCGGTCGTAGCGCTCGGCCCACACGTGGTGGTCGGACTCGGCGTCGATCAGCTGCACGGTGACGCGCACGCGGTTGCCGGCCTTGCGCACGCTGCCCTCGACGACGTAGCTGCACGCCGAGGTCGCGCGCGACCTTGCTTGCACGTCCACCGCCTGGCCCCTTGTACTTGAACGAGGTGTTGCGCGAGATGACGAACAGTTCGCGAAAGCGCGACAGGTCGGTGAGGATGTCTTCGGTCAGCCCGTCGGCGAAGTAGTCCTGCTCGGCGTCGCCGCTCATGTTGATGAACGGCAGCACGATGATCGACGGCTTGTCGGAGGAACGATCACCCGCCGTGGCGGCCGCCGATGGCCTGTGGGCCTGGCGTCGGCGCCGTAGCCTGCACGCGAAACGCGCGCACAGGATGCGCGATGTTCTTGACCGACTGCTCGCCCTGGTCGACGAAGCGCGCCGAGACCTTGCTGCGCACCGGCGCATTCCACGGCGTCGGACACGGTGATGCCACCGGGCAAGGCCAGAACCTTCGAGGCGGGCCGCGATATTGACGCCGTCGCCATAAATGCTGCCGTCGCCCTTCTCGATCACGTCACCCAGGTGCACGCCAACGCCGAAAGCGCATGCGCCGGTCTTCAGGCACGTCACCCAGCAACGACTCGATCTCGTGCTGCAACGTCGAGCGCGGCCAGCACCGCGCCCGATGCTGCGGTTTCGAACACCGCCAGCACCGAGTCGCCCGCCATGTCGATGACGCGGCCCTGGTTGGCCTCGATGCGCCCGCGAAACAGCGCCGCGCGCTGCGTCGAGCGACTGCACCGTGGCGCGCTGCGTCGGCCGCCATCAGGCGCGAGTAGCCTGACCGCGTCGGCCGCCAGAATGGCCGCGAGTCGCTGCTTGAGTTCGGTGCTGCTCGCACGAATCGTCCCTTCCCGTGGTCGATCTCAGCCGGGGCCATATTACAGGGGCGACCCGTTGGCGCGACGCAGGCGGCGAGCCCGTATCGACCGTGAGCACCACGTCGCGGGACGCACCAGATCGCGCTGGGCTAGCCGGACATAACGGCCCCAACCACAAGTCAATATCGAACAATTGCGAAGCGTCAGGTGACCGCTTCCTGCGGCGCAACCGGAGGCCGACACTGCCCATCACCCCAACCAGGAGTGAATCGATGAACAGCTTGCAACTCACCCGCCTCGCCGCTTTGGCCGCCGTCTTTGCTGCCGCCGCCGCCCACGGCACCAGCCGCGCTGGCTCGGCGCCGACGGCACGCCACTCCACCCGTGAAGAAGTGAATCAGGAAACACGCGCAGCACATGATGTCCGGTCACATGCTGCCGGCCGGCGAACTGATCGCGGTCGACATGCCACGGCTTCGACCAGGACCGCGAGCAGCGCAAGGCCGAGACGCTGGCCGCCAGCCGCAATAGCGCCTTGAGCGACTCTCGGAGTCAACACGTACAGAACCTACAACCGCACTGCTACGGATGTGCTGGGCCCCTCGACCAAGACACGAGCAGAGGGCAAGGCCGAAGCCATGGCCGCCATCAAGAATGAAGCAAGTGATGCGGGCAGGCGAGGCGATCTGAGCCATTGAAAGATGCCGAGCCCCGGTGGACGCAGCGCTGAGCGCCACGCAAGCTCGGGGTCAAACCATCGCGGGATCGCCGCGGCGGCCCGCGGGGGCGCCAGACCTCCTCGACTCACCGGCGGGCGCCGACGCAGGAGGCGGCGAGGCGGCTGGCAGCGCCGACGAGTGATGGTCCGCGATCAGCCATTGACCATCGAGCTTGCGGTAGTCGAAGCTGTATCGCGCTGGCGAGGACACAGCAGCTGGCCCCTGGATCACCACCGCGAAGGTGTAGGTGCCGGAGTTGATGGCCGTGTCTGCGTACGCGGATCAGTTGCTCGCCGAAACTCACCTTCGGCGGCGGGTTGGCCGAGCACACGCGCTCGAAGTACTGCTGCACGCCAGGCCTACCGGAGATGATGGCCGGTGCGTCGTGCCCCACAGCACAGCGTCGGGCTGGTAGAGCGCAGCGGCCGCCGCGGCATTGCAGCTATTGAATGCACCGCCCCAAGCCTGGGTGGCCGCAGCAACCTCGAACTTTGCTGCTTCGCGATGACGATGTATCGACTGGCACGCAGCCAACGACAAGCCCGCGCACAAGGAGATGACGGTGTGTCGCGTGGACGCAGTCCTCGCCGCGACGACGTTATACGCCTCGTGCGCGGCGCGTCGTCCTCTTTTCGTCTGAGGGCCTGCGCCGATCAGGAGCCGTCGGTAGCACCCGCGCGCAGGCCGGCGTGAGACTCAGGGGCGTTGGGGCTGGTGCACCAGCGCCGCCGGGCACGGCACCCTGCGGAGTCGATCTCCAGATCTGGCATCGGTGCAGTGCTTCTGGAAAATACTTGGCCTCGGCACACGAGGTCATCTGCGCGCAGTGGGTGCGGTGATCGCACTGCATGCTGCACCGCGGGTGCCGTGCTTACCGGGACGGCGGGTCGCGGCATCACCGAGTCGAGAGACACCCGCGCGGTACTGGGTGTAGACCTCGCCAGACCAGCAGCGCCACGATGGTGACGATGACGGTTCGCTTCACACGCGGTCGCTCCCGATTTGGTGCCTCAACGTCATCGGGTTCTTCGTTTGTGCGGGCTGGTGGTCGCTGACGGCAACGATGGCTACGGCGTAGGGCTCGAGCGTCACCTGGTCAGCCATCGGTTGCCAGGAATTTCTGGAATCGCACCGGGTGCGCGGTCGCCACATCGAAGCTGCGCTCATCGAGCAGCGCTCCCACCATCGCGCCGAGCGTCGCACCCGGGCTGCACTGCGATGCGCACGCTGCTGCCGTTCGGCCGTCAGGTTGGCCAGCCACAGCGTGGTGCCACCCTCGGCACGGTAAGCCAGGCATTGCACCTTCTGATCGTTGAACAGGCCGCATCGACGAAGCTTCGCGCCGGCGCCGCGGGTGAGCCCGCTGATCACATGGAACACCGGGTACACCGCCGGCGCGGCCAGGCCGTCGTAGTACGGTTGTGCGTATTCGGCCTTGCGATAGATGATGCCGCAGCGGCCCGGTCGGCGCGCCGATCGTCAGCGCATCGATGCCGGTGCGCGCGCAAGGTGGCGATGTAGCCGAGGGTCCACGCCGCGCCGAAGAGCCCGCGCATGCGCGGATCCATCTTCGCCAGGCACACGCGCAGATTGTGCGGGTTGGGCGTGAACGTCGCGCCATGCGGGTTGTCGCGGCAGCCGATCGCGCTGGGGCCCACGCGGTACCCGGCACTCGCCGATGTAAGCTGCGCGCCGTGCTCACCTGGAACGGCAGCGCCTCGAGCGTTTCCATCACCGAGCGGTCATCGGCCGCGTGCACGATCGGGCAGGTCGTGTTGCATCACGAAGTCGAGCCGCTCGCGCGGGCGGGCGCTTGCGGTTCAGTCTCGGTGAAGAACGAGAACATGCCGCCGCCCAGGCTCACGCCCGGGAACGCATCGCGCGCCGCGCGCGTACAGGTCCTCCAGCGGCGGCGCCGGCGGGCGCACGCCGCCGGGCAGCACTGACTTCAGGTCGCCCACCGGGCACACGGCGACGCCCGCGAGCGCAAGCCCGGCTTGCTTGCACCTAGCGCGCGCCAGACGCTGCAGCTCGACGGCGTATTGATCGAGGCTTTCGACCACCACCTCGAGCACGACGCTCGCGCCCGCGTCGTTCGGCCAGCTGGCGGTAGCCGCTCAGCTGCGCCAGGCCATGCCCGCGGCGCGGGTCGATGCTGGCAGTCGCAGCAGTGCGCGGGGCCGCCAGCTTCAGCAGTGCGGCGCACTGCAATGCGGCGTCGATCTCCTCCGCTGGCACGCCCAGGCCCACGCGGCAGCAGCGTCTGCGCGTGGACACCGCACCGAGCTTCACCTCGATGTCCGCGCCGTCGCCTAGCCTGCGCGCCGGCTCGGCGCGCGCCGCTCAGCGTGACGCTTCACCGACTGGCTCACCGCCTGGCCGGCGGGCGGCGTGTAGGGCCAGGGCAGCGCGAGCGGGCGCACGTAGGTCTTGAACGAGGCGTCGGTCCAGTTGCGGTGGTCTTCCATCTCGAAGGTGTCGCCCTCCATGCGCACGGTCGCTTTCAGGCCCGGGCATCACCTCGTGCGTGAGCGCGCGGACGTCGAGGAAGGGCTGGACCGGATCGACCAGCGGCGGGAACTGAATTCACCACCGTCGCCGTCGACATGCTCCACCGTGACCGGGCGCGCCTGCCACGCCCTTGAGCGGATGCAGCACCACGAAGCCGGTGCGCGCGGTCAGAAAGTCGGTCGTTCGGCACGGCGACGCCGTTCGAACTCGAGGTCGCCGTTGTGCGTGGCCTTCGATCTTGCGCGTCGTACGCGATCTCTGGCCCGGCCGGCTGCACACCGCGTGGAACGACACCTGAAAAGCCGTCGCTGCGCTGGTCGATCAGCAACTCGCTGATCCTGGGCGCGTAGGTTCCCCAGTTCTCGTCGCGCACCAGAAAGCCGAGCACACGCAGCACCTCGACGCCGCCCACCTTCAGGTAGCGCAGCTGGCCGTTGCCGAACTTCCACCTGCATCGGGCCGGCTTTCCAGGATGCGGCCCGACCACGTCGGGCTCGTCGGTTCCGCAGAGTTTGATCGCGCGTGAGATGCTGTCGTCACTGGCATGTCTCCTCAAAGCACCGCTTCGGTCTGCGGATCGATCAGCAGCGCGCGGTTCATCGTCGATCGACAGCTCGACGCGCTCGTGCACCTGCGGACGTCGTGGGCCTGGAGTTCGGCAATCACTTCGTGCCCAGCCGAGCTCGAGAGGTCCCGTAGGTGCGCGACCCCGTGTGGCTGCACCAGCTGGATCAGCGTGGCCGTGCAGCGCGCCAGCCCGGCGCGCAGCATCGAACTCGCGCGCGCGGCCGATGTGTTCGGGCCGCACGCCGAGCGTCACCGGCGCGGTCGCCGCCAGCGCGCGTAGCGATCGCTGCGCGGCGCCGGCAAGGCCAGCAGGGTGGCGTCGGCCAGGCGCACCGCCAAGTCCGCCGCCGTCGGCCACCAGCTGTGCCGGCAATGAAGTTCATCGCCGGCGAGCCCAGGAAGCCCGCCACGTACTGCGCGTCGCCGGCCGCTCGTACAGATCGAGCGGCGCACCCTGCTGCTCGATGCGGCCGTCGCGCATCAGCACGATGCGATCGGCCATCGTCATCGCCTCGATCTGGTCGTGGGTGACGTAGATCATCGTCTTGCCCAGTTCCTGGTGCAGCCGCTTGATCTCGCCGCGCATCTCGTCGCGCAGTTGCGCATCGAGATTCGACAGCGGCTCGTCGAACAGGTACAGGCGTGCGTTGCGCACGATGGCGCGTCCGATCGCCACGCGCTGCAACTGGCCGCCGGACAGCTGCGCGCGGGTGTCGCGCGAGCAGGTGGTCGATGGCGAGCATCTTGCGCCGCGCGCCCGCACCCTGGCGTCGATCTCGGCCTGCGGCGTCTTGCGCGCGCGCAGGCCGAATGCGATGTTGTCGTACACCGTCATGTAGGGGTAGAGCGCGTAGTTCTGGAACACCATCGCGATGTCGCGCTCGCGCGGCGGCAAGTCGTTGACCACCTCGCCGGCAATCGCGATGTCTCCGCTGCCGATGTCCTCCAGCCCGGCGATCGTGCGCAGCAGCGTGCTCTTGCCGCAACCCGACTGGCCGACCAGCACGGTGAACTCGCCGGCGGGAATCTCGAGGTCGACGCCGCGCACGGCGTGCACCGCGCCGTAGTACTTGTGGAGTGCGGAGATTTTCAGGTCAGCCACGTTGTCGCTGCCCATCAGCCCTTCGACCGCGCCGAGCGAGATGCCGCGCACCAGATAACGCTGCAAGAAGCCCACGACGATGAAAACCGGCAGCGTGCCGAGCACCGACATCGCCGAGATCTTGGCCCAGAAGTTCGGACTGGCCGCCGAAGTAATGCGTCACCTGCACGGTGTACGTCGTCACCTCGGTGCGCGTGAGCACCAGCGCGAAGATGAAGTCGTTCCAGGCGAACACGAACGTGAACACCGCGGTCGCGAACAGGCCCGCGCGGCACATCGGGAACACCACTTTCCACAGCACCTGCCAGCGCGTGTAGCCGTCCACCAGCGCGGCTTGTTCGAGCGCGATCGGAATGTCCAGGATGTAGCCGCGCATCATCCAGATCACATACGGCAGGTTGAATGCGGTGTACAGCAGGATCAGCCCGACGTAGGTGTCGACCGCGTGGAACCAGACGTAGAGCAGGAAGATCGGGAACACCACCGCCACCGGCGGAACCATGCGCTGCGAGATGATCCAGTTGGCCAGATGGTCGCCGCCGGTCTTGTAGCGCGCCAGGCTGTAGGCGCAAAGGCTGCCGAGCAACATGGCCGCCACGGTGCTGAGCGCTGGCGACGATGAGGCTGTTCCGACACCGTGCGCGCGTCGCCATCCTTGAAAAGAACGAGGTAGTTGTCGAACCTCAGGCTCGCCGGCCACCACACCGGTGGATAGGCGTAGATCTCGTCGGCCGTCTTGAAAGACATCATGAACAGCCAGTACAGCGGGAACAGGAAAAGACGATCAGCGCCACCGCCGCGGCCAAGCGCACCGCGAGCCGGATGCGTTTGCGCGTCGGCGCGCCTTCATCGCGACAGCTCGACGCGCGCGCAACGCCAGCGTGACCACGACCGACAGCCCAGCACGATGATGAGCAGCGCCACCGCCGCGGTGTAGCTGGTCTCGAACTGCTGGAAGCCCTTCACGTAGGTGAAGATCGACAGCGTTTCGGTCGTGGTGCCGGGCCCGCCACGGGTCAGCACCCACACGATGTCGAACAGCCTGAACGAGGTCGAGGCCGCGGATCAGGATCGCCACCGCCATCACCGGCCAGATCGCGGGCAGGACGATGCGCCAGAACGTGCGCCAGTAGCCGGCGCCGTCGATGGCCGCCGCCTCGAGCTGCGAGCGGGTCGACTGCCGACAGCGCAGCGAGCAGCAGCAGGAACATGAACGGCGTCCACTGCCAGACCTCGGCGGCGAGGATCGCCGGATACACCAGCTGCGGGCTGATCGTCCACAGCAGCGTCGCCTCGCGCCTCGCGAGCCAGCCGATCACCTGGTTGATCGGCCCGTAGCGGTTGTCGAACATCAGCGACCAGGTCGCGCCGGCGACGATGGGTGAAATCACCACCGGCAGCACCAGCAGCGCGATGAAGATCTGCCGGCCGGGCAGGTGGTCGATGAACAGCTGCGCCATCCACAGCCCGAGCACCAGCTCGATCGGCAGCGCGATCGCCGTGAAGATCAGCGGTGTGCAGCAGCGACTCCACAGGCGCGTGTCGTTGAACAACAGCGCGTAGTTGCGCAAGCCCTGAAAGCTCGCGTCGTTGTTCGGTCATGGTGATGCCCTGGAAGCTCACCACGAGCAGGTAGACCAGCGGAAACACGCCGATCAGCAGCAGCACGAAGATCGACGGCGCGATCAGCGTGTATTTGAAGTGGCGGTCTCGTGTCATGAAACGAGAGAAGGCGGGCAACGGCCCGCCTTCTGCCTGCATCGTCGTCAGGACTTTACTTCGGGTAGGCGCCCGACTTGGCAGCCCAGGCCGTGTAGACCGCCTTCTGCTTGTCCACCCCCACCTGCTGCGTGGTGGCGTCCCAGTCGGCCGCGACCTTGTCGAGGATCTTCTGCGGGTCTTCACCGGCCCACAGCTTGCTCACGCCCTGGCGCAGCGCCTCTTCGTACTTGTCGGTCTGGATCAGCGACAGGTCGAGCAGGCCCGTCTGCGCACCCTGGTTCAACGCGGCCAGATAGTCCTTGGCATCGGGCCACAGCGCCAGGTAGCCGGGTCTTTGAAGTGTGAATCGCGGAACGGGTCGCGCAGCGCGTAGGGCAGCTTCACGCGCTGGCTCGCTGATCTCTTCGCTGTTCAGCCATTGGATGAACAGGTAGGCGGCCTCCTTGTTCTTGGAGCTCGACGCCACCGACAGCGCAAAGCCCAGCGCCAGCTGCGGGTGGCCGCCGGGCGGCAGCGCATAACCGACCTTGCCCGCGATCTTGCGACTTCGGGCACCCAGTCGAGCGCCTTCTCGTTGGCCAGGTAGCCCGCCGCGAAGCGGCCGTTACGGCGGCCACGAGATCGTCATCGCGCCTCGCCCTTCGAGGAACACCGCCGAGGTTCTCGACGAAGCCGAACTTCTCCACGCCCTTGGGCATGAACTTGTTTTCGTCGAGCCAGCCCTTGAGCACCTTCAGGCCGGCGGGGCCGTTCACGGTGGCCTTCATGTTGTGCGTCGAAGAACTTGCCGCCCTCGTTGCGGAAGCGCTCCTCGAACACGAAGCGCCGTAAGTCGGCTCGCGGAACTGCGACGCGCCGTAGATGCCCCTCGCCCTTGAGCTTCTCGGTGAGGAAGCTGCCGACCTGCTGGAACTCTTCCCAGGTCTTGGGCACCGCGAGGTCGGTCTTGAACTTTTCCTTGTAGGCCTTTTGCAGGTCTTCGCGCGCGAAGATGATCCTTGCGGTAGTACATGACGAACACGTCGCCGTCGTCGGGAAGCCGTAGATCTTGTCGCCCACGGTCATCTGGTTGTCGCGGTACGTGGGCGCGATCTTCTTCAGCTCGTCGCGAAAGCCGTACTTGTCGACCAGCGCGTCGAGCGGCTCGAGCGCGCCGGCTTGCGCGAGATCGGGCATCCACGCCGGCACCACGTTGAGCGCGTCGTAGGCGCCGGTGCCGGCGCGGAACTCCTGCATGATCTTGGTGAACATCTCGGCGGTGGGCACTTCGACCACGCTCACCTTGCAGCCGGTGGCCTGCTCCCCACTTGGGCCCGGAGAAGTTCTTCGGGTCGAGCGATTGCAGGCCGGCCTCCCACGACGATCGTGATCGTCTTGCCGCCCTGGCACAGCGGCTTGGCCGCGTCCACCGCCACCTGCGCGGCGCTCTTGCCGGCAGTGGACGCCGCTGCGGGTGCCGCAGCCGGTGCGGCGGGCTTCTTCCTTCTTGCTGCACGCGGCCAGCGCAAGCGCACTGGCGATAGAGCGTGGCCCAAAGCAGGCCCTGCGTGGACGATGGTCGATCACGGAGCGAAAGCAGTTTCATGATGTTCCCTTGTCTCGCGTGGAGATGTGCCTTCGCAGCCTTGCCCGCTGCGCGCCTCCTGCCGCCGAGGGATTCTCTGGAGGCGCGTGGGCCGCGTCAACCGGCAGCGGCCCTGCGCAGCCAGACGCGGGGCAAGCGGGGCCTTGCGGGTTGGCGCGTTCGCTGGCGGATCAAACAGGCGACGCACCTACGCGGCGGTGAACGCCTGCGGGCGCGTGGCCGCGAAGCCAGCCCATCAGCCGTCCACCACCGCCTTTAACTCCCCGGCCTGCAGCCGATCCCGCTTGTAAGCGACCGACACACGACACGTGAATGTCACCGGAGCCCGATAGCGTCAGGGCCTTCACAGGAGGCACCCCAATGAACCGATCTGATCGTCGTGCGATTCTCAAAACCATCGGGGCCGGTGGCTCGAGCGGCGTGCTGCCGCCGAGCATCGAGGCGTGCGTTGGCGGTGCCGGCACCGTCGCCCGGCATCGATCGCCGATGTCGAGCACATCGTCATCCTGATGCAGGAGAACCGCTCGTTCGATCATCCGTTCGGCACGCTGCGCGGCGTGCGCGACGCCATCGCGGCAAAGGGCGCCGAGCGCACAAGCTCAAGCCCGGGCACTCGACATCGAAGGTCTGGTCACTCGAGCGCACTATGGCTGGTACGACCTGTCCGTCACGGTCGGACGGCGACTCCGCGCTTCGAGGCCGCTACGCTGGCCACGTGGAAACCGGTGCCGACAGCATCACCGACCCGGCGATGGGCCGGGTTCGCCTGGAGGACTAGCCAGCAGACCCGCAATCGATGCTGATCCAGATTGATCACAAGCACTGCGATCCGGCAACGGCACCTCGCGCGCCGCACCACGCGGCGGGCGCTCATGAAGCTACCACGTCAGTACAGATCGTCGCGATAGGTCACGTCGATCTGGCGTAGCGCTGCCCTGGCGTGAGCTTGATGAACACCTCGCGGCTGATTTGTCCGCGCGAGCCGCCTAGAAAGCTCGAACTCAGGAACTTGAACGCCAGATAGCTGCCACGGTCGGCGGGATGCCCACCGACGACCGACGGTTGTGATCGAGCTGCATCGTGCCGAGGTACGTGCGTGCGGCATCGACGTGTCGACGCCGTGCACGTCGAGCTCCACGTGCACGCTGGAAAGAGACTCGACCGAGCTCGCCAGGGTGCGGATGCTCAGGTTCTTGGCGGACAAATCGTTCGGGTGACAGCTTGATCCCCGAGCAGCCGGCCGACGCGCGGAGCGCGGCCGCGCCGGCCCAGCGCGAGCCGCCGCACAAGCCGCATCGCGCCGATCTTGGTGAGATCAGGGCGCCGAGCTGTCTCCGCTCGCCCAGCCGCGGATCGCGCGGTACACCACGTCATAGCCGATCGATGGCCCGTAGAGCTGCATGCGCGTGCGGTTGCGCAGGCAGCGGATAGGCGTCGGCGACGATGATGTAGGCGCCGCCTTCGGGCGGCTTGCTCGGGTAGATGACGCGCCTGTCTTGTGCAATTGCTGCAGGTAGAGCTCGGCACGCTCGCCACCAGGCACGACTGTGGCCGGTAATCGGTGAGGATGTTCTGGTAGCTCGTGGTGGATTGCGACACCGTCGCGCACCGACATGTTCAGGCACTCGGGCGCCTTTGCGCTGGAACGTGGTGGCCCACGTCGCGATACGCGCCGGTTGACCTCGTAGAGTCGGTCTTGGCCAGCATCGCGCCCGGCACGGCCTGGCGAAATTCCTCGGCGGTTTGCGGCGTACCACCGCAGCCGTGCAGCAACACCACACCACACCGGCCGCAGAACGCGGCGGGAAGACGCTTGTTCATCGCGAACCCTCCATCGACTCGGGGCGAATTTCCGGCCGCAGAAGACGCCGCGCGCGCACTGCGCGCGCGTGCCGCGCCGCGCTGGGCGGCAAAAATCCCGCAACTGACGCCCTGCGGCAGACTGACGGCCGCGCTGGCCGCCGGCAACGCAGCCGCCATCAGCGCGTGGCCACTTGCTACGCGACGAGTGCGCCGGGGTGCCACGCTCGCAGGCGAGCGCGGCCGGGTGTCTCGCGCCGATAGCTGCCGGGCGTGAGGCCCGTGGCCGCCCGAGACTGTCGAGAGTGCGAATGGCTGGCGAAGCCGGTCTCGAGCGCCACCGTCGACAACGGCGCGTCGGTGGATCGCAGCAGCTCGCATGCACGCATCCAGACGGCGCTGCTGAATGTATTGATGCGGCGTGGCCTCGAACGTGACCTTACGAATTCGCGCAGAAACGGCCCAACCCAATGCCCGCCCTGGCGGCCAGCTCGGCGGCCGATGAGCCTCCTGCGGGGAGGCATCGACCATGGCCTCGACGAGGGCGGCGCGCCGGCCTCAACCTCTAAGCTGTCGGGAAGGCGCGCATCCATCGCGCCGGCTACAAACGCAAGACTGATCGACGATGGTGCGCGAGACCGCGCCGTTGCTACGAGTGCCCCAGCGGTTCGCCGCTTCGATGGTGCGTGGTCAGGCGCCACGCCAGTCGCCTGAGTTCGAGGTCGCGCAAACTGAAATCGCGGGCGCAGGCGAATCTGACCATCCTGTACGCCGTCGTCGGCCGGCATCTCGCGGCAGGAAGCGCGACCACGAGGCTCTTGGTGGCCTTGCGGTCGCTCACCGCGTTCATCAGTGGCCCGGCGGAGAACAGGTCGAAGCGCAGCGGGGCCTGTCGAAACGCCACGCGGCATGCGCCCTCGTTGAGCACCTCCACGTTGGTGCCGAGGTCCATCGCGGATCACCAGCATCGGCGTGTGGCACGTCGATGCGATACAGACCCGGGTCCATGTTGCACACTGGCAGCGGCAGCCCGGACCAATGCTCGTCGGTGAGTGGCAATGCCGACATGGTGAAGGCATGGTGAGGCCGACCACCTGACAGCGCCCTTACGGCGCCACTGTGGACATTCGCCCCACAGGGTTTCCCCGACGACGCTGCATCGCGATTTCTGAAAGACGCCGACCGAACCGTCCGTCCTCAATCCTCCGGTTCTTGCGCAGGAGACTCCAATGACATCATCAAATCATCGAACCCTGCCATCCACCGGCTTGGCCGGCAGCGCCTGGTTCTCTGTCAAGCGGCGCACGACCTTCAAAGGCCGCTGCGTCGCTGTTGTTCGCCGCATGGCTTCGCCATGCCGACGGTTGCGGGAGCGTGGGATCGACGACGACGACCGCTGGGTCGGCACCTGGACCGCAAGCCCGCAGCATGCCGAGCCGCCGTTCGTCCTGCCCACGCCGGCGCAGTTCGACAACCAGACGATTCGCCAGGTTTGCACACCAGCATTGCGGGCCGCAAGGTGCAGGCGCTTCGTCCAACGAGTTGGGGACATCGCCGCTGGTGATCGGCGCGGTCACGATCGCCCGCCATCGCGCGGGCGCAGAGATCGTGGCGGGGTCCGACCGGGCACTGACCTTTTCTGGGTCGCTCGGCCTTCACCATCCCGGCGGGCGCGCCCGCGTTGAGCGACCTGGATCGAATTCGACGTGCCTGCGCTCGGTGACTGGTTGTCAGCGTCTACCTGCCCAAGCCCACCGAGCCCACCACGTTTCATTCGCTGGGTGTGGCCACCACCTATGTGTCGACCCCGGGTGACTATCCGGGAGCGGTGGTCATGCCCACCGCGTCAACCACTCTTGTCGTCGTTCTTTCTGACCGGCATCAGCGTGCGAGGCGAGCCAGCGCTCTGCGGCGATCGTCGCGCTGGGCGATCCGATCACCGATGGTTTTGCCTCTACACCTGACGCCAATCGGCGCTGGCCCAGCCTGCTTTGGCCCAGCGCCTGCAGTACACCGCAGCACCGCGCATCTGGCCGTGCTGAATCAAGGCATCAGCGGCAATCGCACGCTGTTCGATCTGATCGGGCCCAACGCACAAGCGCGGCTCGACCGCGACGTACTCAATGCACCCGGCGCCAGATTCGTGATCTTTCTCGAAGGCATCAACAACATCGGATTTTCGGGCATCCCCGGCTTGACCGATCAGGCGGTCAGCGCCGACGACATCATTGCCGGCCACCAGCAGATCATCGCGTCGCGTGCGCGAGCGCGGCCTGAAGATCTATGGCTGCACACTGACACCGTTCGAGGGCACCGTTCCCGGCTATTTCACGCCGGAAGGCGAGGCCAAGCGGCAGGCGGTCAATCAGTGGATTCGCACCAGCCGAGCGTTCGATGCAGTGATCGACTTCGACCTCGCGGTGCGCGATCCGGCGCATCCCGACGCGCGCATGCTGCCGGCGTATGACAGCGGTGATCACCTGCACCCGAACGACACGGGCTACCAGGCGATGGCCACGCTGCCCATCGACGAGGCTGTTCCGCGGCAACGAACGATTGAGTGCCGCGCACCGGGCGCCGGCGAGCATGTCGCCGATGCGGCTCACGAAGCAGCCGGGCGGCGCCCGGCCGGCGCGTCATGGAGCACGTGGGGCTCGTCGCCAGGTCGAGCGGCGGTGGGCGGCGGTGGGAACGGACGCCTTCAGTGCACGACCTCATGCGCCCGCCGCCGCGCTGCTTCAACTCCGGAAACACCTTGCCCACCTTCGCGCGTCACGTAGTCGCCATACGTGCCCTCGAAGGCTTGCAGGTTGGCGCCGTCCCAGCGGCGGCCGCTGTCGTCAGGCCTGCGCTCGCGCCCGGCACCGGCGACACGCGCCACGCGAAGTCGGGGTCGAAGAACAGCGGGATCGACAAGCGATCGCGGCCGCTCGTGTTGATGGCCACGCGGTGCGGCAGCGAGCGGTAGCGCCCGCCGGTCATGCGGTCGAGCATGTCGCCGACGTTGCACACGAAGCTGCCGGGCAACGGCGGCGCGTCGATCCAGCCCTCGTCGGTGCGCACCTGCAGGCCGCCCACGTCGTCTTGCCACAGCATCGTGAGCAGCCCGTAGTCGGTGTGTTCGCCCACGCCCCACTGCGCGGGCGTGCCCGCGGGCACCGGCCGGCTCGGGTAGTTGAACAGGCGCAGCAGGATCAGCGGGTCGGCCGTGCCGCCCGACTCGGCGAACCAGCGCTCGGGCAGGCCCGAGCGCCGAGCGCGAAGCCACCCATCAGCGCGTGGCCCAGGCGCGTGAGCGCATCGATGTACGCGAGCACGGTGTCGCGAAAGCCGGCGATCGATCCAGCGCAGGCCACAGGTTGGCGCCGTGCAGGATGGTGCCGGCGCGCACGCGCGGATGCTCGGGGCCGAGCTCGCTGCCGAGGTACAGGCCTTCCTTCCAGTCAGGGCGGTTGGACGTGAGCTCGCCGCCCAGCGGAAGTAGCCGCGCCACGCGCACGGCCGCCGGCCGACATGGGGATCTGCATCTTCGCGGCTTCGCTGCTGCGCGAAGAAGGCGCGGGCGTGCGACACGAGGCGATCGATCAGCGCGGCGTCGACGCCGTGGTTCGACGGCGTAGAAGAAGCCGTGGGCGGCGAGCGGCGGCGTCGAGAGCAGGCGGCGACCGCGGCGCGCAGCGGGGTGTTGCGTGCGTCACGAGAAGAGCGGCAACATTGATGGCTTGAAGCCTGGACATCGCAACACTCGGCCGAGCGATCGAGGTCAAATCCTATCGCGCCCACACTTGCGCAACAGGGTAGGTAGGCCGTCGTTTCGTTGCGTCAAGGCGGGACCTGAGCGAGCAGCGTCTTGCGAGATGGTTGGCTCGTCTAGTGACGAGCCTGTCCTATGTGGGACTTTGCCGGACGGCACGAACTTCGCCGCAGGCTCAAGGTGTAAGGTCCTGATCTTCAAAGAAGATGTGAGGTCGGAAGGCCTGAAGAACCTTGGATTTCTCAACACCGCCTAGAAAGAAAGTCTCGTTCACATAGACGCCCTGCTAAGCGCGTAGTGTCTTGATAACTCCGAAGCTCGGCGGGGGCATTTCGTGCAGTGACGATCGCAATGCGAATTGGTAAGAGAACTCAACTTTGAAAGGAAGTCTCTCTTGAAGCTTGGATAGCTTTCGAAGCAAGACAGCATACGGGGCCGTCTGCCAGAGGAAGGCGTTCTGCTTTTATCTTGCGTCGCTCATGAAAGGCTTGCAGCCCTTCTGCCTTGTGGACAATCTCGCTGATTCATCAAACAGCACTGCATCGCCGTCGGACGCGATACGAACTTGATACTGCGGTGGCTCGCTGGCGCCAAGCGGTGGAGGCTTCAAGACTGCCGCCGCACACTGCCTCCATCGATGACGCGCTGGGCATCACTGCGGCGTTGGTGGTGCAAAGAATAGGTCTGGCGTCGAACGCGTCTAGATACTGCAACAGTCGGACTCGCCTCCAGTAAAAGCGTGGCGCGAGATCTGGAAGCTTCCTCTGCCGTATGTTGTTGAAGACTCTTGGCGCGCTAGTCTTCGCGGGCTATTTCGAGACATGACCACGACTTCTACGAGTGGCGGGGCATCATCTTTTTGTATTTGTTGAGCGCCAGCCAGTCTGTTCTTGACGAGCGGCATACCGGTCCCGTCTGCCCAAGGGATCATCTTCGTGCAGCAATGTGCGCACGATATTCAATGACTGCAGTCTCAGGGTCCCCTCCGCAAAACCGGGCTCTGAACACCCTGTCGTCCTCAGACAGAGTCCAAAGAGAGCCGTCGAAGAAGAGATGCCAACAACAAGGGTCTTTGAAAAGATCGAGCGCCATTTGGCGAGTCAGCTCTTCTTACGCCACCAACGTCAAGATGTCGTCGTAGCTCGCCACCAGTTCGCCGACCTGGTTGGTGACTTCCACGTCCCACGCCACCACGCCCTGCCCGACGCCCTTGGCGTCCTTGCGGTTGCGGTCGATCTTGCGCTTGCAGGTCAGACGCGCCCGGATCGGTGTCGCCGATGCCCACCGGCTTGACGAAGCGCAGCGTGTCGAGCCCGTAGTTGGCGAGCACCGGGCCCGGCGCCGGCGAGACGAACAGACCCGCCGCCGCGCGACAGCACGAAGTAGCCGTGCGCGATGCGCTTGCCGAACGGCTCTCCTTGGCGGCGATCTCGTCGAAGTGCATGTAGAAGTAGTCGCCCGAGATGCCGCCGAAGGCGACGATGTCGGCCTCGCTCACGGTGCGGCGGTGGGTCAGCAGCGAGTCGCCGATCTGCAGGTCTTCGAAGTGCTTGCGGAACGGATGCACTTCGCTCTCGTTGCAGCGTGCGCGCCGCGCACGTATTCGCCGGTGACCGCGGCCAGCATCGTCGGCGAGCCCTGCACCGCGGCGCGCTGCAGGTAGTGCGCGACCGCGCGCACGCCGCCCAGCTCTTCGCCGCCGCCGGCGCGGCCCGGGCCGCCGTGCTTGAGCTGCGGCAGCGGCGATGCCGTGGCCGGTGGATTCGACCGCCGCTTCGCGGTCGAGCACCAGCAGGCGGCCGTGCAACGCGGCGATCTGCGGCACCACGCTGCGCGGTGCGCGGGTCCTTGCGTGACCAGCGTGCCGACCAGGCTGCCGCGGCCGCGTGCGGCGAGCGCGATCGCCTCGTCGATGCGTCGTCGTACGGCATCAGCGTGCTGACCGGGCCGAAGGCTTCCACGTCGTGCGCGCGCGTGGTCATCGGCTGCTCGCGGCGCGAGCAGCAGCGTCGGCGCGAAGAAGGCGCCGTCGCCGCGCCGTCGCCGATGCGGCGTGAAGCCGTCGCTCCGCGCCGAACACGATCTCGGCGCCCTTGCGGCAGCTCGGCCACGCGCTCGGCCACGTCTTTGCTGCTGCGCGTGCGAGGCCAGCGCGCCCATGCGCACGCCTTCGATCGCCGGGTCGCCGACCACGGTCTTGCGCCAGCCGCGCGCGCAGCTTCTGCGGCCACCGCGTCGAGGTGCTTGCGCGGCACGATGGCGCGGCGGATCGCGGTGCACTTCTGGCCGGCCTTGACCGGTCATCTCGCGCGCCACCTCCTTGACGAACAGCTCGAACTCCTCGTCGTCGGGCGACACGTCGGGCGCCAGGATCGCGCAGTTCAGCGAGTCGGCCTCGGCGTTGAACGGGATCGAGTTGCGCGCACGATGTTGCGGTGCACGCGCAGCTTGGCCGCGGTGTCGGCCGAGCCGGTGAAGGTGACGACGTCCTGCGCCGTCGAGGCTGGTCCGAGCAGGTCGCCGGTGCGCGCCGATCACCAGCTGCAGCGCGCCTTCGGGCAGCAGGCCCGATTGCGCGATCAAGCCGCACCAGCCGCTTCGGTCAGGTAGCTGGTGGCGGTGGCCGGCTTGCCGATGCACGGCATGCTGGCGAGGAAGCTCGGCGCAAACTTCTCGAGCAGACCCCACACCGGGAAGTTGAACGCGTTGATGTGCACCGCCACGCCGCCGCGCGGCACCAGGATGTGCGTGCCGGCGAAACCGCCCTTCTTGCCCAGCGTCATGGCCGGCCCTTCGTGCACCAGGTTGCCCGAAGGCAGCTCGTTGCTGCCGACGCTGGCGTACGCAAACAGCGTGCCGCTGCCGCCTTCGATGTCGATCCAGCCGTCGTTGCGCGTGGCGCGCCGGTGTGGGCCGAGATCGGCGTAGAGCGGTTCCTTTGTTGTCGCTGAGGTACTTGGCGAGCGCCGTTCGAGGATCGCGGCGCGCTGCTGGAAGTCGAGCTTCAGCAGCGCACGGCGATGCCCACCATGGCGCGCGTGATGCGACGGCTTCAGCGAAGTCGATGCCTTCGTCATGCGTAGTGGCGCCACCGGTCGGCCGCTGACGGCGCTGAGCAGTTGTAACGCGCTTCGGCGCCGAGCCAGCGGCCGGCGATGTGGCTTTGCAGGACTTCGGTCAGGCGTCTCTTTCACTCCGGTGTGTGACCCGAGACAAGACATATCGACAACGAGCCCTCGCGGAAACTCGGTCTTTGTCGAGCCACACGTTCACCAGCACCGCGCGGCCCTGGCGCGCCAGCTCGCGCGCACGCGCCAGCGCCGGGCGCACCGTCGGCGTGGCGCACCAGCAGCCCTCGGCACCGAAGCCGGCCACCACCTCGTGATAGGCGCTGCGCGTGCGAGCACGGTGGCCATGCCGTCGTGCAGCATCTTCACCTGCTCGCGGGCGATCTGCGTCCAGCCGGCGTCGTTGCCCACCACCGGCGATCATCGGGATGCCTTGGCGCACGAAGCTGTCGAACTCCGCTCAGGCTCGCAGCCGCCGGCGCCGTCGCCGAACAGCGATCCAGCACCTCGCGATCCGGACGCGCGAGCGCGGCGCCTATCGCGAAGCCGGCGCCCACGCCCAGCGTGCCGAACGCGCCGGGATCGAGCCACGACGACGGCGCGCGCGGCCGCAGCACGTAGGCTGGCGGTGGCCACGAAGTCGCCGCCGTCGGCGACGATCACCGCGTCGCTCGCCAGCGACTCGGCCTCGAGCGCGCGAAAGAACGCCAGCGGATTGACCGTGCTCGCCGCTCGGCGCGGCCTGGCGTGTCGATCTCGGCTTCGCGCGCTTGGTCGCGCGGTGCGCAGCGTGCCGATCCAGTCCGGCCCAGTCCGCCGGTGCCGCGGCCGCTGCGGCGGCCAGCGCCTCGAGCGAACAGCGCCGGCGTCGCCGATCGCAGCAGATGTCGGGCTTGCGGTTCAGGCGGGCGTCGCTTGCGGCTGCGGTTGAGCCGCGATCAGCGTGGCGCGAGCGGTCGCACGTGGCGGCCATAGTCGAGGCGGAAGTCGCACGGCACGCCGGCCAGCAGCACGCAGGTCGGCTTCGCGCAGCGCTGGCGCGCCGCGCGTGGCGCATCTGCAGCGCATGGTCACGCGCCGAGCAGCCCGCGCGCCATGCCCGACGAGATAGACCGGCACGCCGAGCTGCTGCACGGCTTCGCGCCAGCGCTGCGGCACGCTCCGAGCGACGAGCAGCGCCTGGCTCGCCGATCACCAGCAGCGGCCGATCGGCCTCGGCGAGCGCGCCGCCGCGTGCGTGGCCGCGTCGGCTCGTGCGCGGTACGATACTCGTCTGCACGCGCCGGCACGCAGGCGCCATCCTGTGCTGCCGGCGAACAGCCGCTCGGCGTGGCGGCTGCAGGTACCAGCGCAGCGTCCGCTCGGCCAGCGAGTTGCCCTTGCCCTGCGGCCTCCGGCATACCAGCTGCGCACCGAGCGCCTCGTCGTACAAGCAGATCGACCGGGCATTCGACGAACACCGGCCCCGGCACGCCCGAGCGCGCCGAGCGCAAACGCATCGCCCACCGCGAGGCCCCGAGATCGCGCACGACGTCGCATCGCTGAAACAGCGCGCTTGACGTGCGGCTCGCACCAGCGGCGCGCTGGTCGATGTCCTGCAGCGCGCCGCGGCCCTGCAGCGCGGTCGGCGCGGCGCCGCCGATGCAGCACCACCGGGACTCTGCGCGAGCTGCGCGTTCTTGAGCGCGGTGATCGTGTTGGCGATGCCCGGGCCCGGCGGTGACCGCGGCGACGCCCGGCACGCCGGTGAGCCGTGCGACCGCATCGGCGGCGAAGACCGCGGTGACCTCGTCGCGGACGTCGACCACGCGGATGCCGCGCGCCTTGGCCGCGGCTCAGGATCGGCGAGATGTGGCCGCCGCACAGCGTGAACAGGCGCTCGCACGCCGTGCGCCTGCAGCGCCCGGCGATGTGGTCTGCCGCCGTGGTGCGAAATGGAAGTCGGTGTTGCGCTCATTGCGAGGCCGTCGCCGCCAAGAGGACGCCGCGGATCCGGCTTCGCCGGTCTGCTGGCGCGCCCTCGTGGAGTGGGCGCCGAAGGCGCCTCGGGAGTCATGTCAGCGCCCACAACACGCGGCTGCCCTGCGCGTACCAACGGTCGATCATCGGCTGCACGGCGGCCTCGATGCGGCTGCGCCTGATCCTTCATCGTGGGCGTGAGAAAGCCGTTTTCGATCGACCACGGCTGCGCGCACGACCACGATCATGCGCAGCTGTTCGTGAGTCGGACAGTCTCGCGGTTCACGTCATGCAGCAGCTGCTCCATCCTCGCGCTGCACCTCGGCGCGCACCGCGGGCTCGCCGAGCCGCGGGCGCAAGGCCTCGGCCGGCACCACCCAGCGCATACGCTTCCGGCCCTGGCCCACGCCGGACACCAGCGCGAGAGCTCCAATCACAGTGCGCGCGTGTTGAGGCGGTTCTCGATCGGCGCCGGCGCTACGTACTTGCCCTGGCCGTTTTGAACAGCTCCTCTGGTGCGGCCGGTGATCTTGAGCAGCCCGTCGGCGCGGCGCTCGTGCCGCGTGGTCGCCGGTGCGAAAGAACCCATCCTCGGTAAAGCGAGGCCGCGGTGAGATCGGGCTGCTTGTGGTAGCCGCTGAACTGCGCGCGGCACTCTGATCAGGATCTCGCCTTCGGCGCCGAGCTTCATCTGCACGCCGGCCATCGGCACACCCACGTAGCCCGGCTCGCTGGCCTGCTCGTTGAGGTGTGCGAGTACGAGTTGTCCTCGGTCAGTGCCGTAGCCTTCGAACAGATTGAGCCCCCAGGCGCCGGGTACCAGCGGATCAGCTCCGGCGGCAGCGGCGCCGAGGCCAGCTGCCGGCCTGCTTGACCGCATCGAGCCCCAGGCCCTTGAGCACCTTGCGCGCCACCAGGGCGCGGCCGAGCAGCGGAATCGCGAGCAGCCGGTCAGAGCCTTGGCCGGCGGCATCTGGCGAACACGCCTTGCTGGAACTTCAGCCACAACCGCGGCACCGAGATGAACAGCGTGGGCCGCGCGTTGCAGGTCCTGGCAAAAAAGGTGTTGAGCGTTTCGGCGCGAAGTAGATGTGCGAGTGGCTTCGCGTCCCACAGCGATGCACGGCCCTCGACCCACGAGCGCTCGAAGCCAGTGCGCCAGGCGGCAGTACGACAGCATGCGCCCCTCGACGCCCGCGCCCACGCGCCTGCGCGTCTCCGGACGCAATGCTCCTCGGCCGCGCGTGAGAGCGCGCCAGAACAGCGAGCATCACGCCCTTGGGGCTGGCCGGTGGAGCCCGAGGTGTAGATCAGCATCGCCGGCCCCGGCGGCACCGGCCTGGCGGCCGTCCTGCAGCGGCGCCGCGCGCGATGATGGCGTCCCAGTGTGTCGAGCTCGGTCTTCGGTGCCAGCGGCAGCGCGATGCACGGCAACGCCCTGCCGGCGCGCCGCGCAGCTGCTAAGCGAAGCCAGCTGTTCGACTTGCCCACGAAGAGCAGGTGGCTCGCTTGGCTGTGTGCCTCGGCGCACGCAGCGAACGGTGATCAGAAAGCGGTTTCGGTGGGGAAGACCGCCACCGTGGTGTAGCCACCGAGCCAGACGGCCGGGGCTCGGCCATAAAGGCGCGCGCACAGTTCTTCGACAGGATGGCGATGCGCGCGCGCGCGCGTCGAAGCCTCGGCTTTGCAGGTGCGTCGCCATGCGCCGCGATTGGTCGAGCACCTCGACGCCAGCTGTAGTCGACATGACTGACCCGCCTCCGAGGGGCTGCGTGAGGTAACACGCGATCCGGGTGGCCTGCCCTCGCGGTCGAACACCCGGTCGAGGATCAGTGGGCCTTCAGTCACGTCGATGTCCCCGCGAATGCGAAGCAGACTACCGCGCCGATGCGCTGCGGGCTACTGGTGCAATCCAGCCGTGCGGCTCGCAGGGCAACCCTGTCGTGCAACCGCGCGCCACTTTCCTGGCCGGCGACTCGGCCTTTCTCTCTAACGGGCTGGCGACTCGGCCTTCCACTGCTCGTGGATGCGGGCGAAGTCCGACGCCCGCGCCTCGGCCACCTCGACGCGGTTGTCGCGCATCAGGTCCGATCGCGGGGCAATCATCTCCAGCCGCTTCCGCTTGCGCTCGCGCGAGCCGATGGCATCGACCAGGCGCGCGCGCAGCTGCCGCGAGCGCCGTGCTGGCTAACGGCGGGCGCCAGACCGTCGAGCTGGCGCAGCGCCGTGCGCAGCCGCTCGGCCTGCACTTCGTACAGGAAGAGCCCGGTGGGGTCCTTGTGCTTGAGCCGTTCTCGACCGCCGCCAGAAAGCGCAACCGCGAGCGGCTGTCCGGCGTTGCGTTGAGCAGCGCCTTGAGCTCGGCCGCATCGGCGGGCGGCGCTCGCGCCGCGGCGGCCTGCGGGCCGGGCGCGTTGTCCAGCGCCACCGCGAGCTTGCCGTCAACACGCTGCACGCGCGCGTCACGCACGAACAGCGCGCGCGACGGCGGTTGCCGAGCCGGGGGCTGGTCGTCCGACTGCTGTGGCTTCGGGTCGGGCGCGGCCGCAGGAGGTGCGGCGCGGGTGGCGGTGGGTTGGCGGGGCATCGGCACGCGAGAGACGAGACAACGCCATCGTTATCGGCCCGCGCGGTGCGCAAGCCAAGCGAGCCAACCCATGGCCCGCCGCGCCGCAACCACAACGTCACGGCACTACGGCGCAAGGCGCTGCGCGCGCCGCCGGATGCACGCCTGCGATACGCCTTGTTGCGCTCAGCAGCCTTGTGGCGCTCCGATCAGGCACGCTCGATCGCCAACGCGATGCCCTGGCCGACGCCGATGCACATCGTGCACAGGCATAGCGGCCGCCGCCGCTTGTTCGAGCTGGCGCAGCGCGGTGAGCGCCAGCCGTGCGCCGCAGGCGCCCGAGCGGATGGCCGAGCGCGATGGCGCCGCCGTTGGGGTTGACGCGCGGGTCGTCGTCGGCGATGCCGAGCGTGCGCGCAGCACCGCGAGGCCCTGCGCGGCGAACGCCTCGTTGCAGCTCGATCACGTCGATCTGCGGCCAGCGCCAGGCCGGTGACGCTCGAGCAGCTTTCTGCGTGGCCGGCGCCGGGCCGATGCCCATGATGCGCGGCGCGCACGCCGGCCACCGTCGGCCATGCCGATGATGCGGGCGCGCGGCTTCAGGCCGTAGCTGCTGCGGCGCGGCGTCTCGATGCGATGCAGCAGCGCGCACGGCGCCGTCGTTGACGCCCGAGGCGTTGCCCGCGGTCACGGTGCCGTCGGGCTTGACCACGCCCTTGAGCTTGGCCAGCGCCTCGAGCGTGGTGTCGCGCGGATGCTCGTCGGTGGTGAACTGCGACCGGCTCGCCCTTCTTGCTGGGGATCGCTCACCGGCCACGGTCTCGCCTTCGAAGAAGCCGGCCTTGCTGGCGGCCTGCCAGCGCTCTGCTGCGAGCGCAGCGCCAATGCGATCCTGGACTCGGCGCGCGATACCTTGTATTCGGCGGCCACGTTCTCGGCCGTCTCGGGCATCGAGTCGATGCCGTACTTGCTCCTTCATCAGCGTGTTGACGAAGCGCCAGCCGATGGTGGTGTCTTCGACCCTTACGCTGCGCGAGAACGCGCTGTCGGCCTTGGCCATCACGAACGGCGCGCGCGCTCATGCTCTCGACGCCGCCGGCGATCATCAGCTCGGCCTCGCCGCTGCCTTGATGGCGCGCGCGCGGTGCCGACCGCGTCGAGCCTCGAGCCGCACAGGCGGTTGATCGTGGCGCCGGGCACGTCGATGCGGCAGGCCGGCGAGCAGCGCGGCCATGCGCGCGACGTTGCGGTTGTCCTCGCCGGCGCTGGTTGGCGCAGCCGTAGATGCACGTCGTCGACCAGCTGCCAGTCGACGTCCGGCGTTGCGCTGCCATCAGCGCGCTGATCGGGATCGGCGCCGAGGTCATCAGGTGCGCACGGTGGCGAAGTGCGCCGCCATCGCGGCCGATCGGCGTGCGCACGCCATCGACGATCCAGACGGGCAGGGGGCAGTGACATGGCGGTCTCCTTCAATGGGCGAGCTCTGTGTCTACGATAACCTAGGTGCGATCGAACGTGGGACCGCTCGGCGCGATGGCGCGCAGCGACATGGGCAAACCAGGCTGCCGATGCTGCTCGAAGCTGCAGAAGAACTCTTTCAGCTGGTGCTCAGCGTGGCCGCGATGTACTTCGCGCTGCGGCTGGTGCTGCGGCGGCAGCGCTCGCGCGTGGGGCGAACACATTCAACCGGCGCCGCGTGGCGGTGATGTGCCTGCTCGCATTGATGGCCGCCGCGGTCATGGTGGCCGAGGACGCGCTGAACGGCGAGTCGCGGCCGATCGACAAGGCGGTGCTGCTGTTGATCCGCGAGCACGTGCCTGCGGCGCTGGCACCGTCCGTTCGAGACGATCACGTTCACCGCGTCGTCGACCGTGCTGACCCGCTGACGGTGGCCGCCACCGGGTTGCTGCTGCTGGCCCGCCGCCGCGCTGCGGCGCTGCTGGTGGCCGGCTCGGTGGTGTGCGCGGCGCTGGTGGTCTACGCGATGAAGGTGGTCGTCGGCCGCGAGCGGCCCGCGCTGTGGGAGGTGCAGTGGTATTGGGGCTCGAGCTTTCCCAGCGGGCACACACTGGTGGTGGCGGCATTCGCGATGTCGGCTGCGCTGGTGGCCGGCACCGCGTGTGGCCCGGTTCGCGCGTGCCGGCGCTGGTGCTCGCCTTCGTGTGGACGGTGCTGGTCGGCTTCTCGCGCCTGGTGCTCGGCGTGCACTGGCCCACCGACGTGATGGTGGCGGCCTGCCTGGGCACCGCGATCCCGCTCGCGTTCAGCCTGGCGCTCGAATCGCGCGAGCGAGCCGGAGGGCACGATCGGCGCAGCACTCAGGCGAGCTCAATCCGCGGTGGCCGTTGACCTGCGCGGCAGCTTCACCGCTGGCAGCCCGCCGAGAAACAGGTCGGCCACGATCGGCGCGATGGCCGCGTGGTCGAGCTCGCCGTCGGGCTTTGTGCCAGGTGAACATCCAGTTGATCATGCCGAACAGCAGCATCGTCAACGGCTTGGCGAGCTTGGCGCGCTTGAGGTCGGGGCGCAGCGCGGTCACCGCGCGGGCGAAGCCGGCCACCACCTCGCGCTCTTTGCCGAGCACACGCTCGCGATCGCCGTCGTTGAGAAAGCGCACGTCTTCGGTGAGCACGCGGTGCGCGTGCTGCGCGCCGGCGTACTCTTCGACGATGCGCGCGATCAATTCGCGCAGGTGGGCCTCGGGTTGCCAGGCGTTCGGCGGTGACCTCGGCCACCAGCGCGTGCAGACGCTGCACGTGGCCCTCGGCGATCGACACCAGGCATGGCGTATTTGTCGTCGTAGTAGTGATACAGCGTGGCCTTGGACAGGCCGCAGGCCTGGGCCACCTCGTTCATCGACGTGCCCGGGTAGCCGCGATTCGCAAACAGCGTGGCCGCGCGCGCCAGGATCAGCTCGCGCTGGTCGTCGTAGTTCTTGGCGCGCCCGCGGCATGGCATTGCGCTCGTTATCTGCGTTCGTCGAAGGAGAGCGACGACGCGCTCGGTGGTCGGGTGCGCCTGGCAGGTGAGCACGAAGCCGGCCTCGACCTCTTTCTTGTCGAGCGCGAAGTTGCGCTCCATGCGCACGGTGCCCTCGATCGAGCTTGGCGCGGCAGGTGCCGCACACGCCCGAGGTGCACGAGAACGGCACTTCGAGGCCCGGCTGCCGATGCGCAGTCGAGGATGCTCGGCTGGTCTTTGCGGAACTCGATCTCGCGGCGCAGGCCGTCGCGAATGATCGTGACCTTGGCGATCTCGGCGTCGCCCGGCTGCGCCTGGTGGATCACCGCGCCCACGGCTTGCGCGGCCTGCGGCGCGATGCCGAAGCGCTCGATGTGGATGCGCTCCTCGTTGCACGCCGGCGCGCCAGCAGCGCGGCCTCGGCCTCGTCGTTCATCTGGTACGGGCCGCAGACGAAGGCGTGGTCGATGCGCTGCGCGGGGACCAGCGTGCGCAGGAACTCGCCGATCTTGTCGCGGTTCATCACGCCCTGGTTCAGTGGCGCATCGGTGTGCTCGTCGGAGAACACGTGGTGCAGCACCAGGCGCGACAGGTACTTGTTCTTCAGGTCCTCGATCTCTTCCCTTGAACATCGTGCTCTTGAGCGCGCGGTTGCCGTAGATCAGCGTGAAGCGCGCGTGCGGCTCGCGGCCGAGCACGGTTTTCATGATCGAGAGGATCGGCGTGATGCCGCTGCCGCCGGCGATGCCGAGATACTGCCGGCGCGCCGGCGATGTCGATCGGCACGAAGAAGCGCCCTTGCGGCGCCATCACGTGGATGGTGTCGCCGTGCTGCAGGTGCTCGTTGATCCAGTTGGAGAACACGCCGCCGTTGACCTTGCGCACGCCCACGCGCAGCTCGCCGTCGTCGACGCCGGCGCAAATGGAATACGAGCGACGCAGGTCTTGCCCGTCGACCTCGCGCGCGCAGCGTGAGGTACTGGCCCTGCGTGAAGCCGAACACGTCGCGCAGGTCGGGCGGCACCTCGAAGGTGACGATCACCGCCTCGGCGGTGTCGGGCTCGATGCGGCGCACGCGCAACGGGTGGAACAGCGGGGTCGTGCTCACAGCGGTTTAAAGTATTCGAAGGGTTCGCGGCAAGCCACGCAGCGGTAGAGCGACTTGCACGCGGTGGAGCCGAAGGCCGACAGGCGCTCGGTGTTCTTGCTGCCGCAGCGCGGGCACGCGATGGCCTGGCGCGGCACCAGGCGGATCGGGCGTTCCTGCGACACCGCGGCATGGCCGCTCGGCGGCGCGATGCCGTACTCGTGCAGCTTGCGCTTGCCGCTTTCGCTGATCCAGTCGGTGGTCCACGCGGGCGCGCGCTGCAGCGTCACGCGCGCGGGGCCGAGGCCGCTTGGTTGACCGCATCGATCACGCTTTGCTCGATCACCTCGGTGGCCGGGCAGCCCGAGTAGGTGGGCGTCAACACGATCTCGAGGCCGTCGTTGGCGGCGATCACGCCGCGCACGATGCCCAGATCGCACACCGAGAGGGCGGGCACTTCGGGGTCGAGTACGCCCTGCAGCACTTCCCACGCGCGCACGACGCGCTGCTCGTCAGCTGTGGCACGCGTCACCGCGCTCATCATCGTCACCAGGCACCCCCGGGTAAGCCCGCTGCAGGTACTGCATGTCGGCGAGGAGGAAGCCCATGTGCTCGCTGTGCACGCCGCGTTTGCCGGTGCTGCGAAACGCGGTGTCGGTCGGCATCACGAGCTTGGCTTCGTCGAACAACGCCTGCATCTCGGCCAGCCACGGTTCGCGCAGCGAGTCCCAGCGCGGGCCGATGCCGTTGGCCGCGGCCCACGAATCCACGTCGTCGGATTCGAACAGCTCGGCGCTGTAGCGCCACAGCGTGTCGAGTGCGGCGCGCATGCGGCGTGCCGATTCGTCGGTGCCGTCGCCCAGGCGCACCACCCAGTCGCACGAGTGCTGCTGGTGGTAGCGCGCTTCCTTCACCGCCTTTCGGCGATGGCGGCGAGCTCCGAGTCGCTCGACTCGCGCAACCGCTCCCACATCAGGCGGAACCAGGTGGCCATCATCGCGTTGCGCAGCACGGTGAACGCAAAGTCACCGGGGCGGCCGGCGCCGTTGGGCAACTCGACGATCGTGGCGTTGCGGTAGTCGCGCTCTTCGCGCAGGAACGCGAGCTGGTCTTCGTGCAGGCCCTGGCCGCCGAGCTGGCCCACGCGCGTGAGCAGCGCGCGCGACTGGCCGATGAGGTCGAGCGCGATGTTCGACAGCGCGATGTCTTCTTCGAGCACCGGCGCGTGGCCGCACCACTCGCCCAGGCGCTGGCCGAGGATCAATGCGGTGTCGGCCAGGCGCAGCAGGTACTGCACGCTGGGGGCTTGTTCGACTTCGATGGAGGGGGTGGTCATGTCTTCAGATCTCCATCACATGTGGTCGACTTCGACTGGGCAGCTTGTAGAAGGTGGGATGGCGGTACACCTTGTCTTCCATCGGGTCGAAGTACATGCCCTTGTCGGCCGGGTCGCTGGCCACGATCTGGTCGCTGCGCACCACCCACACGCTGCAGCCTTCGAGCCGGCGCGTGTAGACGTCGCGCGCGAGCTGGATCGCCATCTGCGCATCGGCCGCGTGCAGGCTGCCGCAGTGCTTGTGGTCGAGGCCCGACTTGCTGCGCACGAACACTTCCCACAGCGGCCACTCGTCCATCGAACTCTGGTTCGCTGCGCTTTGATTGGATTGGCTCATGCGGCCTCCTGCTTGGTGGCTTGTTTGCGGGCGTAGCGCGAGTGCGGCGTCGCGCACCCAGGCGCCTTCGTCCCAGGCCTTCACGCGCTGCGCCAGGCGCTCGCGGTTGCACGGACCGTCGCCGGCGATCACGCGCTTGAACTCGTCCCAGTCGATGGCGCCGAAATCGTGGTGGCCACGCGCTCGGTCGTTCCACTTGAGGTCGGGAGTCGGGCAGCGTGACGCCGAGGATCTTGGCCTGGTCGACGCTGGCATCGACGAAGCGCTGGCGCAGCGTGTCGTTGCTGACGCGCTTGATGCCCCAGCGCATGCCTTGCGCGGAGTTGGGGCTCTGATCGTCCAGGCGGGCCGAACATCATGATCGACGGCCACCACCAGCGGTTGACGGCGTCCTGCACCATCGCCTTTTGCGCGTCGGTGCCCTTTTGCATCATCGTCAGCAGCGCATCGAAGCCCTGCCGCTGATGAAAACTCTCTTCGCGGCAGATGCGGATCATCGCGCGCGCATACGGCGCGTACGAGCAGCGGCAGATCGGCACCTGGTTCATGATCGCCGCGCCGTCGACCAGCCAGCCGATGGTGCCGATGTCGGCCCAGGTGAGCGTGGGGTAGTTGAAGATCGAGCTGTACTTGGCCTTGCCCGAGTGCAGCGCGTCGACCATCTGGTCGCGGCTGGTGCCCAGCGTCTCGGCGGCGGCGTACGAGATACAGGCCGTGGCCGCCTTCGTCCTGCACCTTGGCCAGCAGGATCGCCTTGCGCTTGAGCGTGGGCGCGCGCGTGATCCAGTTGCCCTCGGGCAGCATGCCCACGATCTCGCTGTGCGCGTGCTGGCTGATCTGGCGCAGCAGCGTCTTGCGGTAGTGATCGGGCATCCAGTCCTTGGCTTCGATGAAGTCGCCGGCATCGATCTTGGCGTCGAAGCGGCGCTCGAGCTCGACCTCTTGCACCGAGCGCACGGCCTTGCGCTCTTCCTTCGGCGCGCGTGTCCATCGCTTGCGTGTACATGGCGGCTCCTTTACCTCGGGCGCTTGTCAATCACGCGGCGGGCTTTGCCGACCAGCGTGCGTTCGATCGATTCGGGCGCGCCCACGCTCACCGTGGTGCTGACGCCGATCATGCGTCTTGATGCGTTGCTGCAGCCAGCTGCGCGATCGCCGCGCGGTCGGCCGAGGCCTGGTCCTGCAGCAGCTCGCACAACACCTGCATCTCGTCGAGCTTGCCGTCGCGCGTGACCACCAGCTGGTACTGCCCCGACAGCGAGCCGTGCTGCAGGATCAGCTCTTCGATCTGCGTGGGGAACACGTTGACGCCGCGGATGATCAGCATGTCGTCGCTGCGGCCGACGATCTTGCCCATGCGGCGCATCGATGCGCGCGGTGGGCGGCAGCAGGCGCGTCAGGTCGCGCGTGCGGTAGCGGATGCACGGGCAGCGCTTCCTTGGTGAGCGTGGTGAAGACGAGCTCGCCTTCTTCGCCGTCCGGCAGCACCGCGCCGGTTTCGGGGTCGATGATCTCGGGGTAGAAGTGGTCTTCCCAGATCACCGGGCCGTCCTTGGTCTCGATGCATTCGTTGGCGACGCCCGGGCCCATCACTTCGGACAGGCCGTAGATGTCGACCGCGTCGATCGCCGGCGCGCACCTCGATGTCGTGGCGCATCGCCTCGGTCCACGGCTCGGCGCCGAAGATGCCGACCTTGACGCTCATCGTGCGCGGGTCGATGCCCTGGCGCTGGAACTCCTCGATGATCACCTGCATGTAGCTCGGCGTGACCATGATGATGTCGGGCTGAAAGTCGCGGATCAGCTGCACCTGCTTCTCGGTCTGTCCGCCCGACATCGGGACCACCGTGCAGCCCAGCCGCTCAGCGCCGTAGTGCGCGCCCAGGCCGCCGGTGAACAGGCCGTAGCCGTAGGCGATGTGCACGATGTCGCCGGCGCGGCCGCCGGAGGCGCGGATCGAGCGCGCGACCAGAGTCGGCCCAGTTGTCGATGTCGGTCTGGGTGTAGCCCACGACGGTGGGCTTGCCGGTGGTGCCTGACGACGCGTGGATGCGCACGACCTGTTCACGCGGCACCGCGAACATGCCGAACGGGTAGTTGTCGCGCAGATCTTTCTTGCGCGGTGAACGGAAACTTCGCCAGGTCGGCGAGCGACTTCCAGGTCGCTCGGATGCACGCCCTTGGCGTCGAACGCCTTGCGATAGTGCGGCACGCTCTGGTAGGCGTGCTGCACGGTCCACTTCAGGCGCTTGAGCTGCAGCGCCTGCAGCTCGTCGCGGCTGGCGGTCTCGATCGGCTCGAGGTCGCCGGGGCGGGGTTTCTTCACGGGCATGGGAATACCTCGAAGGTGTTAGTGAGGCCGGGCCGGCGCTCGGGCCGCTCCCAAGCCGGACCAGCCCCTCGGGGGCAGCGCAGGCACGTAGTGCCAAGCGTGGGGGCCTTCATACCGCCGGCTTGCCCTTCAGCGTGTACGAGCGGCCGCGAAACACGGCCACGCGGTCGCCGCGCTGGTTGGTCACCTCGCAGTCGTACACGCCGGTGCGGCCGGCCTTGCTCACCTCGGTGACAGCGCGCGGTGAGCACGTCGCCAGCTTGCCGGGCGCGAGGATGTCGATCGTGAAACCAGCGGCCACGGTGAGCTCGTTGTACGAATTGCAGGCGAACGCGAACGCCGAGTCGGCCAGCGTGGCGATCAGCCCGCCGTGGCACAGGTCGTGACCGTTGACCATGCAGTCACGCACCGTCATTTCGACAGCACCGAGCGGCCGGGTGCCGACCTCGACGATGGTCATGCCGAGCCATTTGGAGGCGCGGTCGTTGGCGAACATGCCGTCGCGCACGTGTTCGGCCAGTTGCTGCGGGGTGCGCTGAGGGCGGTGAGGTGGCTTGATCCATCGCAAAGTATTATCGACCGTCCGGTCGGTAGATTATATGGGGCGCAGGCCGTCCGCAAGAATCCCCGTTCGGCGGGCGCGGGATATCCGCAAAGCCCCCGCCCATTCCTGCGATAGGTCAATCCCACGCAGGCCCGCAGCCAAAGATGCAAACTAGCGCCCCAACCTCCGAGGCTCGGGAGCGCGTGGCTCTTCGCCATGGGGCGGACAAACAAGGAGAAGGTCCATGATGTTTTAAGCGATTCCTGGGGCTCGGCGTGCTGTCGTTGTCGCTGCTGGCCGGCGGCGCGTTCGCAGACGACAAGACAGACAAGCAGGCCGAGGTGGTCAAGCAGACGAACGCGGCGTTGGAGCGCTTCTACAAGACCAAGCCCGAACTCAAGGCCGCGGTCGCCAAGGCGCCGGGCTACGGGATCTTTACCACTTTCGGGATCAGCTTCCTGATTGGTGGCTCCGGCGGCTCGGGTCTCGTGCATGACAACAAGACCATGAAGAACACCTTCATGAAAGTCGGCGGTGCCAGTGCGGGCTTCCAACTCGGAGCGTCGCAGACCGAGGTTGCTGATCGTCTTCAAAACGCCCGCAGCGATGAACCAGTTCGTCACAAGCGGCTGGGAAGCCAGCGGTTCCGTCACTGCCTCGGCCGGTGCCAGTGGCGCGACGGCGGGTGGCGGCAAGGGCTCGTCTGCGATGGAAGACGCCGATACCTACACGCTCACGAAGACCGGACTGGATGTCGGCATAGCGGGAGGCGCCCAGAAGTTCTGGAAGGACACCGACCTCAACTGAGGTTCGTACGCTGGTGCACGCTCTGACAACTCGTTGACGCGCGCGGGGTCGCTGAGGCACCCAGCCCCTGCGACTACCCCACAATGCGGCAGCCGCTCCTGACTGCCGCATGCGCGCCAACGATCCCACCGAAAAAACCAGCAAGGTCGACGACGAACGCGTCGTCGCCGTCGAGCCGCTGCCGCCGCCGGAGCAGCTGATCCGATTTTTCCCGGTGGCGGGCGGGCCGATCGAAGGCTTCGTGGCTTCCAGCCGCGACCAGGTGCGCCGCATCGTGCACGGTATCGACGACCGGCTGCTGGTGGTGGTGGGCCGTGCTCGGTGCACGACCCGAAGTCGGCACTCGAATACGCGCACCACCTCGTGGAGCAGCGGGCGTTACTTGACGACGCGCTGGTGATCGTGATGCGCGTGTATTTCGAGAAGCCGCGTACGACGGTGGGCTGGAAAGGCCTGATCAACGATCCGCACCTCGACGGCAGCTTTCGCATCAACGAAGGGCTGCGCATCGCGCGCTCGCTGCTGATCGACATCAACGCGATGGGCGTGCCCGCAGGCAGCGAGCTGCTCGACACCTCGAGCCCGCAGTACATGGCCGACCTGTTGAGCTGGGGCGCGATCGGCGCACGCACCACCGAGAGCCAGGTGCACCGCGAGCTGGCGTCGGGCTTCTCGTGCAGCGATCGGCTTCAAGAACAGCACCGACGGCAACGTGCGGGTGGCGATCGACGCCGTGATCGCGGCCAGCCAGCCGCACAGTTTTCTGGGCGTGCACAAGAGCGGCCAGATCGCGATGGTGCACACCGCCGGCAACCCCGACGGCCACGTGATCCTGCGCGGCGGCGCGCAGCCGAACTACGACGCGGCCAGCGTGAGCCGGGCCTGCGAGTCGCTCGAGGATGCCGGGCGCGTGCCGGGCGTGATGATCGACTGCTCGCACGGCAACAGCGGCAAGAACCACGAGAAGCAGCCCGAGGTGGTGCGCCACGTCGCCGCGCAGATCGCCGGCGGCAGCCGGCAGATCTTCGGCGTGATGATCGAAAGCCACCTCGTGGCCGGCGCGCAGGCGTTCAAGCCCGGCACCACCGATCGGCGCACGCTGCGCTACGGCCAGAGCATCACCGACGCCTGCATCGGCTGGGACGACTCGAGCGCGCTGCTCGGCGAGCTCGCGCAAGCCGTGCGCAAGCGGCGCGGCAAACGTTGAGCCGCCCCGTCAAACGCCGCTAGCGCAACACGGTCAGCTGATTGTCAACACCCGTCACGCCGCCGACGGACGCCGCAAGTTCTTTGGCGCGAGACTGCGCCGCCGCGTTTGACACCGTGCCGCTCAAGGTGGCTCGCCCGCTGGTCGTCTGGACGTTGATGTCCCGGGTCTTTAGGTCGGCATCGCCTGCCAAGCTTGGCCTTGATGGCTGCCGTGATGCCGGTGTCTTCCACCGCCCTCACGGCGGCTTGCGTGGCCGCAGTGGTCGCCTTCGTCGCATCGGCCATCGCTTTGGTCGCAGACTCCTTGATCTGCTCGGCGTCGCGCTTGACCTCGGCAGCGGCCGCGTCGACCTTCTGGCCGGCCGTTTTCGAGTCGTCCGGGCGATCGCAGCCGACCAGGACAAGTGCCGCCAGTGCAATGCCAAAGATCGCGACGCGGGGCGGTGTGAGTTCGACCAAGGAGTTCATCTTCATGTTGGAATTCCGATTTGGTTGATTGACTCGCGCTGTTGCGCCCGCGCGTGGTTGGACTTCGCCTAGCTTGGCTTGTAGGCGTTTCGCATCCGCGGGTCTGTGCGCCGACGCACCGAACCCGCGACCGGGTCGATTCCGCCGGCACCCGGTTCGGTGCGATAGCGCACAGACGCGCTGCATCAGAGCGGGCATCGTGGGCCGATCCGGCCTCGCCCGGAGTCGTCGTTATGACCGAATCAACGTTGGCTGCCAGCGCAGCCCAGCTACGAATTGCGCTTCACCGGCTTGTTCGATCAGGGGCACGGCTTTGCATTCCCGTGCGACGCTGCGGGCCACGTCGACCTCGACAAACTAGGCGACCTCGTCCGCCGCAACTACCTCTATGCCCGCGCGGTCGTCGGACGGGAGTTCTCGATTCCGATCATTGCCTTGGTGGCTCGCTGACAGCTAGCGCGCGGTCCGAGGCGTACGAAGCCGTTCATTCGATCCACACAAAATCGATGAATCCGCGTTCAACGTCGGTGGACGCAAGCCTGACGCGCACCTGCTGGCCGACCTCGAGCTGCGCGCCTTCGGCCAGCAGCTTGCCCTCGGCTGGTGGCTTGAAGATGCGCACCCAGGTGTCAGTGGCCGAGACGCCGGTGACGATGGCATCGAATTGCTGGCCGACGCGAGACTCGAGCAGCAGCGCGGCTTCGGATTTGCGCACGCGCCGCTCCACCTTCTGGGCCGCGTCTTCTTGCTGGGTGCAGTGCAGGGCGAGCGCCTGCAGCTCGCCCACGCTGTAGGCGGGCGCGCGGCCGGCGCAATGACGCCTTGATCATGCGCGACGTGATCAAGTCGGGAGTAGCGGCGGTTCGGCGCGGTGGAGTGCGTGTAGTCGCGCGCGGCCAGGCCGAAGTGGCCGATCGGCTCGGCGCCAGCTTTCTCGACGACGTATTCTCCCGATCCCATCAGCTTGATGATGACCAGCGACAGGTCGGGAAAGCGCAGCGGGTCGGCGCCGGCGGCGCTTGGCCAGAAAGCCCTCGAGCGCCTGGAGTCGGGCTGCTGCGGCAGCGCCTCGCCGAGCTTGCGTGCCACCTCGACGATGCGCTGCCAGCGCTCGGGCGAACGCACCACGCGACGCAGCGACGCGCCGCCGGCGGCGCCAGAAAGCGCGCGGTGCACGCCGTTGGTCGCGATCATGAATTCCTCGATCAGCTGGCGGGCGCGGTTTGCACCTGCTGCCGGATGTCGACCACCCGCTCGCCGTCGAACACCGCACGCGGCTGGAAAGTCTCGCAGTTCGAGCGAGCCCTGCGCCTGGCGCCGTGCCCGCAGGCGTTGCGCGACGGCATCCTGCGTCTTCAGTTGCAGGTCCATGCCGGGCACCGCAGCGGCCGCTGCCGGGCAGCGCATCGGTGCCGTCGATCCACGCCGACACCGCGTCGTAGGCGAGCTTGGCCTGGTTGCGCACCATCGCGCGCTCGACCCCCGAATGCGCGACCGCGCCGTCGTCGTTGACCGTCATCGTGGTGACGAGCGCGAGGCGATCCTCGCCGGCGTTCAGCGACGTGAGGTCGGTCGACAACCGCTCGGGCAGCATCGGAAAGATCCGCGGCGGACGTGTAGACCGACGTGGTGTTGATGCGCGCGTGCTCGTCGATCGCCGAGCCCTTCTGACCAGCGCGTCGACGTCGGCCACGGCCACGCAGATCTTGACGCGCACCGCCGGCGAGCGTCTCGCCAGGCCGTGAGCTGATCGAGATCGCAGCGAGTCGTCGTTGTCGATCGAGCACCACGGCAAAGTCGTGAGATCGCGCACCGACGGACCCGCGTCGCGGCCGGGGCCGGCGATGGCCGCCAACTGCCGCATCACGCCGGCCGAAAACTCGGCTCCAGTCCGCGCTCGACCATCGCCTCGGTGGCGATGCGCACGAGGTCGCTGCGGCGGTGGGCACGGGCGCGGTTCATGTGCAAGTCTGGCATGGTGGCGGCAGCCCATGGCATTTGCCGTTCCCGAGCCCGACCGCCGCCCTCGTTCTTGGGGTGGCGCGGCCAGCCAAAGCCACAGACGACGTGAACCGGGTGCTGGCGCGGTGCAACCCACTTCATCATGGACGCGGGCTTCGCTGCATCGGACCTGCTCGGCTACTCGGCGGCAGGGCTCGTGCTGCTCACCTTCCTGGCGCAGTCGATGCCCACCTGCAGTGCGATCGCCATCGCCAGCAATGCGATGTTCATCGCCTATGCGCTGGTGGCCTGGCTGCCCCCGGTGCGTGGTGCTGCATGCGTTGCTGCTGCCGTTGAATGCGTGGCGGCTGTGGCAGGCCTCGCGATCCCAGCCCCGCGTGCACGAGCGAATCGAGCCGACTCTCGTGCTGCGCGCACCGTCGATGGCATCGTTTCGCGCGAGCCTGGCACCGTTTGAGGGACTCGAACAGCGCGCGGGAGAACCATTCGAGCGCTGAAGCGGCGACGGCACAGCGGGCGTGTCGATCAAGAACTTCGAGTTCGGACCGCGCGAGATCACGATCACCGCTGGCCAGAGCGTGGTCTGGCACAACGACGACGGCGCGCCGCACAGCCTGGCGTTCAAGGATGGCGCCAAGGGCACCGACCTGCTGTTGCCAGGTGCGCAGTTCACTCGTCGGTTCGACGACACAGGGACCCACGACTATGTCTGCAGCGTGCACCCGTACATGTCGGGCACGGTGGTCGTTCGCCGCCCGACCGCGACGGCCTCGATCGCCCAGCGGTGAGGCAAGCGGTCAATGCTTCTCGCGCGCAACCTCACGCGGGACCCTTGCTCGCCGGCTGCGCCGCCGGAGCCAAACCCGGCGACCAGTCTCCGGGCGCCACGACCTGGGGCTGCGCCGGATCGCGCACGTAGTGCGGCGACATGATCTGCACGCCGTTTTCGTTGAACACGTCCTGCACGTGGCTGGTGCAGCCGGTCAGCACCTCGACGCGCCGCGCCGGCGACAGCTCGATGGCTTTGCGCGCATCAAGCGGTACTCGACGTAGAAGTCCGACAAGCGCCGTCTGAACACACGTGGGGCGGCGGCTGCTCGACGTAGGCTGGGCGTGCGCCGTGCGGCCTCCAGCAGCATGGCGTGCGCGTGACGCCACGGCGTCGAATAGCCGATGGTCACCGCCGTGTGGACCACGAAAGCGCCCTGCGCCGAGGCGCGAAAAGTTGTGCACCGCGTGGCCGACGACCACCGAGTTGGGCACGCTCACCTCCTCGCCCATGCCGGTGTGCAGCTTGGTGGAAAACATGCCGACCACGATCACGGTGCCTTCGATGTCGGCGACCTTCACGTACTCGCCCAGCGCAGCGAGCGCGAGTACATCAAGCTCAGGCCCGCCATCACCTGGCCCACCACGCTCGAGGCGCCGAGCGACAGCATCAGGCCGCCAGCACCGAAACACCCTTGAACGCATCACTGTTGGCGCCCGGCAAAAACGGGTAGGCCAGCGCCAGCGCGAACAGCCAGATCACGAAGTTGCCGATGCGGCGGGTCGGGCCCGCGGTATCGCGGTCGATCCATGCGGTGACCAGGTCGCCGCGCTCGACGTACGCTGAAGCAGCGCCGTGTTGGCTCGCGTGCATCAGGCGCGCGATGAAGAACATCAGCACCGCCGTCAGCAGCCCGGGCACCGCCACCAGCACGCCGGTCCCAATCCGCTCGAGCTCCCGCAGCAGCCACTCGCTGGAGCGCTCGCCCCAAGCCCGCGTGAAGGCGAACTGCCGCATGACGAACGTGGCCCACTGGGTCGATCACCAGCAAAACGAAGCACCACGTCACGACGACGGCCAGGCTGAGCGCCGCCGATCGAGCGTGCGGGGGCAGGTGGTGGCGATCAGGCTCTTGGCAGGGTGATCGGGCTTCCAGCGCTCCGCATGAGCACCGCGACACGAGCCACCATGCGGCGACGCAGCGCGAAGGCCGCGCGCGCAACAGCACATAGGCAATCAGCGTCGCAACGGCGCTGTAGCCGCGCCCCGGGCGATGCGGCGCGGGTCTTGCAACGCCTGGCTACTCGCACCTCGTCGACCGCGCGCATGCGCAGCCACGGCGCGCGCAGCTCGGCGACCGTGGTCAGCGTTGTGCCAGGGATCAGAAGTCACGTCTGGCGACCAGGTGAGAGCGCGCATCACGCCGTCGAGGTTGCGGACCGGCCGTGCCGTCGCCGCCTCTGCCGCAGCTCCACTTCGCACCGGGCCTTGGCGTTGCATTACGAGGCCGACGGCGGTGTTGCCGGCGAGAGAGCACGCTCGCTCGGCGAGGCGCCATCACCGTGGCGTGAAAGGCTGACGATGGGGCGGTGATTCACGACCACGGCACGCGTTGGCCTGCGCCTCGGCAGCCGGCAAGGGCGCGGCTTTGGCGCTGGCTGCCGATGCAGCGGGCGCGGCAGGCTGCGCCAGCACCAGTGCGGGCCCGATGCAAAGCAGCCGGCGCCGCCACGGCGCCGGAGCCACCGGCTCGAAGCGCCGACGCCCGCAGCGGGGGCGGTGTGAATCAGCGCACCGCCACCTCCAGGCACCTGCGGCTGGTTCAGAGCCCGCGCGTGCGCGAACAGACGCGTGATGCCGAGCAGCGCGTCGATGTTGGGCGTCGCCACGCCGACGCGCTGGCGCGATTTCGCGCACGCACACCGACGATGGCGTCGAGCTCGAGCGTGCGGCCGGCTTCCGACGTCCTGCAGCATCGAGGGCCTGAAGCTGCCCAGCTTGCAGCGTGATGGCGTGGCGGTCTCGGCCGCTGGTCGATCGCGCAGCCGATCTGGGCGCCCACCTGCGACGGCCTCGCGCATGGCTGCGGAGCAGAACGCCAGCACCAGCGGATCGTCGAGCGACGCGGTCGGTGGTCGCGCCGGTGACCGCCGACACCGGGTTGATCGTCATGTTGCCCCACAGCTTGTACCAAATGTCGCGCCGCACGTTGGCCGACGTGCGTGACGTCGAAGCCGGCGTGCGCGCAGCGCGTCGGCCAGCGCCTGCACGCGCGACGACTTCCGCCCGCCACTGCGGGCTCGCCGACGATCAGGCCCCGGCCCATGTTGTGTTCGACCAGGCCGGGCTCGGGAGGTCCAGGTGCTGGCGTGCATCGACGGCAGCCGAGTCACTCCGCTCGAACGGGCAACGCCGCGCTCGACGACGCCACCGGGGTCGACGCTGGCCAGCGGCTGGCTTTTTTGCAGGGCCGGCATCGCCGCGGCCGAGCCACCAGGGCACGCCGTTCATCGCCGGCAGCACCAGCGTGCGCGGCCAGCAGCGGCGCGCGATCGTGGGCGCCACCCCGGGCAAAGCGAGTGGCCTCTGACCGCGATCACCACCAGGTCCTGCGCGCCGAGTTCAGCGGCACGCATGAGCCGCGGCGCGCGCCGGCGCACTGCGCAGCGCGCCGCCCCGCCGCGCAAGCGCCAGCCGTGCTGGCGCAGGGCGGCTGCGCTGCGCCGCGCCGCGGGCCAGCGCGCTGACAGCGTGCGCGCCGGCGAGCGCCGGCTTGGTACCGACGAAGCCGCCGGATCGCGCCGGCGCCGACCACACAGATCTTCATACCCCCTAGCCTCGCCCGGAGCTTGGATGCACAACGCCGCGCCAGTATTGCCCGGACCGTGATGATGAGTAATCGCGCGCGCGTTCGCGAGACTCTCGCCTGTGAAACCCGATGGCGATCGGTCCCGCGTCGCTGTGGCGCTACCGGCGAGAGGTCCGGAGCTTGCGCCGCCGCGAACATCTGCTCCATCTCGCGGCAACGGTGTAGGCACGCGAGGCGGAGTCCATCGCCACGTCGGCCCAGGTCAGGCACTCGCCCCTGCTGCACCGGGCGCAGCACCTTCACGTCGTGCGCCAGGCCGAGCGGCACGCCGCCGCATCGCCGCCGAGCGTCTGCGCGGGCAGCAGCTTGCCCCACACCGTGTAGCCGCCCTCGCCGTCGAGCATGTCGCCGGGCTGCAGGTCGCGCTTGGCGGTGGCCACCACGTCGGCGTTCCAGCCGGTGGCCACGCCGGTGGCTTCGCCGCGCAGCGCCACGCTCGCCACCGACATGCCCGACCTCCAGCCCGATCAGGTGCCAGCGCTTGTACAGCGTGAAGTAGCGCCCGCTCGGGTCGGTGTGCGCGTTGTATTCCTCGAAGCAGTTCTTGATGTACTCGGTCTCGGCCTCGACCGTGACCCACACGCCCATGCGGATGTCGTACGGAATCTGCGCGGCCGTCGGTTTCGAGCGACGAGATCACCTCGACCATGCCCTTGCGCTCGAGCACGCCGCCTTCGCTCGATGCGGGCGCGTCACGAACGGGATGTCCTCGACGCTGGCCGGCGGATAGCGCAGGCCGTTGCTCGGCACCGCCAGGCCGGTGGCGTTGGCCACCGCGGTCGATCTCGATCGACGGCTTGGAGCCGTCGAGGAAGCTGTTGAACATCTTCGGGTTCAGGCCGCCGCGCGCCGCCTGCTCGGGCGTCAGGCCGTAGTAGCCCCACACGGTCTCGGGCGTCGATTCGCTGAAGTGCGGCAGCCACTTGTGGCCGCGCCCGGCCGCCACCACCGGAAGCCGCAGGTGCGCGCCCAGTCGACCAGGTCGCAGATCAGCGCCGGCTGGTCGCCGAAGGCGAGCGAATACGACCACGCCCGCTTCGGCCGCCTTGCGCGCCAGCAGCGGGCCGCAGAAGGCATCGGCCTCGACCGTGACGTTGACCACGTGCTTGCCGCTGGCGAACGCTTCGAGGCAATGGTCGACCGCGGCGATCGGGTGCCCGGTGCATTCGACGATGACGTCGATCGCCGGGTGGCGCACCAGCGCGCGCCAGTCGTCGCTCGATCGTGCGTGGTGCCGGTCTTCACCGCCTCGTCGAGCGACGCGGCCTGCGTGCGCTCGGCGGCTCCAGCCGACGCGCGCGAGGTTGGCGCGCGCCGCATCGCGGCGAGAGGTCGGCGATGCCGACCAGGTGCACGCCCGGAGTGCGCGGCACCTGCGCGAGGTACATCGAGCCGAACTTGCCGGCGCCGATGAGGCCGACGCGCATCGGCTTGCCGTCGGCGCGCGCGTTGCTGCAGCTTGGCGTACAGGCTCATGGAACCTCCAGCTCGCGCGGCCTGCCGATTCGGTCGATCGGCACGCTCGAGGGTTTCGCAGCGCGCTCGCCGGCATGCCGTCTTGCCACGGCAGGTCGACCGGGTAGTCGCTTCAGCAGGCAGTCGTCGGGCAGGCACTCGATCGGCGTGAAGTCGCGGTGCGCGATGTACTCGGGCCGCTTGAAGCGGCGGATGTGGTTGCTGACCGCGCACAGGCTCAGGTACACGCTGACGCGGTTCCACGGCGACAGGTTGCTGCTCGAGGCATGCACCAGGCAGCGAGTGGAACAGGATCATCGAGCCCGCCGGGCCGGTGGGCGACGACGATGCCGCCCTGCTTGCCGCCGCGCGCGCTCGACCAGCTGCGCGATCAGCTCGTGGTCGACGGTCCACAGCGGATAGCTCGTCGTCGTGAGTGTCGTGCTTCGCGTCGACCACGCCCTGCTTGTGGCTGCCCGGGATGAACATCAGCGGGCCGTTGAACTCGTTGACGTCGTCGAGGAAGATCGCCACGTTCATCGCGCGCTCGGTGGGCATCAGGTCGTCGTTGAGCCAGGTGCCGTAGTCCTGGTGCCACTGCCAGACGTCGCCGTCGAACGCCATCTTGCCGTTGATCTTGAACTGGTGCATGTACAGCTGCTCGCCGAACAGGTGCCATCACCGGCTCGACCATGCGCGGGTGGCGCGCCAGCGCGCGCGAACGGCTCGCTGTACAGGTGCGCGGCGAAGTTGGTGCGCACCGCGTCCGAGCCCTTCTCGCGCACGTTGTAGGCCTCGCGGCGCGCGTAGAGCGCGGGCACCGCGTCGGTCAGCACCTTCGATTTCCTGCGGCGTGAACTGGCCGGGGAAGAACAGATAGCCCTCGCGGTCGAACCGCTCGATTTGCTGCAGGCGTCAACTTCATCGGTGTCTTACCGTGCCTTGGGCCTCGTTGGACATCGGCGCGAGCTTGCGCGGCGAGGTTGTCGCTGGCGCGCTGGCCGTAAAAGCTGTTCGATCAGGCAGGGCGGCGCGCGCCGCCGTCGCCCGCCGCGATCGCTGCCGCGATCGCCTGGTGCTCGTCCTGGCCGCGCGGCGAGCAATACGTAACTGAACGAAGCAATAC